>LUMV01000080.1_pt1 | contig 34233 bp, 27 predicted proteins | sample 729731 | NCBI WGS metagenome assembly LUMV01 (sample SAMN03860301, study PRJNA289734) | marine metagenome | biome: seawater column; feature: ocean; material: water; isolation source: Red Sea water column Station 192 - depth 200m | place: Saudi Arabia: Red Sea | collected 2011-10-15 | depth 200 m
TTGCACTCAACCATCGTCCTAGAAAAACACTAGGTTGGTATACACCGAGTGAAGTTATGGCTGGTTTTTATACTGTTGCACTTGCCGCTTGAATCCGCCAAATAAAAAACTCAACCGAAGTCGAGTTTATTACATCGCTGATTTTCTAAGTTGGTTTTCTAAATTGATTCGTTCAAATAATAAATCAGTCACGGACAGATTCATCAGGTGGCACTTCAGTAATCCGACCACCTTGCGCAAGAAAACGTGCTAATTCATCTTCGAGAGAATCACGTGCTTGCTGGCGTGCAGTGACAGATAGACTTTCTGCTTCTTCACGTTCGGAGTCAGTGGTACGACCTGCACTTTCGTTATCGCCATCATCTGCACCATTTTCGGCAGATTTACTTTCTTCATCATCTACACCGTCATCACGATCATCATCGTCATAATCAATATTACCGCTCATGCTCAAACCTCCACAGCATCACCAACAATGTACGATATTTCTATCGCTTTAAATTGATCTATAGTCGAAGAAATTAATTTCTGATACAAGGCAACCGAGTGAAGCTGTACAAGTAGTACTGCTAGCGAGGTTAACTCTGTAGCAGGATTTAAGTTCTCGGACTAATAAGGCGAAATGTAGCAATCAATTCTGTATCCGCCTAGCCCCTTGCGTGTTAAAAATGGTGAAAATATCATCGAAAAATTCAATTTTTATCACGATTTTGATCAATTGATTGAATTTTTAACAATCAGCATCCTTGAGAAGAACGATCATTTTTTTAGAGTGCGTACTGTGTGTCCTTGAGTGCAGGCACACCACTAGCTTGCGTATTGAAAAATTCCACCGCATTTTGCTGGTTTGCGACGAAGTGCACCGCTTCATTGCGTAGCCATTGCAATGGTCGTAGCTGAGTTGTATTAATCCAACCTAATCCCGACATGCTATGCATCATCAAGCTGTTGTGCAGGCGACGTTGATGTTCATATTTGCGTAACGTTTGAATATTCGCCCATGCGCCACGTTTGTGATCTTTAATTAGTTGATCGACCAATACCGCCGTGCGCCGCATCACCAACCAACGCCACGCCATCTGCCACATAGGTTTGCGCTTGACGAGCAGCAAGAGGAAAGCTTGCTCGTGAAACCACCTGAAATACTTCGCCGAGCATATAGTGACTGGCTTGACTGACTTTTTTTGCAAAGTCTTGATCGCTTAGTTCACGGTATTCATCGGCATAATCCGTCGGCAAAGTCCAAACGATGGACTGCCAATGCCCTTGTTGCACCGCTTCTAAACTTTTCATCGGTAAAAATGCCAAAGGACCTGTATCAAGGAAAATTTGCCGAGCCACATGTTGATGAGCTTTTTCGGTACGAATCGCACAGCTAATCGCCGTCTGCCCATAATCCAAACGGTCTAGTAAAATCCCAACCTGATCTCGCACAGAAGAATTTGCACCATCTGCACCAATGATTAAATCTGTGGTGAGCACCTCACCATCTGCCAAAGTCACTTGCCAATGCTGAGGTAATTTCTCCAGTCGAGTGACTTTGACCTGAGTACGATAATCTTGAACTTTCTGCCAATCATGTGGCATAGGCGTTGAGTTGGAAGCTTGCCCAAAATAAATCTCGCCATGTCCATCACGGTGCCACACTTGCATGCCACTGTAGGGCTGATAACGCTCAAATTTTTGCAAATGTTGCCATGCATCCACTTGTTCCATCAAGTGCATTGAGGCTTGATTCAGCGCTAAAACACGTGGATTGGTTTGGCTTAATACTTTTTCCGCATCAAGTAAAGGCGAAGCATCTAGCACAGTGGCTTGAATGCCTGCTTTGGCAAGCAACAAAGCGGTCAATCCACCAACTAAACCACCACCAATGATAATCACGCGATGGTGCGTGTTCAGGTGCGTGCTTTGCATATCCTTACTCATGCTTTTAACCCCATGGCAAAGGTTGCCACCATCGGCTTCACCCCAGGAATAAGATCAAATGCGAGCAAGCCTGTATTGCGTGCAATTTTTAAAATTGGATTGTGATTACTAAAACCTCGCACCACTTTGTCACAGAAGAATATCACTTTCTTTTGATCACTGAGGCGTGCTTGCTCATAAGATTTCAACATCTCATGATCACCCAAATCCAAGCCGTGCTGTTGTTGATGTGCGAGATAACGACATAGTACAAAAGCATCTCGTAGACACAAGTTAAAGCCTTGTCCTGCGACTGGATGAATGGTATGCGCCGCATTGCCCATCAGTACCACACGACCTGATACCTGCTGATGCGCAAGCACTTGCGATAATGGATAACTAAATCGCTTACCCGTTTTCTCGAATTTCCCTGCTCGATCGCCATAGGTCTGTTGTAGCGCATCCAAGAAATGCTGATCATTTTCCTCACCGAGCCATGCTTGCTCCGTACCTTTTTTCACAGGCCAAACGACGGAACGACGATATTCCCCATGCAAAGGCAACAACGCCAACGGCCCTAGAGGACTGAATCGTTCAAAGCCGACTTGCTGATGTGATTTTGAGGTTTGCACCGTAGTGACAATCGCCACTTGATCATAATCATGTACATCCACACCAATACCCAAAGCCTGACGGCAAAATGAATCTCGACCATCAGCGGCAATGACTAATTGGCTTTGTAGCAGAATTTCATTGTCATCTTTTAACGCTGTGATTGATACCATCTTTTCATCTTGCAACAATTGCGTCACTTGCACACCATCAATCAGCTCAATAAAAGAATTTTGTTGCACAGTTTGTAAAAGCACTCGTCCAAGCCATGCATTTTCTATCACTTGCCCAAAACTTTCGACTTTTTCTTCGGTATTAACCAGTTTTGCTTTGCCAAAACTGCCCTGTTCAGAAATATGCACTTGATGGATCGGTGTGGCGTATTGTTGTAATGTTTGCCACAATCCCAACTCTTGATAAATCTCTACACTACGTCGAGATAATGCGGTATTGCGTGCATCAAAACTCGAATGATATGGCGTTTCACCGCCTTGCGCTTGATAATCAGGATACTTGATCGCTTCAAGCAAGGTAACTTTCAGCTCAAGTTTTGCCAACATCAGTCCAAGGCTAAGCCCGACCATGCCTCCACCAACAATGATGATTGGTTGCATCCATTTATCCTTAACTTATTCAATGATTTAATTGACCGTTTAACAGTCCAAGCATAACTGAATTTATAACGCGACTAAAGCGATAATCCGCATTAATTCGTTATCAATACGTGAGCATAATTTTTATTAGTTTGTCCATCTTTTAAAAATAACCACAAATCACATTTGAAAGATTTACACATGATTTTGGCAGTTTTTGCCTATTGTCACTGCTTCGCTTCTGATGCAAAGTAAATGTTCAAAATAGCAGACCTACAAGGAAGTCGATATGTTTGGACAAATGATGAATCGCCCATTAGTGATCAGTAGCCTGATTGATCATGCGGCACAATACCACGGCGATACGCAGATCATTTCCAAAGAAGTCAGTGGCGAATTCACCATCACCAACTGGCGCAATGTTTCACAAAACGCCAAACGTCTTGCCAATGCACTGAGCCAATACAATTTGCAACTCGGTGATCGTTTAGCCACCATTGCATGGAATAATTATCGTCATCTTGAAACATGGTATGCGGTTTCTGGTAGTGGCTACGTATGCCATACCATCAACCCTAGACTTTTCCCTGAACAATTGATCTTTATTATCAATGATGCCAAAGATAAGGCATTGTTTTTCGATGTGACATTTTTGCCATTAATTACTGCAATTAAAGATAAAATTCCAACAGTTGAGAAGTTGATTTGTTTGGGTGGGAAAGATGAAAAAGTTCTCGCCACTTTGCCTGATGTATTATTTTTCGACGATTTGATTGCATCGAATCATGATGAATTTGAATGGCCAGAACTTGATGAAAATGCAGCGAGTTCTCTCTGCTACACCTCAGGGACTACAGGTAATCCCAAAGGCGTATTGTATAGCCACCGCTCAACACTACTCCATGCTTTTGGTATTGCATTACCTGACTCGCTAAACCTTTCTGCAAAAGATGTGGTGCTCCCTGTGGTACCGATGTTCCATGTCAATGCGTGGGGAATTCCATATGCTACAGCGATGACAGGCAGCAGCTTAGTCCTTCCCGGTCCAAATCTTGACGGCGATAGCTTAGTCAGCTTGATTGATGATTATAAAGTCACTGTTGCACTTGGTGTACCAACCATTTGGCAAGGCCTTCTTGCTGCAGCTGCAAAACGTGACACCACACTAGAGAGCATGGTGCGCAATGTGGTTGGCGGAGCCGCATGCCCACCTGCGATTATCAAAATGTTTAAAGATAAATATCAATGCGAAACGATTCATGCTTGGGGGATGACGGAAACCAGTCCACTCGGGACAGCGAATCAAACCAAAGCGAAGCATAAAGATTTATCCGCTGAGCAATTGGAAAAACTCCGCTTATCACAAGGTCGTCCAGTATTTGGCGTAGAGCTACGTCTTGTCGATCCTGATGAGAACAATAAAGTCTTGCCACACGATGGAACGACGCAAGGCAATCTGCATATTCGTGGACATTGGATTGTTTCGGAATACTTCAACAAAGGTACCTCTGCACTCACAGCAGATGGTTGGTTCGATACAGGTGATGTTGCAACCATTGATCCAGATGGTTTCTTGGTGATTCGTGACCGTTCAAAAGATTTGATTAAATCAGGCGGTGAATGGATTTCTTCTGTTGAACTTGAAGGGATTGCCATGAGTCATCCTGAGATTCGTATGGCAGCAGCGATCGCCGCCAAACATCCAAAATGGGACGAACGCCCTGTTTTAGTTGCCATCAAAGAAGAAGATAGCAACATTGATGAAGAAGCGGTAAAAGCTTACTATCATGGCAAAATTGCCGATTGGCAGATTCCAGACCGAGTTATCTTTGTTGATGCGATTCCAATCAACGGCACTGGAAAAATGGTCAAATCAGAACTTCGTGACCAATATGGTGATGTGTTACTTGGCGCATAACCAAGCCCAAAATCACTCAAAACCTAAACAGAAGTGGCGTAAGTCACTTCTGTTTTTTAAAACCCAGTTTTTGAATCACTCTATTCATTATTAAGTGCAAACAACCAATTTTGAAAAATGATTTTTCATGTGTATGTGTAATTTGCTACTATGCACAGCCCAATTCACTAGACTTGTCAAATTCTTATGCAACTCGATTATCAGCAACAACTCGAATTTAAAGTACAACACTTGCTTGCGCAGTTTGCTGAATTTGACATGCCTGAAATCGAAGTCTTCGAATCACCTGAAAGTCACTATCGTATGCGTGCCGAGTTTCGCATTTGGCATACCGATGACGATCTGTTTTATGCGATGTTTGAACGTGATGAAGAAGGTAAAAAGCAAGTCATTCGCATTGATGATTTTCCAACGGCAACAAAGTCGATTAACGATCTCATGCCGATTCTTTTGACAGAAGTGAAAGCCAGTCCGCTACTTTCAGAGCGCTTATTTGAAATTGATTTTTTGGCATCAAAGCATGGGGAAATGCTCGTTTCTATGATCTATCACCGTCAGTTAAATGAAGCATGGACTGCAATTGCAAAAACATTACAAGAAAAACTCGACATTAAAATTATTGGGCGCAGTCGTGGTCAGAAAATTGTTTTAGCTGATGATTTTGTGATTGAAAAACTCATGGTGAATGGTCGTGAATTTACCTATAAACAAATCGAAAATGGCTTTACTCAACCCAATGCGATTGTCTGTGAAAAAATGCTCTCTTGGGCATGTGATGTCGCACAAGAAAATCAGACTGAATCACCAACTGACTTATTAGAACTCTATTGTGGGAATGGTAATTTCACCCTACCGTTGTCATTACATTTTAGAAATGTGCTTGCTACCGAACTCGCCAAAAGCTCCGTCTATGCCGCCAAATGGAACATGGCTGAAAATCAAATTGAAAATATTCAACTCGCTCGCCTCTCCGCAGAAGAATTTACCGAAGCCTATCAAGGCAAACGTGAGTTCCGCCGTTTAAAAGAAGAAAATATTGAATTGTCGAGTTATCAATTTGATACGGTTTTTGTTGATCCACCACGTGCAGGTATTGATGACGACACATTAGCTTTAATCGCACAATTCCCACAAATTATTTATATTTCCTGCAATCCTGAAACGCTGTATGACAACTTACAGACTTTGAGTGAAACACATGACATTAAACGCTTTGCGATGTTTGATCAGTTCCCATTTACTCATCATGTCGAGTCGGGTGTGTTATTGGTGAAAAAGTAAGCTTCGTTAAATGACTGCTGACATCACATACGCATAACTTAAACTGGCTAACATCAAGCCCCAAATCGGCAACCGCCCTGTATAAAAAATCGCAAAAGCAATGATCAGGAAAATACCGTCGGCGATTGAATCGACTCCTTTGGGCAACATATTTTGAACTAACATCAAAATCAGCAAGGCAATCACCCCTGCACTAATCCCCTGAAACATAGCGCGTAAATATTTATTTTTTGATAAATAACTCGTCATCGGCAATGCGCCAATTAAAACTAATGCTGCAGGTAGAAATATTGCAAGCACTGCAAATAAAGCCGCCAAGGCACTGATCGAAGGAAAAGCTTTCGCACCGAGAAATGCACTAAAATTAAATAATGGTCCTGGTAAAGTCTGAATCACCCCATAACCCGTCATAAACTGATCTTGTCTAACCCAATTTTGCTGAACGATGCTCTGCTCCAAAAGTGGTAACACCACATGACCACCGCCAAACACCAATGCACTGGCTTGATAAATCTCATAAAAAAAATTGGCAGGATGATCACCTGACAGAAATGTCGATATTAAAATCGGTGTAAAAAATAAGATCACAAAAAATACAATTAAAGCAAAAATAGCAACTCGTTTAGACACTGGAAAATCAAGTTGCGCTAACGCCGAATAAGATTGTTTATAGAAAAATATTAGCCCTAAAATCATAGCAATTAAAATGAGAACTAACTGATTTAACTCACTAAACACCAAACCAACTGCTGTCAAAATAATCACAATCGCGTAATGAAATTTGGTTTTACAGATTTGCTTGCTCATCATCAGCACCGCATGAACAACGATCACCACGATTGCAAGTAACAAGCCTTTTAAAATCATCGCATTGGATAACCAAGAGAAGTGACTCAAACTAATCGCAAGCAAATACATCAAGATCGCACTCGGCAAGGTAAAACCAAGCCAAGACGCAAATGCACCAAGATAACCAGCTCGATGCAGCCCTAAGCCCATACCGACTTGGCTACTACTTGGACCGGGTAAAAACTGACAAAGCGCCACCAATTGCAGATATTGTTCTGCGCTCATCCAAGCTTTTTGATCAATAATTTTTGTTTGAAACAGTGCAATATGCGCCGCAGGACCGCCAAAAGAAATGCAACCCAAATAGAAAAATAATCGAAATATTGAAAATGGTGTGTCCATATACTTGTGCGATTTTGATCAAACCAGTTAATTTAAAGCATATATATGACATTACGGTGAATAAGCAACCTTTAAAAATCAGGACTTAAACTCGCATTAAAAAAGACCGCCGAAGCGATCTCTTTAAATTGTAGATTTTTCATCAATCAATCGCAGGTGTATAACGTCCAAAAGCAATATCATCTTTAATTCGATCAGATTCTGCTAAGACCATGTCGAGCAGATTTTTCACATTATCCAGTGTTACCACAGGACTAAGTGTGGTCATCTTCAAGGATTGATTCAGACCGACTTTGGTCACACCAATGTTCGCCTCGCCACGTGCAAACAGTTCATCTGCAACGTTTTGATTTAAACTATTCAAATATTGCGCTGAATAATCTTTCGGTACGACACGGAACAACACCGATGCAAACTGTGGCTCAACCAATAGCTCTAAACCATCAGTCGCCTTGATATAGTCGGCAACTTCACGTGTCAGTTTTACACCATGATCAATCATTGAACCATAAAGCTCTTCACCGAGTGCCTCAATCGTCATCCACAATTTCAACGCATCAAAACGACGCGTGGTTTGCAATGATTTCGATACAAGGTTTGGCACGCCATGCTCTTCATCATAAGCCGAGTTGAGATACTCCGCCTCATAATGCATAAAGCGATAATTGGCTTCATCTTTGAGCAAGAACGCACCACAGCTAATGCTTTGGAAATAATGCTTATGGAAATCCAAAGTCACCGAATCAGATAGTTCAATACCGTCTAACATCGAATGAAATTCATTGGATAAAACCAATGCACCACCCCAAGCTGCATCGACATGCATCCATGCGCCATACCTATTGGTAATGTCACGGATTTGCTTGAGTGGATCAATTGCGCCTGCATCAGTCGTACCCGCAGTTGCCACCACACATGCCACGATTTTGCCTTCAGACTGTAGCAATGCCATGGTTTTTTCCAAGGCATCGATATCCATCTGCGCTTTGTCATTGACAGGTACAGTCACAACTGACTGAAAGCCCATGCCCATCATCGCCATGTTCTTTTGCACAGAAAAATGCGCATTTTCAGAACAGATGACTTTGACGTTTTTCATCGCTTCATTCGGTACGCCATCGCGCTGAACTGACCACGGCTTGCCGTGTTCATCTTGCCAGTTTTTAGCAATACACCAATCACGCGCCAGCAATACACCCATCAAGTTCGACTGTGTACCGCCAGAGGTAAACACACCTGCTTGACCTGCACCATAACCGACTTTTTGACGTAGCCAATCGATCAACTGCACTTCCATCAATGAACCCGCAGGACTTTGATCCCATGAATCCATCGATTGATTGGTTGCATTAATCAATACTTCTGCGATTTGACTGGTCACCATCGTTGGACAGTGCAAATGCGCAAGCGAATGCGGATGATGTACTTTTAAACTTTTATTGAGGAAAAGCTCGACCATACGTTGTAATGACGCTTGCACGCCCAAACCTTCTTTTGAAGGATTAAAGGCAATCGCATTGCGAAGTTCTTTAATGCTCCCGCCAGTGTACATTTTGTCATTTTGCAACCATGCTGCAACTGCTTTGGTTGCTTGCTCCATCGCAGACTCGTAGTCTGCAATAGATTGTGCATCGTTACATAGCAAAGCACGGCGATGTTCTGCGAAGTCCACCATATTATGCGCCTCGAACATAAACCAATGCATCTTGCACGGCTTGTTTAAAGCGTTTGATCAACTCTTCACATTCATCACGAGTGATGATCAATGGGCAAAGTAGACGAATTACCGTTCCACCACGACCACCTTTTTCAAGCATCAGTTTGTTTTCAAAACATGCACGTTGGATTTCTGCGGCAAGTTGTGAATCGGCAGGATAAGCACCCAAATGATTAGCTTCTTGACGCTCATCGACAATTTCCACGCCGATCATCAAGCCACGACCACGAATGTTACCGATACATGGCAATTCTTGCTGTAATCTTTTCAATTCAGCCTGAATGAATTCACCTTGAGTTTGTGCATTTTCAGCCAATTTTTCAGACTTAATCGTGTTGAGTGTCGCAAGACCTGTACCCATCGCCATTTGGTTACCACGGAAAGTCCCGGTGTGACCAGCAGGTTGCCATGAATCAAACTTACGTTTAATCGCCAGTACCGCAAGTGGCAAGCTACCACCCACCGCTTTTGACATGACGATCACATCTGGTTCAATGCCTGCATGCTCAAAAGCAAACATTTTACCTGAACGAGCAAAGCCTGCTTGGACTTCATCCAAGATCAACACGATATTGTGCTTTTCGGTCACTTCACGGATTTTTTGCAACCATTTCGTTGGTGCAACAACCACACCGCCTTCACCTTGGATCGCTTCTAAAATGACCGCAGCAGGACGTGTCACGCCACTTTCTACATCTTGAATAAAATCTTCAAAATAATGGGTTAAGGCATCAACACCCGCTTCACCACCTAATCCTAGTGGGCAACGATATTCATGTGGATACGGCAAAAACTGCACACCTGGCATCAAGTTGTTCACTGCATTTTTTGCACTGAGGTTACCTGTCATCGATAATGCGCCATGCGTCATACCATGATAGCCACCAGAGAAGCTAATCACCGTACCACGACCTGTATAGGTTTTTGCCAATTTAATCGCAGCTTCAGTCGCATCTGCGCCCGCAGGACCACAGAATTGTAAGCAATATTCTTCTTGACCACCTGGCATATGTGAGAGTAATGCTTCAGTGAATGCATCTTTCAAAGGTGTGGTTAAATCTAATGTATGTAGAGGCAAACCACTTGCGATGGTTTCTTGAATACTTTCAATGACCGCAGGATGGTTATGACCTAAGGCCAAAGTCCCTGCACCAGCTAGACAGTCAAGGTACTCATTGCCCTCGACATCAGTGACCCAACAGCCTTTTGCTTTCGCAATTGCCAAAGGTAATTTTCTCGGATAACTACGAACATTTGATTCCATCTGACTTTGGCGAGTCAGATAATATTCATTAGTTTTGGCAGTAGTTTGTGGATCGTTTGCAGATACGCTCATATCGGATTACCATCTCAGATAAGGGTGTAAGAAATATAAGTTATTATTCAACAACTTATTCCAAGTAGCTAGTTTAGGAGTCGTCAAATGTGACGTGATATCCTAGGTCGCTGATCATACCGATTTTTACTAGAAAAAAAATAGATGAATGATCATAACCGCATAAAAAAATAAAGCCTTACCATCTTCATGCAAGGCTTAAGTGTATAGTCTAACAATGATTAGCTGAAAATAAATGACAATATGAAAAAATATACAAAAAAATACGCATAAACCTTACTTGAATTGCAAATATCGTTTTGAATTTATCAAAACAATTTATGGTTTAAAAAATCAGCAACCTTTAAAAGGCCTATGGCTCAAAGTTGGAGCTTTAAATATATTCCCAAAGTTTGCCTTGATCTTCAAAATTTAGAATAAGGGTTTGATTGTTTTCATATTGAGCCACAATGTGGTCATTCGAAACCATTTTCACTTTGAGCAATGTCCCTGCTTCATAATGAATATCATCTAGACCTTCTTTGGATAGTGTTAAATCTTTCTTTAACACAACAACTTGATTGATTTGCCCCATTTTTACACTCCGAAGTTTGATTGTTATCGACTTTTAATCAGTCACTTTTTTTAGAACCCACAACTGGTTCAATGTCGTGATGAGCATACATATCACCGATAGGAGAATCAATAAATATAAACGAATATCCTAATTGATTGATTTAGATGACTCAGTTACATATACGTCCACAGCGTTTGCTCATCATCCATATCAAGAACGAAGGTGCGCTCATTGTCGCTCTTGACCACGATATGATCATTGAGGACTAAGAGCACTTTCAGTAACGTCCCCTCATCATATTTGATGTCATCATGTCCGTCTTTAGACAGCACAAGCGTATCTTTTAAAACGATTAGTTCATTAATGTGATTCATAATTAGACCTCCATTAAGAATAAAAATGAATAGCTTTGGTTTAATTATTGAGCTCAAAGGCTTTGCTTTAAAGACTTTGATCGTTATTTTTTATGCACTTTTTATTATTGGATGCGCCTATTTATTACACAATCCAACATTTTATTGCTAATTTTTACGTTGTATGAAGATCAGGTTTAAATCTTGTTTCGGTTTAAAGTTTTTCTCTTTGATTTGAAACTGTGTTGCAGAGACTTTTTTCACCTTGCCATCCCAACATAAAGACAATAACTCGTCGGCATCACGCTCAATCGTTACATTGAAATCTTCAATCGACTTCGCCCAATTTGCACCTGTTTTCAGAATATAAGAAAGTCCTGAATAAATCCCATAACTATCCCCTCGATCAATATCTTTTTGAATGTTCTGATCGACACAATGTGCTTTGGCAACCTCTTGTCCAAGCCCCAGAGAGCCACCAACCAATGGCTGATATTGATGAGAAATTTTAGTCATTCCATTGGATTTAAACGACTGCGTCCAGCTATATATAATTTGCGACTGCCAACGCACCGTATCCTCATCTTGAATCGCCTAGAGTTGTTTTACTTTGGGATGCGTACAGTTTGCAATTTTTTGATTTACCGTAACTTCATCATCCATATTTTCGAACTTCCACGGTTGCATCAGCTCTTTTTCACTCAAACCACAGCTTTTCAACGCATCTGTAACATCTGCCTGAAAGTCGCCATCTTCTAGATATTGCGCTTCGTTATTCGATAAAAATGCTCGCACATGTTTCTGCGGTTTTATTTTTTTGCCATCAGCGATCACGGTAAAACTATCCACCAAGCCTGCGACATCGACATAGTCATATTCGATAAAGTTTTGCACTTTAGGCAATGGAAATAAGATGTTTTCGGTAATGTTTCGATCACTCAAATTTTGAAACTGGTAATCAACTCTGATCTGCTTTTTACTGAGGTATAAGTCTTCTCGCTTCATTTGAATATTTTTGTTCTGAATATATTGGATACCGCCTGTACCAATGTAGCCTGTGCTGTCATTGGCATTCGTCAAAGGCATCAAAAAGGTAGAAATCACAACGCATACAAGATAATTTTTCATCGAGTTCTTTTTATCGCATGTCACGTATGCCATCTGCACAGCTCAACTATTTGAATATTTATTAAAGTTTAACCTAGCAACCGCAATGACATTACAATTTCTTGTGAATTTTGCCAATTTAATTGGCACTCCATAAATTTATAAGTACAATAAACCACAGTCGAGGGGTGCTGCGACTTTTTTACAGACTGACTTTACAAAGAAAGCTTGCAAAGACCGTAATGTGAAATCGCTAGGCTCGACTAATTCGAATAAGCACACTTCAAAATAGAGTGAATTCGAAACAAATCAATAACGGCATCCGCGAACAGAATGATCAACACCAAGATATTAGGAGATCCTGATGAACGCGGTTAATCCTGCATTTACAGATTTTAAAGTTGCCGATATTTCACTCGCTGATTACGGTCGTAAAGAAATCAAACTTGCCGAAGCAGAAATGCCTGCTTTGATCGGCTTGCGCAAACGCTATTCTGCTGAAAAACCACTTGCTGGTGCAAAAATTCTCGGCTGTATCCACATGACGATTCAGACTGCGGTTTTGATCGAGACATTGGTCGAGCTCGGCGCAGAAGTACGTTGGACATCATGCAACATCTTCTCTACCCAAGACCATGCCGCAGCTGCAATCGCTGCCAGTGGCGTCCCTGTATTCGCTTGGAAAGGTGAAACAGAAGAAGAATATGCATGGTGCTTAGAGCAACAAATCAATGTTGATGGTTCTCCGTGGGATGCCAACATGATTTTGGATGATGGTGGCGATTTAACCGCACTTGTCCATGAAAAGTACCCTGCACTTTTAGAACGTATTCACGGTATTACAGAAGAAACTACGACAGGTGTCGCACGTCTGATCGAAATGTGGAAAGACGGTACGCTCAAAGTTCCTGCGATCAACGTCAATGACTCTGTGACTAAATCTAAAAATGACAATAAATATGGTTGCCGTCATTCTCTGAATGATGCAATCAAACGCGGTACAGACATGTTGCTTTCTGGTCGTCGCGCATTGGTGATTGGTTATGGTGACGTGGGTAAAGGTTCTGCGCAATCGCTTCGTCAAGAAGGCATGATCGTCCGTGTGACTGAGATTGATCCAATCTGCGCGATGCAAGCGTGCATGGACGGCTTTGAAGTGGTTTCTCCATATAAAAATGGCGTGCAAACTGGTAATAAAGCCGACATCAACTTAGATTTATTGAAAAATACTGACCTGATCGTGACTACGACGGGTAACTACCACGTTTGCGACGCTGCAATGCTGGATACCTTAAAAGCAGGTGCTGTAGTCTGTAATATTGGTCACTTTGACACCGAGATTGATACTGCATATTTGCGTAATTACAAATGGGTTGAAGTCAAACCACAAGTACATCAAGTCTACCGTTCAGAGAATGAAAATGATTATTTAATCTTACTTTCTGAAGGCCGTTTGGTGAACTTGGGCAATGCAACAGGTCACCCTTCACGTGTCATGGACGGCTCTTTTGCCAATCAAGTTTTGGCGCAAATGCACTTATTCGCTGAGAAATTTGCGGATTTATCGGCAGAAGAAAAAGCCAAACAGATTCGTGTCGAAGTTTTACCGAAGAAATTGGATGAAGAAGTTGCTGCTGCAATGGTCGTTGGTTTCGGCGGTGTCATGACACAATTGACCACAAAGCAAGCAGACTACTTGGGTGTAGCTGTTGAAGGTCCATTCAAAACGGATGCGTATAAATACTAATGATGAAGTGATGTTAAAAAATTAACATTCATGGATAAAGTGAATCTTGATTCGTTCAGGATTCACTTTTCAAAATCATATGCTCGAAAAATACAAATTAAGGACAGCTCATGTCAAAGCGTATTCCCATTTCTTTTGAATTCTTCCCACCGAAAACAGATGTTGGTGCTGAAAAGCTACGTGCAGTCCATCAAGAGCTACAACAACTGAATCCTGAGTTTTTCTCAATCACGTACGGCGCAGGTGGTTCAACACGTGAGCGTACTTTAGCGGCGATTGATGATTTTAATGGCAAAGGCACAGCAGTTGCACCGCATCTGTCTTGTATTGGGGATGACAAAGCTCGAATTGCAGAGTTGCTTGATCTGTATAAAGCCAAAGGCATTGACCGTATCGTTGCACTACGTGGTGACCTCCCTTCAGGTCAATTTGGACTCGGTGAATTACCTTATGCTCAGGATTTAGTCCGCTTTATCCGTGAACATTCGGGTGATCACTTTCATATCGAAGTGGCAGCCTACCCTGAGATGCATCCGCAATCTGAGACATTTGATCAAGACATTAAACGCTTTGTGGAAAAGGCAAATGCAGGCGCTGATGCAGCGATTACCCAGTTATTCTTTAATCCTGATGCCTACTTCTATTTCCTTGATCGTGTAGAAAAATCGGGAATTAATATTCCCATTGCGCCAGGGATCATGCCAATCACGAATGCCAGTAACTTGATTCGCTTTGCCGATAGCACAGGTGCGGACATTCCACGCTGGATTCGCAAGCAACTGGCATCTTATGGTGATGACAGCAAGAGCATTCAAGCATTTGGTCATGAAGTCGTGTTTAAACTCTGTGAGCGTTTGATCGCAGGTGGTGCACCAAGTTTGCACTTTTATAGCATGAACCAAACTGAGCCGACACGTCAGCTTGTTATTGATTTAGGCTTAAACTAAGCGTGAACTATTAATTTGAGAATTAAATCATGAACCGTTTCTATATGGATAACTCACTCATAGTTGGTGAAGATGTTCAATTGTCGGAAACGGTTTTCCATCATTGGACTCGGGTATTGCGTGCTAAACTCGGTGATCAAGCGACGCTATTTAACGGCTTAGGCGGTGAGTATCTGGTTGAATTAACACAGGTTGAAAAAAAATCGGCAACTGTTAGTGTGCTTGAGTTCAATCCGATCAATCGTGATTTGCCGATCAAAGTCACACTGGGTCAAGTGATGAGTAAAGGCGATCGCATGGATTACGCCATCCAAAAAGCCACCGAACTTGGCGTATCAGAGATTCAGTTGCTCACCAGCGAACGCTGTGAGATGCGTCTGAAATATGACCGAGATCAAAAGAAAATCGAACATTGGCAAAGTATTGCGATTGCAGCCTGTGAACAATGTGGATTAAATATTGTGCCAAAGGTTTTAGCGCCTTTATCATTGACAGAATGGATTGAAAGCATTAATAGCGAACTCAAGCTAATTATGACTTTAGCGGATCAACCGTTTCAATTCTCGGATGAAAAGCCAAAATCAATCGCCCTACTCGTTGGCCCCGAAGGAGGGCTGAATCAAGCGGAAATCGACTTTGCTTTAAATCATCAATTCCAAGCATGGACTATTGGCGCTCGTGTGTTACGCACTGAAACTGCACCTGTTGCAGCATTAAGTGTGATCAACCATTTATTCGCAGATTGATATTGATCCTGTCAAAAAACACTTGCTTTTAGAGGGTCTAAACTGTACCTTTAATTATTAGGCTTTTTATTTGTATCAAATTATGACTTTCACAATCTAAGCGGTTAAAATATAAATAGTTATAATTACATTTTTGCAAAAAAACTTTTAGTGATGATGCGTTTTCGCCATTCAAGGACGTGATGAAATAATGGACAAAAGGCAACTCAGCTCTATGCTTGATTTATCAAGAGATGCCGAACAGCTGAAAAGCTTTAAATCGCTATATTATTACCGAGCATTTCAATACATTTTTTTGCTCCTCACTTTGCTCGTCTTTGCAATTAACCTTTTTTTAAATTTCGAAAGTTTTTCTGTCACCACGACCTTATGGGGATTTATTACCACAGTGACCATTTTGGTGTCGTTGTTGATTAATCAATCCTTACTTTTAGAAGTTCCTAAAAAAGCCCTGTCGATTCAGACTTATCTTGCAGCAAGCGCATTTCTCAACGGTGCACTATTTGCCATTTGTGTGACGTTGATTACCAATTACTTGGAATATTCCGTTGATCATAATCAGATTGAAATGCTGACACTGGTGATCTCAAGTGTACTAATTTTACACATGTCAGCACTGGTACTACTGACACATTATTATTTCGTATTCTTACTATTTTTCGCGCCGAGTGCCTTATCATTATTGAGTTTGAACCAGATCACCGTCAATGCTGAATTTACATTTGTGGATGTGATTAGCTTTTTAGCCTATGCGTCATGTTTGGCAATTTTAGGATTTTTGGTCTTTAAACGTCGTACCGAGTTTTATGATTTGCTCGTCAACAACCAAACCTTAAGCGCTGAAAATTTAAATAAAAATACGCAAATTGATCTTCTTAGCGTCGAGTTAGATTCTGAGCGACAGATGGCAAGTAATATCCGTGAGGAGCTGGAAACAAATAACAGCTTGCTGGAACAAAAAGTCAAACAACGTACTTCTGATATTGAAAGCATGCACGCCAAGCTGGAACGCTCTCATCAAAACTTGGAATTAGCGCATGAAACTGCGGGGATTGCATCTTGGGATTGGGATATTGAACATCAAAAATTAGACACCAGTAACTTTCTGCAAATTTTTGGTCATAATATCAAAAACGTTGAACATTATATCTCTCACCTACATGATTTTGTCCATGCCGAGGATTTGGAACAAGTCAAAGAAATCATGCGTGAGCACTTACGTGGTAACGAAGAGCGCTATGAAGCAACTTTCCGAGTCTATCATCCCACCGAAAAGTGGATTTGGGTACACGATCTTGGACGTATCACAGATCGTGATCCTGAAACCAACCGTGCCCTGCGCATGGTCGGGATTCGGCGTAATATTCAACGTGAGAAAAATGCTGAAGAAAGCTTGAAACTCTCTGCCAGTGTATTCAAAAAAGCAGCACAAGGTATTTTTGTACTTGATGACAAGCTCAACTATGTCGATGTCAATCCATTTTATCTCAAGCTCATTGAATATGATGAGGATCAAATCATTGGTCGTCATGCCTTTGATATTTTGAAAAGCTCTAATGTCGATACGCAGTGCTTAAATTTAACGATTTTGCGTCAGCTGATGACCACAGGTGAGTTTGAAGGAGAAGTTGTTGAGGTGTTGCGTTCTGGGCGAGAAATTCCGCTTTGGATGCATATCAACGGCATTCGAGATAGCCACAATAAAATCACGCAGTATATCGGTAAAACGTTTATCTTATCTTGAAACCTACGACACGCTCACAGATTTACCGAACCGTACCTACTTCAACAATCTCATTCACAGTTATTTGACCGAATCCCCAAGGCTACTTCAGCGCTTTGCTGTGATCCGTATCAACTTAGATCGCTTTCGTTACCATAATGAGTATCTCACCGATCAAGGTGGTGATGAGCTGTTAAAAAAAGTAGCGAATCGCCTGCGTCGCAATAACACTGATGCCGTTGTGATTGCACGACTTAATGCAGACGATTTTGCCATGATTTTAGAAGTCAACGAAAATGTTGATGAAATCAACGACAGTGCGAAGAAAATACTCGAATCTTTTGAAGCGCCGTTTCATGTGCAAAATAAAGAACTGATGTTGAATATTTCCATCGGCGCAGCGATCTACCCTGATCATGGTCGCCAAAGGGACAGCCTAAAAAATTACGCTGAGCTTGCTTTGTTAGAAGCAAAACGTATCGGCGGCAATACTTTTAGAATATATCACAGCGAAACTGGTCTCTCGACCGAAGCACGGATCAACCTAGAAGCAGAAATTCGTCGAGCTATTACTCAAAATGAACTTGCCGTCTACTACCAACCTAAAGTCGATACAAAAACTAAAAAAATTTATGGATTTGAGGCACTTGTACGATGGAATCATCCAGAGCGTGGTGTAATTCCTCCTGCACAGTTCATTCCACTTGCTGAAGAAACCAGTCTAATCACCGACATCGGTCGTGTGGTCTTAGAACAAACTTGCGCTCAAATCAAAGTTTGGAATGATTTGGGGTATCAAGATATTGCGGTTTCGGTCAATATCGTTGTGCAACAAATACAACGTGGGAGTTTGGTTGAGGAAATTGATTGTCTGCTACAAAAATACAAAATCAAACCACAACAGCTCCTACTTGAGATCACTGAAACTTCATGGATGGAAAATATTGATGAAGTCCGCCAAGTGATGTCTGCATTTCATCAACGTCACATCAAGATTGCACTTGATGACTTTGGTACAGGCTATTCATCCTTGGCTTATTTAAGTATGTATGACTTTGATATTATTAAAATTGATCGAAGTTTTGTCAGTAAACTCGGACAAGCCAACCAAAACGCCATTGTACGAGCAATTATCGCCATGGCAAAAGCGATGGATAAAAAAATTGTCGCTGAAGGCGTGCAAACTCAAGCGCAATATGATTTCTTAACCGATGAGGGTTGTGACTATTTACAAGGTTATTTGATCGCAAAACCGATGCCTGCCGATCTTGCAACTGAATTTTTAGAAATTAAAAATATACAGCAAAATAATCCATTGAAAATGCATAAATGAACGTCATCACAATTAAATTTCAAAGTAAAACTGCGGTATTATTTGATAAAAATTAAACCCTTTAGACTATTGTCGCCGTTGAGAAAATGGTATAGTGATCACCTTAAAAATTTAGTGTAATTTATTTTGTGATTGATGGGTCAGATTCCTGCCCCGATTTGGTATCCGCATAGAGAGTAAGATGGACGAACAAGCATTAAAGCAAGCCGCATTGTATTATCATGAGTTTCCACGCCCTGGTAAAATTAACGTCACACCAAGCAAACAAGTCGTCAATCAACGTGATCTTGCACTCGCTTACTCCCCAGGTGTGGCTGCACCTTGTTTAGAGATTGCCAAAGACCCTGCTAATGCTGCCAAATATACCGCACGTGGTAATCTCGTCGCTGTGGTGAGTAACGGTACTGCGGTACTTGGACTGGGTAATATCGGACCACTCGCATCAAAACCTGTGATGGAAGGTAAAGGCGTACTTTTTAAAAAATTCGCAGGTGTTGACGTATTCGACATCGAAATTGCAGAAAATGATCCTGATAAAATCGTTGATATCGTTGCCGCATTAGAGCCAACTTTTGGCGGAATTAACCTCGAAGATATCAAAGCGCCTGAATGTTTTTACATTGAGCAAAAACTTCGTGAGCGCATGAATATTCCTGTCTTTCATGATGATCAACATGGCACCAGTATCATCGTCGGCTCAGCACTATTAAACGCCTTGCAAATCGTCAATAAAAAGATCGAAGACATAAAAATCATCGTCTCTGGTGCAGGCGCTGCTGCACTTTCTTGCTTAGATTTACTCTGTGCATTAGGTGCACGTAAAGAAAACATCATCGTTGCCGACTCTCGCGGATTATTAACAACATCTCGCGAAGGCTTAGATGCTTCAAAAATGCGTTATGTACAAGACATCCCTGAAAGCAAATTGCACGAAGTGATCGGCGGAGCGGACATGTTCTTGGGACTCTCTGCTGCGGGCATTTTGACCAAAGAAATGGTTAAACAAATGGCGAAAGATCCGATTATTTTCGCTCTTGCCAATCCTGATCCTGAGATTCTACCTGAACATGCTCACGAAGTACGTCCTGATGCGATCATGGCGACAGGTCGTTCGGATTATCCAAACCAAGTCAATAACGCACTGTGCTTCCCGTATATTTTCCGTGGAGCGCTGGATGTTGGTGCAACCACCATCAATGAAGAAATGAAAATTGCCTGTGTACATGCAATTGCTCGTATGGCGCATGTCGAGGCGGATGCCGCTTCTTATGGTGAGAAGTCTGGTAGCTTTGGTCGTGATTATTTGATTCCTCGTCCACTAGATCAGCGTTTGATTCTTGAGATTGCACCTGCTGTGGCACGTGCTGCGATGGAGTCTGGTGTTGCGACTCGCCCAATCGAAGATTTTGCGATTTATCATCAACGTTTGTCTGAGTTTGTTTACAACTCGGCATTTATCATGAAGCCAATTTTTGCCAAAGCGAAGACTGCACCAGCAAACTTGGCTTGCGTATGGTTCACGGCGAGAATATTGAAATTGTCGACCAAGAACACAATCCATCTTATGAAGACTTTTGGAAAGATTACTACAATGTCTTAAAGCGCCAAGGTATTACTGTTGAATTTGCACAGCGTGAATCACGTCGTCGCTCGACGTTGGTCGCTGCTATGTTGGTGAAATTTGGCAAAGCGGACGGCATGCTCTGTGGTACGTATTCAGGATATGACGTGCATTTAGAATTTGTCAAAGATGTGATCGGACTGAAAAATGGTCATCAAGCATTCTTTACATTAAATGCATTAATGCTCGAAGATCGCAACCTCTTTATTGCTGATACTTATGTCAATACCAATCCAACTGCTGAACAGTTGGCTGAGATGACCATTTTGGCCGCTGAAGAAGTGCGTCGTTTTGGGATTACGCCACGTATTGCCCTGCTTTCTCACTCTAGTTTTGGAAGTGATCAAGATGACCCAAGCGCACAGAAAATGCGTAAAGTATTTGACATCTTGACAGAAACAGCGCCTGACCTCGAAGTAGAGGGTGAAATGCACGGTGATGCAGCCATGGATGAAATCATTCGTGATTGGGCGTATCCAAACTCACGCTTTAAAGGTTCAGCAAACTTGTTGATCATGCCGAATCTTGATGCTGCAAATATTTCATTTAACTTGCTCAAATCAACCGTCGGTAACAACGTGACGATTGGTCCGATCTTGTTAGGTGTTGCAAAACCTGTTCATATCTTGACACCAACAACTACGACTCGTCGCATCATCAATATGACTGCGCTTACTGTTGCTGAAATCCAAGAGAATGAAAAAGCTTAAGGCAAACCTGCTTTTATAATTTTCCATTGCAATAACCTCTAATGTTTTCATTGGAGGTTTTTTGCTTTTAGGCTTTTAATTCAAATAGTTCAAAGCGCTTGATTTTTGTTATGATCAGAACAATATTTTTGCAAATTTTTATTGATACGTTGTTATGAAAATCTATTTAGTCGGCGGTGCAGTACGTGATCAGCTCTTAGATCGTAAAGTGATCGAGCGTGATTATGTCGTGGTCGGTGCAACGCCTGAGCAAATGATTGCACTTGGCTATCAACAAGTTGGTAAGGATTTTCCTGTATTTTTGCATCCTGAAAGCAAAGAAGAATATGCCCTTGCACGTACTGAGCGCAAAAATGGACACGGCTATCAAGGCTTTGACTTTTTCACTTCGCCTGAAGTGACTTTGGAACAAGATTTATCACGTCGCGACTTGACGATTAATGCTATGGCGATGGATGAAGATGGCAATATCACCGATCCTTTTCACGGTACGCAAGATTTAAAAAATCGAGTGCTACGCCATGTGTCCGATGCTTTTATTGAAGATCCACTGCGTGTATTGCGTGTTGCTCGATTTACTGCACGCTATCATACCTATGGCTTTCAGATTGCACCTGAAACCATGCAACTCATGCAAAAGATTAGTGCATCAGGCGAACTCTCTCACCTTTCTGCTGAACGTGTATGGAAAGAAACCGTAAGAGCACTGGCAGAAAATGATGCTGATGTGTATTTCTCTGTGCTTCGTGAAAGCTGTGCTTTAAAAGTTTGGTTTCCTGAAGTTGATGCCCTCTTTGGTGTACCACAACGTGCTGAATATCATCCCGAGATTGACTGTGGTATCCATACGCTGATGTCATTACAACAAGCGTGCAAGAACAATTTTTCAACCATCGTTCGCTTTGCAGTGCTATGTCATGATTTAGGGAAAGCCCTTACACCCGCTGATGTCTTACCACGACATATCATGCACGAACAGCGTGGTATTGAACCTGTCAAAACACTATGCAAACGCTTAAAAGTCCCCAGTGATTTTCAGCAATTGGCATTGAAAGTGTGTGAATATCATTTGCTTTGTCATCAGTTATTTCAGCTTAAAGCATCCACGATTTTAAAACTCATAAAAAGCCTTGATGCCTTTCGCAAGCCTGAGCAAGTGGTTTACTTTGCGCAGGCTTGTTTATGTGACGCACGAGGTCGTTTACATTTTGAGGACAAGCCATATCCACAAGCTGAAGTGCTGATGCAATTAGCGCAACAGCTTGCGAATTATAAAATTAAAATTCCTGAAGGTCTGCAAGGTAAAGCGATTGCTGAGCATCTAGATCGTGAACGGTCTAGATGGATCGCTGATTTTATGAAAGCAGCAAAGCCAAAGCATTCTGTTTAAATGACTGATTAATGTATTTTGACTTTGCTTTATTTGAAATGTGCTTTATTTCACTTTACTTTTTCGTATCATCTTATACATCAGCTTCGGCGATACTCTAGAGATTGCTACGCCAAGCTTTTCTTTCAGTCCACCCACGACGATGTATTCTTGATTACTCAGCAAAGCTTTAACCACTTTTTGTGCAAAATCATCGGCATCTAAACCATTTTCAATTGCTTCATCTTGATGCGCTTGGGCTTGCCCTGCACCATTCAACGCATTAAAAGACACATTGGTTTTGACAAAACCTGGGAAAACCACCGATACGTTGAGTCCTTTCTCGGCATATTCAGCACGCAAGCTATTCGCCCACATATGGATTGCACCTTTTGCCGCTGAATAACTGGCTCGGTATTGTGTGCCGAGTAAACCTGCCACACTGGAAATAAACACCACATGTCCTGAGCTTCGCTGTTCAAGATAAGGTAAAGCCAATTTGGTTAAGTTAATTTGCGCAAAATAGTCAATTTCCATAATGCGACGCTCGGTATCCATTGAAGTATCTGCAATCAAAGCACGTTGGCTCAGCCCTGCATTGTTAATGAGATAATCAATTCGCTGACATTTTTCAATGACTTGCTCTACCGTCTGCTGTGCTTGATCTGCTTTAGTCACATCGAATGGCACACAGAGGTGATATTCAGGATGATTTAACTGCTGACGCACACGTTCTAGCTCGTCACTTCGACGAGCAGACAACACCACTTTTGCACCGAGATTGGCAAATACTTGAGCAAGTGCTTCACCAATCCCCGAGCTTGCACCTGTGATCCATACTACTTTCTGCTCAAGTGTTTATGCGTTATCACTCATTTTAATTCCTTGCTCCTTATATGACTGATTTCACGCCGAACAAGTGCAGTAAGTATGTACTTATTCCAAAGCGAGTTTTATCCATATTACGAAGCCATTTTGTCATGGTTGCGTTATATCAGTTGTCACTCAAATGACGGTCATTTATCGCAGATCAATCATTGCCCTTTTCTGAAAATTGCAAATTGAAATCCACATTATAGAAAAACTCAGAAGTAAAAAAACTCTCTAAACTAAGCCGACTCAGCATAAATAAACTTTTGAAAATGTTCAGCATAGCGCATTGCAAGCTGTGGAGAAGAATGCTGTCCCATTTTTTCAATGCGCTTATAGCCAATACTGGTAACGAGATGAATCACGCCATTTAAGGTTTTATCCACCACAAAATTAAATTTCAGCATCGACTTTGGCTTACGAATAAATTCCGTCACACCCAGATCAATCAATTCGATAATATTTTTCAACATTGAATCAATCGCTGACAAATCACCTTGTTGAATGCGCTCAACATCTTTCAGCATACTTTGCACCAGTGCATCAGGCACTTCATAGCGGAGCAAACTGGTTTTGGGATGACTCGAATCAAAGTGCGCTACCATATGATTGGATACAGGTGTTAGGCGATCATTATTAAACATGCCGACTGCCCACGGCATATATTTTTGCAGTTGCTCTCGGATTTGACCCAAGACTTTTTCGGCTTCATCGGCATGATCCGCAAGTTCAGGTTGTTGTTTATTGGCATGGATGAGTTCCATAAATACTTGATCAAGCACTTGATGAGTAATCTCGGTAAAAACTTGCCCCAAGTCTTTTGACAAATCTTTGCCATCACCATGATTGAGCCGTGTATTAATATCTTCAAGCTCACGATAGGTTCGATCGTGTATTTTTAGATGGACATTTTGTGTAGTCATCGCTACGTACCCCTGCTTTTTATTTTTAAATCTTTGCGTCCAAATTCCTTTGACGCATTTTTCTGCGTAATGATCAAACTGAAAAATCAAGCTTAAAGATTAAATTTGAAAATCAAATCAGTTGACCAAGCATACGCTATTCTTTCATCAGTGTAACAAGTCCGTCCTAGATGCTCAATTGCATTTTCGGCATGTATATTTTCTTATCCATCGCATCGTAAATGCACAATCGTTGCATATATTTTTACGACTATTTTTGCTAGAATGACGCCAATTTTTTGCTATTTCATACGCCATATCTAATGACTGAACAAAACTCAAACCAAGCCTCAAATACCGCCCAAAATATTGCAACCACTTACGATCCATCTGATATTGAACGCAAATGGTACAAAGTCTGGGAAGACAACGGTTACTTTAAACCACACGCTGCAGAAGCGAATTCAACAGCGACGCCTTTTACCATCATGCTTCCACCGCCGAACGTAACAGGTAGCTTGCACATGGGTCATGGTTTTAACAATGCCATCATGGATGCGTTGACTCGATACCACCGCATGCAGGGGCATAATACTTTGTGGCAACCAGGTACCGACCATGCAGGTATTGCAACGCAGACAGTCGTCGAACGTCAGCTTGGTGAACAAGGCATTACCCGTCATGATCTTGGGCGTGAAAAATTATTAGAAAAAATTTGGGAATGGAAAGAAAAGTCAGGCGGAACGATTACAGGTCAGATTCGTCGTCTTGGTTCTTCGGTAGATTGGACACGTGAACGCTTTACCATGGATGATGGTTTATCCGATGCTGTGAAAGAAGTCTTTGTACGCTTGCATGAAGAAGGCTTGATTTATCGTGGTAAACGCCTCGTCAACTGGGATCCAAAGCTACATACTGCCCTATCTGACCTTGAAGTGGAGAGCAAAGAAGAACAAGGTTCATTGTGGCATTTCCGCTATTTCTTTGAAGATAAATCATTAAAAACCAAAGATGGCAATGACTATCTTGTGGTGGCAACCACTCGTCCTGAAACACTACTTGGCGATAGTGCGGTTGCAGTACACCCTGAAGATGAACGCTATCAGCATTTGATTGGTAAAAATATCGTGCTACCGATCACAGGTCGTCTTGTGCCTATCGTTGCCGATGATTATGTAGAAAAAGACTTCGGGACAGGCTGTGTGAAAATCACACCTGCACACGATTTCAATGACTATGATCTTGGCAAACGTCACGATCTACCAGTGATTAATATCTTTGATAAAGATGCAAAAATCTTGGCCGAATTTGACTGGATGGAAAAAACTGGCGTACCAGTAACTAAAACTATCACCGCACCTGAAAGCTATGTCGCACTTGAGCGTTATGTTGCTCGTAAAAAATTAGTTGCCGAAGCTGAAGCCGAAGGTTGGTTAGAAAAAATCGAGCCATATACCCTCAAAGCACCACGTAGTGAGCGCTCTGGTGTGGTGGTTGAGCCATTATTATCAGATCAATGGTATGTCAAAATTCAACCGCTTGCAGAGCCTGCAATCGAAGCAGTGAAAAATGGCGACATTAAATTCGTTCCTGAACAGTACAGCAATATGTACATGGCATGGATGAACAATATTCAAGATTGGGCGATCAGCCGTCAACTATGGTGGGGACATCGTATCCCTGCATGGTACGACGATGCAGGCAATATCTACGTTGGACGTAACGAAGCTGAAGTTCGTGAGAAGCATAACCTAGCGAATGATCTTGAAATCCGTCAGGATGAAGATGTACTCGATACGTGGTTCTCCTCTGCGCTGTGGACGTTTTCAACGCTCGGTTGGACTGGCGATGCACAAAAAGATGCGGAAAATTATTTCTTAAAAACCTTCCATCCAACCAATGTCTTGGTGACTGGTTTTGACATCATTTTCTTCTGGGTTGCCCGAATGATCATGATGACTTTGCACTTCGTCAAAGATGAAAATGGCAAACCACAAGTCCCATTCAAAACTGTGTATGTACATGGTTTGGTACGTGATGGCGAAGGTCAAAAAATGTCAAAATCTAAAGGCAACGTGCTCGATCCTTTAGATTTGGTCGATGGTATTGATCTTGAAACATTGGTACAAAAACGTACCACTGGCTTGATGAATCCGTCAACAGCACCGAAGATCGAAAAAGCCACGCGCAAAGAATTCCCAGAAGGTATTAACGCATACGGTACAGATGCGCTACGCTTTACCTTCTGTGCGCTTGCTAATACTGGTCGTGACATCAAATTCGACATGAAACGGGTTGAAGGCTATCGCAACTTCTGTAATAAGATTTGGAATGCGACTCGCTTTGTGATGATGAATGTCGAAGGCAAAGAGGTTGCACAAACGGCACAACCTGAGCTTTGGGAATTGCCTGAACAATGGATCATCAGCCGTCTACAAAAGGCAGAGCAAGCGGTAAAACTCGGCTTTGAAACCTATCGTCTAGACCTTGTGGCTCAGACCATTTATGACTTTATTTGGAATGAATATTGCGACTGGTATGTCGAACTGACCAAGCCTGTACTCAATGATGAAAATGTTTCTGAAGCACGTAAAGCCGAAGTTCGCCGTGTCTTGCTTTCAGTCATGGAATCTGCGTTACGTCTTGCGCATCCATTGATGCCGTTCTTAACTGAAGAAATTTGGCAAACGCTTGCACCGATGCTCGGACGTGGTGGCGACACCATTATGCTTGCGCCATATCCTGTTGCCGAAGAAGCGAAAATCAATAATCAAGCCGAAGCGGATATGGATTGGTTACAAGCCTTGATCGGTGCGGTGCGTAATATCCGTGGTGAAATGGGCTTGGGTAATGCTCGCCTGTTGCCTGTATTATTACAAAATATCAGCGATGCAGAACGTACTCGTATTGAGCGCATTGAGCCATTATTTAAAGCTTTAGCAAAAGTGGAAAGTATCGAGTTCTTAAGCAAAGATCAAGAGCCACCACTATCATCGTCAAGTGTGGTCGGTCAGGCTTCAGTATTCGTGCCAATGAAAGGCTTGATTGATCCAAAAGCTGAGCTTGCTCGTCTGCAAAAAGATTTGGACAAAGTGCAAAAGCAACATGACCAAATCGCAGGCAAACTTGCTAATGAAGGTTTTGTTGCCAAAGCACCGCCTGCTGTGGTCGAAGGTGAAAAAGTGAAATTGGCGGAATTTGCCGATCAACTTAGCAAGATCAAGGCGAATATGGAACAGATTGCGAATTTGTAATTTGTGGCACAAGCCTTAACTTAAAGAAACCTAGTGCATTCGTGTTCTAGGTTTTTATTTTTGCACATACTAAATACCATTATTTGATCGACTCAACCCTCTTTAATCAAATTGCCATTTCTCTAATTTCAAGGGGGTGATGCCACGCCAATCGGTGGTTTTGACAATGTATTGCTAGATGAAATTTTAAGTTTGTCTGCATTTAGTCTGCGTAGCGTGGTGGTTATGGCGCTTGGCTATCGAAGCACTGAAGACTTCAATGCGGACTTGCCAAAAGCACGTTTAAGCAAAGAAGTGGTGATTCGTTTTTTTATAAGTCATTGCCAAAGCGACTTTGTATTTTCAAAAAGTATAAATCTCATCATATTTATTGTGTAAATCTTGATCATTTTCTAACATTTGTGCATAGATCAGCCTGTCTTTAGGCTATATGTCCTGCGCTCGGTCTGCTATGCTAAAGCCCACGATTAAATGATTATTTTAGGTTGACGGCATGACAGTACGCATCGGGACTCCTTTACAATCTTCTGCAACTCGGGTGCTATTTCTAGGTTCAGGTGAGCTTGGCAAAGAGGTGGTAATTTCCCTGCAACGACTTGGTGTTGAAGTGATTGCAGCAGACCGTTATGACCATGCGCCTGCCATGCAAGTTGCACATCGCAGTTACACCTTGAATATGAATGATGCGACAGCATTAAAGGCTTTAATTGATGAACTGAAGCCACACCTGATCGTACCTGAGATCGAAGCGATTGCCACCGAAGTCTTATTAGACATTGAAGCACAAAATATTGCTACAGTGATTCCGTCTGCGAAAGCGGTCAATTTGACCATGAATCGTGAAGGCATTCGTTGTCTCGCTGCCGAAGAATTAGGCTTACCGACGTCGATTTATCGCTTTGCTGATAGCTTGGAGAGCTTCCGTGCTGCCTGTGATGATATTGGCTATCCAAACTTTGTCAAACCTGTGATGTCATCTTCGGGCAAGGGGCAATCTCGTGTTACCAACTTTGAAGAAGTCGATGCCGCTTGGGATTACGCCATGCAAGGTGGTCGAGTCAATCAAGGGAAAGTGATAATCGAATCGCAAATCAACTTTGATTATGAAATTACCCTACTGACTGTCCGAGCAAAAAATCCTGAAACAGGTGTCATTGAAACCCATTTCTGCGATCCGATCGGACACCATCAGGAAGCAGGTGATTATGTGGAAAGTTGGCAGCCTCAGCCGATGAGCGAAACTGCACTGATTGAAGCCAAACGCATTGCCGACAAAGTCACAACGGCACTGGGTGGTTGTGGCATTTTTGGTGTGGAATTATTTATCAAAGCTGACCAAGTCTGGTTTAGTGAAGTTTCCCCTCGTCCGCATGATACAGGTCTGGTGACCTTAGCGAGTCAATTCCAAAGTGAGTTTGAGCTCCATGCCCGAGCAATTCTTGGTTTGCCTGTGAATACCACTCGCCACAGTACTGCTGCCAGTGCAGTGATCTACGCAGGTCAAGATGGTGAGAATTTAAGATTTAGTAATTTGCAACACGCATTATCGCACCCTGATACGGATTTACGCTTATTTGGAAAGCCTGAAGGTTTTGTCAAACGCCGTATGGGTGTGGCGACAGCGCGTGCAGAAACGATTGAAAGCGCACGCCAACTTGCCAAAGCGACTGCCGATGCGGTACAAGTTAATCCATCGGAATGATGATGTTTTATTAACATGAAAGTTTTAACCTAAACGCATAATTCGGCATTCATTGATTCGAAAATATACTTTTAAAAGCACCTTTTTTAAAGAGCACATCGCATGTTAGATTTTCCTCCCATTTCTGAATATGTTCGCTTAGGTCAAGATCTGCAAGGCTTGACGACCTGGCGTGAGCAAGTCGAAGACAAGCTTGATCAATATTTTGCAGATGGGGTGAACATTCGAGATGTGGTCACTGCGCGCTCGGATCAGATTGATTTGGCATTGGATTTTCTTTGGAAAAATGCAGGATTAGATCAGACTGATTTGGCACTGTTTGCAGTAGGTGGCTATGGTCGCCGTGAGATGTTGCCCTACTCTGATGTGGATGTACTGATTCTGTCTGAGGAAGAGCTGGAGGAAGCCACAGAAGATAAAGTCAAAACTTTTGTATCATCGCTGTGGGATGTGGGGAACTTTAAACCCGGAATTAGCGTTCGCACCATTAAAGCATGCTATGACCAAGCAAAGCTCGATGTCACAATTGCTACATCGTTGATCGAAGCTCGTTTACTGAGTGGCAATGAATTATTAAAAAAATGGCCACGTCGTATTGTGTCAGAAAGTTGGACGGACAAGACCTTCTTCGATGCCAAAGTGCTAGAGCAGAAAAAGCGCTACGAACAGCATAATAACACCGAAAGCAATCTTGAACCTGATATCAAAAATGCACCCGGTGGTTTACGTGATATGAACCAAATCGGTTGGATTGCCAAACGGCACTTCCGTGTTGGGCGGATTTACGATTTGGTGCATCTTGGCTTTATTAGTGAATTTGAATTAGCGATTTTGGAAGAAGCAGAAATTTTCTTATGGGAAATTCGACATTACTTACATCGCCTGACCAAACGTGATGAAAACCGATTATTGTTCGACTATCAACGTGAAATTGCCACTGCATTTGGCTACGGGCGTGAAGAGGGACAACATCCAAATCACGCCATTGAACAATTCATGAAGCGTTATTATCGTGTGGCGCAAAGTGTGTCGACTTTGAGTGAATTATTGATTAATTACTTTAATGAAGCGGTGATCATTCCACGTTTGGCGGATTATGAACGTGAAATTGAACCATTAAATAAAAACTTTAAATTGGTCGATGGTAAACTGGCAGTCACACATCACAAAGTGTTCTCTGAAACGCCAAGTGCGATTTTAGAAGTTTTTTACTTGATGGCAAATCATCAAGAGATTCAAGGCATTCGAGCACGTACATTGCGATTGTTGCTTTTGGCGGCGAAGAAGATTAATCAAAATTTTCGAGATAATCCTGCGCACAAAGCTTTATTCTTAGCCATTATTCGCTCGCCATATCGTTTGTACGATACGCTGGTTGCTATGCGGCGTTATGGTGTTTTGGGCAATTATATACCTGCATTTGGGCAGATCATGGGCTTGATGCAATATGACCTGTTCCATATTTATACTGTCGATGCGCATACTTTATTACTCATTCGAAATTTAAATCGTTTTTCTGAACCTGAGTTTGGCAAGCAATATCCAGTGGTGTGCAATGTGTTCCAACGCCTTGTTCGCAAAGATATTATCTTCATCGCTGCGCTTTTCCACGATATCGCTAAAGGTCGTGGCGGTGATCACAGTGAGTTGGGCGCGGAAGACGCGATTGAATTTTGCCGAGCGCATGGACTAAGTGAACGTGAAAGTAAAATGGTTGCATGGCTGACTCGCAATCACTTGCTGATGTCCCTCACTGCGCAGAAAAAAGATATTTCTGATCCTGATGTAGTGCAAAGTTATGCTGAAGCGATGGGCGATATGGAGCATTTGGACTATTTGTATTGTCTGACCGTTGCCGATATTAATGCGACTAATCCAACGCTGTGGACCAATTGGAAAGCATCGTTGATGCGTCAGTTGTATTCGCAATCTCGTGACATCATTCGTGGTGGACTTGACCGTCCTGTCGATCATCAGATGCTGATTGAAGACACCAAATTTTCAGCCATTGAAAAGCTTTCTGATGAGTTCCCGCCTTTTGAAATCGAAGAAGTGTGGAAAGAGCTTGGCGATGATTATTTCTTGAAAGAATCTGTAGATGAAGTGGTGTGGCATACCAGTGCGATTTTGCGTCATGGTGAAAATAGTGATCCGCTTGTGCTGATTCGTGAGCATCGTAAAGCAATTCAGCTCTTTATCTATACTCGTGATACACCGAATTTGTTTGCGAATACCGTGGCGATTTTAGATCGCTTAAATCTCGACGTGCAAGATGCCCGCATCATCACGGCGACGACGAATTTTTCATTGGATACTTATGTGATTCACGATCGTATGGGGACGTTGCTCACCGACCCAAACCGTGAGCAACAAGTCGTTGATGCACTGGTCAAAGGCTTAAGTCATGTTGATCAATATCCTGCACTGATGCAACGGATGATTCCACGTCGACTACGTCATTTTGAGGTAGAAAATAGTGTCGATATTCGTCTAAATCGTGCCTTAAACCAAAATATGGTGGAAATTTCCACACTGGATCAACCCGGTCTTTTGGCGAGAATTGGCGGTTTGTTTATGATGCAAGGCATTGATATTCACTCGGCTCGAATCGGAACACTGGGTGAAAAAGCAGAAGATATTTTCTTCGTTACAAAACCCGACGGTACACCACTGACAGATGAAGAGTCCGCAACTTTTGCCGAACAACTGAAAGGTGCTTTGGATGAGGCATCGAATCAAGTGACGATACAGCATTGATTTATAATCAAATTGCTTGAAAAATATTTACTTAGATGAAATTTGGAATTTGTGGTTATGAACCCTGATTTGGCTTTACTTCACCCTTACCCTTTTGAAAAATTAAATGCGCTATTTGCAAATATTCAACCTGCCAATGTGCCGTTAATTCCGCTGTCGATCGGTGAGCCAAAACATGCAGCACCTGCCTTTGTACGACAATCGATCGAAGCCAACTTTGCCCATCTTTCAACTTATCCGAATAGTAAAGGGGTACCTGAGCTTCGGCAAAGTATTGGCAATTGGTTGACCAATCGTTTCCAACTACAAAATATCGATGCAGAAACACAAATCCTGCCTGTCAGTGGTACACGTGAAGCGATTTTCTCTTTTGTGCAATCAGCGGTTGATCGCAGTAAATCGCCTTATGTCGTGATGCCAAATCCGTTTTATCAAATCTATGAGGGTGCTGCATTGCTTGCTGGCGCAACGCCTTATTTTGTCAACTGCACAGCGGACAATGATTACAAAGGCGATTTTCGTCAAGTGCCTAGCGACGTCTGGAAAAAAACCGAAATTTTATTCGTCTGCACACCGGGCAATCCGACAGGTGCTGTACTCAGTAGTGAAGATTTTCAACAGCTGATTAACCTGTCTGACGAGTATGATTTTATTATTGCGTCGGATGAGTGCTATTCGGAATTGTGGTTTGATCAAGCGCCTGTGGGCTTACTGCAAGTCTGCGCTGAAATCGGTCGTCATGATTATAAAAATTGCGTGGTCTTCCATTCGCTTTCTAAGCGTTCCAATCTTCCTGGAATGCGTTCAGGTTTTGTTGCAGGTGATGCCAAACTCCTTGCACCGTATTTGAAATATCGCACTTATCACGGTGCTGCCATGCCTGTGCAACATCAGCTGGCGTCGATCGCTGCATGGGATGATGAACAGCACGTCGAAGACAACCGCATTGCCTATCGGCAGAAATTCGCACTCTTTCAATCAGAATTAGGCGATCGCCTACCATTTAAAAAACCTGACGCAGGATTTTATTATTGGCTGCAAGTCGATGATGACGAAGCGTTCGCCAAAAAATTGCTTAGCGAGGCAAACATCAAAGTGCTTCCGGGGCGCTACTTGTCACGTGAAACTGAACAAGGCAATCCCGGTGAAAATCATGTGCGTATGGCATTGGTGGCAAGTATTGCGCAGTGTGAAGAAGTGGTAAAACGATTGAAAAAAATCATTTAAAAATAAAAATGGCGAGTCTAAAATATTCTAGACTCGCCATCACTTATACATATGACTACATCTGAAAAATTAAATCGCAGTCGCTGTATAACCCTCTTCTTTTAACACACTTTGTACTTGCTCAAGACTTAGAGCAGTTTCCACATCAACTTGTTTTGTGGTCAAATCCACCGTAACTTGTGCATTTTGATCTGCACTTGAAATCGCCTGTTTAATAGCTTTCTCACAATGTCCGCAAGTCATATTTTCTACATGTAATTTCATCTTTTTACTCCAAAGATATTCTGAATATTTGTCATGCTAAAGCTTCCCACTATGGTAAGGTCAAGCAATTAAATCTATCACACATACTTAAAACTCATTATTCAAACCATAAAACTGCATCACTTGACTTTACCATTATGGTAAAGTTGAAAATAGTGTTCAATCAATTCAAGAATGGTGCTCAACCATGAATCAACAAGCCATGAATCAACAACAAAAAGCGCTGAACTTTGATGTCGAAGGCATGAGCTGTGCTTCATGTGTAGGTCGTGTCGAGCGAGCAATTGCCAAAGTGGATGGTGTTAAGAGCGTCAGTGTCAATCTCGCCACCGAGCGTGCCTCAGTACAAATTAACGATGCGACTACTGATGCCGAATTAAGCACATCAATCACCCAAGCCATCGAAAAAGCAGGCTATCAAGCGACCTTACATCAAGATGCACAACAAGTGAATGTATCAGTACAAGATGATGTGCATAGCGTATTGCG
>LUMV01000046.1_pt1 | contig 32583 bp, 38 predicted proteins | sample 729731 | NCBI WGS metagenome assembly LUMV01 (sample SAMN03860301, study PRJNA289734) | marine metagenome | biome: seawater column; feature: ocean; material: water; isolation source: Red Sea water column Station 192 - depth 200m | place: Saudi Arabia: Red Sea | collected 2011-10-15 | depth 200 m
ACGCGATCGAGCGCCGCAAGGCCGCCCAGCAGGACCGCACCGTGACCATCACCGCCCTGGATGACGGGATGAGCCTGCTGCAGGCCCTCATCCCCACGGTCGACGCCCTCCTGATCGAGCGTGACCTGACCCTGGCCGCGAAGACCTCCCGTACCCAGACCCTCGACGATGACCGGACGTTGGCGCAGGCCCGCGCCGACGCGCTCGTCGACACCCTCCTGCGCAAGGACGAGAACGACACCACGACCGCCGGTCACGTGCCGGTCGGCACGACAGGGCGGGGCCGGTTCCACGTCGGCATCACCGTCTCCCTCGCCACCCTCCTCGGCCTCTCCAACGAGCCGGGGGTCTCCTCCGACGGGCAGCACGTCCTTGACCCCCCGGCTCGCCGAGCTCGCCGCTCAGGACGGAACCCTGTTCTCGCGGCTCCTGACCGACGAGCACGGCGGCATCCTCGACGTCACCGAGCTCGGCCGCTTCCCCACCCAGCCCCTGCGCCGGGCGTTGAACCTCATCGACGGGACCTGTGACGTTCCGGGTTGCACCCGACCCGCCGTCGCGTGCGACGTCGATCACCAGATCCCCTACGACCCCGGACAACCACCCGGACAGCAGCGCGGACCCACCGCCGCAGGCAACCTGCACCACCGCTGCCCACCCCACCACGGCCTCAAGACCCGAGGAGCATTGACCGTCAGCCACGACAAGGACGGCAACGCCCGCTGGCACCTACCCACCCGCACCATCGAGGCCGAGACCGCGTTCACCCGCGCCTGGAACCGCCGAGACCGCACCATCGAGTTCGTCGAGATCCACCACACCCGCCTCGACCACATCCAGTACCGACCACGATGAGCCGGGCCGCGCTCACCCAGCGGGGTGCCCGCGTCCGCGTCACCATGGACGCATGAGCGACCCCATCGAGGAGACCACCGACGTCCGGACGCAGGAGGCTCTGCGCTCCCTCGAGAAGGCCCTGGAGGACCCCGAGATCGCGGACGCCTTCCGCGGCGTGCAGGAGCACCTCGGGTCCTTCACCTTCGACCCGGTCGGCACCCTCGACGAGGACTGACCCTGCGGCTCCCCGGGTAGGAGTCGAACCTACGTCGCTTGTCCTGATTCAAAGTCAGGCGGGCCCTGCCGGCAGACCAACCGGGGATCGTCGCGACGCACGGCCACGACGGCCGTCCCAGGCTACCCGAGCGGGCGGACGGCGACCGCGAACGTCCGACGGAACGGCAGGACCGTCCCGTACGGCCGGCGAGGGTAGGCCTCGCGCAGCGCCGCCTGGTACTCCGTGACGAACTGCTCCCGCAGACCGTCCGGCAGCGCCTGCAAGACCGGGCGCGCCCCCGTGCCCTTGACCCACTCGAAGACCGGGTCGTCGCCCGGCAGCACGTGCAGGTACGTCGTCTCCCAGGCGTCGCACGACCAGCCCAGCGACGCGAACAGGTCGAGGTACGTCTGCGGACCCGTCCCCCGCACCGAGAGCACGCCCGCCGTGTGGTCCGCGTACGCGGGACGGTCCGCGACCTGGCGCATCAGCGCGTGGCTCGGCGCGTCGGCGTTGTTCGGCACCTGCACGGCGATCGCGCCACCGGGCGTCACGTGCTCCGCCAGACGCCGCAGGACGTCCTCCTGCTCCGGCACCCACTGGAACATCGCGTTCGACGTGATCACGTCCACCGGTCCGTCGGGTGACCACGTCGTCACGTCCGAGACGACGTACGACGCCGCAGGGTCCTCGTTCGTGGCCGTCGCGCGCGCGACCATCTCCGGCGACGCGTCGACGCCCAGCACGCGGGCGTCGGGCCAGCGCCCACGCAGCACGGTCGTGAGGTTGCCGGCTCCGCAGCCGAGGTCGGCCACGACGTCGGCGTCCGACGGCACCCGGGCGACCAGGTCGACGAACGGACGTCCACGGTCGTCGGCGAAGCGCAGGTACTGCTCCGGGTCCCACCTCATGCGGAACCCCGCAGCGCCGCCTCGACCTGCGCGGCCACCGACATCAGGAGCGGGTCCTGCTCGCGGCGAGCGACGAGCTGGACGGCCAGCGGGAGCCCCCGCTTGCGCGACCGGCCGACCGGGAGCGAGACCGCCGGCAGCCCCGCGTGGTTCCACTGCGCCGTGTACGGGTAGAACGCGTTCATGCCGAGCACGGTGCGCAGGCCGCCCTTGCCCGCGAAGTGCCCGACGGGCAGGGCCGGACCGCTCATGACGGGCGACAGGAGCACGTCGACGCCGAGCCGGTCGAGCACCGTCGAGCCGAACCGGTGCCCGGCGCGCTGCGCCCACGTCACGGCCGACGGGCCGAACGGACGGCCGAGGCGCACCACCTGACGGGTGCGTGGCTCGAGCAGCGACGGGTCGTCGACGCGCGACGCCGACTCGGCGATGCCGGCCAGGTAGCGCACGGTGAGCGCCTTCGCGTCGAGACCGTACGGCACCTTGACGGTGGTGACCTCGTGCCCGATCCCGTCGAGCAGGCCCGCCACGTGGTCGACGGCCGACTTCACGTCGCGGTGCAGCGGATCGGGACGCCCTGCGGCCGCAGCGCTGGTCGTCACGCCGATCCTGAGCGTCCGTGGAGCCGTGTCAGCCGCGTGCGCGAGCGCGCCGGGAGCACCGTGCCCCACCGCGTCGAGGTAGACGGCGGTGTCGCGCACCGTCGGGGTCACGCAGCCCTGCGTCGAGAGACCGTGCCAGCCCCCCGAGCCAGGCACGAACCCGTGGGTCGTCTTGAACCCGACGAGACCACAGCTCGCCGCGGGGATGCGGATCGAGCCGGCACCGTCGGACGCCGTCGCCACCCCGACCGCGCCCGCGGCGACGAGCGCGGCCGACCCTCCGGACGAACCCCCGGGCGTGCGGTCGAGGTCGTGCGGGTTGCGCGTCACGCCCCGGGCCGCCGACTCGGTGAACCCGTAGATCGCGAGCTCGGGGAGCGTCGTCGTGGCCACCGGGACGGCACCCGCCGCGAGCAGCGCCTCGACGAGCGGGCCGTCCTGGCGCGCCACCTGGGTGACCGCCCGCGACCCCAGCCCGGTCACCCGTCCGGCGAGGTCGACGTCGTTCTTGATGGCGACGGGCACGCCGAGCAGCGGCCCCGTCTCGCCGCGGGCGATCCGCGCGTCGGCCTCCGTCGAGGCGTCGAACGCCTCGTCGGCGAGCAGCTCGACGACGGCGTTCACCCGGGCGTCCTCACGCTCGATCGCGTCCAGCGTGGCGATGGTCAGCTCGCGCGCGGACACCGTGCGGTCGCGCAGCAGCGGAACGAGGGTGGCCGGGCCACGGCCCACGAGGTCGTCGACGTCCATGGGCGACACCGTAGGCCCCCACCGGCTCGACAACAATCTCGACATCAAGATTCTTGACGAACTACAGTGTCGCCATGGGTGCTGACGAGCTCGACGAGGTCGACGGCATCGTCGCGGCCTGGCAGCGCGAGCGCCCCGACCTGGACACGCGCCCCATGCAGGTGCTCAGCCGGGTCACCCGTCTCGCCCGCCACCTCGACCGCGCGCGCCGGGCGGCGTTCGCGGCCCACGCGCTCGAGCCGTGGGAGTTCGACGTGCTGTCCGCCCTGCGCCGGTCGGGTCCGCCCTACCAGCTCTCCCCCGGCCGGCTCGTCACCGAGACCATGGTCACGAGCGGCACGATGACGAACCGCGTCGACCGGCTCGCGGGGCGCGGGCTCGTCGCCCGCGAGGCCGACCCGGGCGACCGGCGGGGCGTGCTCGTCACCCTCACGGCCGCGGGGCGCGCAGCCGTCGACGCCGCCCTCGACGAGCTCCTCGAGCAGGAGCGCTCGCTGCTGTCGAGCCTCGACCCGGACGACGCGGACACGCTGGCCGCGTCGTTGCGCACGCTGGCTCGCCACGTCTGACCCGACGTCGGGTCAGTCGGCGACCTCGAGCCACCGCTCCTCCAGGCGCTCGCGCTCCGCGACGACCTCCGCGTGCTCCGCGGAGAGCGGCACGAGTCGGGCCGGCTCGGTCGCCGCCTCCACCATGCGTCGCTCGAGGTCGGCCTCCTGCGCGCTCAGCCGCTCGATCTGCCGCTCCAGGCGGGCCGCCTCCTTCCGCGCCTGACGGTCCTGGGCGGAGCCGCTGCCCGGCGACCCGGCCGGGACGGTGGGCGATGCCGGCGCGGGAGCGGGCACATCGGACCCCGCGGGCTGGGCGGACCGACGCAGCCGCAGGTACTCGTCGACGCCGCCCGGCAGGTGTCGCAGCCGGCCGTCCAGCACCGCGTACTGGTGGTCGGTCACCCGCTCCAGCAGGTAGCGGTCGTGGCTGACGACGAGCAGCGTGCCGGGCCACGTGTCGAGCAGGTCCTCGATCGCCGCCAGCATGTCGGTGTCCATGTCGTTGGTCGGCTCGTCGAGGATCAGCACGTTCGGCTCGTCGAGCAGGGTGAGCAGCAGCTGCAGGCGACGGCGCTGGCCGCCCGACAGGTCCTTGACCCGGTTCGAGAGCTGGGCGCTGGAGAACCCGAGCCGCTCGAGCATCTGCGACGGGGTCACCTCCGCCCCGTCGGCCTGGTAGCTGGCGCGCCGCGACGCCACGACGTCGCGCACGCGGTCGTCGGCGATCGCGTCGAGCTCCGTCAACGCCTGCGTCAGGGTGGCCACGCGGACCGTCGTGCCGCGCTTCACCCGACCGCGCGAAGGCTCCAGCCGGCCGGCGACGAGCGAGAGCAGCGTGCTCTTGCCCGCGCCGTTGGGGCCCAGGATGCCGGTCCGCTCCCCCGGCGCGATCCGCCACTCGACGTGCGAGAGCACCTCGCGGTCGCCGAAGGAGACCGACACGTCGAGCAGGTCGACGACGTCCTTGCCGAGCCGCGCCGTCGCGACCCGCCGCAGCTCGACGCTGTCGCGCACGGGCGGCTCGCGCTCGATCAGCTCGTTGGCCGCGTCGATGCGGAACTTCGGCTTCGACGTGCGGGCCGGCGCGCCGCGCCGCAGCCACGCCAGCTCCTTGCGCAGGAGGTTCTGCCGACGCGACTCGGCCGCAGCGGCCTGGCGGTCGCGCTCGACGCGCTGCAGCACGTAGGCGGCGTACCCGCCCTCGAACGGCTCCACGACCGCGTCGTGGACCTCCCAGGTGTCGGTGCACACCTCGTCGAGGAACCAGCGGTCGTGCGTGACCACCACGAAGGCGCCCTGCCCCGACGCGAACCGCGCGTTCAGGTGGGCCGCCAGCCAGGTGACGCCCTCGACGTCGAGGTGGTTGGTGGGCTCGTCGAGGAACAGCACGTCGTGCTCGTCGACGAGGACGGCGGCGAGCGACACGCGGCGACGCTGGCCGCCGCTGAGGCCGGCGACGGGACCGTCCCAGTCGACGTCGCCGAGCAGCCCGGCGACGACGTCGCGCACCCGCGGGTCGCCCGCCCACACGTGCTCGGCGGTGTCACCGACGACGGTCTGCGCGACCGTGAGCCCGGGGTCGAGCGTGTCGGACTGGTCGACGTAGCCGACGCGCAGGTCGCGACGCCACGTGACCCGGCCCTCGTCGGGCTCGAGCCGACGTGCCAGCACCCGCATCAACGTCGACTTGCCGTCGCCGTTGCGGCCGACGACGCCGACGCGCTGCCCCTCGGCCAGGCCGAGGGTGACGTCGTCGAGGACGTCCTTCGTCGGGAACGACAGCTGCAGCCCCTCGCCGCCGATGAGCGGGGTCCGACGGCCGGCCGGTGCGGCCACCTCAGACCACCCGCACGCCGGGCACGGGCCCGATCGACTGGACGACGTCGGCGCAGCGCCCCGTGCCGGCAAGCGCGATCGCGATGTCGAGGCTCTGCTGCTCGTCGGCGGCGAGGAACACGCACGTGGGGCCGGAGCCGGACACCAGCGCGCCGAGCGCACCGGCCTCCACCCCCACCTCGAGGGTCTGGGCCAGGTCGGGCCGCAGCGAGAGCGCGGCCTCCGTGAGGTCGTTGGAGAGGGCGGCCCCGAGCGCGACGGCGTCGCCCGAGCGCAGGGCCGCGAGCAGCGCGTCGGGGACCTCGGGCGTCGCCAGCTCCCGGTCGGCGTTCAGCCGGTCGAACTCGGCGTACACCGAGGCCGTCGACAGTCCGATGCCGGACACGGCGACGACCCAGTGGTAGGAGCCACGCGCCAGGACCGGGCTGACCAGCTCGCCGCGTCCGCCGCCGATCGCGTTGCCGCCGTGCAGGAGGAACGGCACGTCGCTGCCGAGACCGGCCGCGACCGGCTCGAGCTCGTGCCGCGACCACCCGAGACCCCACACGTCGTTGCACGCGACGAGCGTCGCCGCAGCGTCGGCCGAGCCGCCGGCCATGCCACCGGCCACCGGGATCGCCTTGCGGATCACGAGGTCGACGCCGGCCTCGACGCCCGTCTGCTCACGCAGCGCGAGCGCGGCGCGCACGGCGAGGTTGTCCCGACCGCGCGGCACGAGCGACGCCTCGGTCTCGGCGCCCGGGACGTCGCTGGTCGTCTCGACCGTCACCTCGCCGGTGTCGTTCGCCGTCGCCCGGACCTCGTCGTAGAGGTCGACGGCCTGGTAGACCGTCGCGAGCGGGTGGAAGCCGTCCTCACGGACGCCGCCGACGCCGAGGGCCAGGTTGATCTTGGCTGGCACGCGCACGCTGACGGTTCTCACCGCACCAACCTACCGATCCGCTCAGCCGAGGGCAGCGGCGATCCGCGCGAACGCCACGACGTCGAGCTGCTCACCCCTGGCCTGCGGGTCGACGTCGGCCGCGCGCAGGGCCACCTCGGCCGCCGCGCCGGAGCCTGCGAGGCCGGAGAGCGCGGCCCTCAGCGTCTTGCGACGCTGCGCGAAGGCGGCGTCGACGACGCGGAAGGTGGCACGCCGTAGGTCGTCGTCGCCGGGCGTGCCCCGCCGGCGCAGCGACACGAGCGCGGAGTCGACGTTCGGCACGGGCCAGAACACCTGACGTCCGACCGTGCCCGCGAGGGCGACGTCGCAGTACCAGGCCGCCTTGACGCTCGGGACGCCGTAGGTGCGGGAGCCGGGAGGCGCCGCGAGCCGGTGGGCCACCTCGGCCTGCACCATGACGAGCACCGACGCGAGCGTCTCGAAGCGCTCCAGCAGGTGCAGCAGCACCGGGACCGACACGTTGTAGGGCAGGTTCGCGACCAGCGCGGTGGGCGTGGGGCCGGGAAGCTCCTCGACGCGCATCGCGTCGGCCAGGACGAGGTCGAGACGCTCGACGTGACCCGGCGCCTGCTCGGCGACGGTGGTCGGCAGACGCTGGGCGAGGACCGGGTCGACCTCGACGGCCACGACGTGCCGGGCGACCTCGAGCAGCGCCAGGGTCAGCGAACCGAGACCGGGACCGACCTCGACGACGACGTCGTCGGGGCCGATCCCGGAGTCGCGGACGATACGGCGCACGGTGTTGCCGTCGACCACGAAGTTCTGGCCACGCTGCTTGGTGGGCCGCAGTCCGACCGCGTCAGCGATGCGTCGGACGTCGGCCGCACCCAGCAGCGAGACCGGGGTGGGCGGGGTGCCGCTCAGTGCACACCGACCTTCGCGGCGCAGGACCACTGGCCCCAGCCGGAGCGCTGCTGCAGGATCTTCGCGTACTTGATCTGCACCTCGCGGCTGTTCTCGTGCGGGAGGCCGGGGCCGCCGACGCTGTGCCACGTGGCGGCGCTGAACTGCAGGCCGCCGTAGTAGCCGTTGCCGGTGTTGATGCTCCAGTTGCCGCCGGACTCGCACTGCGCGATGCGGTCCCAGACGCTGTCGTCGCCGACCGCAGGGGCCGACTCGGGAGCCGCGGCCGCCAGCGTGGTCTCCTCGGGCTCGGGCTCCTTCGTGCCGCGGAGCACGACGCGCTTGCTGCCCTCGTCGGCGACCTTCTGGGTCAGCACGAGGGTCGAGCGGACCTTGCCGTTCGCGCGGGTGACGAGCACCTTCTGCTGCACGACGCGCGGGGCGCCGGCGCGCAGCACCTTCTCCGTGCCCTTCTCCAGGGTGTCGTCCTCGCGGACCTCCGTCTGCGGGGCGGTGCGCACCGTGCGGGCGGTGTCGACCATGCGCACCCGCACGACGTCGACGCGCTCGCCCGGCTTGACCAGGGCGGCCTCGCCGAGCGCGTCGCCGGCGCGGACCTCGTCGGCGGCACCGAGACGCACGCCGGCCTCCTCGAGCACCTCGCCCGCGGTGGGGGCGGCGCTCGTGACGGTCCGCTTGCGACCGTCGGCGCGGACGGTGAGCTTCTTGGGGTTGGAGACGACCACGGTCGACGCGGTGTCGTCGAGGCGCGTGTCCTTCGCGGCGTTGACCTCGGCACCCTTGCGGGGCGAGACGTCGAGCTCGTCGAGGACGTCGCCGACGGTGGCGGCGTGCAGCCGCTCACGACGCACGGTGCCGTCGACGGCGACCGTGACGTCCTTGGCGTAGCGGACCTTGATCGTGTCGCCGTCGGAGACCGACGCGGTCGGCTCGGCGTCGACGGCGGCGTCCTTCGTGCGGACGTCGTGGCTCTTGAGCAGCGACCCGACGGAGGTGCCGAAGGTGCGGACGGTGGCCTTGCGGCCGTCGACGTCGAGGGTCACGGTCTTGGAGAGGCTGCCGTAGGCGGCGACGCCGGCTCCGAGAACGAGGAGGACGGCCAGGTTGAGGGCGATGACGACGCGCTTCGTGGTCTGGCGGTGGCGGCGCCGAGTGGCGTCCGCGGAGTCCTGGGAGGTGGTCTGAGGGGTGTTCTGTCGAGGGTGGTGCACTGCTTTCCTCTGGTCGGGGACAAGGTCAGCTGGAGATGGGCAGCCCGTCCACCCTGCGGGAGGACGGCGCTGACGTCAAACAGCCGGGGTGTGCCGAGGCCAGGAGCCGCCGAACGCGCGGTCGGTGTTCTCATCGATCGCCCGGCAAAGGTCGTCGACGGATCGGCCCAGGAACTCGGCCATGAAACGCACCGTGTACGGCACGAGGAACGACGCGTTCGGCCGTCCACGGTGCGGCGTCGGTGTGAGGAAGGGCGCATCGGTCTCGACGAGGATCCGGTCGGTCGGCGTGACCGCCAGCGCCTCGCGCAGCGGCTCGGCGTTCTTGAACGTGACCGTCCCGGAGAACGAGAGGTAGGCGCCACGGTCGAGGCAGCGTCGGGCGACGTCGGCGTCGCCGGAGAAGCAGTGCATGACGGTGCGCTCGGGGACGCCCTGGTCGTCGAGGATCGCCAGGACGTCGTCGTGCGCGTCGCGGTCGTGGATGACGAGGGTGCGGTCGTGACGTCGGGCCACGTCGATGTGCGCCCGGAACGAGCGGTGCTGCGCGGCACGTCCGTCGACGCCGGTGCGGAAGTAGTCGAGACCGGTCTCCCCCACCGCCCGGACGGCGGGGTCCTGCGCGAGGGCCTCGATCTCGGCGAGCGCGGCGTCGAGCGTGCCCGCCTGCTCCAGGAGCGGCGCCTCGTTGGGGTGCAGGGCGACGGCCGCGACGATCGCCTCGTGCTGGCGCGCCGTCTCGACCGCCCAGCGCGACCCCTCGAGGTCGCAGCCGACCTGCACGATCCGGTCGACGTTGACGGCCGCGGCCCGGTCGAGGGCGTCCTCGACGTCGATCAGCAGGCCGCCCTTGATCCTGTGGTCGAGGTGGCAGTGGTTGTCGACCACGGGCGACGGGAGCGGCTCGGGCGCGTCGGGCCAGGGCCAGTCGGCCTCGCTCACGCGTCGTCCTCGAGGCGCGGGAACAGGCTGGGCACCTTCGTGACCACCGAGCCCTCCGGCAGACGTCCCCACTGCGCGACGGTCCCGATCGGCTGGTCGGCAAGCGCACCGAGCGCAGGCTCGGCACCCAGCGACTCCCACAGCGACGCGGTGGCGCGCGGCATCACCGGGTGCAGCAGCACCGCGAGCACGCGCAGACCCTCGGCCGCGGTCACGAGGATGGTGGCGAGCCGCTCCCGCTGCGCCGCCTCGTCCGCCTGCTTCGCCACCTGCCAGGGCGCCTGCTCGGTGAGGTAGCCGTTGAGGGCCTCGACGATCCGCCAGACCTGCGCCAGCGCGTCCTGCGGCGCGATCCGGTCGATCGCCCGGTCGGCCTCGACCGAGGCCTCCGCGACGAGCGCGACGAGCGCCTCCTCGGCGGCCGTGTGCTCACCGGCGGCCGGCAGCGTGCCGTCGAAGTACTTGCCGATCATGGCCGCCACCCGCGACGCCAGGTTGCCGAACCCGTTGGCGAGCTCGGCGTGGTAGCGGGCGCGCATGTCCTCCCACGAGATCGAGCCGTCGGAGCCGAACGTGAGCGCGCGCGAGAAGTAGTAGCGGTAGGCGTCGGAGCCGAACACTTCGACGATCTCGTCGGGGCGGATGCCGTTGGCCTTGCTCTTGCTCATCTTCTGCCCGCCCACCAGCAGCCAGCCGTGCGCGAACACGCGGTGCGGTACGGGACGTCCGGCGGCCATCAGCATCGCCGGCCAGATGACGGCGTGGAAGCGCGCGATGTCCTTGCCGACGAGGTGCACGTCGGCGGGCCACAGCTCGCCGAAGCGCTCGTCGTCGACGCCGTAGCCGGCGGCGGTGACGTAGTTGAGCAGCGCCTCGATCCACACGTACATGACGTGCGAGGGGTCCCACGGGACCTGGATGCCCCAGTCGAACGTGGAGCGGCTGATCGAGAGGTCCTTCAGGCCCCGCCGCACGAAGGAGACGACCTCGTTGCGCGCCGACTCGGGCTGGATGAAGTCGGGGTTCGTCTCGTAGAGCTCGAGCAGCCGGTCGGCGTACTTGCTGAGCGGGAAGAAGTAGTTCTCCTCCGTCACGTGCTCCACGCGCGACCCGTCGAGCGCCGAGACCTTGTGCCCCTCGTCGTCGCCCTCGCCGTCGACGACGTCGTCCTCGGCCACGAACTCCTCCGAGCCGACCGAGTACCAGCCGCTGAACTCTCCCTTGTAGACCTCGCCGCGGTCGTACAGGTCCTGCCAGAACGCCTGGGCGCTCTTCTCGTGGCGCTCCTCGCTCGTGCGGATGAAGTCGTCGTTGGCGATGTCGAGCAGCTCCAGCAGCGGCTTCCACTCCGTCTCGACCAGCCGGTCGGTCCACTCCTGCGGGGTGGCGCCGTTCTGCTGCGCCTTGCGCAGCACCTTCAGGCCGTGCTCGTCGGTGCCCGTGAGGTACCAGACGTCCTCGCCGCGCTGACGGTGCCAGCGGGTCAGGACGTCGCCGATGACCGTCGTGTAGCCGTGGCCGATGTGCGGGGCGTCGTTGACGTAGTAGATCGGCGTGGTGACGTAGTAGGACACACCACGATCCTAGTGACCCGGTGGGACGCCCTCAGCGGGCGTGCGCGGCGTCGTAGACGACCCGCTTGCGCACGCCGGTGTCGGCGGCGACCTGGGCGACCGCGTCCTTGCGGCTGAGCCCCGTCGCCTCGGCGTCGGCCACGAGGGCGCGGAGCGCGTCGGCGTCGAGGTCGGCGACGACGGGGACGTGGCCGGCGACGACCAGGGTCACCTCGCCGCGCACCCCGTGCTCCTGCCCGTCGGCCCAGGCGACGAGCTCGGCGAGGCTGCCGCGGGCGACCTCCTCGTACGTCTTCGTCAGCTCGCGGCACACGGCGGCGGCACGGTCGGCCCCGAGCGCGGCGGCGAGCGCGGCGAGGGTCGCGCGGGTGCGGTGCGGCGACTCGAAGAAGACCATCGTGCGCTGCTCGGTGGCGAGCGCCGCGAAGGCACGGTCGCGCTCGCCCGCCTTGCGGGCCGGGAACCCCTCGAAGCAGAACCGGTCGACCGGCAGGCCGCTGACGGCGAGCGCCGTGAGGACGGCCGACGGTCCGGGGATGGCGCGCACGTCGACGTCGGCCTCCAGCGCCGCGGCCACGAGCCGGTAGCCGGGGTCGGACACGCTCGGCATCCCCGCGTCGGTGACGAGCAGGACGTCGAGCCCGGCCAGGAGGTGCTCGACGAGTTCGGGCGTCCGCTCCCGCTCGTTGCCCTCGAAGTAGGACACGACACGTCCGCCGACCTGGGCCCCCAGGTCGCCCGCGAGCCGCCGCAGCCGCCGCGTGTCCTCCGCGGCCACCACGTCGGCCGCCCCGAGCGCCGCCACCAGCCTCGGCGACGCGTCGTCGGGCCGACCGATGGGCGTCGCAGCGAGGATCAGCACCCCCTCATCCTCCCACCCGCACCGTCCGCCCCCCGAGCGGTGGATCCTCCACCGAATGCGCGGGGAGGGGCGCCGACGGTGGATCGTCCACCTTCTCAACGCTCACAAGGTGGAGGATCCACCTCTGAGCGCGTGTCCACAGCCAGGCGCCGGACGGCGGGGACGTCGTCCACAGGATCGAGACGACATGTCCCCTGACCCGCGCCGAGCGAGTCGGATGGCTCCATGCGCCGTCCAACTCCCCTTCCATCCGTCCTCGCCGGTCGTGCGTTCCACCGCTCGGAGGCGATCGCCGTCGGGATCAGCCCCCGGATGCTCGAGCACCCACGGTTCGTCCAGGTCTTCCCCCGCGTGTACCGCTCCCACGACACGCACCTCACCACGCTCGAGCTGATCGGGGCAGCGCGCCTGGCGCTACCGCCAGACGCCCAGCTCAGCCACCTCACGAGGCCCCTGGGCCTCGACTTCGGCCCGCTCCTGCCACTGCGGTTCACCCTCCCCCGCGACCACCACCTCACCTTCGACCGGATCTTCGTGCATCGGACCGTCGCGATGCCCCCGCACCGAGACGGCTCCATCGACGTCGAGGGCGCCTTCGTGATGGCCGCCGCCGAGCTCCTGCCGATCGAGGTGGTGATGGTCGGCGACTGGCTCCTGCACCGCGGCCACCTCCGGCTCGACCCCCTGCAGCGTCTCTTGGACGACCAACCCTGGCGAGTCGCCGCCCCCCTCGTGCGGCGCATGCTCCCCTGGATGGACCCGGCAGCAGCGAGCCTGCAGGAGAGCCGGCTCCGTTGCCTGGTCGTCGCCTCCGGGCTGCCCCGGCCCGCCGTCAACGTCGACCTCCACGACGCCGCCGGGCGGTTCCTGGCTCGTGGCGACCTCGTCTACGTGGTGTGGCGGCTCCTCCTCGAGTTCGAGGGTCGCCAGCATGCGCTCGACGTCCGCCAGTTCCAGCACGACGTCCATCGCTACGGACGGTTGCGCGAGGAGGCGTGGGCGTACCTCCAGGTGACGTCGGAGATGCTCGCCCATCCACGGACGACGGTGCTGGAAGTGCATCGAGCACTCGTGCGCGCGGGCTACGACGGACCGGCGCCACACTTCGGCCGGACGTGGCACGCTCTCCTGGCGGCTCCCTTGGTCGGCGCCCCCGGAACCAGCGGTGCTCTTTCCACCTTCTGAGGTCTGTTCGGGTGGTTGATCCACCGCTCGGCACGAGGACACACCATTCGGTGGAGGAGTCACCGCTCGGGTGGGTGACAGGATGTGCCCGTGGAGGCACGGGATCGGGTGGTGGGCTGGCTGGGACCGGCGGCGGTGGCGCTGCTGGCGCTCGGGCTGCGGGTGTGGCACCTGGGTCGGCCGAACCTGCTCGTCTTCGACGAGACGTACTACGCCAAGGACGCCTTCTCCCTGCTGCAGCACGGCTACGTCCAGGACTTCGTGTCCGACGCGAACGAGAAGATCGTCGACGGCGTCCTGACCGGGCTGACGAACGGCCAGCCGGCCTACATCGCGCACCCGGACGGCGGGAAGTGGCTGATCGCGGTCGGCGAGGCGATCTTCGGCATGAACTCCTTCGGCTGGCGGATCAGCGCCGCGGTCGTCGGCGCGCTCACGGTCCTGGTGCTGGCCCGCCTGGTGCTGCGGCTCACCGGGTCCGTGTGGGTGGGGTGCCTCGCGGGACTCCTGCTCTGCCTCGACGGGCTGCACTTCGTCATGTCGCGGACGGCGCTGCTCGACGTCTTCCTGACGTTCTGGGTCGTCGCGGGGGTGGCCTGTCTCGTCGCTGACCGCGACGCCGTGCGCGAGCGGCTGGGCACCTACGTCCACTGGCGGCCGTGGCAGCTGGCCGCCGGCGTGTGCTTCGGCATGGCCGTGGGCACCAAGTGGAGCGGGCTCTACGTCCTCGCGGCGTTCGGCGTGGTGGTCGTCGTGTGGGAGGTGCTGGCCCGCCGCACCTACGCCCGGACGCACGCCGCGCACGGCGCGAGCGACGCGGACGTGTCGACGGTGCCGCGGTTCGGCTGGGTCCGCACGACCCTCGCGACGGGCCTGCCCGCGTTCGGCTACCTCGTGCTCGTCGCCCTGGTCGTGTACCTGCTCACCTGGACCGGGTTCCTGCTGCACCAGGAGGCGTACGCCGTCCGGTACGGGCTCGGCGACCCGTCGTGGGGGTCGTACGTCAGCTCACCGACGCCGGGCTTCCTCGGCGGGGTGCTCGACGCGTTCCGCTCCCTGTGGCACTTCCACGTCATGGTCTTCGACTTCCACACCGGCTCCTACCTCGCGGGCAAGACCCACCCGTACGCGTCGAACCCGGCCGGCTGGCTGCTGCTCGAGCGGCCCGTCGCGTTCGACGCGCAGTTCAAGCTCCCGGCCACCGCGTGTGGGGCCCCCGAGGGCTCGACGTGCATCCGCGAGGTCACCGCGCTCGGCAACCCGGCGGTGTGGTGGCCGGCCGCCGTCGCCGTCGTGGCCGCGGTGGTCGCCTGGATCCGCACCCGCGACGGTCGCTGGGCGGTGCCGGTCGTCGGCGTCGCGGCGGGCTGGCTGCCCTGGTTCGGCAGCACCGACCGACCGATCTTCAGCTTCTACGCCGTGCTCGTGGTGCCGTTCATGATCGTGGCGCTGTGCCTGCTCGTCGACGAGGCCCGACACTGGGCCGACACCGCCCAGCGACGCTACGCGGTCGGCCTCGGCGTCGGACTGCTGGTCGTCGCCGTCGTCGCGTGCTTCTGGTACTTCCTGCCGATCTGGACCGACCGGACCATCCCCTACGACGCGTGGCTCGACCGGATGTGGTTCCGCCGCTGGATCTGAGGCCTGCGCCCCGTCCCGCGATCAGCGCGCGGCGGCGCGGGTCGCGGTCCGACCCTCGAGCGCGAGGCCGAGGATCCACGCGATCTCCTGCGCGGCGACGGCCGCAGGCTTCGACGGTCGCGTGATCGAGGAGAGCACGAGCCGCACCACCGCCTCGACGGCCACGACGAGCTCGGCGTCGTCGAACGGCAGCGGCGCGAACCGGTCCAGCAGCTCCTGCCGCACGACGAGCGACGCGGCCTCGACGATCTCGCCCGACTCGGTGGTGAGGACGCTGAGCAGGTCGCCGTCCTGCTCCGACGGCACCGACGTGACGATCGTGCGGACGAGCAGGCTGCGCTCCCCGAGCTCGAGCGCGCCCTCGCACGCCGACCGGACGGCCTCGACCACGTCGTCCGCGGCTCGCAGCCGGTCCCGCACGACGGCGAGGAACCGGTCGAGCTCGCGCAGGGCGAGCGCCTGGGCGAGCGCGTGCTTGGTGCCCAGCTCGTTGTGCACCGTCTGACGGCTCACCCCGGCGAGGCGCGCGATGCGCGCCATCGTGACGGCCGTCCACCCGTCGTCCTCCACCACGTGCTGGGCGGCGTCGAGCAGGCGTTCGCGGGTCGAGGGCACACCCGCACGGTACGCCCCCGCGCCCAGCGCCAGGTCGGTCATGTCGCCTGCAGCGCGGCGGCCAGGTCGTCGGTCGTGTCCAGGGCGGACACGTCGGGACGGGCCTTCGCACCGATGGCCTGACGAGCCACCCGCACCTCGGCGGGCCGGCCGATCGAGACGGCGCCGCGCAGGACCCCGTCGTCGAGCAGGAACGCGGTGAAGTCGCGCGCCTCGAGCGAGCCGCGCACGACGAGCTCGTGGGCCGCCGCGGGCCATCCGGTCACCTGCAGCGTGTGGCCGTACTGGTCGGACCAGCACCACGGGACCTCGTCGAAGGCCGCGTCCTGGCCGGCGACGTTGCGGCCGACGGCCGTGCCGTGGTTCTGCGCGCCCTGCCAATGCTCGACCCGTTCGGGACCGCCGCGCAGCACGCTGGGGCGCAGCACGACGTCGCCCGCGGCGTAGACGTCGGGGGCGCTCGTGCGGCCATGGTCGTCGACGACCACGGCTCCGCGCTCGACGGCGAGGCCTGCGGCGGCGGCGAGCTCGCCGTTCGGCGCCATCCCGACGGCCACGACGACCACGGGCGCGGACCAGCGCCGACCGTCCGCCGCCTCGACGACCGTCTCGCCGTCGTCGCCGGCGACGATCGCGGTGACCTCGACGCCGAGCTGCAGGTCCGTGCCGTGCGTGGTGTGCAGCTCGGCGCACAGCGCACCGAGGTCGGGCGGCAGGAGGTGCTGCAGCGGCGACGCGGCCGCCTCGAGAAGGGTCACCTCGGCGCCGAGCTCCCGCGCGCTGGCGGCGATCTCGGACCCGATGAGCCCCGCCCCGACGACCACGAGCCGGCCGCCGGGACGCAGCGCCTCGAGCACGCCGTCGACGTCGGCCAGGTCGCGGAGGGTCCGGACGCCGGGCGCGTCGGGTGCGGTGATCGCCTCGAGCGTCCGGGCCCGACCTCCGGTGGCCAGCACCAGGCTGCCGTAGTCGAGCTCCTCCCCCGACGCCAGCGTGACGCGGTGCGCCTCGACGTCGATGGCAGCGACCCGCTCGCCCGTGCGCAGGTGCACCCGCTGCGCCTCGTACCAGTCGGCCTTGCGGATCCGGATGTCGTCGGCGCCCTTCTCCCCGCGCACGACCTCCTTCGACACCGGCGGGCGGCGGTAGGGCAGCTCGGGCTCCTCGCCCAGGAGCACGACCTCGCCCTCGAAGCCCGCGAGCCGCGCGGCACCGACGACGCTCACGCCAGCGATGCCCGCACCGACGACGACCAGCCGGTCGGTGTCACGACCCACGCCTCAACCCACCTGCGTCATCGTGAAGTCGGCCTTGGCCGCACCGCAGTCGGGGCAGGTCCAGTCGTCGGGGATGTCCTCCCAGCGGGTGCCGGGCGGGAATCCTTCCTCCTCCCAGCCCTGCGCCTCGTCGTAGATGAACCCGCACTGCTGACACTCCCAGACCTTCACTGCTGCGCTCCCTGCTCCGCCTGCCGGGCCTGGGCGGCCCGGGTCTCGGCACTGATGATGTCGCCATCCTGGTCGTTGTGCGTGAACTCCGCCTCCGGCACGAAGTCGACCTGCTCACGCACGCCGCAGTCGGGGCAGGTCCAGTCGGGGTCGACGTCGGAGAACGCCGTGCCGGCGGGCCAGCCCTCGCGCGGGTCGCCGACGGCCTCGTCGTAGACGTACTCGCAGTTGGGGCAGATGAACCGCGCCATCAGGCCACCGCCTCGTGCGTGCCGCGGCGACGGTCGCCGTAGCGGGCGCGGTAGGTCTCGGCCATCCGCGGGTGCAGGTTGGCACGCTCGACGTCGCCGTCGTAGTGCGCCAACACCCGCTCGTCCATGACCTTGCGCCAGACGGCGGGGATCCAGGTGGCGACGATCATGCCGGCGTAGCCGGTGGGCAGCACCGGCGCCTCCTTGAAGTCGCGCAGGGCCTGGTAGCGACGCGTCGGGTTCGCGTGGTGGTCGCTGTGGCGCTGCAGGTGGTAGAGCAGCACGTTGGTGCCGATGTTGTTGCTGTTCCAGCTGTGCGAGGGGTTGACGCGCTCGTACCGGCCCGACTCCAGCTTCTGGCGCTTCATGCCGTAGTGCTCGAGGAAGTTGACCGACTCGAGCAGCCAGATGCCGAGCACGGCCTGCACGAGCAGGTAGGGCAGGAGCTGCCAGCCGAAGGCGGCGAGGGCGAAGCCCCAGAGCAGCACGCTGAACATCCAGGCGTTGACGAGGTCGTTCTTGAGGCTGAGCGGGCTCTTGCCGAGGCGTCCGAAGCGCTTCTTCTCCAGCTCCCACGCGCTGCGCAGGCTGCCGACGACGGTGCGCGGCATGAACTCCCACACGTTCTCGCCGAGCCGGCTGCTCGCGGGGTCCTCGGGCGTGGCGACGCGGACGTGGTGGCCGCGGTTGTGCTCGATGTAGAAGTGGCCGTAGAAGGTCTGGGCGAGGGCGACGCGGGCGAACCAGCGCTCGTGCTCCTCCTTCTTGTGGCCGAGCTCGTGCGCGGTGTTGATGCCGATGCCGGCCACCATGCCCATGCCGGTGGCCAGGCCGAGCTTGTCGTACCAGGTGAGGGGGTCGGTGATCCCGGGGAGCACGCTGGCCGAGAACGGGTCCCAGCCGAAGATCGTGCCGTCGCCGAGCAGGAAGCAGCCCCAGAGGAATCCGGCGAGCTGCAGCGGGATGAACGCGTACGTGACCCAGCGGTAGTAGCGGTCCTCCTCGAGGGAATCGATGAGCTCGTCCGGCGGGTTGTTCGGGTCGAGCCCGGCGACCAGGTCGACGAGCGGGACGACCACGAACAGGAAGAACGGTCCGAAGTACCACCACACGTGCCAGCCGGTGGCGGCGACGGCGCCCCAGATGACGAGCGGGATCAGCGGGACGATCGCCCCGATGAGCCACAGGTAGCGCTTCTTGTCGGTCCACTCGACGGTGCGTCCGTCGACCGTGGTCGAGAGCGTCATGGGTACCTCCTGGTGCCGGTCACGCTGCGGCGGGGTGCGGCGTGGATCACTTGACAGGACGGTACCGACTGTCAAGTGACTTGACAACCCCTCGAGGAGTGTCAAGTGAGCGGTGTCACGTCGACACAGGGGCGAGCCGCCCCCGATTGGGAGATCGGGGACGGCCCGCTGAGGGCCCCGGACCGGGGCAACAGGGAAACCGCGGTCCGGGGTGCCTGGGGACCGGACGAGCCGGCGTCTTCGGTTGTGGTCGGGTGCGGCGTCAGTTGATGGCGTAGGCGTAGACGATGGCAGGACCCATGACGATCGCGAACAGCACGGGCAGGATGCAGGTCATTAGGGGAATGAGGATCTTCACCGGCACCTGCTGAGCCCTGGCCTCCGCCCGGCGGCGGCGGCTGAGCCGCATCTCCTGCGCCTGGCTGCGGACGACGGACGCCACGGAGACGCCGAACTCCTCGGCCTGCACGACGGCCTTGCAGAACGTCCTGAGCTCGTCGACCGACGTGCGCTCGGCGAGGGCCAGGTAGGCCTCCCTTCGCGCCATGCCCAGGCTCATGTCCTGCATGAGCCGCGACGCCTCCTCGGCGAGCGGGCCGGTCCCCCGCTCCGCCGCCTTCGACAGCGCCGCCTCGAACCCGACGCCTGCCTCGAGCGAGATGACGATCTGGTCGAGCATGTCCGGCAGCCGCTTCTGGATCTCGGCCTGTCGTTTGGTGGCCTGGTTGTAGACCAGCAGGTCCGGGACCATGTAGCAGAAGCCGATGATGCCGAGGGCGACGAGCGGCATGAGCGGGTTGCTGGTCTTGCTCACGAGCAGCGCGCCGAAGAGCAGGCCGAGGACCGCGGTCGCCGGCTTCATCAGCACCACGCGTTCGCGCGTCCACCCCTCGGGGTGACCCGCCAGCACCAGGTTCCGCTCGAGACGGCGCAGGGTCGAGCTGGGCGTGAACCGCTCCCAGAGGTCCGCACGGGTGCGGTCGACCTTCACCACGCCGGTGTCGGAAGCCGCCTCGGCCGCCGCCGACAGGCTGCGGGCGCGCTTGCGCACCCCGCCCCCGCCGGGCGTGGCGACGGCTCCGGTGCCCATGAGGAGGAGCAGGAGGGAGCAGACGAGCAGGAAGGCTGCGAGCATCACCATGTCAGAACTCGATCCGGACGATGGAACGCATCCAGAACCCACCGAGCACGTACATCAGCCCGCACACCACCATGATCACCTTGCCGATGAACACGTCCGCGAAGACGCTCATCTGGGTCGACGCGACCATCGAGTAGTAGATCCCGACACCCACGGGGAGCCCCATGAGGATGTAGGCGGAGAGCCGGCCCTCGGCCGACAGCGCCATCACCTGCTCACGCACGTGGTGCCGCTCGCGGATGGTCTCGGCCACTTGGTCGAGGATCTCGTTGAGGTTGCCGCCGGTCTCGCGCTGGGACTCGATGGCCTGCGCGATCCACTGGAAGTCCTCGGACTGCATGCGGTCGGCCACGTCCTCCATCGCGTCCACCAGGTCGCGCCCGATGCGGTACTCGTTGACGACCCGCGACAGCTCCTCCGACATCGGCGCCTCTGCGTCGTGGGAGGCCGCGTCCATCGCACGCGGCAGGCTCTGGCCCGCGCGCAGCGACGACGCCATCATCTGCAGCAGCGGCGCCAGCTGGCTGGCGAACCGCTTGCGCCGCCGCGCGACCTTGACGCGGACGCCGACCTTGGCCGCGACCGGGACCAGCAGCGACAGGAGGAAGGCCGCGACGACCGGCAGCTGCAGGATCACGAGCCCGAAGAAGGTGGCCCCTCCCAGCACGAGCACGGTCACGACCAGCGAGGCGACCGAGCGGCGCACACCGGCGAGTTCGAGCTCCTCGGCCGAGAACGGCCGCCAGCCGCGTCGGCTCAGCAGCTTCTCGACGGCCTCGACGGCCCCATCGTTGGCCCGGCGCAACAGCGGCTTCTGCTCCGTCACGGCGTAGGCGGCCACCCGCCCACGCGTCCCGCGCGTCTCCGGCACTCCGACGACCGCGAGGTAGGCGCACACGAGCGACCCGATCACCAGCACCGCACCGATCACCAGCATCGCGCTCACCCCACCCTTCCCTGGCGGACCAGGTTGTCCAGGTCGAACGCGATGCCGTGGTCGGCGAAGCGCTCGCTGAACCGCGGCCGGATGCCGGTCGGCACCGCGTTGCCGCGGAACCGTCCGTGCTCGTCCACGCCGGCAGCGAAGTCGAAGGTGAAGATGTCCTGCAGCACGACCGTATCGCCCTCCAGGCCCATCACCTCGGTCACGTTCACGACACGTCGCGACCCGTCGCGGAGCCGCTGGATCTGCACGATCAGGTCGACCGCGCTGGCCGCCTGCTCGCGGATCGCGCGCAGGGGCAGGTCCATGCCGGCCATCAGCACGAGCGTCTCCAGGCGCGACATCGCGTCGCGCGGGGAGTTCGCGTGCAGGGTCGACAACGAGCCGTCGTGGCCCGTGTTCATCGCCTGCAGCATGTCGAGGGCCTCGCCGCCTCGACACTCACCGACCACGATGCGATCGGGTCGCATGCGCAACGAGTTGCGCACCAGGTCGCGGATGGTCACCTCGCCCTGGCCCTCGATGTTCGCCGGCCGGGCCTCCATGCGCACCACGTGCGGCTGCTGCAGGTTGAGCTCGACCGCGTCCTCGATGGTGACGATGCGCTCGCCGGCCGGGATGAAACGGCTCAGCACGTTGAGCAGCGTCGTCTTTCCGGTGCCGGTACCGCCGCTGACCAGGATGTTCAGCTTGGCCTGGACACAGGCCTGCAGGAGGTGGGCCATCTGCTCGGTCATGCTGCCGAACCCGATGAGGTCGGTGACCGTGAACGGGTCCTTGCTGAACTTGCGGATGGTCAGCGACGACCCGTCGACCGCCAACGGCGGGATCACGGCGTTCACGCGGGACCCGTCGGCCAGCCGGGCGTCCACGAGCGGCGACGACTCGTCGATGCGACGGCCGACCTTGCTGACGATGCGCTCGATGACCCGACGCAGGTGGTCCTCGGAGGCGAAGCGCGCCGTCACCTGCGTGAGCCGCCCGCGCCGCTCGACGTACACCTGGTCGTACCGGTTCACCATGATCTCGCTGATGCTGTCGTCCTCGAGCATCCGCTCCAGCGGGCCGAGGCCCAGCGCGTCGTCCTCGACGTCGCGCACCAGCCGACGCCGCTCGTCGGAGGTGAGCAGCAGCTGCTGGTCGCCCTCGATGACCGACGTGAGCTCCTCCCGCACGAAGGCGTGCAGCTGGTCCTCGGTGAGGCTCGGGTCGTTGATGCGGGCGCCGATGCGCCCCATGAGGGCCTCGGACGCCCGCGCCTTCATCGACGCGTACGCGTCGCCGAGCGCACCCGAGCCGTCGACGTCCTCCAGCTCCTCCGTCTCCACGACGGCGCTGGTGAACGTGCTGGCCTCCCGGGCGCTGGCGAGCCGGTCGCTCAACCGCATGTCAGGCCACCTCCAGCCGCTTGTGGCCCGGCTTGCCCTCGGCGGCCCGGGCCCGGTCGTAGACCTTCTTGGCCAGAGCCTTGACCGACTTCACGAACGGGTTCGACCGGCTGCTGACGACCAGCGGGACACCCTTGTTGGAAGCGACCGGCACCTCCTTCGCGCGCGGCATGACCACGTCGACCGGGAGGCCGAGCATCGCCTCGACGTCCTTGACCTTGAGCCCGGACTGCTTGTCCGCGAAGTTCAGCACCACGTGACGCGACGCCGGCAGGATCGCCAGCTCGCTCAGCAGCTCGACCTCCTTGCGCACGCTCCGCAGGCAGGCGATGTCCATCGTGCTGACCAGGACCGCGTCGTCGCTCGCCTCGAGCGCCCCGAGGGTCGCCTCGTCGAGCCCGGCCGCGGTGTCGACGACGACGTAGCGGAACTGCTCCTGCAGTTGACGCACCAGGGCGGTGACCTGCTCGGAGGTCACGTGGTCGTTCGCGGCCGGCGACTCCGCGCCGCACAGCACGAAGAACCCGGCCGTATGCACCGTCAGGTAGGTCTTGAGCAGCAGGTTGTCGCGAGCGCCCGGCCCGAACGCGTCCTCGAGCGTGTGGCTCGGCCGCAGGTCGAGCACCGTCGACACGTCGCCGAACTGCAGGTCGAGGTCGACGAGCACGACCTCCATGGGCGACTGCTGCGCCAGCGCGACGGCCAGGTTGGTGGCGATGCTGGTCTTGCCGACCCCGCCCTTGGGCGAGAGCACGGTCAACGTGCGCGACCGGAAGTCGACGGGCGCCGTGGGCCTGGCCAGCTTGAGCGGGTCGCCCGCCGTCGCCGGCGTGCGCGCGTCGAGCCGTGCTCGCAGACCCGCGAGCAGGTTGGGGTCGTCGATGCTCGGTGCGACGTCGCGGATGCCCGAGCGCATCGCCTCGAGCATGACCTCCTTCTCGGTGGCCGCGACGAGCACGAGGTCGACGTCGGGTCGGACCGCAGCGACCTCACGCGCCAGGGCCATGGAGGCCTGCAGCGGCACGGCCGCGGTGAGGATCATCGCGTCGGGGATCACGGTCGGGTCGAGCCCGCGCAGGAAGCTGGAGGAGTCGCCCTGCATGGCGTCAGCACCGAGCGCGACGCACTGATGACCGATGGTCGCCTCGACCCGCCCGGCGAGCTCGTCGTCGCCGCCGACGATCAGCACGAGACTCATGGCGCCACCACCCGGCTGTCGACCGTCCGGCCTCCGCCGGTGTCGGTGTCGGTGGTCTGCTTCGTCAGCCAGACCTTGCCGAACTCCATGGCGTTGACGATCTTCTCGGCGTCGATCGTCCGCACGGCGACCGTCACGGTGGCGCCGGACGCTACCTGCGCGTCGCCGACGCCCGCGGAGACGGCGAGGACGCGGACGCGGTTGGCCGCGTTGGCCGTCCGTCCCTCGTAGCTGGCCAGGACGCCCACCAGGTCACCCGGGGCCAGTGCACCTCCCACGATGCGCTGACCCTCGAGCTGGATGGCGAGCTCCTGCATGCCCTTCGGCACTGCGGTGTCGCCCTTCACGTCGTCGGGCGCGGCGAACTTGGCCGCCGTGAGCTGGTCACCGGGGACGAGCACGCCCTGGGTCACCTCGCCCTCGACGTCCGAGAGGTCGGTGAGGGCACCGGGCACCACCGCAGCCTTCGGCAGCTCGACGGTCTCGACGCTCTTCGCGAGCTCGCTCGCCGGCGTCTTGGTGGCCACCTCCTGGGTGACCCGCAGCACCGTGGTGCGCTCGGTGCCCTCGAAGGCGCGGTCGTCGGCGCCCTGCGCGTAGACGACGAGCGCGGCGAAGCCGAGCACCGCCAGCAGCACCGCAGCGCCGATGGCCAGTCGTTGCTTGTTCACGACAATCTCCCTGTTCCCGTGAAGCGTGCGTCCCTTGACCCCGGGACGCGGGGGCGGTGGGGATCACGACAGGACGCCCCGAGATGCTGCTGCACCCCGTCGCGGGACGGTCCCTCACCCTGTTGCCTGATGTGCCGCCCTCCGGGCTCCCTCTCCGGTGGGCGGCGGGAACGCCGTGGAGGCCTCAGGCTCTCCAGGACGTCCGCGGTGCGGCGTCGACGCCGCGAGCCCGAGCTCGCGGCGTCGCCTCGCTCACGAGATCACGGCGTGGTCGTGGTCGGGGTCGTCCCGCCACCGAGCTTCGTGTTGATCACGCCGAAGGCGTCGTTGATCTTGCCGCCGAGCAGGACCACGGCGGCGATGATCACGGCGGCGATCAGGGCGACCAGCAGGCCGTACTCGACGGCGGTCGCACCCTTCTCGTCACGGCGGTCCTTGGCGGTGGCGATGTAGGCCAGGATGGTCGACAGTGCGTACATGATGTAACTCCCTCAGATGTTTCGAGCCCCGGTTCCCCGATTGCTCCGTCACCCCTGTTGGTGACGCTCCCTGAGAAAAAAGTTAAGTCCGAAAGTCCTGTTTGTCATGCGAGTTACGGGCCATCTCTTCTTAGTTCGGTCGGACTATGGCGTTCGTCACATGCATGGTGTGGCGCAGGTCTCAGAACGGGGGCACGCGCTCGAACAGCTCGAGCACGTCCTGGCCGAAGATGCCCACGGTCGCAGCGATCACCGCGGCGATGAACACCGCCAGCAACGCGTACTCCACCGCGGTCGCGCCGCGCTCGTCATGGGTCATCGTGCCCTCCTCCGGACATCGTCACCGTAGGCGAACTAGTCCGGCAAGGGTGACCAAACCCGCGAGAAAGTGCTCTCAGACGCCCCGGTCGGGGACCTTGGACAGGGCCACGAGCACGAGCTGGGTCTGCGACACGCAGGTCTGCAGCACGACGTCTGCACTCGGGCGCAGGTCGCGCACGAACACGTCGCGACGCTGGTGCCGGTCGACGAGGTCGACCCGGTAGAGACCGGCGTCGACACCGGGGCCGTCCAGCTCGACGACGTCACCGCGGTCGAGCTCCGGGATCCAGGCCGCCCCGCCGCAGTAGTCGTGCTCCGAGACCAGCAGCGGACGGCCCTCCTCCTGCACGTCGATCGCCACCGGGCCGCGGCACGCGTCCAGCGGCGCCTTGAAGGCGGCGAGCGTCGCCGCCGCCGACATCGTCCGCCGCACGTCCGGACGAGGGGCCGGCGAGGGTGACGCCGGCGCGGCCTCCAGCCTCGGCAGCGTCGCGGCGGAGAACGACTCGCCGCCGCCCGGCTGCTCGGGGCTGGTACATCCCGCGACGAGCGCGGCCGTCGCCGTGGCAGCTGCCACGGCGGCAACGCTGGCGCAGGCACGGACGGACATGCGTCGATCGTAGGCGGACCGGGCGCCGGGCGGCACCCGCCGGCGGCACGTCGACGCATGACCTCGCACGAGCCGGGTACTCGACCAGCACGGGCTCGTCCCCCTGGCGGGCCCCGAACGGTGCGGGCCCGTCCCCCTGGCGGGTCCGCACCCTCATGTCTGGAGGTCCTCGTGCCATCACCCCGTCTCCGGTGGGTCCTGGGCGTGTCCGCGACCCTGGCGCTCGCCGTCGCCGGCCTCGCCGGCTCCGCCGTCGTCCGCTACGGCCCGCTGACACAGCCTTGGGGCTACCTGTTCCTCACCCTCGCCGTCCTCGGCACGGTGGGCACGACGCTGCTGTTCGTCATGCGCGCGCACGGCATCGACGACTGAGGCGGTCGCCTGCACGTCCCGGCCCCGCCGGGGTACTCACCCCGCGACCCCGACCGAGGAGGACGCCATGGACGACCAGCCCGACGACGACTGGAGCGGAAGCACCCGTCGACCCTGGTACAACCCCCCGATGCGGACGGGCGGCTCGGAGACCGGCGTCGGCGCCTGGCGCTGGGCCGTGCTGGGCATCGCCGTGCTGGTCGTGGCGGCGATCGTCGTGATCGTGCTGGTCGACCAGGACGTGCTCCCCCGCGCCTGGGCCTACGCGGTGCTGCCGGTCGCGATCATCGCCGCGGCCGCCTCGCGCGTCGTCACGACCCTGAAGGCCAAGGCCGCGACGGACCGCCGCACCTCACGCGACCCCGACGGACCCGACGTCGACGAGCCGTAGGACGCGCGTCACGGCGCGGGACGGGGCGCCGACGCGGGACCGAGGCCGCGTGTCGCCGGACCCTCGACGAGCGTCCCGTCGGGCTCGAACCGCGACCCGTGCAGGGGGCAGTCCCACGTCTGCTCGACGTCGTTCCAGCGCACCACGCCGCCCAGGTGCGGGCAGACGCCGGAGACCGAGCGGACGCACCCGTCCACCGTCGAGGTGGCCACCGGCGGCCGGCCCCGCGTGACGACGCCCTGGCTCTCCCCCGGCACCTCGCCCGCGCGTGCGAGGGCGCCGAGCCAGCCCGACGCCAGGTGCCCGCCGACCGCGGCGTTCCACTGGGCCAGCGACGTCATCGAGCGTGGTCCCGTGAGCCGACCGGGCGGCACCAGCGGGAGCCGGCGGCCCTGCGCGACCGCCGCGGCGACCGCTCGCGCGCCCGCCACCCCGGCCAGGAGACCCCATCCTCCGAGACCCGTGACCACGTGGACCGGGGCCCGTCCTGGGGCCCGTCCGGCGATGGGCACCTCGTCGGGCGTCAGGTAGTCCTGTGCCGACCAGGCGGCGACCTCGGCGCCGACGTCGAGGTGCTCGCGGGCCCACTGGCGCACCGCCTCGAGGTGACGCCCTGCGGGTCCGGAGCGGCCCACCACGTGGCCGTGGCCCCCGACGAGCGCGAGCGGCGCCCGCCCCGGTCGCGGCACCCCACGCACCGTCCACGACGGCGACCCGACCGACACCGCCATCGGCAGTGCCTCCTCGCTCGTCTCGAAGGCGACGACGTACGAGCGGTGCGGCTTGACCGTCGCGAAGGCGGCCGTCCGGTCGAGCACGGGGATGCCGGTGGCGACGAGCACGTGAGCGGCCCTCAGCTCCTCACCGCCCTCGAGCGTGACGCAGGGGCTCGCGCCGCCGCTGACCTGACGGACGCGACGCCCGAGCCGGACGTCGACGCCCGCGGCGACGGCCTCGGCGCCGAGCGCCGCCACGTACGCGAGCGCGTCGACCTGCGGCTGGTCGTCCAGCACCACGGCTCCGTAGCCGGGCAGGCCAGCGGGTACCTCACGCTGCCAGCGCGTGGGCAGTCCTGCGCGCCGGGCGGCCGCGTTCTCGGCTCGCGTGTCGGACGTCCGGTCGCCGTCCGACGCCCAGGTGACCGCAGGGCGGTGCTGCACGTCGACGTCCCAGTGGTCGAGCAGCTGCTCGACCCACGTCTGCGCCTCCCGGCAGGCCTCGACGTACCGCGCGCTCGTCGCCGGCCCGTGGTGGGTCGCGATCGTCGAGAGACGCGTGCCCTGGAGCAGGCTGAGCTTGCCCGTCGACCGTCCGGACGTGCCGGCGCCCAACGTCGGGTGCGCCTCGACGAGCACCACCCGCCGTCCGTGGCGCGCGAGCTCGACGGCCGCGCTCAGGCCGACGACACCGCCACCGATGACGATGTCGTCGACGATGCCGCCGAGGGTGGTCCGTGTCGTCGGTGCGAGGCTCGCCTCGGTGTGCCAGCTCGTCCGTGCCGTCATGACTGCTCCGTCCGTCGGGTGTCGCGACCCTCCTCGTACCCGGCGAGGTCCGTGGCATGCAGGCTGACGACGTGGGTACGACGACGGCGTGACCACCCCCACGACCCCCGAGACCGACCCCAGCAGTTCCGAGCCCAGCACCACCGGGCCCAGCACGCCCAGGCCCAGCAGCACCGCCCTCGTGCTGATCGACCTGCAGGAGGACTTCCTCTCCACGCCGGGCCTCGCCCGACGTCGCGCCGGGCTGCTGGCGGCCGTGCACTGGTGGGTCGGTCAGGCGCGTCGACACGCTGCGCCCGTCGTCGAGGTCCGCACGGTGCTGCCGCGGGACCCGGCCACCTGGGCGCTGAACATGCGCGACGACGACAGTCCCGTCGCCCTCGAGGGCACCGACGGTGCGGGGCCGGTCTCCGAGCTGGCGGACGTCGACACGATCCTGGTGACCAAGCGTCGTGACGACGCCTTCCTCGACACCGAGCTGCTCGAGGTGCTGCGGGCCCACGACGTGGACCGGCTCCTGCTCGCCGGCGTCGCCACGCAGGCGTGCGTCGCGATGACCGCCGCGAGCGCGTACGCGCACGACTTCCGGGTCAGTCTCGCCGGCGGCGCGGTGGCCTCCGACGACGACCACGCACACCAGGAGGCGCTGCGCTGGCTGGCCGAGGAGTACCGCCAGGACGTCCGGGAGCCTCGCGAGGGCTGGCCGACGGCCTAGCGGCGTTGCTCGACCCGTGCCCGGCACTGCGGGCGCGGCGGCATCCGTCGCAGCGAGACACGGCCCTCGTGCACGACGGCACCTGAACGGGCCAGCTCGGGCAGCATGACGCTGAGGTAGGCGAGCGTCAGGTCCTCGCCAGGACACCGGTGGCCGCGCTCCCGGGAGCCCCCGCCCTGCGGCACGAGGTTGACGGCGGTGACCCGCTCCCTGGCGTACCGGAGCGGGTCGAAGACCTCGGGCCGCGCCCAGCTGCGCGGGTCGTGGTCCGTTCCCCACACGTCGAGCACGACCAGGGTGCCTGCCGGCACCTTCACGTCGCCCCATCGGGTGTCCCGCCCGGCGCGAGCGGCGAGCAGCGGGACGAACGGCGTCGTCCGGCGCACCTCCTGCGCGACGTCGATCGGTGACAGCGTCCCGTCCGCCAAGGCCGAGCGCAGCGCCGGGTGCTCGTCGAGCGCTCGCGCCCCACCGGCCACCAGCCAGGCGACGGCCACCTGCGGGCGCACGACGTTGAGGAGCTCCGTCGCGGCGACCTCGTCGGCGACCTGTCGCCCGTCCTCGTCGCGCAGGTCCGCCACCGCGCGCACCAGGCCCGAGGCCTCCGTGCCGTGTCGCGCCGCGCGCACCTGGTCGACGACCCAGGCCTGGGTCCTGGCCCGCGCGGCTCGCGCACGCTGGTGGCGAGGGCCCGCGACGGCACCGAACCCGTCGACCATGGCGACGAGGTCGCGCCGCAGCGGCTCCCACCCCCGAGGGTCGACCGCCAGGCCGGCCCGGTCCACGGCGACGCGCGTGAGCACCGCGCTCGCCCGCTCGAACACGTCCACCTCGCCGTCCCAGCCGGACACCTCCTCCCGCCAGGCCGTCCCGAGACGCGCGGTCGAGGCTCGCACCGCCTCCGCGTCGAGCACGTCGACGAACCAGTGCTTGCGCACGTCATGGTGCTCACCATCGAGGGTGTGCACGGCACCCGGACCGAAGAGCGGTTGAGCCACGAGGCCCGGCACGGCGTCGCGCCGTCGCAGGGCTTCGTCGCCGTAGAACCAGGCCGCCGCCTCCGCGCCGCGCACGATCAGCGCCCGCGCACCCGCGACCCGGGTCGGGGTGACGTCCTCGGCGTCCCGACGACGACGCTCGGAGAAGCGGTAGCCGTCCAGCAGGAGGAGCGGGCTGCGATCGAGCCAGGGGTGGTCCAGGGCGATGTTCTTGGTCATGCCCCTCGTGTTCCCGTCACGGCGTCGGGGAACCGCCGTGTGGCGGACGCGGGACGGGGTACGTCGTGCGACGGACGTGAGGAGGACCTGATGCGCCCCACCGGCAGCGGGAGACGCGCGGGGGTCGCCCTCGCGGTCGCGACGCTCCTCGTCGCCGCCGGGTGCGGCGTCGCGGACGATCCCTTGGCGTCGACCGTCGACGAGCTCACCTCGTCCGCGCGCTCGGCGTCGCTGGCCGTCCAGCTGCACGCGGAGGGTCGGACGACGTCCGCAGCGGTCAGGACGCAGCTCGACGACGCGACGCTTGACGCGTCGGACGCGCTACGCCGGACGGCCTCGCTCGACGTGCAGCCAGGACAGGTCGAACCACGCCACCAGGCCCTGCGCGTCGGTGCCGACACCCTCGACCTCCTGCACCACGTGTCCGACCTCGTGCGCGCGGGACGCGACGTACCTCGGCGGACCGCTGCCCGCCTCGACGACGTCGCGAACCGCCTCGCGCTGCTGTCGGCCGACGCGCGAGGAGCGACCTCGTGAACCGCCTGTTCGCTGCGACCCTCGGCATCCTCACCGCCATCGGCGGGTTCGTCGACATCGGCGACCTGGTGACGAACGCGGTGGTCGGATCGCGCTTCGGCCTCTCCCTCGCCTGGGTGGTCGTGGTCGGCGTCGTCGGCATCGTCCTGTTCGCGCACATGTCGGGCAAGGTCACGGCGATCAGTGGACGCGCCACGTTCGAGATCATCCGGGAGCGTCTGGGGCCGCGCGCCGCCCTGGTCAACCTCGGCGGCTCGATGGCACTCACGCTGCTGACGCTCGCCGCCGAGATCGGCGGGATCGCCCTGGCGCTGCAGCTGCTGGCCGGCGTCGCGCCGCTCACGATCGTGCTTCCCCTGGCGTTCGCGGTCTGGTGGATCGTCTGGCGGGTGCGCTTCAGCTGGATGGAGAACGCCGCAGGGCTCCTCGGTCTGCTGCTCGTCGGCTTCGTCGTCGCTCTCGTCGCCCTCGACCCCGACTGGACGGCTCTCGGCCGGCAGCTCGTCCCCTCCGTCCCGGCCGGGGGTGGCGAGAGCGGTCTCACCTACGCCTACTACGCCGTAGCCCTCTTCGGGGCCGCGATGACGCCGTACGAGGTGTTCTTCTTCTCCTCCGGCGCGGCCGAGGAGGGATGGACCTCCCGCGACCTGTGGATGTCGCGGCTGAACGTGCTGGTCGGCTTCCCGCTCGGCGGTGTGCTCTCGCTCGCCATCGCCGGCTGCGCCGCCGTCGTGCTCCTCCCGGCGGGCATCGCGGTCACGAGTCTCTCGCAGGTGCTGGCACCGGTCGCGGTCGCTCTGGGCGTCGTCGGCGTCGTCGTGGTGCTCGTCGGGGTCGTGGCCGCCACGACCGGAGCAGCGCTCGAGACGGCGCTCGCGTGCGGCTACTCCATCGCGCAGTACGCGGGCTGGCCCTGGGGCAAGCGTCTGCGGCCGGTGCAGGCGCCGCAGTTCCACGTCGTGGTCGCTGGCGCCGTCGCCCTGGCGTGCGTCGTCCTGGCCACGGGCGTCGACCCGATCATGGTCACCGAGTTCTCGGTCGTCTTCAGCGCCGTCGCCCTCCCCCTGACGTACTTCCCGGTCCTCGTGGTCGCGAACGATCCTGACTACGTCGGCGAGCACGTCAACGGGCGAGTCGTCAACGCGGTCGCGCTGGTCTACCTCGTGATCATCGGCGTCGCCGCGGTGGCAGCAGTGCCGCTCATGGTCCTCACCAGGATGGGGGCCTGACATGACCGAGGGCCCGCGACACCCGGCTCGGGGCCGGCTGGTCGACGTCAACCTGCACCTGCTCGACCGTCAGGTGCTCGACCGCGACGGCCTCCCCGTCCTCGCGGTCGACGACCTCGAGATCACGTGGCCAGGCCCCGGACCCACCGGGCGGCCTCAGGTCGACCGTCTCCTGCTCGGTTCCGGCCTGCTGACGCGGTTCTTCGGCGCTCGTGCGCCGTCATGGCGGCGCCGCGGCGTCCCTTGGCACGACGTCGCCTCGATCGACACGGCCGTCCACCTCGCCGTCGGCCGTGAGGAGCTCGATCTGCTCTGGGTGGAGCGGTGGTGGCGCGATGTGGTCGTCGCACGGATTCCCGGAGGCCGTCATGATCCTCGGTGAGCTGCTCGGCGCACTGGTCCTGCAGGACGGCGAGCGGGTCGGCGTGGTCGTCGACGCACGGCTCCTGGTGCCCGACGACGGGTCGGCGCCCGAGGTCGTCGGTCTCGTCATCGGTCCGCGACGAGGCACGGCGTTCCTGGGCTACGAGCGACGCAGCGCGCGTCGGCCGGCCCTGCTCGCGCACCTCTTCGCGTGGCCTCAGCGCGGGTCCTACCTCGTCGACGTCGCCGACCTGAGCTGGCAGCCCGACGACCGTCAGGTCGTGCTCACGAGCGGCTGCACGCGCTGGTCGTCGAGGCTGGACGACTGATCGGGGTCCTGGCCGGGGTCGAGCTCCTCCGCGTCGGCGTCGGGCTCGGCGCCTTCGGCGGGTGCCTCGGGATGGGGCGTGGTCATGACGGTCCTCCTCGGATCGGGTGACCGACGCGTACCCCGACGGCGGTCCCCCACGCACCTGTCGGTGTCGAGGCGCGGATCGGGTACGTCAGCCTCCATGGACGACACCGCCTGGACCCCTGCCGACCTCGACCGGCTGCACGACGCCATGACCGAGGAGAGGTCGCGGCTCCTCGAGCGGGTGGGCGACCACCACCGCTCGGGACCGGTCAGCGGCGACTCGGCCGACCGCGCGGAGCTCGGCGTCGAGACGGAGCTCGACGTCCTCATCGAGACGCAGGACCGTGAGCTCCTGCGCCAGGTCGACATCATGCTCGAGCGGCTCGAGAGCGGCCTCTACCCGGTCTGCGTCGCCTGCGGCGCGCCCGTCGGCCGCGCGCGCCAGGAAGCCTTCCCGCGCGCCACGAGCTGCGTCGACTGCGCTCGCAGCCCACGCCGCTCCTGAGCGGAGAACCCCCTCCCCCGCTCGGGACGCGTCAGTCCTGCTGCTCCCCGCTGATGCCCAGTTCGTGTTCGAGTTGGGTGATGCGTTGGGGTGCGTCGGTGGTGTGGTGGGGGTCGGTGGCGATGACGCGGTGGAACCATTGGAGGGCTTCGTGGG
>LUMV01000188.1_pt1 | contig 32159 bp, 32 predicted proteins | sample 729731 | NCBI WGS metagenome assembly LUMV01 (sample SAMN03860301, study PRJNA289734) | marine metagenome | biome: seawater column; feature: ocean; material: water; isolation source: Red Sea water column Station 192 - depth 200m | place: Saudi Arabia: Red Sea | collected 2011-10-15 | depth 200 m
GGGCAGGCCCGCCCCCATCGTCGCGAGCGCATTGTCGAGCAGCACAGTGTTGGGGCGGTAGGCGGTGTAGCCGCGCGCGAACCAGATCTTGTAGACGCCATTGTCGAGGCAGATGATGCCGTCATCGGGCATCGCGTCGCGCACCTGCTGCACCAGATGCGGCGGAAAGATCGGGAAGCGCGTGTCGGCGGCGAGCGGCGCGGTATGCTCGACCTCGGCCTTGCGATAGGCGAGCATATGGTCGAACGACCAGCCGCCATTCGGCACGATATCCTCCTTCATCTGCCAGATCGCATTGGCGATATCGCCGATGACCTCGATGCCGGGGTAATAGACCGGATCGACTTCGGCGGTCTTGGTCGACACATGGATGACGGTTGGTCCGCCGCGCTGCATGAAGAAGGGCGGCTTTTCGATCACATCGTGGCCGATGTTGACGATACAGTCCGACGCCTCGACCGCGCGGTGCACGAAATCGCCGGCCGACAGCGCCGCGCACCCGAGGAATTTCGGATGCCGTTCGTCGATCACGCCCTTGCCGAGTTGGGTGGTCAGAAAGGGGATGCCGGTCTTTTCGATGAACTGCAGCAGCATCCGGCTGGTCATCGTGCGGTTCGCGCCCGCGCCGATCACCAGCACTGGCGACTTCGCATTCTCGAGCGCCTTTACCGCCTCGCGGATCGACTTGACGTCGGCGGTCGGTCGGCGCGAATGGCTGCGCTTCAGCGGCAGGCTCTCGGTATGTTCGTCGGCGATATCCTCGGGCAGTTCGATATGCACTGCGCCGGGCTTTTCTTCCTCGGCCAGGCGAAAGGCCTCGCGCACGCGGCTCGGGATATTGTCCGACGAGGCCATCTGATGCGTATATTTGGTGATCGGCGACATCATCGAACAGACGTCGAGAATCTGGAACCGACCCTGTTTCGATTTCTTGATCGGTTTCTGCCCCGTGATCATCATCATCGGCATGCCGCCAAGCTGGGCATAGGCGGCGGCGGTCACGAAATTCGTCGCGCCGGGGCCAAGCGTGGCAAGGCACACCCCGGTCTTGCCGGTATGACGGCCATAGGTCGCGGCCATGAAGCCCGCGCCCTGCTCGTGGCGGGTCAGGATCAGCTTGATCTTTTGCGACCGCGACAGGCTGTCGAGAAAGTCGAGATTTTCCTCGCCCGGAACGCCGAAGATATACTCGACGCCTTCTTCTTCCAGACATTCGATGAACAGGTCAGATGCTTTTTTCACGGTCACTCGCCCCCTTCAGCAGCGCACCCCCTATCGGTGCGGCCCAAGCCCGTGCCGGCGACCATCGGCCCGTCAATCGGCGTAGCGAGTCCCGTCGTGGGGCTGCGAGTCCCTGCGGCGCCGGCGGCAATGTGTAACCGGCGGCGAAGGGGTTGTCACCCTATGGGTGGGAGCAGTTTTGGCACGGTTCCGGGTCAGATCACAGGGTCGGGTATATATAGTATCCGTACGACGGGCAGCAATATTACCCTCTTGACCGACTACGACGTTTCCGCTTTTGCTTGAGTGGGGGGAGCGGAATCATGCATTTTTTTCGTATTTTCTTTGTTGTGCTTGCCGCGGCGGCGACAATTAGCTCGGTTTCGGTGCTGGCACAGGAGCGGACCGCCGTTCGTCAGGGCTTTTCGTTGCCTGCAAACAGCGGGAAAACTATCCTGTTGTTCCGGCCCACTGTACGCGTCGGGTCTCAGTCTACCGCCGGAATGTTCGAGCCCAATGCTGACTGGACAGCGCAAGGACGCGAGCAGTTGGGCACCTCTTTGAAAAATTTGCAGAGTCGTTTGGGGAATCGCGTCATTGAGGCCCCAGAACCGGTTGGTGAGGAAGCCCTTTTTTTATCCGAGCATATGTCGCTTTTCGCCGCGGTCTCTACGTCGGTAATCAACTATCAGTTCTTCGTCGGCAATCGGTTGCCAACAAAAAAACAGGACAATCGAAACGACGTATTTGAATGGACACTAGGTCCGCAGGTGGCTCAATTGCCTGGCGCTGCCGATGCGGATTATGGTTTATTCATCTATACCGAAGATCAATATGGATCGACAGGAAGGAAGCTTTTGCAATTCGCTGCGGCATTTGCAGGCGTGGGGGTGCAGTCGGGTGTCCATAGTGGTTACGCAGGATTGGTTGATCTGAAAACCGGCGAGTTGCTGTGGCTGAACGCGGATGGACAAATGGGCGGGGATGTCCGGACGAGCGAGGGCGCTGAGAAGCGCATGCGTCAGTTGCTCGAAGAATTCCCTGGCAGTGTGATCGAAGAGGCAAAGGCTCTGTGAGGCGGTCACTTGCGCGGATCGCGCTCGTCGCCGCGGCATTGACTCTAATCGGTGCAACAGCTGATTCAAAGCATGAGTTTGACTTGCCTACCTATGCTGGCGCGTATCAACCGCAGAATGCGGATGAGCGCGGTATGTGGATGGTCGATGACGAGAGCGAACGCGTCACTCGAGACTCGCGCTTGATCATCCGCGATGAAGCGCTGAATAGTTATGTCCGATCCGTATTATGTCGCGCGGTTGGTGATGATCGTTGCGGTGGTGTGCGCATCTACATTCTGCGCGTGCCGATATTTAACGCTTCAATGAGCCCGAATGGCACGATGCGTGTCTATTCCGGCTTGCTTCTCCGGATGCGAAATGAAGCGGAACTCGCATCAATCCTTGGCCATGAGTTTGCGCATTTTGAGTTGCGTCATTCGCTCGAGGACTTTCGCCGGCGTCGTTCGTCCAGCGACCTTTTGGCGTGGACTGCAGTGATGGGAGCGCTGGCGGCCAGTTATGGGAGTGGCGGCGGCCAGTCTTACGGCGATTATCGTATTTCTGTTTATGGAGCGCTGGCCCGCTTCAATCGAGACCAAGAGCGAGCTGCTGATATCAGGGGCTTTGGCTATATGGCTGCGGCTGGCTATCGTCCTTCCGCGGCATCGGAAGTTTGGCGTTCCGCAATGAACGAAGCTGATGCAACGTCGGCAGGACGCGCGTTGCGGAGCCGCAGATACGATGGCGTCGCCTTCTTTGCCTCGCATCCCACCGATCTTGAGCGCGCAGACACCCTATCTATTTTGGCCAACCGCGTATCCGGAGGCGAGTTTGAAGGTCGGAGCGCATATCAGGCGGCTATGGCCCCTTGGATAGATCAATTTCTTGCGGACCAAATTAAGCTGAACGATTTTTCCGGTTCGGAGTATCTCATCACTCGGCTTGGGTCTGAAGGTTGGACTGCTGCTCTGCTCTTCGCGCGCGGCGAGCTTTATCGGTTACGAGCCAACCCGCGCGACCTCCCCAACGCGGTCGATTTTTATCGCCAGGCCTTGGAACTCAATTCCGAGTTGTCTGGAGCGTATCGGGGAATGGGGCTCTCACTTATGCGGATGGACCGCAAAACAGAAGCTGCTTCTGTGCTTGCTCGTTATCTCCAATTGAAACCTGATGCGCCGGATGCGGAGATGATCCGTTCCTTGGTGGCGCCGCAATGAAAGCTATCCGGATGTCTAACGTCTTCTTGAGGCCAATTATCCTCTTCGCAACCTTTTCTGTAGCAGTCTCCCCCCATACCTTGTCTGCCAATGATTTGATTAAGACCGGCGAGCGTGTCGCGGTCGCCAAATCGCAAATGACAGTCACACCGCCACGTGATTGGAATAAGTTGTCCCAGCGCGTCGGGAAGAAGGCGGAAACGTGGACGCTTGATGGCGAACGCCTGAATGACATTTCTTTCTTCGCCAACATTGCACCGGGAGAACCGCTGCTACGCGAGCGCAGCAAGAAGCATGACCCCTTGCCGAAGCTTCAGCCGAACAGTTTGCTGACGGATATTCCTGAGTTTCTGGAAGGCACCTACAGATCTTATCATGGCCTTGCAGTTTTCAACCTCGGGTCTTCGTCTCCTGCGAAGTTTATGGGTGAACCCGCCGTCCGCTTCAGCTATGAATATGTGACACCGGATGAACTGACGCGCAAAGGTGAGGCGATCGCGACATTGCGTAATGGCAGTTTGTTTATGATAACATTCGACGCGCCCAAGTTGCACTATTTCGAGAGGAATATCGAGGACTATCGGGCTTTAGTCGCGACAGCCGCTATGAACTGATCAATTTCCGCTCATTCTATGTCGAACAATCCCGCCAATTGTTCGACCATCGTGCCGCCCAATTGCTCGGCATCCATGATGGTCACGGCGCGGCTGTAATAACGGGTTACGTCGTGGCCAATGCCGATCGCGCAAAGCTCGACCGGCGATTTCTTTTCGATCCAATCGATCACCTGGCGCAGATGCTGGTCGAGATAGGCGCCATGATTGACCGACAGCGTGCTGTCGTCGACCGGCGCGCCGTCGCTGATCACCATCAGGATGCGGCGTTCCTCGGGGCGATTGACGATGCGGGTGTGCGCCCACATCAGCGCTTCGCCGTCGATATTCTCTTTCAGCAGCCCCTCGCGCATCATCAGGCCGAGCGACTTGCGCGCGCGGCGATAGGGTTCGTCGGCGGGCTTGTAGATGATGTGCCGCAGGTCGTTGAGGCGGCCGGGGTGCGGCGGACGTCCCGCGGCGAGCCAGTCCTCGCGGCTCTGCCCGCCCTTCCACGTCCGCGTCGTGAAGCCCAGAATCTCGGTCTTCACGCCGCAGCGTTCGAGCGTGCGGGCCAGAATGTCGGCGCTGATCGCCGCAATGCTGATCGGCCGCCCGCGCATCGACCCACTATTGTCGAGGAGCAGCGTGACGACGGTATCGCGAAAATCGGTATCGCGCTCGATCTTGTAGGACAGTGAATGGCCCGGCGACACGACGACGCGGGCAAGGCGCGAGGCGTCGAGCTGGCCTTCCTCCTGATCGAAATCCCAGGCGCGGTTCTGCTGCGCCATCAGGCGGCGTTGCAGCCGGTTGGCGAGCTTCGTCACCGCACCCTGCAGGTGCGTCATCTGCTGGTCGAGATAGGCGCGCAGCCGCGTCAATTCCTCTTCGTCGCACAATTCGGTCGCGGCGATTATCTCGTCATGCTTCTCGGTGAAGCGGACATAGTTGAAATCGGGAACGTCGGTGGGCAGGCGGTTGGGCCGCACGGGCAACATGCCCTCGTCGCCTTCGCCGCCCATCTCGGGCTCGCCGTCGGCTTCCATTTCCTGGGCATCGGGATCGCTTTCGCCATCGTCGGCCTGATCGCCCGACATTTCGGCGCGCGCGTCGACCTGACTCTCGCCGGTGCCGCCGTCCTCGCTTTCCTGTTCTTCCTGGCTCTCTTCGGCTTCGGTCTGATCGTCCTCGCCGCCGTCCTCGGCGCCTTCCTCGAGCGGATCGTCGGCCTGCATCAGGTCGAGGTGGCGCAGCGCAAGCCGCGCGGTTTCGGCAAAGGCGGCCTGATCGTCGATCAGCATCGCGAGCGCGGTCAGGTCGGCGCCGGCATCCTGGCTGATCCATTCGCGCACCAGCGACAGCCCGGTTTCGGTCCCCTGCGGCGCCTGTTCGCCGGTCAGCGCCTCGCGCAGCATCAGTTCAAGCGCGCTCGATATCGGGACTTCGCCGCGATCCTGCGCGCGGCTGATCGGGTCGCTGCGCATTCGCATCGCCAGGCTGGCCCGCAGATTGGCGCGCATTCCGGCCATGTTGCGGGCGCCCAGCGCCTCGACCCGCGCGCGTTCCATCGCATCGAAGGCCGCGGCGGCGAGCGGCTCGACCGGGCGTGCCGCGGCGTGCACCGTGTCGCTGTGATGCTTCATGCGCAGCGCATAACCGTCGGCGAAGCCGCGCGCTTCGGCCACCTGATCGGCGGGCAGGGGACGCGACGGGGTCGGCACCTTGATCTGCTTGCCGATCTGTACCGGCGCGTCGGCGGTGAAACCTACCTCGACCTCGGCATCGCGCGTCACGGCGCGCGCCACGCTCGACAGCGCGGTCTTGAAATCGTCGAGGGGAGACTGGCCGGACATCGAATCGGCTCTAACGGGCTTTCACCGGCGAAGGAAGAGTATCCCCGCTAATCCTTTTCACCATCGGGAATGCGGTTGCAGGTCGCCTCGTCGAGCCGGCTCGGCATCTGCGGATCGGGGGCGAGGCGAAAGACATGGGCCAGATGCGTGGGCGTGCGTTCGGGCCGGCTGCGCTTGCCGCGGATCATGTCGACAAAATCCATGCAGGCGAGCGCGCTGCGCAGGAAATCGCTGTGCCCCGTCGATCCACGCGAAATGTCGGTGGTGTCGACGATCGTCAGGCCCGGAATGGCGGCGGCATAGCAGCGTTCGGGCAGGCCCTTCGCCCGCAGATCGGCGGCCTCGAACGGATCGAAGCAATAGGGCGAGCCGAGCCGCGGATAACCGTGCAGCGCGCGCGACGCCGCCAGCGCCTTGTCGCTGCGCGACACATAGGCGGTGATGCGTCGGTCGCGCGCGACCCGCGCGGTGGCGAGCACGTCGTTCGCAATGTCGCGCTCGAACGTCTCGCGGTCGAAATCGGGCGAGGCGAGGATGATGTTGGAAATGTTGCTGCTGTCCGCGCTCGGCGCCGTCCGGTCGACATAGGCGATTGCGGGTATCACCAGCCGCGCGCCGAGCGAGTGCGAAACGACGACGATTTCCTTTACCCACGGACGCTCGGCCAGCGCCTTCAGGAACAGGCGGAAATTGCGCACGTCATGATACATGTTGGTTTCGTCGACGGCATAGCTCAGCAGCTTGCCCTGCGACGGCCAGCTATATTCGACGATGGGCCCGTCGAAACCGGTCATCCGCGCGATCTGCGCCGCATCCTTCGACGTCGTTTCGAACGTCTCGCGATAGCCATGGACATAGAGGAGGACGCGGCCCTGACGGCGATCGGTTTCGGCCTGCAGACCCGCCCACCAGTCGCCTGCCTCCTGAAACGCAAGCGGGGTCAGGAAGCGCGTCTTGCCGTCGACCTTCCTGTCGTGCGGCGCTGCAAAGCGGCCATAGCGGATGCGGTCGCCGCGATGGTTGGTCAGCCGGATGTCGGGCGTCCGGCAATCGGGAAGGCGGCTCGTGACGAAGAAGAGCGGGAGCGCCGCAGTGTCGACCTCCGCCCCGGCCTGCGCGGTGCAGCGTGCGTCGGCGACATAGGCCGAATGCGGAACCTTGCCATAATCGACCGCGGTCGCGCACCCTGCAAGCGGGAGGGCGAGAGCGAAAGCGAGCAAGCGCTTGGGGGGACGGGGCATGCGCGGGAATCGCCGGATCATGGCGGCGACGCTGGCAGAGCGCGGGGGGCTTTGGAAGTGCGAAGTGCGGCTTCAGGCTGTATTGATGAATTAATACACGTTGGTATAGTGGCTCCACTGCGCGCGGTCGGCCGTGCAGCGACAGGGAAGGAAAATGATGTTCGCACTTGCCGCGTTGATGCTCGCCGCAACCGCCGTGCCCGCGGCTCCCGCCTATGAGCCGAGCTTCGACCCCAGCCGGCTCAAGCAGACTGTCGCGGGAGAGACCGGGCAGGCGCTCGTGCTCGGGTCGCCGCATCTGTCTGGCTTTCCCAAGGATTTCGATGCCAAGGCCCTCGACCCGCTGCTGGCCAGGCTCGCCGCGTGGCAGCCGCAGATCGTCACCATCGAAGGGCTCTCGGGACCCGATTGCCAGATGCTGCTGCGCTACAAGCCGATCTATCCCGGCGTGTATGACGATTATTGCTGGAGCCCCGAACCCGCGCGCGCGGCGACGGGGCTCGACGTTCCGGCTGCTACGGTCGAGGCGGAGCGGCTCCTCGCCGACTGGCCCGCCGAGCCCACCGCGGCGCAGCGCCGGCATCTCGCCGCGGTTTTCCTGGCGGGCGGCGAGCAGGCATCGGCGCTGGTCCAATGGTTGCGCTTGCCTGCGACCGAACGGCGCGCGGGCGATGGGCTCGATGCGGTGCTGGTCGAGCGGCTGACGATGCTGACAACACGCCGCAACGAAAATTTCCTGATCGGCGCGGCGCTGGCCGCGCGGCTGGGGCTTGAGCGTGTCTATTCGGTCGACGATCACAGCGCCGATGCGGCGACCAATCGCGTCTCGGGTGAAGCGGGTTATGGCGAAGCGATCCAGCGCGCTTGGGACAATCCGGTGACCGCGAAACGCAGCGCTATCGATGCCGACCTCCGAAAGCGGCTCGACGGTGACGGCGTGCTCGCCCTCTATCGCGCCTACAACAGCCCGGAGGCGATGCGGATGGCGTTCGACAGCGATTTCGGCGCCGCGCTCGCCGAACCCTCGCCGCAGCATTACGGCCGCTACTACACCGGCTGGTGGGAAACGCGGAACCTGCGCATGGTCGCCAATATCCGCGCGGCGATGGCGGCGCAGCCCGGTGCGCGAGCGCTCGTCATCGTCGGCGCGTCGCACAAGGGCTATTTCGAAGCCTATCTGAACATGATGCACGATATCCGGCTCGTCGATGCCGAGGCGGTGCTGCGCTGAATGCGAAGGGAAGGGCGCGGCGCGCGCTCTCGCCTTATTTGCCGACCACGCCTTCGGGCAGGTCTTCGCCGAACACGCGCTGATAATATTCGGCGACGATCATCCGCTCGGCCTCGTCGCACTTGTTGAGGAACGACAGGCGGAAGGCGAAGCCCAGGCTGTGGAAGATCGCCGCATTCTGCGCCCAGCTGATGACGGTACGCGGCGACATGACGGTCGAGATATCGCCGTTGACGAAGCCCTGACGCGTCAGATCCGCAACCTTCACCATGTTGGCGACGGTGGCATCGTCGGTGCCCGGCACCTTCTTCAGGATGATCTCGCTCTCGGTCGCCGCGGGCAGATAGTTCAGCGTCACGACGATGTTCCAGCGGTCCATCTGGCCCTGGTTGATCTGCTGCGTGCCGTGATAGAGCCCGCTCGTGTCGCCCAGCCCGACGGTGTTCGCGGTGGCGAACAGGCGGAAGTGCGGGTTCGGGCGGATGACGCGGTTCTGATCGAGCAGCGTCAGCTTGCCTTCGGCCTCCAGCACGCGCTGGATCACGAACATCACGTCGGGCCGCCCCGCGTCATATTCGTCGAAGACGAGCGCGGTCGGCGTCTGCAGCGCCCAGGGAAGCAGGCCTTCGCGGAATTCGGTCACCTGCTTGCCGTCGCGCAGCACGATCGCATCGCGCCCGACAAGGTCGAGGCGGCTGATATGCGCGTCGAGGTTGATACGGATGCACGGCCATTTCAGCCGCGCCGCCACCTGTTCGATATGCGTCGATTTGCCGGTGCCGTGATAGCCCTGCACCATGACGCGGCGGTTATATTTGAAGCCCGCGAGGATCGCGAGCGTGGTGTCGCCGTCGAAGACATAGGAGGGGTCGAGGTCGGGAACCCGCTCGTCGGATTCGCTGAACGCCGGCACCTTCATGTCGATGTCGACCCCGAACAGCTCGCGCGCATCGACCTCGGTATCGGGCGCTGCCAGCAGCGTCGAACCATGATGGTCGGGAAGGCTGTTCGGAATATCGGTCATGTCGCAAGGTCCAGCAAAACGCATCGGGAGAGAGTCGCCGGACGGGCCGACGCTTCGGCTAGCGCGGTATCGCGATGGGTTGCCCCTTGCAACGCCTTATTCAGAACAGATCAAGCGCCTTCATCACCGCCGACTGGTCGTAATAGGGGCGCTCGCAGACGATCCGGTCGCTGCCTGGTGCGAATTCGAAACTCGCTGCCATACGGATACGAAAGGCCTTGCCCGTCGGCTCGACGGTACGCAGCCCCAGCTTCAGCGGGCCGAGGTGCGTGCCCGTCAGCCAGAATTCGACGAGCACGGTGTCGGTCGCCGCGTCGGCGGCGATCGCGATGATCTCGTTCGCCTGATCGGGGAAGGGTTCGCGCGACGCGGCGAAATAGGATCGCACCGCGGCCTCGCCGTCAAAGACGGTGCCGGGGCCGAGCAGTTCGTAACGTGGATGATCGAATGTCGCGATCACCCCGTCCCAGTCGTGCGTGATCTCCAGCGCCATATGGCGTTTCACCGTTTCGATCCGCGCCGCGTCGAGTTCGCTCATCCGTTCCTCTCCTATGCAAATGGCCTGGTCTTGCGCAGCAATTGATAGGCCGCGACGACTTCGCCCAGCCGCACCTCATGGCTGCGGTCGCCGCCGTTGCGGTCGGGGTGATATTTGCGCACCAGCTCGCTGTAGCGGCGGCGCAGCGCGGCGCGGTCGGCATCGGTGGCGAGCCCCATCAGCTGCAGCGCGCGATGCTCCTCGCGGGTGAAACGCGGGTCGGCGGCTTCGCGCCGCGCCTCGTCCATGCGCTGGCGAAAGCGCGCGCCGAGCGCATCCATCGGATCCTTGAAATCGGCCCAGCGCGGCGGCAGGTCGGCGCTGCCGGCAGCGCGAAAGGTGCGGCTTTCGGTCTCCCAACCCGCGGTCGGCGACTGCGCGGCCATGATCTGGTCGGCGTTCATGCCCTCGAAATAATTATAGCCCGCGTTGAATTCGCGAACATGGTCGAGGCACAGCCAGCGATAGGGCGGCGGTCCGTCGGGCGAGCGATGCGGCGACGCGGGGGCGCGAAATTCGCCGGGCTCTTGGCAGCCGGGAACGGCGCAAGGGGCCTCACGCGGAACGCGGCCGTGGAATCGGGGGGAGCGGGGGCTTGTCATGCTGGGTATCTGCTCCCAACATGGGGGCATGACGCAAAAAGGTCCAGCCCAACGCGAAATGGAAACGCTGCTCGCCGCGGCTTTCCCCGACGCCGATTTCACCCTGAATAACGACAGCGCCCAGCATCACGGCCACGCCGGCGATGACGGCAGCGGCGAATCGCATTTCAGCCTGACGATCCGATGGGCGGGCTTCGCGGGCCAGACCCGCGTCGCGCGCCAGCGGGCAGTGAACAAGGCGCTCGGCGACCTGCCGGGCAATCGCGTTCACGCGCTGGCGATCCGCGCGCTCGCGCCGGGCGAATAGGCCGTGCCGACTTGGCCCTGGAGAAAACCGCGTCCGGGCGTCGATAATTATGGGCGCAGCCCCCTATGGTATCAAGCCGCTGAAGGGGACGTTGCGGCGATACAAAAGAGCTTGAAAGCGGGGGCGGATGCGACCGCTGCAGACAAGGACGGATTTTCTGCGCTTCATGTCGCGGCCGAATATGGGCATGGCGCAGCGATAAAGATGCTCATCGCGGCGGGCGCCGATGTGAACTGCATCGATCGACAGGGCAATGGCCCACTCTGGGTGGCTAGCCGGTGCGCCAACGCCCCGGGCTATGATTTGGGCATCGTGGCGGCGTTGATCGAGGCTGGCGCCGACATGAATCACCGGAACCACGTCGACAAGGCGCCGCCGGGCTGGGCAATGAAAGAGGATTTGCAGGCGATCTTTCGCAGGGCAGGCTATACTGGAGACTTCGAACCATGACGATCGACAAGGTCAACCTTGCCGCCGCCTTTGCGAGCTTCCACGATCACTGGAACCCGCGGATCGCGGGCGACATCAATGATTTTCAGGTCAAGCTGGCGAAATTCGAAGGCAAGTTCGACTGGCATCACCATGAAACGGAAGATGAATTGTTCCTGGTGGTGCAGGGCCGGATGAAGATGGGCCTGCGCAGCGGCGATGTGATCGTCGGTCCGGGCGAATTCATCATCGTGCCGCACGGAACCGAACATTGTCCCGAGGCGCTGGACGGCGAGTGCCATGTGCTGCTGCTCGAACCGGGATCGACGCGCAACACCGGCACGGTCGAAACCGACAAAACGCGCCACAGGCTGGAAAGGATTGGCTGATGTTCACGGTCATTACCCCCTCGACCCATGATATCGGGGCCTTCGATGTGCGGCGTACGCTGCCGAACAAGGAGCGGACGATGGTCGGCCCCTTCATCTTCGTCGATCAGTTCGGACCGGCGCATTTCGACATCGGGCAGGGGATGGACGTGCGCCCGCATCCGCACATCAACCTCGCCACCGTCACCTATTTGTTCGAAGGCGCGATCGACCATCGCGACAGTCTTGGCACCTGGGCGACGATCCGGCCGGGCGCGTGCAATCTGATGACCGCTGGGCGCGGCATCGTCCATTCGGAGCGCACCCCCGCGGCCGAACGCGCGACCGGATCGCCGATCTCGGGCATGCAGACGTGGCTGGCGCTGCCCGACGGCAAAGAAGAGATCGACCCGGCGTTCGAACATGTCGCCAAGGAAGATCTGCCGCTGATCGAGGACGGCAAGGTGTCGGCACGCGTCATCATGGGGACGCTGTGGGGCGCGACATCACCGATCACCCAGCATGCCGCGACCATCTATGCCGATATATTGATGGCGGCAGGGGCAAGCCTGCCGATCGAAGCGGAGGCCGACGAGCGCGCGGTGCTGGTCGCGATGGGCGATGCGACCCTCGATGGCGAAGCGCTCGACCGTTACAGCCTCTATATATTGAAGCCGGGGCAGGCGATGACGCTGCGCGCCGCCACCGACGCACGCGTGATGCTGCTCGGCGGCGAAGCCTTCCGCACCCCGCGGCACCTGTGGTGGAATTTCGTCAGCTCGTCGCGCGACCGGATCAATCAGGCGAAGCACGACTGGAAGGATGGCAATTTCCCGCTGGTCGCGGGCGACAGCGAAGAATTCATTCCGCTGCCCGATGCGCCCAAGACGCCGGGCTATCCGTGATGAGGCGCTAGCGTGCAGGGCCTACCTTTCGCGAGTCGCGCCGAACAACTTTCTTCACCGTCATCCCGGACTTGATCCGGGATCCATTGTTCCGATGCTGCGCGAATGGATCCCGGATCAAGTCCGGGATGACGAAAGGCGAATAGGCTCGCCTACCACATTCCGTTTACCCTTCGACAAGCTCAGGGTGAGCGGGTGGGGAAGTGGCAATGTCCGCTTTCGATCCCAAAGGCGCCGTCAGGACAGCCGTTCCGATATCTTCGCAAACAGCCAGTCCGCATCGTCGCCGGCGAAGCTGTGCGATACGCTGTCGAGATGCTCGACCGGGATGTTTGCGGGCCGGCAATGCGCGATGAATGCCTGCGCGGTGCGGTCGCCGGTCGCGAGCAGGATCGTCGCGGGGCAAGCCAGCGCGGTCATCGCCGCGTCGAGGCGCGCGGCGAGGCTGTCGGGTGCGGCGGCTTGCGGCGTCCGTTTCAACGCCGACAGGCCGCGGACCAGTTTGCCGATATCGATCTCGCCCTTCAGCAGGCGCAGCAGGCTTTTCGGATCCTTGAGCCGCGCCAGATAGCGCGCGCGGATCGCCGAGGCCGGGGGCAGCACCGGCTGCTCGCCCGCATCCGGTGGCTGGTGCAGCAGCAGCGCGCTCGCCGCATCACAATTGCCGAAGGCGACGATGCGGGTGACGTGCGGCGCCGCCGTGCGGAACGCGGCGATCGCGGCGGCGATGTCGGCGCCGCTGTGCGTATAGCCGCCATTCTCGCCCTCGCTGTCGCCGATCCCGCGGCGGTCGAAGCGAAAGACCGGATGGCCCGCCGCCGCGATCCGCTGTGCCAGCATTGCCATGCCGCGATGCGCGCCGCTGCGGATCTCGTTGCCGCCCGACACGATCAGCAGCCCGGTCGTTCCCGGCGCGTCGTCTAGGCTCGCGGCGAGCGCCGCGCCTTCGCAGAGGAAGCTCAGCTGATGCCGCATGTCCGGCTCCATGCGGCGATATCGGCGGCCATCGCCTCAGCCATGGCGGCGTCTTCGCCCGGTTCGGCGCGCAGCCACAGCGGCGTACCGCCAATCGCTTCGTCGCCGCTGCCCAGCGCCACAGTGCGCAGCGGCGTGACCGCCTGCGGCTTGCTCGTCGCGAGGGACGCGATCATCGCCGGTGACAGACAATTTCCGGCGAGCAACAAGGGCTCGCTTTTCGCCTGGTCCTGAAGGCTGTCGAGCGAAGATGTCACGCCCGCCTCGCGATCGGCGCTGACGCGCGCCCGCAGCAGGGTGCGGAGCAGCGAGGCGCCGCCGGCGGGCGCCAGCCGCCACCATGCGGCGGCCCCGGCCTGATGGTCGATCAGCGCACCGCCGCGCAGCGCGGCGATGACGATCGGCCCCTCTATTTCACCGGCCGTCTCGGCAAAGGCGCTCTGCCACCGGTTCAAATCGACATCGGCGAGCGCGACGGGGCTTTCATTCTGGCCCGGCAGGTCGGGAAGCACGGCGGCGAAACCTTGCGCGGCCAAGGCGCGCATCGCGCGTACGATAGTGCGGCGGCTGCGGTTCGCTTCCTCGAACAAGGGGGCCGCGAACAGGATCGTCGCGCGCGGCGTGCCGACGGGCGCGATGCGAAGTCTATGCTCGTCCATTCGCCCCTCGCATGCCGGTCAGCCCTGAACCTTGCGTTCGGCGAAGCGCAGCAGATTGCCATAGGTTTCGAAGATTTCGCCGTCGACGTCGTCATCGTCGATCAGGATGCCGAGACGGTCCTCCATTTCGGTCAGCACGGTTGCGACCGCCATCGAATCGAATTCGGGCAGTTCGCCGAACAGGCCGCTGTCTTCGGTCAGCGCCGCCGCGCGTTCGTCGCCGAGGCCGAGGACATCGGCGAGCAGGGCGCGAAGGGTGGCATCGACTTTATGGGCGTCGGTCATGGGTCTTTCCTGAGCAGCGAACGGGCAAAGGCCTTCAATGCCGGTCCCCATGCCGCGATGCGCCCGCGATTGAAACCCTCCAATCGCCACAAGGGCTCGTGCCGGTTCATCCAGTCGCGCTTGTAAGCGTCGTTGCCGGTGCCGAAATCGATGCGGCGCACGCCATCGACCGTGATGACATGGCGGAACAGAGCCGCCGAAAGCAGGGTGCCGGGCGATGCCTTCAGACTGTCCTCGACATGCGCGAGCTTGTGGATGAAGGCGGTGCCGTCTTCCACCGTCCAATATTGCGCCGCCACCGCTGCGCCGTCGATCCGCGCCAGCCCCAAGCGAAAGGTGCCGCGCGCGCTTTCTTCTTCGGCAAAGGCGCGGAGCAGGGCGGGGTCGCCCTCTTCGGGCTTCCAGCTCGCGGCGTAGATATGCTCATAGGCCGCCCAGGCATCGGGGTCGAATGCGGTCAGAATCTCGATCGCGACAATATTCTTTTTCGCCTTGCGCTGGACCGTGCTGCGCAGCGCGCCGGGTCGGGTGGCCCACCAGCCGTCATGGTCGAGCCCCGTCAGGTCGAGCCAGTGGCGATCGCCCGCCGGCACCGCGCGCACCCACCAGCCGGCGGCGCGCATCGCGGTTGCGATGCTGTCCTTTTCGGCATCGGGCACGGGATAGAGCGTCAGGCGTGCGGCCTCGGCGCGGGCGCGTGCGAACAGGTCGCGCAGCGCCGCCATATGGTCGCCCTGGCCGGTATAAAGCGGGCGGATTGCAAAGCTGTACCAGTTGGCAAGCCCGGAAACCGCGCCCGATTTTTCACGCCGAAGCGGCAGCCACGCCGTGGTTTGGCCTTCGGAGCCCGCCGCATCGATTCGGCCTTCTCCGGCGAATCCGTGCGCGGCGAGCAGGTCGAACCATTGGGGACGGTCGAACGGCGAAGCATGCCCCATGCCGCGCGCTGCGGCGGGCAGCTTGGCATCATTAGCGTGATGTTCACCGTTCCCATCCATGGTGCGGCGCTCTATCACCACTGTCCTAACAGCCGATGACCAAAGCCGAAAACCCGCCCTCATGCCCACTCGACCATCTAGCGCTGCGCGGCGCGGCCGATGCGCCTGCGCTGCTCATCGGCGACGCGCCGATGTCGTTTGCCGATCTCGATGCGGGTGTCGGCCGGCTGGCGGCATGGCTGAGCGCCGCGGGCGCCCGGCCCGGCGACCGGGTGGCGAGCTGGAGCGCAAATGAAGGCACCGCAGGTCGCGCATATTCTGGCCGACAGTGGCGCAGCGCTGTTGCTGACCAATCGCGCGCGAGCCGACATGCTGGGCGACGGCCTTCCCGGCGGCTGTGCGCTGCGCGATCTGACCGTGGTCGAGGCGGCGATCGACGGCCATCCGGACAGGCTGCCGCCTTCCGCCGGCAATCCGGACGATCTGGCTGCCATACTCTATACCAGCGGATCGACCGGACGGCCCAAGGGCGTGATGCTCAGTCACGCCAATCTGTGGCTCGGTGCGGAGAGTGTCGCGACCTATCTGGCGCTCGGCGCCGATGATCGCGTGCTGGCGGTGCTGCCTTTCAGCTTCGATTATGGCCAGAACCAGCTCCTTTCGGCCTGGTATGCGGGCGGGGCGGTGGCGCCGCTCGACTATCTGGCGCCGCGCGATGTGGTGAAGGCGGTCGCGCGCTACGGCGCCACGACGCTTGCCGGGGTGCCGCCCTTGTGGGTGCAACTTGTCGAGGTCGATTGGCCCGCCGATGTCGCCGCATCGCTGCGCCGCCTTACCAACAGCGGCGGCGCGCTGACGCCGTCGCTGATCGACGCGATGCGCGCGACTTTTGTCGAGGCCGACATTTATCCGATGTACGGCCTGACCGAAGCGTTCCGGTCGACCTGGCTCGACCCGGAGTTGGTCGCGGCGCATCCGACCTCGATGGGCCGTGCCATTCCGCACGCCGAAATTCTCGTGTGCCGCCCCGATGGCAGCATCACCGCCGACGGCGAAGCGGGCGAGCTCGTCCATTGCGGACCCCTCGTCGCGCAGGGCTATTGGCGCGATGCCGAACGCACCGCCGAGCGTTTTCGCGCCGCGCCTGCCGCGTCGGCGTGGGGCGGTATCGCGGTGTGGTCGGGCGACACGGTGCGGCGCGATGGTGACGGCCTGCTCTATTTCGTCGGCCGCGACGACGCGATGATCAAGACCGCGGGCAACCGGGTCAGCCCGACCGAGATCGAGGATGCCGCCGTTGCCACCGGCATGGTCTATGAGGCCGTCGCCTTCGGCGTGCCCGACGCGCGGCTGGGCGCTGCGATCCAGTTGATCGTGCGCGGCAAGGCCGATGCGGACCGCGAGGCGTTCGCCGCCGAACTGCGCCGGACGCTCCCCAACTTCATGCAGCCCAAGGCCGTCGAGTGGCGCGAGGCGCTGCCGCGCAATCCCAATGGCAAGCTCGACCGCGTCGCGATCGCGGCCGAATGGGGTGCAGGAGTGGCGGCATGAAGCCGCACGGCCCGATCCCGCCCGGCTTTGCTGCTGACGCCGACGGCATGCTGCGCATCGGGGGCCGGCGCGCCGATGCCCTCGCCGAGGCGGCGGGCGACACGCCGCTCTTTGTCTATGACCGCGCGATGCTGACCGCGCGCGCCGCCGAATGGCGCGCCGCAATGCCCCGTGAGGTGCAGCTCCATTATGCGATGAAGGCCAATCCCTTCGCGCCGCTGCTTGCGCATATGGCGACCATCGTCGACGGGTTCGACGTGGCATCCGGCGGGGAATTGGCGCTGGCGCTCGCGAGCGGCATGGCGGCCGAACACATCAGCTTCGCTGGCCCCGGCAAGCGCGACCGCGAACTGGAAGCGGCGATTGCGGCGGGCGCGACGCTCAATCTCGAATCGGCGGGAGAGGGGGCACGGGCGCTGGCCATTGCCGACCGCATCGGGACGCGGCCCCGGCTGGCAGTGCGCGTCAATCCCGACTTCGACCTCAAGGGATCGGGCATGAAAATGGGCGGCGGCGCCAAGCCGTTCGGGGTCGATGCCGACGCGGTGCCGGCGCTGGTCCGCATGCTGATCGATGCCGGCGCCGATTGGCGCGGTTTTCATATTTTTGCAGGATCACAGGCACTTGATGCCGATGCGATCGCCGATACGCAGGCGCAGACGGTCGCGCTCGCGGCGCGGCTTGCGGAGGCGGTCGGCGCCACCCCGCCGCTCGTCAACCTGGGCGGCGGCATGGGGGTTCCCTATTTCCCCGGCGACCGCGCGGTCGACGCTGCGACGGTCGGCGCGCGGCTCGCCGAAACGCTCGGCGCGCGAGGGGCCGCGCTGGCAGAGAGCGGTTTTGCGATGGAACTCGGCCGCTGGCTCGTCGCCGAGGCCGGGGTCTATCTGATGCGCGTGGTCGACCGGAAGGTGAGCCATGGCGAAACCTTCCTCGTCACCGACGGAGGACTGCATCATCAACTCGCCGCGAGCGGCAATTTCGGGACGGTGATCCGGCGCAACTATCCGATCGCGGTTGCCGGCCGGTTCGGCCGCGAGGCCGTCGAAACCGTGTCAGTCGTCGGCTGTCTGTGCACCCCGCTCGACCGGCTGGGCGATCAGGTTGGCTTGCCGCGCGCCGATGTCGGCGAGTTGATCGCGTTGTTTCAGGCGGGCGCCTATGGCGCCTCGGCGAGCCCCGCTGCATTCCTCGGACAGGGGCCGGCGCGCGAGATGCTCGTCTGAACCTTACCGAACGGGGTTAAATTCTGTGCCGAAGCGGCACAATGTGCGACAAGCGCGGACACAACTTATTCCAATACTAACGGTATGTTCACCCTTTTCCAGCATGGCTGACCCTGACGCATTGGCTGTTGCTGCGGGGATTGGCGCCGCGGCGGCACCCGTCCGCTCGAAAGGTGAATTGAACATGACGTCCTTCCCCTCGCTTCGCGCCGCCCGCGCCGCGCTGATTTCCGGCATCGCCGCGACTGCGCTGACCGGGTGCATGGGGGCCGGTACCACCGCGCCGCAGCTTCCCAGCGCCAATTTCGTCGCGAACCAGGAAGGACCGGGCGAGGAATATATCATCGGGCCGCTCGACGAGCTCCAGATCTTCGTGTGGCGAAATCCCGAACTCGGCGGCAAGGTCCAGGTGCGCCCCGACGGCCGGATCACCACGCCGCTGATCACTGATATGCCCGCGGTCGGCAAGACGCCGACGATGCTCCAGCAGGACATCAAGCTCGCGCTCAGCCAATATATCACCGATCCCATCGTCAGCGTGATCGTCACCAGCTTCAACAGCACCTTCTCGCAGCAGGTGCGCGTCGTCGGCGCCACCGAAAAGCCGGCGTCGATTCCGTATCGCGCGAACATGACCGTCCTCGACGCGATGATCGCGGTCGGCGGACTCGGCGATTATGCGGCCGGCAACAAGGCGCGGCTCGTCCGCTTCGACAAGGGCAGCGGCAAGCAGCATGAATATGGGCCTTCAGCCGGGCGACGTCATCATCATCCCCGAAAGCATGTTCTGACGGCGCGCATGCGCCCCCGACCGCCACTGCCCAGCAAGGACTGACGACAAGCGATGAACGGCCTTTACGACGAATTCCGGGTTGCGGTGCACAGCGTCTGGACGCGGCGCTGGCTCGTGCTCGCGGTCGCCTGGGGCATTTGCATCCTCGGCTGGCTGGCGATCGCGTCGATCCCGAACCGCTATGACAGCCGCGCGCGCCTTCTCGTCGATGTGAACCAGATTCTGCCCGACGATGCGCAGGGCGGATCTTTTGGCGGGCGCCAGCAGATCGACCAGATTCGCGAAACGCTGACCAGCGCGCGCAATCTGGAGAAAGTCGCGACGACCACCGGCCTGATCCCGGCGGGTGCGGGCGAGCGCGAGAAAGCGGGCGCGGTCGCGGCTGAAATTCCTCGATTCGCAGATCGCAGACCGCGAAAAATCGCTGCGCGAGATCGAGGCGCGGCGCGCCGCGTTCGAGGCCCAGAATATCGGCCTGATTCCGGGCGGTGCCGGATCGCCCGCTCAGCGCGTCGATGCGGCGCGCGCCGAACTCAGCCAGATCGAAACACAACTGGTTGCGGCGCAGGCGGCGCTGGCGGCCGCCAACGGCCAGCTCGCCTCGACCCCCGCGACGGTGCCGGGCGCCGGCGGTGTCGGCGGCGGTGTAGCGCGGCAGCAGCTTGCGGGCGCACAGAACGAGCTTGCATCGATGCGCGCACGCGGGCTGACCGACGCGCACCCCGATGTGATCGCGCTCAAGAGTCAGATCGCCTCGCTGAAGGCGCAGGCCGACCGCGAAGGCAATGGCGGGGGCGGCGGGATGCAGAACCCCGCCTATTCGTCGCTGGCCGCGATGCGCGCCGAGCGGCAGGCGACCGTCAGCGCGCTGTCGGCGCGCAAGGCGCAGCTCACTGGCGACATCGCGCGCATCACCTCGCAGCAGATCCAGAACCCGGGCATTGCCGCGGAATATGACCGGATCAACGGCGAATATACGGCGCAAAAGGCGCAGTATGACAAACTGCTCGCGCAGCGCGAACAGGTGCGGTTGCGCGGCGATGTGCAGACCGAAACCGACGCGATCCGGATCGAATTGCTCGATCCGCCGTCGAAGCCGACCAGCCCTGCGGCGCCCAATCGCCCGCTGTTCCTGACACTCGTCCTGCTCGCCGGGATCGGCGGCGGCATCGGCGCGGCCTTTGGCCTGGCGCAGGTACGGACAAGCTATGCCACCGCCGCGAAGCTCGAGCGCGCGAGCGGACTTCCGGTCATCGGATCGATCACCGAGGTCGTGACGCCCGACCGGCATGTCGAGCGGCGCAAGCGGCTTGTCTGGCTTGCCGGCGGGGGCGCGGCGCTCGTCGGCCTCTATGCGCTGCTGCTGGCCTTGATCCGGCGAAGCATGCGCCGACGATCGACGTCTCGCAGCTTCCGCCCGAACCCGAGCGCAAGGCGAAGAAGGCGAAGCTCGCTGCCGAAGCGCCGCAGCCCGAAATCCTGCCGCCCGATGCGCCGGCACCGGCGGTCAAGGCGACGCCCACATCCACCTCCACGCCCGCGGCAAAGGCATCGCCGCGCAAGGAGGTGGCGCGCGCCGCCCCGGCGATCGTCGCGAACCGGCAGGGCAAGATCGATCGCGAGCGGCTCGCCGCGCGCGGGATGGTGGTACCTGGCGCGCCGGTCACCGGCATCGCGGAAGAATATCGTATCGTGAAGCGTGAGATCATTCGCAACTTCGCGGGCACCGCCAACCGTCCCGTCGTGCCGCGCGGTCACCGCGTGCTGATCGCATCGGCCAATCCGGGCGAGGGAAAGACCTTTACCGCGGTCAATCTGGCGCTCAGCCTTGCGGTCGAGGCCGATCACGACGTGTTGCTGATCGATGCCGACATCGCCAAACCCAGCGTGCTCGAAACGCTGGGGCTGCCCGATGGGCCGGGCCTGATGGACGCGCTCGCCGATCCGCACTTGCCGCTCGGCGACTGCCTGATCCAGACCGATATTCCGGGGCTGAAGGTCATGCCTGCCGGTACGCAGCATATGCACGACACCGAACTACTTGCGTCTGCCCGGACCGAGACGCTGCTCGCGCAGCTCGAACAGGGTGCGCCCGGGCGGATCATCATCCTCGATTCGCCGCCGGTTCTCGCCGCCTCGCCGGCCGCGGTGCTCGCGGGGCATGTCGGCCAGCTCATCATCGTGGTGCGCGCCGATCAGACGCTCGAATCCTCGCTGCGCGATGCGGTCGGGCTGATGGGCGGTTGCCCGCATATCCAGCTGCTCCTCAACGGAGTGAAATTCTCGCCGGGCGGCCGCCGCTTCGGCACCTATTACGGACAGGGAGGCGCGTCATGATGCGCGACCGGACTTATTTGCGCGGTGCTGCCGCGATCGCGGCGTTGTTGCTCGCCGGCACGGCGACGGGCGCGCAGGCCCAATGGTCGCAGGACAGCGGTTCCGGCTCGGGCTCGGGCGCAAGCGATGCTGCCCCGGCTTCGGGTGCGGCATCCGGCGAAAGCGACCGCAAGGGCGGCAAGCGCGCCGAGAAGCAGAAGAAGCGCCGCCAGGTCGACGTCAGCCCCTATCTCGAGATCGGCCAGGTACTCACTGCCGAGCTCAAGAATGGCGGCGACGTGCTCACCTACACGACCGTAGCGGCCGGCGTCGATGCGGTGATCGCGACGCGGCGCGCCGAGGCGGCAGCCACGATTCGCTACGAACATCGCTTTGGCGAATCGGGCGGTCTTGGCGATGCCGACGTGCTCAGCGGTCTCGCGCGGGCGCGCCTCGAACTGATGCAGGGCTTCAATATCGAAGGCGGCGCGCTTGCGACCCGTGCGCGCGCCGACGGTCGGGGCGCCGACAGCGGCCTGTTCATCGGCGGCGCGAACAATGTCGCCAATCTCTATTCCATCTATGCCGGTCCGACGCTGACCAAGCGCATCGGCAACCTCGACTTCGGAGCCGGCTATCGTTTCGGTTATACGAAGGTCGACATCGATACGCCCGCGGTGCTCGCACCGGGCGTTCCGGTCGGCGATGCCTATGACAGCTCGACGAACCATGTCGCCTGGGCCAGCCTTGGCCAGCGTCCGGGCGATTTGCCCTTCGGCTGGCAGGTTTCGGGCGGCTATGAGCGCGAGGACAGCAATCAGCTCGACCAGCGGTTCGAGGGCAAATATGCCCGCGCGGACGTTACGGTGCCGATCAGCCCCAGCGTCGCCTTGCTGGGCGGCGTGGGCTATGAAAAGGTCCAGATAAGCCAGCGCGATCCGCTGCTCGACACCAATGGGGTGCCGGTGCGCGATTCGAACGGCCGCTTTGTCACCGACACGTCGCGGCCCCGACAGCTCTCGTTCGACACCGACGGGCTTATCTGGGATGCAGGCGTGATGTGGCGCCCGAGCCCGCGCACCTCGCTGACCGCACGCGTCGGCCGCCGCTATGGCGATACGGTCTATACCGGCAGCTTCGCTTATCGTCCCGACGACAGGACGCTGTTCCAGCTTGGCGTTTATGACGGGCTTTCGAGCTTCGGGCGCGGGCTGACCACCGGGCTGTCGGCGCTGCCGACGCAGTTCGACCCGACGCGCAATCCGATCAGCGGCGATGTGAACGCCTGCGTCTTCGGGCAGCAGAGTGGCGGATGCCTTGCCCCGCAGCTTGCCAATACGACAACCGCGCAGTTCCGCAGCAGCGGCGTGCAGGCGATCCTGTCGTCGCGCTATGGCCGCTGGAGCTATGGTGTCGGTGCGGGATACGACCGCCGCAAGCCGCTGGTGCCGACCGGATCGGTACTCGGCGCGATCAACGGCACGGTGGACGAGGCCTATTATCTTTTCGTCTCCGCCGGGCGCCAGCTCGATTCCTCGTCGGACCTCAGCATTTCGGGCTACCTCAACTATTTCGACAATGGTTCGCCGGGGGCGTCCGACGTCCAGTCGGCCGGTATCTCCGCGGCCTATTCGCGGCGCTTCTGGCGCGGCCTGACCGGAACGGCGGCGGCAGGGCTCAATGCCTTCGACCAGGACGGCTTCAACAGCCAGCTTATCGGATCGGCGCTTGTCGGTCTGCGTTACAACTTCTGATCCAGCACAACGGGATTACTGCGATGTACGATCAATTCTACGGCTTCACCGGACGCCCGTTCCAGCTGACGCCCGATCCCGCTTTCTATTTCGAGAGCGGAACGCACCGCAAGGCGATGTCCTACCTTGGCTATGGGCTGGCGCAGGGTGAAGGCTTCATCGTCATCACCGGCGATGTCGGCGCGGGCAAGACGACGCTGGTCGGCCATCTGATGAACACGATCGATCCGAACCGGCTGACCGCGGTCAAGCTGGTGTCGACACAGGTCGAGGGCGACGATCTACTGCGCCTTGTTGCCGAACAATTCGGCATCGAATGGGAAGGGCAAAGCAAGGCCGAACTGCTGCGCGCGATGGAGCAATATCTTGAACAATTGCGCCAGCGCGTGATCGCGACGCACCATCTCGATCCGATGGAACCCGAAGAGGTTGAACCCTATATCCTCCACCGCCTCGGCAAGGTGGGCTGGACGGGCAACCCGAGCTTCAGCCCCGACAGTTTCGAGCTGATGTATGATTATAGCGAAGGTGTGCCGCGCAAGCTCAACGTCCTCGTCAGCCGCCTGCTGCTGTTCGGCGCGGTCGAGGAGCTCAACCGCATCAACGCGCAGCATGTTCGCAACGTGATCGCCGAGATCGAATCGGACCGCGGCATCGACGAGGCGAGCCTTGCGCCGTTGCCCGTCGAGGAAGTGGTGGCGCATGCTGCATCGGCGAGCGCGCCGCACGCCGCCCCACCGCACGAATGGCCGGTGGCAAGCGCAGAGCGCGCGCCCTTCGCGGCGCCGGCGACGGACGCCGCTGCGCCGGTAGTTGCGGCTCCGCAGGATACGGCGCAGTTCGATGCGCTGCGCGCGCAGATTTCGGCGCTCGAGACACGCATTGCCGAGCAGGACGAAGCGCTGCGCCGGGTTCTCGATCTGCTGATCGAATGGGTCGAGCGCGATCCGGATAACGCCCCCAACCCCGCAAAATCGCAGGTTTGGGCGGCCTGACGGCAGCGCCGATTTCGGCTATGCGACCGGCAGAGGTGATGGACGATGCAGAACGGCCTGTCGGTCGATGTCGAGGACTGGTTCCAGGTCGGCGCCTTTGAGCGCACGATCGATCGCGCCGACTGGCCGGCGCTCGAATGCCGGGTCGAGGCGAATTGCGATGCGGTTTTGCACCTGTTCGCCGAGGCCGGGGTTCGGGGCACCTTCTTCACGCTCGGCTGGGTCGCCGAACGCTATCCCGCGCTGATCCGGCGGATCGTCGATGCGGGGCACGAGCTTGCGAGCCATGGTTATGACCACAAGCGCGTGTTCCAGATGACGGCGGGCGAATTCGCCGCCGACCTTGAAAAGACACGCGCCATCTTGGAAAATCTGGGCGGCCAGCCCGTGCGCGGCTATCGCGCACCCAGCTTTTCGGTCGATATGCGCACGCCCTGGGCGCATGCCGTCCTTGCCGAACAAGGCTATGCCTATTCGAGCAGCGTCGCGCCGGTGGTGCACGATCATTATGGTTGGGCACAAAGCCCGCGCCATGCGTGGCAACCGCTTCCCGACAGCGCATTGATCGAATGGCCGGTGACGACTGCGCGCTTCGCAGGCCGCACGCTTGCTGCCGGCGGGGGCGGTTTCATGCGCCTGCTTCCTTATGGGTTCACGCGCTGGGCGATCGAGCGGATGAATCGCGAGGGACATCCCGCGATCCTGTATTTCCATCCGTGGGAGATCGATCCCGGTCAGCCGCGCGTCGCCGATGCGCCGCTACGGTCGAAGGTCCGGCATTATACTGGCCTCTCGGCGATGGCGGGTAAGTTGAAGAAGCTGCTCGACGATTTCGAATGGACGCGCGCCGATGCACTGCTCGCGGCGCAGCGATATCGCGCCCGGCCGTGGCGCGCCGCGGCGTGAACGCGCCGGTCAAAACGATGAGCGACGCCTTTGCCGGTGCGCCGCTTGCCGACGCAGCGGCGTGGGACGCCTATGTCGCCGCGCACCCCGATGCGACGCCCTTTCATACGCGCGCCTGGTGCGAAGCAATCACGAAGGCGACGGGTCACCGCTGCCATCTCGTCACGGCGCGCGATGCGCGCGGCGCGCTGACCGGCCTCGTCCCGTTGCACCACGTCCGCTCGCCGCTGTTCGGACAGGCGCTGGTCGGCAGCGGCTTTGCTGTCGACGGCGGACTGCTGGCGGACGATGCAGCGGTTGCCGACACCCTGGCCAAGGGTGCCGCCGACTTGGCCCGCGCGCTCGGCGTTCCGTCGGTCGAACTGCGCGGCGGCCCGCTGCCCGCAGGCGAGGGCTGGCGCTGCGAAGGCGACGTCTACGCCGGCTTCACTGCCGCGCAGCGGCGCGACCATTACCGCATCTACGCGACGAGCGTTCGCAACCTCGGCACGCCGGTCTTTCCGAAAGCGCTGTTCGATGCGGTGCTCGACGCCTTTGGTGAGGATGCCGACATATTGACCGTGCGCGCCGACGGCCGACCGGTGGCGAGCGTGCTCAGCCTCTATTGGCGCGGCACGGTGATGCCCTATTGGGGCGGCGGGACGGCGGAAGCGCGCGGGCTGCGCGCCAACGAGCTGATGTATTACGCGCTGATGGGGCATGCCCGCGCGCGCGGCTGCACCCGTTTCGATTTCGGCCGTTCGAAGCTTGGCACCGGTCCCTTCGCCTACAAGAAGAATTGGGGGTTCGAACCACGCCCGCTGGCCTATGCGCGCTGGCTCGCGCCGGGCGAGGCGCCGCGCGACACCAACCCGAACAGCGCCAAATACCGGTTGCAGGTCGATCTGTGGAAGAAGCTGCCGCTGTGGGCGGCCAACCGCATTGGGCCGATGATCGCCCGCGGATTGGGTTGACCCGCGCGATGGCCGAAATCCTGTTCCTGGTCCACCGCGCGCCCTGGCCGCCCGACCGCGGCGACCGGATAAGAAGCTGGCACATGTTCGAGGCGCTGCGCAAGCTGGCCCCCGTCCATGTCGCCGCGCTCGCCGACAATGCGGGCGAGGCGGAGACGGCGCGGACGAAAATGGCGCCGCTTTGTAAAAGCCTGTGCATCGACGCGCGCCGCGCTGCGCGGCCCATCGCGCTCGCGCAGGCGGTGCTGCGCGGCGAGCCGGTGTCGAACCGGCTGTTCCGCAGCAGCGTGGTCGCCTCTTACGTCGATGCCTTGCTGGCGACCGGGCGCATTACCCATATCGTCGCCTTCTCGGGCCAGATGGCGCAATTTCTTCCGGCGCGTTTCGACGGACCGGTCATCATGGATTTCGTCGACGTCGATTCGGCCAAATTTGCGACCTATGCCGAACAGGACAGGCGCCAGCCCATGAACTGGGTTCACCGGCGCGAAGCGGCAAAGCTCGGCGCCTATGAAGCGAAAGTCGCACGATCGGTCGATGCCAGCCTGTTCGTGAGCGAGGTGGAAGCGGCGCTGTTCCGGACGCGCAGCGGCCTCGGCGGCGACATCGCGGTGGCCGTCGAGAACGGCATCGACACCGACTATTTCGACCCGGCGCAGGATTTCGCGGCGGTGGATGATGGCGATGGACCGCTGGCGGTGTTCACCGGCCAGATGGACTATCGCCCCAATATCGACGCGGTGAGCTGGTTCGCGGCGGCGGTGCTGCCGCTGCTGCGCCAGCGCGAACCGCGCGCACGCTTTGCGATCGTCGGCCGCGCGCCGACCGAAGAGGTGCGGCTGCTCGCCCGGCTGCCCGGCGTCACCGTCACCGGCGAAGTCCCCGACGTGCGCCCGTGGCTCGCCGCCGCCGATGTCGTCGTGGCGCCGCTGCTGCTCGCGCGCGGCATCGCCGTCTATCCCGACCGCGCGCGTGACCGGATGGTCGCGCGCTACGGATGGGACGCGCGGCTGGAACCGCTCGGCGACTTGCTGGGGCTTCCCGAATGACCGCCTGGCCGATCGCGGCGCTGCGCGGCTGGTCGCTGTGGCAGCGGCATCTGGCCGCGCTTGGCGCGCTCGCGGCGGCGATCCTGCTGCTGTTCGCGCGCGATGCCGCCGATATGGCGGGCATCTGGTGGCACAGTTCGACATTCACCCATTGCCTGCTGATGGTGCCGATGATCGGTTGGCTGGTGCAGCAGCGCTGGCCGCAGCTTCGCACGCTGGCGCCGGTCTGGTGGTGGCCGGGCGCCGTGTGGCTGGCGGGCGGCGGCTTCGTCTGGTTGGTGGGCGAAGCGGCGGGCGTCGGCCTGTTCAGGCAGTTGGGGCTTGTCCTGATGTTGCAGGGCGCGGTCGGTGCTGCGCTCGGCGAAAACCTCGTGCGCGCGCTTCTCTTCCCGCTTGGCTATGCGCTGCTGCTCGTTCCTTTCGGCGAGGAATTGGTGCCGCTGCTCCAGACGCTGACGGCGCGGATCAGCGTCGTACTGCTTCATCTGTCGGGGCTCGACGCGGCGATCGAGGGCGTGTTCATCACCACGCGCGCCGGCTTCTTCGAGGTGGCGGAGGCTTGTTCGGGGGTCAATTTCCTGATCGCGATGCTCGCCTATTCTGTGTTCGCCGCGAACCTCTGTTTCAAAAGCTGGACGCGGCGGATCGTCTTCGTCGCCGCGGCGCTCGCGACGACCGTCGCCGCCAATGCGCTGCGCGCCTATGGCACGATGGTCGCCGCCGAAATCTGGGGGATCGAGGCCGCGGGAGGCATCGACCATGTTTTCTACGGCTGGATATTCTTTGGGATCGTGATCCTGATCGTAATGCTGGTCGCAAAGCGATGGTTCGACCGGCCGGCGAACGATGTGGCGGTCGACATCACCGGGCTGGATGCGCCGCGGCGCTTTGTCGGTCCGGCGCCGGCGGTATTGGCGGTCGCTTTCGCGCTCCCGCTCGCCTTTTCGGGGTGGGCCGCGCTGGTTGGGGGCCGTGCCGCGCCGCTGCCCGCGACGATGGCGGTGGCGCCGCCGCCGGGCTGGCACGACGCAGCGAGCGAGGGCACCGCGTGGCATCCGCGCTTCGACGGTGCCGACCGCCGGTTGGTGCGGCATTTCGTCGATGCCGCGGGGCGCCGCGTGACGGTAGCGATCGGGGGCTATGAACGGCAGGCCGAAGGCCGCGAGGTCGTCGGCTTCGGGCAGGGCGCGATCGACCCCGACAGCAAATGGGCGTGGAGCGCGGCGCTGCCCGCGGTCGATGGCGCAAAGACCGAGCGGCTGCTTTATCCCGGTCCGGTGCTGCGCGACGCCGCAACCTGGTATGTCGTGGATGGCCGGGCGACGGGCAGCGCGCGCGCCGCGAAACTGGCCGAACTCAAGGCGCGGCTGATCGGGGGCGATCCGCGCGCGCTGTCGCTGATTTTGTCGGCGGAGGAACGCGCGGGCGGCCGCGATGCGATCGCCGATTTCCTTTCCGCGTCGGGCGGAGCGCAGGCGATGGCTGACCGCGCGCTGAAACTGCGCTAGGGCTACTTCCTATATGTGTGGGATCGCGGGCATTTATCATCTGGAGACGGCCAAGCCCGTCGATCCCGCGCGGCTGCGCGCGATGCTGCATCCCATGAGCCATCGCGGTCCCGACGGATCGGGCGAATGGACCGCACCAGGCGTCGGGCTGGGGCATCTGCGGCTGTCGATCATCGACATCGAAGGCAGCCCGCAGCCGATGGCGAGCGACGACGAAGCGGTGACGATCAGCTTCAACGGCGAAATCTATAATTTCCGGCAGTTGCGCGCCGAACTCGAAGACCGTGGCCACCGCTTTCGCACTAGCGGCGATACCGAGGTGATTCTGGCGGCGTGGCGACAGTGGGGTCCGGATTGCCTGTCGCGGCTCAACGGCATGTTCGCCTTTGCAATCCACGACCATCAGCGGGGTTGCCTGTTCCTCGCGCGTGACCGGCTGGGCGTGAAGCCGCTGCATTTCGCGCGGCTGTCGGACGGATCGATCGCCTTTGCGTCCGAACTCAAGGGCCTGCTGCGGCATCCGCTGCTGCGGCGCGAGGCCAATCTGTCGGCGGTCGAGGACTTTCTGGCGCTCGGCTATGTGCCCGACGACAATTGCATCATGGCGGGCGTCAGCAAATTGGGCGCGGGCCATTATCTGCTGCTCGAACGCGGCAAGCCGTTTCCCGGCCCGACCTGCTGGTGGTCACCCGATTTTTCGAACCGCATCCGCGCCAGTGAGGGCGAGGCCGCCGAGCATCTTGTCCATTTGATGCGCGCCGCGGTTACCGACCGCATGGTCGCCGACGTACCGCTCGGCGCCTTTCTGTCGGGCGGCGTCGATTCGAGCGCGGTGGTGGCGCTGATGGCCGAAGCGAGCGCGAAGGCGGTCAAGACCTGCACCATCGGTTTCGATCAGGCGGCGCTCGACGCGATCCTCGACAAGGGCGCCGACAAGGCACGCGCGCTTGCAAAGCCGACGCTCGACACCACATATAAGGTCTTGGGGCTTTGCCGCTAAGTCATTGTCTGCGTGGAACGGAGCTGCGACGAAGCGGGTTAAACCAAGGTTCAGCCGCACCGGCGTAGTCATGCTATAAACGGTGCGTGCTGCGCGCGCACCGAATCACGGAGCATGATGATGAGCAAAACAATCTTTCGGCGTCTGGGACTCGCCGCCATGACCGGCGCGGCGCTGGTGATGGCAGGCTGTGCCGCCACGCCCTTCCGCGCCGATGTTGCGCGCTTCCAGACCCAGCTTCCCGCGCCGCAAGGGCAGAGCTTCGCGATCGAGGCGAATGACCCGGCGCTGCAGGGCGGGATCGAGTTCGGTCAATATGCGACGCTCGTCGCGGGCGAACTGACGCGCTATGGCTATCGTCCCGCTGCCCCCGGCGAAAAGGCCGACATGGTCGTGCGCATGGATTATGGTATCGACAAGGGACGCGAACGCGTCGTTTCCTCGCCCGGTTTCGGCAATCCCTGGTACGGCGGCTATTATGGTCGCGGCTTCTATTCGCCGCCCGTGATCGTGCGCGGCCCGCGGGGACGCCGCTATATCTACGGCTGGCGCGACCCCTTCATGTGGGGCGGCTTCGGCCCGAGCTGGGGCTATAACGACGTCGAAAGCTTCACCGTCTACACCAGCGACCTCAACCTGCAGATCAGCCGCGCCGCCGATGGCTATCGACTGTTCGAAGGCCATGCGCAGGCGCAGTCGCGCGACAACGACCTGACGCAGATCGTTCCCAACCTGGTCGAGGCGATGTTCACCAACTTCCCCGGCAATTCGGGCGAGCGGGTGCGCATCACCGTGGCGCCGCCCGAAAAGAAGTAAGCGCCAAAGGCGTTTCTGCAAAAGCCCGCCTTCGCACCGAAGTCAGGCTTTTTCGTGCGCGGGCTATCGATCGAGCCCCGCCGCCGCGATCGCGGCGAGCGCGCTTTCGAGGCGAGCGTCGCCGTCGCCTTCGACCCAGGCCCAAGGCAGACGGCGGCGGTCGAGTTCGGCGATCGCAACGTCCATGAACTGCCGCCGCGCAAGGTCGCTGCCGAACAGCCGCGTGCCGTCCTCGCGCCACGGCAGGTCGAGCGCGGGGACGAGATAGAAGTCGGCGACATCACTCCAGGTGTCGATTTCGGGCAAACGCCGACCGAGCAACATGATCGCCCACGCCTGGGTCATCAGCGGATCGGTGTCCGAAATCATCCACGCCGGAGCTTGCGCGAGGGCAAGCTTCGTCGCGGCGATGTGGCCGTGGAAGATGGCGAGCAGGTCGCCGGCTTCGAGATCGGTACCGTTCGCTTCGCAATAGGTGCGGCCATATTCGGGGACGACCACGCCGCCGAGACGCGCGGCAAGGCGCGGCGCCAGCTTCGACTTGCCGGTCGATTCGGCGCCGTGGAGGCAGATATGGCGCGTCATGCCGGCATCGCCGCGGGCGCGGCGGCGGCGCGGCGCCACTGGATCAGCCCGTCGATCGACAGTCCCAGCAGGACGATATAGACCGCGCTGGTCGCATAAAGGCCGCGCCACGCGAACAGCGGCACCGCGATCAGATCGACCAGAATCCACAGCCACCAGCTTTCGACGCGGCGCCGCGCGAGCAGCCATTGCGCCGCGATGCTGAGCATCGCGATGCCCCCGTCGATCCACGGCGCCGCGGCGTCGGTATAGCGGTGCATCGCCGAGCTCCACAGGACCCAGGCCGCCGCAACGGCGGCGCCCCACCGCCAGCGATCGCGGCCGGGCATCCACCCCACGGGCACGCCGCTGTCGTCGCGCGCGCGGACCCAGCTGATTGAGGACGAAGAAAAATCCCTGGAGCAGCATGTCGCTGTACAGCTTCGCTTCGTAGAAAACGAAGGCATAGAGGGTGACGGCAGCGAGCGCGAAAGGATAGTTCCACACCTTGCGCATTGCGACCAGCGCGACGTTGATCAGGACGAGCGCGGCGGCCAGCCATTCGAGCTGGCTCATTGCGCCGCCTCCGCATCACCGGCGAACCGCGGGCGGGTCCACAGCCCGTCTCGGGCGATCCGCCGCAGCGGCGGGCGGCGCAGCACCGACCAGCCGGCGCGCGCCACCCAGCCGAATTTCGCGGCGCGCGTCGTCGCGGTGCGATGGTCCCACGCATGATCGCCGCGGCGCCGCACCGCGCGCGCGATGTCGCCATAGATGCCCGCGGCCGCAAGCACCGCCCAGCGGCTGCGCGGCGGCAGCTTGCGGGCGCCCCAGCGCGCTGACGCTTCATATTCCCCGGCCATTTCGGCGAGCCATTTCGCCATCACGGCAAGGCGCGGACGAAAGGCGGGATGCATATGCTGGCCCGGCGGAATATCCAGTTCGACCAGCCAGTCGACCGGCAGATAGCAGCGGTCGGCCGCCGCATCTTCGGCAATGTCGCGCGCGATATTGGCGAGCTGGAACGCTATGCCGAGGTCGGACGCACGGTCGAGCGTCGTTTCGTCCGCCGGATCGACCCCCATGACGAGCGCCATCGCGACGCCCACCGCGCCCGCGACATGGTAGCAATAGCGCAACAGATCGGCCTCGCTGCGTGGGCGCCAGTCGGCGGCGTCGAGTTCGAAGCCCGCGACGATGTCGTCGATCACCGCGCGCGGGATCGCGACCTTGGTCAGCAGCAGGCCGAGCGCGTCGAAGGCGAGATCGCCGGTGGGGTCG
>LUMV01000369.1_pt1 | contig 31167 bp, 30 predicted proteins | sample 729731 | NCBI WGS metagenome assembly LUMV01 (sample SAMN03860301, study PRJNA289734) | marine metagenome | biome: seawater column; feature: ocean; material: water; isolation source: Red Sea water column Station 192 - depth 200m | place: Saudi Arabia: Red Sea | collected 2011-10-15 | depth 200 m
GTCGGCGGCATCGCGCGACACGCCGCGCGTGGGGAGCGCGCCGAACGGCGAGCCGCTTTATGCCGCGGCATGGTATCGCGAACCGAGCCGCGACGAACTGCGCGGCTATCTGTCCACCGCCAGTGGGCCGGGATGGGGGCTGATCGCCTGTCGCACCGCCCCCGAGTTTCGCGTCGAGGATTGCGTCGGGCTCGACGAATATCCGCAAGGATCGCAGATCAACCGCGCGGTGCTGGCGGCGGCGTGGCAATTCCGCGTGCGGCCGCCGCGGGTCGGCGGGCGATCGATGATCGGCGCCTGGGTGCGGATCAGGATCGATTACGGCATCGAACGACCTTAGGGGGCTGGCCCCATAAATCAGGCGAGCGGTTCGCCCGAAATGGTGATGCGGTGCATCAGGCGGCGATGGCCGTGATAATCGTTCATCGCATAATGCCAGGTCGACCGGTTGTCCCAGATTGCCAGCGATCCGGGCGCCCATTGGACGCGGCAATGAAACTGCTCCTGCATCGCGACCTGATAGAGATAGGTGAGAAGCGGCACGCTCTCCTCGCGCGTCCAGCCGTCGAAATGCAGTGTGAAGGCCGGATTGACGTACAGGATCTCGCGCCCGCTTTGCGGGTGTCGGATCACCACCGGATGCACCGCGCGCGTTCGTTCCTCATGCCCCTTCAGATCGACACCCTGATCGGTCTTCGAATAGAGGCCATCGGCGCTGTAGATATGGTCGGCCGAGTGGACGGCGCGAAGCGTCCGCAACATGTCCTTCAGGCCCGGTGACAACGAATCGAAAGCCGCGCCCATGCCCGCGAACAATGTATCGCCGCCGCTGGGCGGAGTTTCGCGGGCGAGTAGGATGGAGCCCATGGCAGGGATCTGGTCATAGCTGTGATCGGTGTGCCACCCGCCGCCGATATTGGTCTGCTGGCTTTCCGACTTGCGGACCTCCGCAATTTCCGGGTGCCCGCCATTGGCAGGGAAATATTTGTTGATGTCGATCTCGCCCCAGCGGCGGGCGAAAGCGATATGCTGTTCGGGGGTGAGCGTCTGATCGCGCACGAAGAGGACGCCGTGCTCGGCGACGGCCTGCCGAAGAAGCCCGATATCCTGCTCGTCGAGATGGTTCAAATCGAGCCCGGTCGCTTCGACACCGACGTGCGGCGACAGGGGGTGCATCTGTATCGACGTCATGGAACTCTCCCGCATTATCCCGGCGACGATAGCGCAAACGCTGGCAATCAAATGCCACTTTCGTTACAATTGTTCATGACTATTGCCGAACAGCTCCGCCAATGCCGATGGTTTGGTCGCTGCGATCCTGCGGTGCAGCAGGCGATTGCCGCCGATGGCCGGCTGGTAACGCTCGCGCGCGGGCAATGGGTCTATGGCGAAGGGGACATGGCGACCGGGATCGTCATCACGCTCGACGGGATGCTGCGCCTCGAAGCCGCGGCGGGGGAAAAGACCGTGCTGGTCGGCATCGCCCGCGCCGGTGACGCCTTCGGTCAGTCGCGCCAGATGGGCGGCGGTCCGCGTATCGTGACCGCGATCGCCAGCCGGCCGAGCCGCGTCCTGACGATCAGCGACACGATGCTCGACCGGATCGGGCATCGCCTCCCCGCGCTCTGGAAGGCGACGAGCGAACTGGTGTACGGGCAACTCGACGCCAGCGTGCACGGACTGGCGCAGATGCTGTCGCTGAGGCCCCGCGGACGCATCGCCGCGCGGCTCCTGACCTTCGCGCGCGACGCCGACGTACCGCTCAGCCAGTCGGATCTGGCCGAACTCTGCGGCCTGTCGCGCAAGGTCGTGAGCGCCCATCTTGCCGCGCTCGAGCAAGCGGGCGCGATCCGGCGCGGCTATCGCACCATCCACCTGCGCGACATGGCTCAGTTGAGCCGCCTGGCAGGCGACGCGGATGGGTTCGTCAAGGCGATGGAACGCAGCGGCATCGCGCATCGCGTTTCGGCATCCGACGATTGCATCCTGCTCGCGGCCGGCCCCTGACCCCAAGATACTGACCCTAGTCGTCGGCCAGCCCCAGGAAGCCGGGAGACAGGAACAGCGGCAGGAAGCGGGTGACGAGATCGCGCATCGCATCATCCTTCTGGCCCAGCATATCGCGTAGATAGGGGCCGATCACGGCATCGCCGAACGCGCTGACAGCGACCATCAGCACTGCGGCGCGGACGCGCTCGCGCGCGGCGGCATCCTTCGACTGACCGACGATCGCGGTGACGAGCGCACCGACCGCTTCGCGGATCGGCTCGAGGCGGCCAACATCGCCCGACAGAACGATCCACGCCGCGAGCGGCCCGGCGCCGCCCTTGTCAAAGGCATCGAAAACATGATCGGCAATCGTGCGCGGCGCCGCATCGTCAGTTTTCAGCAGGTCGACGACATTATCCAGCGCGCCCGTCAGATCCTGGATCATCGATCCCATCAGCGCCGATTGCAGACCCGCCGCCGAGCCGAAATGATGCAGCACATTGGCGTGCGACATGCCGATTGCTTCGCCGACGTTGGCAAGCGTCACGGCACCCGGACCGCCGTCAAGCAGCAGACGACGCGCCGCGACCAGCCCTTCTTCGCATACCTCCGCGCCCGATCGCTTGCGGCGTTTCGGGGCGGGCCGCGCCATCTTGTACATTCGCGCCATCGCTCTTTCCTCCACCTACGGTCCACATGGCCTTAGACCAATGTACGCAAGCGAAACAGCCTTCCGATCGGCTTCCGAAAAAGCCGTTCTGAAACAGGATAGTAGCATCTCTTGCGAATGGCGAATATTTACATTATAAACATTGATGTTAATGTTGATGATTCGCAGGAGTTGTTCATGACCCTCGACACGCCCACGCCTCCCGATCTCCGGATCGAGAAGCGCGACATGAAGTTCGGCCGCGAGCAGGCCCCGCCGCGCTGGTGGCACAGCGGCGACCCCGGTCGCACCGCCTTTTTCAACGCGCTGTCGTCCACCTTCCCTGTCGGCGAGAAATTCTTCATGACATCGGTCCGGCAGTATCGCGAAGGCACGCCGCAGCCGCTGCGTGGCCAGATCGACGATTTCATCTATCAGGAATCGATGCATTCGCGCGAACATGTCGTCTTTAATCGCCAGGCCGAAGATGTCGGCTACGACATCGCCCCGCTCGAAGAACGCGCGCGCCGGACGATCGCATGGGCGAAACGGCGCCCGCCGATCCAGCAATTGGCGGCAACCTGCGCACTCGAACATTTTACCGCGACGCTGGCGCATGACGCGCTCGCGAATCCCGGGCATCTGGGCGGCGCGAGCGAGGAAGCGCGGCGTTTGTGGCGGTGGCACGCGATCGAGGAAATCGAACATAAGGCGGTCGCCTACGACACCTATCTTCATGCGACGCGTGACATGATGCCGCTGCGGCGCTGGTTGAAGCGCTGCGCCGTCATGGGCGTTACGACTTTGCGCTTTCACTATGTGATTTTCCGCAATACCGCAGATTTGTTGCGGCAGGACGGTCGCAACGACTGGACGACGTGGCGGCACTTGCTCGCCTATCTCTATGGAAGGCACGGCCTGATGCGGCATCTGCTCAAAGGTGTGGTTGGCTATATGCGGCCGGGCTTTCATCCCTGGCAGCACGACGACCGCCCCCTCCTGGCCGAAGCGCTCGCTTTGCTGAACGCGCCCGCGAGCCGGGAGCAGGTGGCATGAGCCGCCGCGCGATCGCGATGGGCCTCGCTGCCGCCGCCGCCCTTGCCCCCGCAAGCGCCATGGCCGCCGATCCCGTTGGGCTGTGGGCGACGGGCAGCGAAGGCGGACGGGTCGAAATCTATCGCTGCGGCGCGGCGCTATGCGGCAAGGTGGTCGATGCAAAGCGGCTGCGCGCCAATCCCGATCTGCGCGATGTGCGGAACGGCGATCCCAAGCTACGCCAGCGCCGGCTGATGGGACTGGTCGTGCTCCAGAATTTCAAGGGGGGCCCGTCGGAATGGAAAGGCGGGCCTGTGTACGACCCCGAAACGGGCGACGGGGCATCGCGCGGCGAACTGCGACTGCTCGGCAACGGCAAGCTGGAAGTAAAGGGCTGCCTCGCCTTTTTCTGTCGAACCAAGACATGGACGCGGCTTAACTAGCGCGGCTGCGCTTCAATGCCGGCTCCTGACGCTCATTCGATCTCGAACGTCAGATTGTGTATGCCGATTTCGCCGTCGCAATGATTGCAGGCAACGACCATCCGAAGGTCGTGACCGCATGGCTTGTGCGTCAGGATCAGCGGCGGGCCGCGTTCGTCGGAAAACCAGCGGTCGCCCCACTGGAGCAGAGCCAGCAATACGGGATAAAGGTCGCGACCCTTTTCGGTCAGCCGATATTCGACGCGGTCGGCGTGCGCCGAATAGGGAATGGTACGCAATATGCCCTGCCGGATCAGCCGTTCGAGGCGGCCGGTCAGGATATTGGTCGCCATCAACGTGTCGCGCTGAATGTCATCGAAGCGGTTGATGCGCGTGAACATCGCGCGCACCACCAGCGTCGCCCATCGATCACCGAACAATTCGATCATCGTATCGACCAGCGGGCGTCCGCCCGGGCGGCGCGCCGTCACCGCGCCGTTGAAGCGCCGGCGTTCATAGTGCGGAACGACCTGGGCCAGCCCCGGCCCTTCGCGCCAGTCGACGTCGCGCGGGTCGATTTCCTTCCGGCAATGGGCGCAGATCGGAGTCGGCTCGGTTTCCGCGCCGCACGCGCTGTGCCGCAGGCGAACCCGAAAGTCGCGGCTCGCGGCTTCCCAGCGATGCTGCCAGCGCAGCATCATCAAGGCGTTGGGAAACTGGTCGCGCCCCTTCTGGGTCAACGCATAATAGGAACCGCGCCCTTCCTTCTTCGGCCGTTTGGCAAGGCAATCCTCGTCGACCAGCTTGCGTAGCCGCCCGCTGACGACCGACCGCGCGAGCCCGGTCCGCGCCACGAATTCGTCGAAGCCATGGGTGCCGAGAAAGGCCTGCTCCATGATGAGCAGCACCGGAACGTCACCGACGACATCGAGCGCGCGCCAGATCGAACAGGCGCGGATGGTGCGATCTTCTTTCACGGCTGATGCGTCCATTGCTGCGCCCGCCCTACTCCGCGGAACAGCACGCGACAAGGCCGGTCCGACGGAAGATGGGCGGTGCCCGCGCCCATGCTTCCGTCGGGGGAGAGCTGGTTCAAAAGCGCCCCGTAACCTGCACCGCAATCGTTCGCGGCCGATCGACAATGCCGTTATAGGCGTTGCCCGCCCCGCCCGTAATCGTCGTCGCAAGCGGCATCGCGCTGCCGGTCTGAAGGATCCGCTGGTCTGTCAGATTGCGGCCGATCAGCGCCACTTCCCAGCGATTGTCGATCTGCCCCAGCGCGACGCGGGTGCCAAGCTTCGCATAGCTGCCCTGATAGGTCCGCGGGTCGAGATTCGCCGCCGCGATATAGGAGGAGGAAAAGTCGGCGTTGACGTTGAACGACAGCTTGAGGTCGCTGCCGACCGGCGTCCAGTAATCGACGTTGAGATTACCCGACCATTTCGGACTCAGTGCGTTACGCTTGCCGCTATAGTCGCAGAAGCCACCCGGTCCCGGCGTCTGCAGATAATAGCATTGGCCGTCGGTGAAGTTGGTGAATTTGAAATCGAGATAGGCGATCGCGCCGCTGATGGTCAGGCCTTCGGCGAGCGCCGCGCGAAAATCCGCTTCGATCCCCTGCGTCCGCGCCGCCGCAGCGTTGCGGACATTGAAGTTGAGCGTCCCGTCGAAGATGTTGACCTGCAGATCCTTGTATTTGGTGCGATAGAAGGACAGGTTGAAGGCGACGTCGCGGCCCTTGTATTTCAGCCCCGCTTCGAAATTGTCGGCGCTTTCGTCCTGGAATTCGAACGCGCCGGGCTTGGCGACCGTTGTCGACGTCGGCAGCGAATTCGACCGGATATCAAAGCCCCCGGCCTTGGTTCCGCGCGCGTAGGACGCGTAGAGCATCAGGTCGTCGGTCGCGTCGAACTGGACGTTGACCATCGGATTGAAGCTGTCCTCGCTCAGCTTGCCGGCGATGCTGTGCGCCTCGATATTGAGCGCGCGGAACACCGCAGCGACCACGGCAGCGGGCGCGGTGCTGAGCGGGCCTTGCACGATGGCGAGCGATCGGCGGCCGCTCTTTTTCTCATGGTTGAAGCGCGCGCCGGCCGTAACGCGAAGCTGGTCGGTCAGCGACAATTCGCCCTGCGCAAAGGCCGAGATCAGGTCCGATGTCTGGCTGTAGTCGCGGTCGTTGCGCGTATCGCCGAGCGCGTTGAACGGTGCGCCCAGCCCCAGAAAGGTCGGGTTGAAGAGGGTGAAATCCTGAACGTCCAGCTTGGCGTGCTGATAATAGACGCCGCCGATATAATTGAACGCCTCGCCGCCGGGTGAGGTCAGACGGAGCTCTTGCGAAAACTGCCGATAATCCTCGCGCAAATTCGTGCCGTCGAGAAAGCTGATCCCCGAAAAGTCGACATCGACGATCTCGCGCGTCTTGTAGTCGAGCAGCGATGTCACCGAGGTCAGCGTGTGCTCGCCGATTTCCAGATCGGCGTTCAGCGTCGCCCCGAACACCTTGTTGCGGCTTTCATAGCCATTATCCTCGCGCACATAGTCGGGGACGGTGCTGACGAAGAAGGGGCCCTGAAAGACCGCATTGTAATTCCCGACCGCGCCGAACACGTCGCGCGGCTGCCCCTTCATCGCGAAGTCGGCATATTCGAGCTTCAGTTCGGCCGCGAGCGGCCCGCCCTTGTCGAACTCCACCTTGCCGCGGACATAATATTCATCGACGTTGGGCTCGTTGCGCTTCAATTTCTGGTTGTAGAAATAACCGTCCATCGAACGATGATAGCCAACCACGCGCGCTTCGACGCCGTCGCTCAACGGCCCCGACAGGACGCCGGTCAGTTGCAGTTCCTTGTGGTTGAATTCATAGAGGCCGCTCACCGTCCCCTCGAATTCGTCGGTCGGGCTGCGCGTCGTGATATTGACCGCGCCGGCGATCGCATTCTTGCCGAACAGCGTCGGTTGGGGGCCTCGCAAAACCTCGACCCGCTCCATATCGACGAGCGGCAGGCGCGAAAGCTGGTCGCGTCCATAATAGACGCCATCGACGAACATCGCGACCGACTGTTCGAACCCCTTGTTGTCGCCCGAGGCGATGCCGCGGATCGCGATGCGATTGGCGATCGCGGTCTGGGTGATTTTCAGATTCGGGACCGACGAACTGATCTGTTCGAGGTTGGTCTGCCCATAGCTTTCGACCTGCTTGCCGCTGACCGCGGAAATCGAGATCGGCACGTCGGACAAGCCCTCGGCGCGCTTCTGGGCGGTAACGATGATGTCGTCGAGGCCGCCCTGGCTTTCGGCGGGGGCGTCCTGCGCGAACGCCGCCGTGGGACCGGCAAGCGCCGACGCGGCCAACAGCATAGCAAGTGAATGCTTCATGATTCTCCCTCTCCCCACTGCCGGCGACGGGCCGGCATGTTTTGCTTGCAAATGCCTCTTGAACGGGCGTAAGTTCTGTTACGCAAGTTAGTATCACTATGCAAGTAAGTTTTGGGAGACAGGAATGAAGCCGAAGCACGGCCTTCCCGCAGCTTTGACGCGCAATTTACGCCTGCCCGCAATCGCGGCGCCGATGTTCCTCGTGTCAGGCCCCGACATGGTCATCGCCGCCTCGCGCGCCGGAATGATCGGCAGCTTTCCCGCCCCCAACGCGCGGACGACCGCCGATCTGGAAGCCTGGGTGAGCCGCATCGACGCGGCGCTGTCGAATGATCCCGACGCCGCCGCCTGGGCGGTCAATCTGGTAGTGCATCCGTCGAACAGCCGGCTTGCCGACGACCTCGCCTGCGTCGTGCGGCACAAGGTTCCGCTCGTCATCACCGCGCTCGGCAGTCCCGCCCGCGTCGTCGAGCAAATCCACGCCTATGGCGGCATCGTTTTCGCCGACGTCAATTCGGTGGGCTTCGCCCGCAAGGCTGCGGCGGCGGGCGTCGATGGACTCGTGCTCGTCGCGGCGGGAGCCGGCGGCCATACCGGCGCCACCGCCGGTTTCGCCTTCGTCGAGGAAGTGCGGCAGTTCTGGGACGGGCCCTTGGTGCTGGGCGGCGCAATCTCGACAGGCCAGGCGATTCGGGCCGCCGAAATATTGGGGGCCGACTTCGCCTATCTCGGCACGTCGCTGATCGCCTGCACCGAGAGCATGGCGGCGCAGCCTTACAAGGACATGGTGGTCGCGGCGGGGGCCGAGGACATCGTGCCGTCGAAGGGCATTACCGGCGTGACCGCCAACTGGCTGAAATCAAGCCTGGTCGCTGCGGGCTACGACCCCGCGAATATGCCTGAGGACAAGCGCCCCAATTTCTCCGATGCGCAGGATGACGTCAAGGCATGGAAGAATGTCTGGTCTGCGGGTCAGGGCGTCGGCGCGGTTCGCGCGACCGAACCCGTCGCGGACATCGTCGACCGTCTTGTGACAGAATATGATGCGGCCGTCGCCAGGCCGCGCTTTGCAGCCGCCGAAGGAGTCATCGCATGACCGCTCAGCTTGTCGACACGATCCGGACCACCGTTCAACCGAACGACCATCCCTATATGAAGGGCGCGTGGCGGCCGACCTACAATGAGTGGAATGCGGTCTTCGCCAATGGCGAGGTCGAGGTGATCGGCACGATCCCGACCGACATCGACGGCGTTTACGTCCGCACCGGCGAGAACCAGATTCACGAACCGATCGGCCGCTATCATCCCTTTGACGGTGACGGGTTCATCCATGCGATCTCGTTCAAGGACGGCCGCGCGAGCTATCGCAGCCGCTTTGTCCGCACCAAGGGGTTCGAGGCCGAGAAGGAAGCCGGCCGCTCGCTCTGGGCCGGGTTGATGGAGCCGCCGCACAAGTCGACCCGCCACGGCTGGGGCGCGCAGGAATGGCTCAAGGATTCATCGTCGACGGACGTCGCGATCCACGCGGGCAAGATCATCTCGACCTTCTACCAGTGCGGCGAGGCCTATCGGCTCGACCCCTTCACGCTCGAACAGTTCGGCACCGAAAGCTGGGTACCGCTCGACGGCATTTCGGCGCATTGCAAGGTCGATCTCGCAACCGGCGAACTGATGTTCTTCAACTATTCGAAGCACGCGCCCTATATGCATTATGGCTGCACGTCGTCCAGTTTCATCCCGATGAAAAGACGCGCTTCGCGATCATCCCGCGGCACGGAAATCCCGAGGATATCCGCTGGTTCGAAGCCGCGCCGACCTACACGCTCCACTGGCTGAACGCTTGGGAGGAAGGCGACGAGATCATCCTCGACGGCTATTATCAGGAAGAGCCGATGCCGAAATCCTATCCGAACGCGCCCGAGGGGCTCGAACGGATGATGGCCTATCTCGATCAGGGACTCCTGAAGCCGCGCCTCCACCGCTGGCGCTTCAACTTGAAGACCGGAAAGACAACCGAACAAAGGCTCGACGACCGCGATCTCGAATTCGGCATGTTCAACCAGCGCTATGCGGGCAAACCCTACCGTTACGCATACAGCGCGATCCCCGAGCCAGGCTGGTTCCTGTTCCGCGGCCTCGTCAAGCATGACCTTAACGCCGGAACGAGCGAATCCTATGAGTTCGGCCCCGGCCGCTTCGGCAGCGAGGCCCCCTTCGCGCCGCGCATCGATGCCAAGGACGAGGACGACGGCTATCTCGTTTCCTTCATTGCCGACCTCGAAACCGACACGTCCGAATGCGTGCTGATCGACGCCAAGAATATCGCGGCGGGGCCAGTGTGCCGGATCATCCTGCCCGAGCGCATCTGTTCGGGCACACACACCGTCTGGGCGAGCGGCGATGACATAGGCATGGGTCCGAACAGCGTGCTGGCCGCCTGACGATGATCGTCGCGGGAGAGGATAAAAGGCGGCGCTATCGCGAAAGTGGCTGGTGGGGCGATCGCACCTTCGCCGATCTGTTCGCGGCCAATGCTGCCGCCCATCCCGATCGGCTCGCACTGGTCGATGCCCCCAATCGCGCCGACTTCGCTTTCGGCGATCCGCAGCGGTTGACCTATGTCGAGCTGACGGCGGAGATCGATCGGCTCGCGGGCGCGCTCGTCGCGGCGGGGATCGGCAAGGATGATGTGCTGCTCGTCCAGCTTCCGAACATCAGCGAGTTCGTCGCGCTCTATTTTGCGGCGGCGAAGATCGGCGCGATCGTCAGCCCGGCGGCGGTGCAATATCGCAGCCATGAGCTGAAAGGCATGATCGGCGTGGTCGAACCCAAAGCCTTCGTCTGCGCGACGCAAGTGAAGGGTTGCGATCATGTCGGCGTAGCGGCGCCGCTGCTGGATGGTATCCGGCTGATGACCTTCGGCCCCACCCCGCCCGTCGGCGCGATCGACCTGTCGACCGCCAGCGGCGACGCCGAAGCTCTCGCAGCCCATGTCGCCGCCAACCCGGTCGATGCCGACGACATCTTCACCATCTGCTGGACCTCGGGCACCACCGGCGTTCCCAAGGGCGTGCCGCGCAGCCACAATCATTGGATCGCGGTCGCAGGCGCCGGGTATGAGGCGATGAAGGTCGGGCCGGGTGATGTCCTGCTCAACCCCTTCCCGCTCATCAATATGGCAAGCATCGGCGGCATCACCATGTGCTGGCTGACCAGCGCGGGAACGATGGTGCTGCACCATCCCTTCGATCCCGCCATCTATCTTCGGCAGATCGCGACCGAACGGCCGAGCCTGACGATCGCCCCGCCCGCGGTGCTCAACATGCTGCTGCAGAATGAGGCGTTGCTGGCGAGCGTCGATCTCTCCAGCCTGCGCGTCATCGCTTCGGGTTCGGCGCCGCTCGCGCCCGCGATGGTGCGCGGTTTTCAGGAAAAGCTCGGCATCGTCATTGTCAACGTCTTCGGGTCGAACGAGGGGATGAGCTTCATCACCGGCGAGGGCGACATGCCCGACCCCGACAAGCGCGCGAGCCTTTTCCCGCGCCGCGGCACCTATCAACGCCCCTATGGCGAAGGCCGCGCCCCCAATATCGAAAGCCGCCTCGTCCCGCCCGGCGGCGGCGATCCGATTGAGGCGGACGGCGTATCGGGCGAATTGCAGATCCGCGGGCCGACGTTGTTCGAAGGCTATCACAACGCCCCCGAACGCACCGCCGAAGCCTTCACCGACGATGGCTGGTTCCGCACCGGCGACCTGTTCGAAATTGCCGAAGGCGGCGATTTCTATCGCTTCGTCGGACGCTGCAAGGATCTGATCATCCGCGGCGGGGTGAATATCTCGCCCGAGGAGATCGATCAGTTGCTCGGCGGGCATCCGCTGCTGGCCGAGGCGTGCGTCTTCTCGCTGCCCGATCCGACGATGGGCGAGCGCATCGGCCTCGCCTATGTTCCGCGCGGGGCCGACGATGTGGGTATCGGTGAGGTCGCCGACTATCTGCGCGGCCACGACCTCGCGGTGTTCAAACTGCCCGAGCGCCTGTTCCGCTTCGACGCCTTGCCGCGCAACGTCACGAACAAGGTGATGCGCAGCGAAGTGCGCGAAATGGCGCTCGCCACTCTCGAAAAGGAAGCCTGACATGGCAAAGGACGTCTTCATCCTCGGCGGCGCGCAAACCGACTTCGCGCGCAATCTCGAACGCGAGGGCGGCGGGCTGTTCGAGCTGTTCCGCGACGTTGCCGAAGCCGCATTCGTCGCGACCGGCATCGAACCCCGCGAGGTCGAAACCGCGCACGTCGGCAATTTCGTCGGCGAACTGTTCGCGGGCCAAGGCCAGCTCGGCGGCTTCTTCGGCCATGTCCACCCCGACCTCGCGGGCATCCCGGCGTCGCGGCACGAGGCCGCCTGCGCCTCGGGCAGCATCGCGATCCTCGCCGCAGCGGCCGAGATCGAGGCCGAGCGCTATGGCCTCGCGCTCGTCCTCGGCATCGAACTGATGCGCAATGTGCCCGGCCAGCGCGCCGCCGAATATCTCGGCGCCGCCGCATGGGCCGGGCGCGAGGCGCAGGACGCGCGTTACCTGTGGCCGTACATGTTCGCGCGCGTCGCGGAGGAATATGACGAGCGTTTCGGGCTCGACCGCGCGCATCTGCGTGCCATTTCGGCAAATAACTTCGCTAATGCCAAGAAGAACCCCAACTCGCAGACGCGCGGCTGGGCGGTGACCGACGATCATCTCGGCGAGAATGACGAGGTCAATCCGCTGATCGAAGGAAGCCTGCGCAAGTCCGACTGCGGACAGGTGACCGACGGCGCTGCCGCCATCTTCCTCGCCTCGCGCGCGGTTGCCGAGGCCTATGCGAAGCGCCGCGGCATTCCGCTCGACAGCATCCCGCGCATCAAGGGCTGGGGCCACGCCACCGCCCCCCTGCTCTATTCGACCAAGGTCGCCGACAGTCGCGGCGGCGACTATGTCTTCCCCAGCGTGCGCAAGGCGATGATGGAGGCGCTGCGCCGCGCCGAGATGCCTGACATCTATGCGTGCGACGGGGTCGAGGTGCATGATTGCTTCTCGATCACCGAATATATGGCGATCGATCATTTCGGCATCACCAAGCCAGGCGAAAGCTGGCGCGCGGTCGAGGACGGGACAATTGCCCTCGGCGGCAAGCTGCCGGTCAATCCGTCGGGCGGGCTAATCGGGCTCGGCCATCCGGTCGGCGCGACGGGCGTACGGATGCTGCTCGACGGCTGGCGGCAGGTGACGGGCAATGCCGGCGACTATCAGGTCGAAGGCGCGCGCAATTTCGCGACCTTCAACGTCGGCGGCAGCGCCACGACCGCAGTCAGCTTCGTCGTCGGCACCTGATTTGACCGACGTCTATATCGTCGAATCGATGAGCAGCGCGCCCTTTCTAGGCGACCGGGCGAGCTTCTATACCAACGCCGAGTTGCCGCCGCACGCCCGCTTCGTTCCGCCCGTCCTCGGCGCCGACCGACTTGCGCATGCTGAAGGCATCGCGCGTTCCGACCTCGACGCGGTCGCCCTCCTGTCACAGCAGCGCGCGGTGGCGGCGGAGGACAGACCGGCGCTGCAACGCTCGCGCATCGACACCGCCGCGCTGTCGCGCGAGGAATGCCTGCGCCCGCAAACCAGCGCGGAAACCCTCGCCGACACACCGCCGGCCTTTGGCGATCTGCAGGATCAATATGCCGCGGCGCTCGGCGGCGTGCGCTTTGCGCCGCTGCACAGCATCGCCCACGCTCTCGACGCCATGGATCGCATCGAATTCATGGAAGCCTTCGCGGTCACCATCGCCAAATTCCTGCGCGATTATGATGTCGATCCGATGCGGGTGAACGTCGGCGGAGGTCATCTGGCAAAGGGACATCCGATGGGCGCCAGCGGCGCGATCCTGACGTCGGCGCTGCTCGACGCGCTCGATGCGTGCGACGGGCGTTTGGGGCTCGTGGTCGTAACGGGCGCGATGGGGGTTGGCGCCGCCCTGATCGTGGAACGAATCGATCGCTCCTGAAGCAGCGGTGATGCGACGGCGAGCGCATAGGGACGCACGAATTACCTGTCTTGACAATATATGTAGGTACCTACATTGATGGCCGATGATCGATGATCCTTCGGCCGCATTGACGGCTTCCATCCATGCCACGGCGAGCCGCCGATCCTTTCTTGCCGGAGCGCTTTCGGCCGTTGCGCTCGCGCCGCCAGCGCTCGCCCGCTCGCCCGCCGCCGAAAACCTCGACCGCTTCCTTGCGGACCAGAGGCGCAGCGGCGGGATGGCAGGCCTTGCCGTCGGCCTTGCGCGATCGGGCAAAGTGCTGCTGTCGCGAACCTGCGGGCATGCCGACATTGCCATGCGGCGGCCTGTCACCGTCGATTCGATGTTTCACCTCGCGTCGGTGACGAAAACGATTACCGCCACCGGGATCATGATGCTGGCGGAGGAGGGACGGCTGGATATCGACGCGCCGATCAACCGCTACCTCGACTTCGCGGTCGTTTCTCCGGCAGCGCCCGAGCAAAATATTACTGCGCGCCACCTTCTCATGCACATGTCGGGCATCTCGGATGCCACCTATTATGCGGTGGATTTCCGCACGCACGGCGACGATTCGCCGCTCGCACTCGGCGATTTCCTGCGCAGTTATCTGGTTCCCGGCGGAACGCATTATTCTGCGACCGGGAGCTTTTCCGGCGCGCCACCGGGACGGGCCTATGACTATTCCAACGTCGGCTATGGCCTGCTCGGCTATATCGGCACGCGCGTTGCCGGCGTCGATTTCAGGACCTATCTGCAGCGCCGGCTGTTCAGCCCGCTCGGCATGGATTATCTGTCGTGGACCCTCGCCGATGTTCCGGCCGGGCTTCGCGTCACGCCCTATGAAATCGACGCGCAGCGCCTTGTCCCTGTTGCGCCCGTCGGATTTCCCGATTGGCCTGCGGGCATGCTCCGCGCCTCGATCTCGGGCCTCATGCCCTTCGTCGCGGCGTCGGCAAATCGCGGCCGCACCGGGTCTCGCCGGATGCTCGCCGAACCCTCGATGGACGAGATGCTCCACATGCAAAAGCCGCCAGGTCTGCCGGCCTGGCTGACCGGCCAAGGGCTCGGCTGGATGGAGTCCGAAGGCGAAGGCGCGCCGCGCATCAATCATTGGGGCGGCGATCCTGGCGTTTTCACCGCGGTCTACCTCGATCCCGCGACGACGATCGGGATCGCCATCCTGACCAACGGCTCGGCGACCGCATCTAGCAAAGCCGCGATCAAGGCCATCGCGCGCAAACTGTTCACGCTCGGGAACGCGCTCTCATGAGCGAACAGCCCGATTACAGCCGGCTCGCCGGCGGCGCGGCACTGGGCGCCAGGCTGCGCCGGCTGTCCGAACGGATCGATCGCGAGAGCGCTCAACTATATGCCGCATTCGGCATCGAATTCGAGCAGCGATGGTTCGGGATTCTCAATCAGATCATACGCAACGGGCCGATGACCGTAGGCGACATCGCGTCGGCGCTGCGTCTAACCCATGTCTCGATAAGCCAGGCGCGGCGTTCGCTGGAGGCCAAGGGCTTCGTCCACAGTCTCACCGACGGCAAGGATGCGCGAAGACGTCCGATCGCGCTGACGCCGAAAGGCGAGGCGCTGACCAGAGAACTCGCCGGACTCTGGCAGGCGCTCGGCGACAGCGCCGCCGAACTCAATGCCGAAGCCGGCGATCTGATACCGTTCCTCGACCGTCTGGACGATGCGCTGGCGGAGCGCTCGCTTCTCGACCGCGCTTTGGCACATGCGGCGCGGTCTTGACCACGACGCCACGAAAGCTCCCGCCAATTGAATATGTCGCTGGAACGGCGCACACTTGGAGAGCCGCCGTGGTCCGGCCTGGCAGGGGCAGCAGGATTCGAACCCGCGACCCTCGGTTTTGGAGACCGATGCTCTACCAGCTGAGCTATACCCCTAGGCCGGAGTGCGCCCTTAGCCGTAACGGGGGGCCGCGCGCAAGGGGATTGCACGATCGATCCCAACATTGTTGTCGCCGCTTGGCTCGGGCCGGAACCCTAGCTTGCAAAGCATCGGCAGGCTGATATGCGAAACGGCGCATGAGCATCGCCCCGCCCCCCGAGGTTCCGCAGCATTATCTGGGCGGCATCGCGCTGCGGCTGCTCGCCATGCTCAGCCTTTCGCTGATGTTCGTGCTCGTGAAGCGGATCGATGCCGCGGGTATCCATATCGTCGAGAGCCTGTTCTGGCGGCAGGCGATCGTGCTGCCGATGCTCGCCGGCTGGGCGCTGACGCGGGGCGGCCTGGCCATCTATCGCACCCACCGGATCGGCACCCATGCGCGGCGGGCGATGATGGGGCTGACCGGCATGGCGCTCAACTTCGGCGGGATGATCTTTTTGCCCATGGCCGAGGCGACGACGATCAACCTGTCGGTGCCGATCTTCGCGGTGATCTTTGCCGCGCTGTTCCTCGGCGAGCCGACGGGATGGCAGCGGTGGAGCGCCGTGCTCGTCGGCTTCCTCGGCGTCCTGCTCGTCCTCAATCCCACGACGCTGGTCGCGCAGGGCTTCAGCGGTCACCACGGGCTTGGCACGCTGATCGCGCTCGGCGGCGCAGTGATGACCGCGCTGATCACCATCCAGGTCCGCGACCTCGCGCGGACCGAAAGTCCGATGACGATCGTCTTCTGGTTCAGCCTGATCTCGATGCTGCCGCTCGGCCTGGCGCTGCCTTTCGTGATGACCACGCACAGCGCCGGCGAATGGGCGTTGCTGATCGGGCTCGGCCTCCTCGGCGCGGTGGTGCAATTGTCGCTGACCGGCGCGCTGCGCCTCGCGCCCGTCGCGGTGGTGACGCCGATGGATTATTCGAGCCTGCTGTGGTCGATCGCCTGCGGCTGGTTCTTCTTCGGCACCCTGCCCGCCGAGACGACCTGGGTCGGCGCGCCGCTGATCGTCGCGAGCGGGCTGTTCATCGCCTGGCGCGAGCATCGCCTGCATATCGAACGGATGAAGGATATCACCGCATGACGCTGCCCATCCTCTACCATTGCCCCGACGCCCGCTCGCTGCGCTGCCTGTGGGCGGTCGAAGAGGTGGGCGCAGAGGTCGATCTGCGCGTCCTGCCCTTTCCGCCGCGGGCCTTCGCGCCCGAATATCGCGCCGTCAATCCGCTGATGACGGTGCCGGGCTGGGTCGAGGGCGGACGATTGATGACCGAATCCGCAGCGATCTGCGAACGCATCGTCGAGGGCAGCGCGCTCGAGGTGCGCCGCGACGAACCCGATTATTGGGACTATCGCAACTGGCTGCACCGCAGCGACGCCACGCTGACCTTTCCGCTCGCGATCATGATCCGCTACACGCGCGTCGAACCCGCCGAGCGCCGGCTCGCACAAGCGGTCGACGATTACAAAGCCTTCTTCGGCGGCCGCGCCAAGAGCATAGAGGCAGCGCTCGCCGACGGGCGCGAATGGTTGGTCGCCGGGCGTTTCACCGCCGCCGACGTCGTGATCGGCTATGCCGCCTTCCTTGCGACGACGCTGGGCGCGGCCGATGTGCTGGGCGAAGCGACGACCGGCTGGCTGCATCGCTGCACCACCCGCCCCGCCTTCCTCCGCGCTCGCGAACGCCAGCGCACCGACGCGCCGGATCTATAGCCCCAACATCAACTTGGCCATGATATTGCGCTGAATCTCGTTCGACCCGCCATAGATCGACGCGGCGCGACCGTTGAAATAGCGCGCCGAGGCGGTGAGGTCATCCTCGGGCCCGACGAAGGGCAGATTGCTGCCCGGCGCGCGCGCCTCGAACTGGTGCGGCGCCGCATAGGGACCGGCGATGTCGACCGCCAGCTCCTGAATCCGCTGCTGCGCCTCGGTCCCCTGCACCTTCAGCATCGACGACGCCGGACCGGGGCTACGCCCGCGCGCGATCGCCGCCATCATTCGCTGCTCGGCGGCATGGATCGCGTGAACATCGGTGTAGAGCCGGGCGAAACGCCGCCGGATCGCCGGATCGTCGAGCAAGGTGCCGCTCTCGCCGAAATCGCGCGCCGCCGCGCTGGCCAGCAGGTCCTCTTCGCCGAGCCGGCCCGATTGCGGCACGCGGACATTGTCGAAAAAGACCTGGTTGAAATCATGGTCGCCCGACAGCGTCAGGATCGGCCGCACCTCGATCCCCGGCAGCGCCATGTCGAGCAACAGGAAGGTGATGCCCTGTTGCGGGCGGCCGTCGCGGCTGGTGCGCACCAGACAGAACATACGGTTCGCGAAATGGGCGTGCGTCGTCCAGATCTTCGACCCGTTCAGCACATAATCATCGCCGTCGCGCTCCGCGCGGAGCGACAGGCTGGCAAGATCCGATCCCGCCTGCGGTTCGGAATAGCCCTGGCACCAGAAATCCTCGCCCGACAGGATACGCGGCAGATAATGCGCCTTCTGCTCGGGGGTGCCGAAACGCATGATGCACGGGGCGACCATGCGCAGTCCCATCGGCGACAGGCTGGGCGCTCCGGCGGCGGCGAGTTCGGAATCGAAGATATGCCGCTGCGTTTCGTCCCAGCCGGTCCCGCCATATTCGTGCGGCCAGTGCGGCGCCGCCCAGCCATGGCGATGCAGGATCGCCTGCCACGCCATCGCATGCGGCTTGTCGACGAACACGCTCGTCGCGCGCGCCGCGGCGTCGCGCAGATCGTCGGTCAGATTGGCCGCGATCCAGCCGCGAACCTCCTGCCGGAAGGCCTCCAACCCCTGCCTCTGCATCGGATCGGCCGTCAATTCACCATCCGCTCATAGCCTTCCCAATAGGGGGCGCGGAGATCCTTGCGGAGAATCTTGCCGCTGGCGTTGCGCGGCAGCGCCTCGATCACGTCGACGCTGCGCGGACATTTGAACGGCGCGATGCGCTCGCGCGCCCAGGCAATGATGTCGGCCTCTTCCACCGTCGTCCCGGGCTTGGGCACGACGACCGCCTTGACCGTTTCACCCCATTTGGGATCGGGGATGCCGATCACGGCGACTTCCTGCACCGCCGGGTGGCCGTAGATCGCGCTTTCGACCTCGGCCGGATAGACATTCTCACCGCCGGTGATGATCATGTCCTTCACCCGGTCGTGGATGTAGAGATAACCGTCCTCGTCCATATAGCCGGCGTCGCCGGTGTGGATCCAGCCGTCGCCCGTCATCGTACGCGCGGTCGCATCGGGCAGGTTCCAGTAACCGAGCATATTGTTCGACGAGCGCGTGACGACTTCGCCGACCGCCCCAACGGGCATGTCCTGCCCATCGTCGCCGATGATCCTGATCTCGACGCCGGGCAGCGGTTTGCCGGCCGACCGCATGCGCTTGTTGCCTTCGGGATCATGATCCTCGGGCGGCAGCATGCAGATCGTGCCGGTCGTTTCGGTCATTCCATAAGCCTGGATGAATTCCGCCCCGAACATCTTGATACACTGGCGCAGCAATTCGAGCGGGATCGGCGCAGCGCCATAGAGGATATATTTGAGCCGGCTGTAATCGACGGTGCCGCAGCGCGGGTGGAGCAGCAGCATCTGAAGCGCCGCGGGAACGATGAAGAAGCGCGTTACGCCATGCTGTTCGACCGCATCGAAAACCCCGTCGGGATTGAATTCGGCGAGGATGATACCGGGCAGTCCTGCCGCCAGCGCCATGATCCCCAGCCCCGTTCCGCCGATATGTGCGCACGGCATCGCGACGAGGACCGCCTCGTCATCGTCCCATTTCGTATAGGCAAGGTCGGCGTCGGCCGAGTTTTTCCGCAACGCGAACAAATTGCGGTTCGACAGCACGGCACCTTTGGGATTGCCGGTCGTCCCCGAGGTATAAAGTTGCAGCACGGCATCGTCGGGACCGGACGGGGTGAAGGGCGCGCGCGGTGTCGCCTCGATCAGTGCGCGCGCCTCGGCGTCGCCGACGATGCGCAGCGCATGGTCGAGCTTGCCCGCCAACTGATCGGGCACCGCGTCGAAGCCGGGACCGGTGAAGACGATCTTCGCCCGGGTATCGTTGATGATATAGGCCCATTCGACGGGTGCAAGCCGCCAGCCGATCGGCGCCATGACGATCCCGGCGCGCGCGGCACCAAAGAAGAGCGTGAAATAGAGGTCGCTGTTCTTGCCGATCCACGCGATGCGATCGCCCTTCTCGAGCCCCGCGGCGCGCAGCGCGCTTGCCACGCGCGCGGTCCGCTCCTCAAGCTCGGCATAGGTGAACAATCGGTCCTCTTCGCGCATTGCAATGCGCGACGGCCGGTCGGCGGCCCAGTGGGTGATGAATTCGTCGAACGTGACAAGATCCGAAACGTCGGCAGCCATCGATCCTCTCTCCTCGAATCGCGTTGCTATTTGCAATCGAGAAGGACGCTAAAGCTTCGGCGGCCAAGGTAAAGCGCCGAACGCCCAACCTGGCAGCAGTGACAGCTTGGGCGCCGCGTCGTTTCGAACGGGGAAGAACGCAGCGGCCTGTAGGCTCGGGGCACGGCCGCGACCATTCGTCGAATATCAACGGCATCGGAACAAAAGAAAGTTGCGGCCGTGGCTCTCGGCAATATTAGGTGATATATCAATCCAATAATCGATGCTGGTCCGAAAGGAACGAGAATTGACCAAATTTCCGTCAACACTTCTGGCCTTGCTAGCGGCTGGCGCGGCGCCATCGGCGCTTGCACAGAGCACAGAGTCTCAGGAAATTGTCGTAACCGGCCGCTCGCTGAAGGATACGGAGGCTGCGCTGAAAGCCTGCCTGGCACGCAACTGCCCACCCGACGAAGATATCGCCGCTACGCTGGCGCACGCGGAAAACCAGTTCCTCGCCGGCGATTACAAGGATTCGCGCACGACGCTGTTGCGCTCGATCGGTCGCAATCGGAAGCACGGCGACCAGTATCCCGTGGAAGTTTCCGGCCTATTTCGGGCAAACAGCCGGATTGCCGAGCATGTTGGCGAAGCGAAGAATTACCAGCTTTCCGTTCTCGACATGCGCAACACGCTGGAGGATGCGTTAGGCGAGAAGGATCCGCGCACGATGGTCGCACAAATCGAGGTCGGCGACAGCCGAGCCAAACTGGGTTTCCCCGACGAAGCCGAGCGCATCTATAAGGATGTCGAAAATCTCGCGATCGCAAATGGACAGAACAGGGTCGCCATGTTCTCCCGCGTTCGTCAGGCGCTGCTTGCTCAAACGCGTGCAGAAGGTTCAAATCTCGACAGCGATTATCGCGGTGCGCGCGCGCTGCTCGATAATATCATCGCCAACCCCTTGCCCGGAGGCGAGGATTTTGCCCTTGTCGCAAAGGTGATGCGCGCACGCAGCGATCGAAAGGCTGGCGACGCAAGCTCCACGGACGCGATTTTGAAGGACTTCGCAGCGCGCGGAGGAGCAAACCGCCCGATGCTGCTTTTCAGCGAACCGATCAAGCGGATCGACATGGCGCAAGACCCTGGAACTAGCCAGCCCGCGCCCAATTCCCTTCTTCGCCAGACAGCGCTCAACAGTGTCGGAAAATGGGCGGACGTGGGTTTCTGGATCGGTTCCGACGGGAGGGTCTCGGATATCGAAGTGTTGCGTGGCGAAGGAACCCGTCAATGGCTGAAACCGGTGTTCGACCAGATCAAGACTCGGGTTTACGCGCCATTGCGACGTACGGATAATGATGCGGCACCGGGATTTTACATGATCGAACGCTATTCGCTGACCGGCCGCTGGACGAACGACGCCACCGGAACGCACATGCGCCGACGCGAGGCGACGCCACGGATTGAAAGACTCGATATTACGCCCGACAATTACCAGCGTCCCGTTGTCGATCAGAGCGGCAGCTAGGGCCTGGGCCCATCAAGATTACCTTCAAACTGCCATAAAGAGCAGCATCAGATTGTTCGCCGGCATCGTGCGGCGCTCGGCAAAGCGAAATCCGTGCGGCGCGACCGCATCGATGACCGCCTTCACGCTGCGCAGGCCCCAGTCGGGATTGCGGCTGCGCAGGCTCTCGTCGAAGGCAAGGTTGCTGTCGGCGGTCGCGACATCGGCTTCGAGATAAGGGCCGTAAAGGATCAGAGGGGCGCCCGGTCCCAGCAATCGCGCCGCCCCCGCGAACAGGCCCAGCGTCGCCGCCCACGGGCTGATATGCACCATGTTGATGCACAACAGGGCATCGGCATGACCCAGCGGCCAGTCCGGCGCCGATGCGTCGAGGTGCAGCGGCGCGGCGATGTTCGGCAGCCCTGCCTCGGCGCTCCAGGCCGCGATCGAGGCGAGCGCGGAGGGGTCGGGGTCGCTCGGCTGCCAGTCAAGCTTCGGGAAGGCGGCGGCGAAATGGACGGCATGCTCGCCCGAACCGCTCGCCACCTCAAGCACCGTGCCCGACGCGGGGAGCCAGTCGCCGAGCACCGCGGCGATCGCGTCGCGATTGCGCAAGGTTGCGGGGGCGTGACGCTTGTCGCCCTCACCGCCGTCCGACGGCATCCACGGCCCCGTCATCGCCGCGCCGCACGTGCCGCGGCGAGCAAGCGCCGGGCGCGCAGCGCGATTTCGACCCGCTGAAAGACGATGAAACCAAGCGCGAAGGCCATCAGAATATCGGTAACGGCCATCACCCCCGCCTGTCCGTGGCCGGCGACGCCTTCGGCCATGTTGCGCGACACACCCCGGATTAAGATGAGCGCGACGAAGAAGAGCAACGCCGCGGGCGACACGGTCTGGCTGAGCTCGTGCGTGTCGGGATCGACCGCGACCTGCATCAACTTGCCGCGCATCCAGCCGAGACCGCTGCCCACCGCGAGCGCGACAAGGCACCATATCCACACCAGCCCGTGCGGCGGAGCGTTCCAGAAAACGAAGCCCAGCAACAGCGCGTAGAAGGTCGGCAAGATCCATAGCCGTTCGAGCCGCAGCCGCCGTGCCTTGCCGACCGAACGCAGCCTAAAGAACAACACGAGCAGAACGACCGCCGCGGGGACCAGATATTGCAGCAGCGGCGACGGGGCGGTTCCGGCGTTCATGACCGCCTCACTTCGCCTTCGCCTGCGCCCGCGCGCGGCGTTCGCGCACGATCAGCCACGTCAGCAGCCCGACCGGCCCGACCATCAGCGTCAGGAACAGGAAAGGGAACTGGACGATCCGGCTGAAGCCCTTGGCATCGGCATCGCGGGCGATCCACATGCCCGTGAACAGGTCGAAGGCCAGATAATGCGTCCAGCCGAGCGTCGCGCCGCCGGGACTGTCGAACAATTTCATAACCCCCGCCAGCGTCGTGAAATTGCCGCCGCCGGTTCCGCCGGCATCGATCGTGCCGGAGAGAAAGCCGCCGAGCATCACGGCATAGGCGAGGCATAGCAGGAAGACCCCGGCATAGAGGATCAGCGCCAGCACTTTCGGCCCGCGGGGCGCGAAGGCGAGGAGCAGCCAGCCACCGATCGCCCAATAATTGGCCAGCAGGAAAACGCTATCCCAGCTCATCGTCCCTCCCCTTCAGATCAGTCCGCCGACGCCGAGAAAGAGGATTCCGCCGAACAATGCAACCAGCCCCGCCGACAAAATCAGCAGCGTCATTCGCGCCGCGGCCCGCCGCCGCCCCCGCTTTCATCCTTGCCCGCTGCGCCCATCAATCCTCCCAGCGAAGCACCGGCTTGCGCGCCGCCAGCGTCTCGTCGAGCCGCGCGCGCGGCGCGAAATGCGGCGCCGACTTGAGCGCAGGATCGCCGTTCTTTGCGCGAAGCGCGATGCTGCGCAGCGCGCCGACGAACTGGTCGAGCACCGCCTTCGATTCGGTCTCGGTCGGTTCGACGAGCATCGCGCCGTGGACGACGAGCGGGAAATAGACCGTCATCGGGTGATAGCCTTCGTCGATCAGCCCTTTGGCGATGTCGAGCGTCGAGAAGCCCTCGGCGAGCCCGCGATCGCTGAACAGCGCCTCGTGCATGCACGGCCCCGATGCGGCGAAGGGAGCATCGAGCACATCCTCCAGACTGCGCAGGATATAGTTGGCGTTGAGCACAGCGTCCTCGGCGACCTGCTTCAGTCCGTCGGCCCCGTGGCTGAGAATATAGGTCAGCGCGCGGGTGAACATGCCCATCTGGCCGTGGAAGGCGGTCATCCGGCCGAAGGTGTCGGGGTGCTCGGCGCCCGCGCTTTCTTCCTCGATCAGCTTGAAAAACCCGTCGGCGTAGCGCGCCGAATAGGGGATCGGCCCATAGGGCGCGAGCGCCTTCGACAGCACGACCGGCCCCGAACCCGGACCACCGCCGCCGTGCGGGGTCGAAAAGGTCTTGTGCAGGTTGATGTGCATCGCGTCGATGCCAAGGTCGCCGGGGCGAACCTTGCCGACGATGGCGTTGAAGTTGGCGCCGTCGCAATAGACATAGCCGCCCACCGCGTGCACCGCGTCCGAAATCGCTTTCATGTCGCGTTCGAACAGGCCGCAGGTGTTGGGATTGGTGATCATCACCCCCGCCACATCGGGGCCGAGCCGCGCCTTGAGCGCCGCGAGATCGACGCGGCCTTCGGCGGTCGCCGGAATATCCTCGACCGTGAAGCCGGCAAAGGCGGCGGTCGCGGGATTGGTCCCGTGCGCGCTTTCGGGGACGAGCAGCACCCGCCGGTCCTCGCCGCGCGCTTCGAGCGCCGCCTTGATGCACAGGATCCCGCAAAGCTCGCCGTGCGCGCCCGCCTTGGGCGACATGGCGACGCCGTACATGCCGGTGAGTTCGATCAGCCACACCGCGAGTTCGTTGATGACCGCAAGCGCGCCCTGCACCGTTTCCTGCGGCTGGAGCGGGTGAACATCGGCGAAGCCGGGCATCCGCGCGACCTTTTCGTTGAGGCGCGGGTTATGCTTCATCGTGCAGCTGCCAAGCGGGAAAAGGCCGAGGTCGATCGCATAATTCTGGCGCGACAGGCGCGTATAGTGGCGCACCGTTTCGGACTCGCTGAGCCCCGGCAGGCCGATGGGATCGCGGCGCATCAGCGCGCCGAGATCGGCAGCGGGCGCTGCCTCGTCGAAATCGACGCCGGTGGTCGCGGTCGAGCCGATCTCGAAGATCAACGGCTCCTCGAGCATCAGTGCGCGGTTGCCGGTAAAGGTCGCGGTGTCGGCGGCACCACCGGCGCCGTGCATTTCGGGGCGCCAGCCGGCGGGGTTGAGCGCGGTCATGCCAGCACCTCCTTCAGCGCCGCGGCAAAGGCGGCGATATCCTCTTCGGTCGCGGTTTCGGTGACGGCGACGACCAGCCCGTTCGCAAGCGCGTCATTGTCAGGATAAAGGCGCCCGAGCGACACGCCGCCGAGCACGCCCTTTTCGGCGAGCTTGTGAACCGTCGCGCGCGCGTCGACGGGCAGCCGCAGCGTGAATTCATTGAAGAAGCCGCTGTTGACGACCGACACACCGGGCACTTGCGCCAGTTCCGCCGCTGCCACCCTGGCGCGCCCGTGGTTGATACCGGCAAGCTGCCGCAACCCCGCTTCGCCGAGCAAGGTCATGTGAATGCTGAAGGCCAACGCGCAAAGCCCTGCATTCGTACAGATATTGCTCGTCGCCTTCTCGCGCCGGATATGCTGCTCACGCGTCGACAGCGTCAGCACGAAGCCGCGCTTGCCATTGGCATCGACCGTCTCGCCGCACAGCCGCCCCGGCATCTGGCGGACATATTTCGTCTTGCACGCGAACAAACCGACATAAGGGCCGCCGAACTGGAGCCCGACGCCAATCGCCTGCCCCTCGCCCACCACGATATCGGCGCCCATCTCGCCCGGCGACTTGATGAGGCCCAGGGCGACGGGTTCGGTCACGACCGCGATCAGCAGCGCGCCGGCGGCCTGACATGCCGCGGCGAGCGCGCTCATGTCGTCGATGCGGCCCAATATGTCGGGATATTGAACGACGACGCAGCTTGTATCCGTGTCGACCGCGGCGGCGAGCACAGCCCAGTCGGTCCCAGCCTCCAGCGTCGGGTCGCCGTCGACAAGCTGATCGCCGGTATATTTCGCCATCGTCCGCGCGACGCTGCGATAATGAGGGTGGAGGCCGGTCGAGAGCAGCGCCTTGCCGCGCTTTGTGATGCGCCGCGCCATCACGATCGCTTCCCAGCAAGCGGTCGAGCCGTCGTACATCGACGCATTGGCGACGTCGGTGCCAAACAGACGCGCGACCTGCGTCTGGAACTCGAACAGCATCTGCAGCGTGCCCTGCGCGATTTCGGGCTGATAGGGCGTGTAGGCGGTCAGAAACTCGCCGCGCTGGATCAGATGGTCAACACTCGCCGGCACATGGTGGCGATAGGCGCCCGCACCAAGGAAGAAGGGGCCGTCGCCGGCGGCGCGATTCTGTCGCGCGAGCGCGGCCATATGGCGCTCGACCGCCAGCTCGCTGGCATGGTTGGGCAAGCCGGTGATCGGGCCGTCGAGCCGCGCTTCGGCGGGCACGTCGACGAACAGATCGTCGATAGAGGCAGCGCCCACCGCCGCGAGCATCGCGCTGCGGTCATCGGACGTGAGGGGGAGGTAACGCATGAACTACTCCGTCGAAGAAGCTGATTTTATGGCAAGAAGCTGGGCCAGATCGGGAAGCGACCCGGTAAAGATCGCCGGCCCGCTATGTGTGGTCTTCACCCAGGGGGCGAGCCAGATGCGAAGCCCCGCATCGCGCACGCGGCGGCAAAAGGCATAATCGTCCGACAACTGCGCCCGCGTGTCGGGTTCGATCATCGGCAGGAAATAGGCATAGGCCTCCTCGCCGATCCCGTGCGCAGCGCGCTCGGCGGGATCGGTGCGAAAGACCAGTTCGGGATGACGCGCGCGCAGGCTGTCGAACACATCGCGGCGGATCATCATCATCCCGCTGCCGACCCGCGTCAGTTCGACCAGATCGGTGAGCGCGAAGGATTGATCGGGATGCAGGAAATGCAGCGCAAACTCCCCTGCAAAGTGCCCGAGCGCCGCCGGATCGGCGTCACCCAGCCCTGCCTTGGCGGCCAGCGCCGCATTGCGCCAGTTGAGCATCCGCCGCGGACAGGCGGCCCCCAGAATCGCGCAATCGTCGCGGCCGACCATCGCGCGCAGCATCGCGAACACATCCTCGGCGCCGAAGTCGATGTCGGCATCGACGAACAGCAGGTGGGTGCAGTCGCTTTCCGTGAAGATCGCGGCGAGCATGTCGCGCGCGCGCGTCACCGACGGCTGGTACAGGATGAACTCGAACCGCACCGTCAGGCCGATCGCCTGCGCCCGCAGCGCAAGGTCGAGCAGCGCGCGGACATAGCTACCCTGCGCCCCGTCATAGATGGGCGTCGCCACCATCAGGCGGCAATTGGCAAGCGCAGGGTCCGTCATGGTCTTGCGGCCTTTCCCCCTCCCGCGACCGGAAGGGGTTTGCGATCACAGATCGGCGATGAAATCCTTGTACGCCTGCGCATTCATCAGCCCGTCGAGCTGGCTCTTGTCGCTGAGCGTCATGCGAAAGAACCAGCCTTCGCCTTCGGGGTCCGAATTGACGAGCGCGGGGTCCTCCTCGAGCTGGCCGTTGCCTTCGGTGACGGTGCCATCGACGGGCGCGTAGACATCGCTCGCCGCCTTCACCGATTCAACCACCGCGGCGTCGCCGCCCTTCGACAGTTCGGCGCCCGTGTCGGGAACCTCGACGAAGACGATATCGCCGAGCTGGCCTTGCGCGAAGTCGGTGATGCCGACCGTCGCGACGTCGCCATCGACATCGATCCATTCATGCTCTTCGGTATAAAAACGCGGCATCGATCAGCCTCCCTGTTTGCGCACGTAACGATGTGGAACGAAGGGCATCGGCGTCACCGTCACGGCGACGCGCTTGCCGCGGACTTCGGCGGCGAGCGCCGTGCCGGGCTCGGACAGGCCGGTGGGCACATAGCCCATCGCGATCGGGGCGCCGACGCTCGGCGCAAAACCGCCCGAGGTGACGACGCCGACTTCGCTGTTCCCGTCGAAAATCTTGGCGCCCTCGCGCACCGGCATCTTGCCATCGACGGTCAGGCCGACGCGCTTGCGCGGGCTGCCGTCGGCAAGATGGCCGAGGATGCGCGCGGCGCCCGGAAAGCCGCCTTCTTCGCGGCGGCGCTTGCTGATCGCAAAGGCCAGATCGCCCTCGACGGGGTCGATGCCCTCGTCGAGGTCATGGCCGTAGAGCGGCAATCCCGCTTCGAGCCGCAGCGAGTCGCGCGCGCCGAGGCCGATCGGCTTTACCGCCTCCTGCGCGCACAGCGCATCGGCGAGGGCCGAGACGTCGCTCGCCGGCACCGAAATTTCGAACCCGTCTTCTCCGGTATAGCCCGAACGGCTGATCCCCAGCGGCACGTCGCCCCACAGATAGGGGCCGGCCTGCATGAAGACGAGGCGGTCGACGGGAAGAATGTCGGGAAATTCGGGAACCACGCCGAGCGCCGTCAGCGCGGCCGCGGCCTTTGGCCCCTGCAGCGCGAGCAGCGCCTGTTCGTCGAGCAGGTTCATCTCGATCTCGTCGGGCAGATGTTCGCGCAGATGCGCGATGTCGTCCCACTTCACCGCGCCGTTGACGACCATGTACAGGCCATGCCCCGTATTGGTGACCATCAAATCGTCGAGGATGCCGCCATCGTCGGCGAGCAGCAGCGAATAGCGCATCCGCCCCGGCTTCAACGCCGAAATATCGCCCGGAACCAGCGCTTCGAGCGCTTCGGCGGCGCCTTCACCGCTGAACACGAGCTGCCCCATGTGGCTGACGTCGAACAGGCCCGCATTGTCGCGCGTCCACAGATGTTCGGCCATGATGCCGTCATACTGGATCGGCATGTGATAGCCGGCGAATTCGACCATCCGCGCGCCCCTTGCACGGTGCCAGGCGTCGAGCGGCAGCGATTCGATCGCGACCGTTTCGCCCATTTCTTCGGTTTCGCTCATATCGGCCTCCCGTCGTTGACATGACGCGGCGCGGCCCGATGCCGTTCCTTCGCCATGCCCCCTCTGTCACGGGAACCTGAGAGTTTTCGTCCATGCGCCCACAATGACGGGCCGGCATGGAGTTACCCCTTCGGTGGTCCAGGCGACGCCCGAACGCTTTCCAGAGTGTCCGTTCCAGCCGCGCGGTCCGTTGACCTGAGAGTTTCCGGGGCGGTTGCTCCTTCGGTGGCGACGGCCGGTTTCCCTGCCCCCGCGCTCTCCCGCGTGGCCGGTCGAATCTCTTGGAGAGGCTCGACAGACGCCTGAGCCTTGGCGCTCGCCTTCGGCAGAGTCAATCGGCGAGCTGTTGCATCGCGTCATTTTCGTGGACGAACTGTCCCGGCGCCGCGAGCGACGCCGCGGCTACGATCGCGCGCGACACCGTTTCGGCCGGAATCGAGCGATAGCGGCGCAGCGATCCGTGCAACAGCGCGTCGGTGAACGGCGCGGCCAGCATCGCCAGCCCCTCGCCGATCCGCTTCGGCCCCCGCCGGTCACCGGTGAGCAGGCCGGGGCGCATCAGGTCGAGCCGCAGGAAATTCAGCGCGCGCAGCGCCTCCTCCACCTCCCCCTTCGTCCGCAGATAGAAATTGGCGCTATGCGCCGCCGCGCCGACGCTGCTGACCGCGATCATGTGCGCGGTCCCCGCCACCTTCGCCGCACGGGCGCAGGCGAGCAGCAGATCATGATCGACCGCGCGAAACGCGTCCTGCGACCCCGCCTGGCGGATCGTCGTGCCGAGGCAGGAGATCAATATCCCGGGGCGCTCCGCCGCGATGATCTCGGCCCATTCGCCCGGATCGGCGGTCACGGCGCGGTGGCTGGCCCCCGCCTCGACCGGACGGCGCGCCAGCAAGGTCAGTGGCAGGGCATGGCCGCAGCGGGCAACCGCCTGTCCGACAAGCCCCGTCGCTCCGATCAGAAGCGCGCGGGGCGCGGCATCAGACATGCGCCAGCGCCTCGGGCACCGCGGCACGCCCGTTTATCTCGGCAAAGCGATCGATCGCGAATCGGTCGGTCATCCCGGCAATATAGTCGCCGATGTGGCGCACCGTCGCCCCTTCCGTATCGGGTAGCCGCGATGCCCATTCCTCGCCCATCAGCGCAGGGTCAGTCTGATAGGCCGCAAACAGCCCCGACACGACGGTGCGCGCCGCGTCGGCAGCGGCGAGCTGCGACGGGTGGTGATAGAGGTTCGCATACATGAAGCGCTTGAGATCGCGTTCCTGCCGCGCCAGCGTTTCCGAAAAGCCGCCGAGCGTGCGGCCCGCCGCGCGCACTTCCGCTACGCTCTCCACCCCCGCATCGGCGACATTGGCCTTGGTCGCGGCGATCACGTCGTTGACCATCACGCCGATCTGGTCGCGCACCAGCTCGCGCAGCAACCGGTCGCGCGGCGCGCCCGGAAAGCGGCCTTCGACGAGGCGGAAATTGTCGGCGACGAAGGGCTGCGCCATCAACTGGTCGATCGTCAGCAGTCCCGCGCGCAGGCCGTCGTCGATATCGTGATTGTCGTACGCGATGTCGTCGGCGACCGCCGCCACCTGCGCCTCCAGGCTGGCGTGGCTCGTCAGGTCGAGCGGAAATTCGGCGTCGATTTCCGCCAATGCCCAGCCGGGGTGACGCACCGGACCATTGTGCTTCGCCAACCCCTCCAGCGTTTCCCACGTTAGATTGATGCCATCGAAGCGCGGATAGGGACATTCGAGCCGCGCGAGCGTGCGCAGCGTGTGCCCATTATGATCGAACCCGCCATGCGCGATCATCGCCGCTTTCAGCGCGTCCTCGCCCGCATGGCCGAAGGGCGGGTGACCGATGTCATGGGCAAGGCACAAGGCCTCGGTCAAATCTTCGTTCAGCCCCAGCGCCCGGGCGATGCCGCGGCCGATCTGCGCGACTTCGATGCTGTGCGTCAGCCGGACGCGATAATGGTCGCCGTCGGGCGCCACGAAGACCTGCGTCTTGTGGCGCAGCCGGCGAAAGGCGATCGAATGGATGATGCGGTCGCGGTCGCGCTGAAAGGCGTCGCGCGGCCCGCGCACAACGCGTCCGGGTTCGTCATGACGGCGTCCGCGTGTCGCCCTGGGGTCGCTGGCACAGGCCGACAGCGTCATTTGAAGAGATCGACCTCCTGCCCCGCATCGCTCGTGAAGACGAAGCCGTCGCCGCCCGCCTTCTTATATTGCGCGAGCCAGTCCGCAGCCGCCTTCTTGTCCTTGAACGGCCCGACGAGCAGGCGGCGCGTACGGCCCCATTCGGTCGAACCGCCATCCTTGCCCTTGAACAGCGCGGCATTCTTTTTGGCGAAGCGGTTGAAATCGAAGGCGAGCGCCTTCTGGTTCGCCCCCGCCGCGACTTGCACCCAGATGCGCGACGGATTGGCCTTTTTCTTCGCGGCCTCTTCCTTCGCCTTGGCGTCGGCTTCCGCCTTGGCCTTGGCCGCGGCCTCTTCCTTTTCGCGCTTTGCCGCTTCGGCGGCGTCGGCCTTGCGCTTGTCCTCGACCAGCTTGGCGAGCGTATCGGCGCCGACCGCGCCGCTGGTGCGCTCCAGCTCCTCGGGCGGAATTTCGATCGAGCTGACGATCTGCGCCAGCGAGGCGAGCGGAGCCGCCGCACTGGGCGCTGGCGTGGTCGTCGCGGCCGACGGCGGGGCGGCAGCGGCGGCCGGCGGCTGGCCGACATCGCTCAGCGAGAAGCCCGGACCGACCGGACCGGCACCGCTG
>LUMV01000305.1_pt1 | contig 30603 bp, 38 predicted proteins | sample 729731 | NCBI WGS metagenome assembly LUMV01 (sample SAMN03860301, study PRJNA289734) | marine metagenome | biome: seawater column; feature: ocean; material: water; isolation source: Red Sea water column Station 192 - depth 200m | place: Saudi Arabia: Red Sea | collected 2011-10-15 | depth 200 m
CCGTGACGGTCGGCGGCGGCGGGCTGCCGCCGGCCTGTGCGGAGGCTGCGCTCGCGGATGCCAGTGATACGCCGACGCATGCCGTCATGCGCAAAATCAGGTTAAGTCCGCGCATTGTAAAACCTTTTCCGGCCGGCCATGGCGCCGCTCTGGGCGAGCTGGCGCGCCCGGGCCTCGCTGCGCTTGGCCTGGCCAAGCTGCGCCTGCGCCTGCAGAACCTGCGCCTTGGCCAGCGCCACCTGCGCCTCGTAGGTTGCCGGATCGATATGGAACAGGAGCGTGCCGGCCTCGACGCGCGAGCCCTCGTCGAAATTGCGTTCGAGCAGGATACCGCCGACGCGTGCGCGCACCTCGACCTCGCGGATACGGGCGCCGAAGTCCCAGCGATCGGACTTGTGCAGCGTGTCGCCGTCGATCGCCATGCGGATCAGCCCCTCACCCGACAGCGCACCCATCAGCAGGCTGTTCTTCCAGCCGGGGTAGGCGTCGCCGCCGTACCAGACGAGCCCCGCGGGCGACACCGAGGGGTTCCACCACAGCTTCGGCGCGGTAAATTCGGGGCGGGTCGGATGGTCGGGAATGTCGCGGCCGTCATAATGATCGCCGTTCGACACGATCGGATAGCCGTAATTGGCCTTTGCCGTGACCAGATTGACCTCGTCGCCGCCCTTCGGCCCCATTTCCTGGTTCCAGAGTCGGCCCGTCCCGTCGAACGCGAGGCCCAGGATGTTGCGATGGCCGAGCGACCAGATTTGCGCGGTCACGCCGCCCTCAGCGGCGAAGGGGTTGTCGGCGGGGACGCTGCCGTCGGGGTTCAGGCGCAGGATCTTGCCGAGATTGGCCTTCATGTCCGGCGCGGCGCGGCGCCCTGGACCAGCTTCGCCCGGCCAACCACGGCGCCGGCGCTGTCGCCCGGGCCGGCTTCGGCCCAGCTCAGGTAAATGGTACCGCTCTGCGCGAAATCGGGCGCGAGGATCACGTCGCCGAGCCCGCCCTGACCGGCGTAGAGAACCGGGGGAACCCCCGCGACGTCGCGCGCGGCGCCGCCTTCTTCCCAGAGTTTGAGTTTGCCCGATTTTTCGGTGACGAGCGCGAGGCGCGTTCCGGGCAGGAAGGTCATCGCCCAAGGCTCGTTGAAGGCCGCCGCTTCCTGCACCGTGAAGGGCGCATCGGCGAGCGCGGTCGCGGGCTGTGCACCCGACGTGTCGAGCGCGGCGCTGTCGGTGGCCGCGTTGCTGGGGGTTCCGGTCGAACAGGCGGCGACGGCCAGTGCGGCCGATAGCGCAAGGGCGGGGATTTTCTGCATGAAAAGGCTCGCTTTGCTGGGGAGGTGGGCGGCCAGTCTGGCGCGCCCGCCCGGAAAAGTCGAGAGGATGTGCGGCGCGTTAGCGGTTCGCGGCTTCGCGGCGCGCGGTGATTTCCTCGACGCTGTCCATGATCGCATCCATCGCCTCGCTCGCCGGAACTGCGTCCGAGCGGCGCTGTGAGAATTGGCCGCGATCCATGATCTCTTCGAGCGCGGTGCGCGCGCGCGACACGCGACTTTTCATCGTGCCGAGTGCGCAGTCGCAAATCTGCGCCGCTTCCTCATACGACATGCCGCCCGCGCCGACGAGGATCAGCGCCTCGCGCTGGTCCTGCGGTAATTCCATCAGCGCGCGCTGGAGATCGGCCATCTCGCCGGAATCTTCCTGCGACGCGGGGGTCGACAGCGTGCGCTCGACGGTTGTTTCGTCATATTCGCCGTGAAATTTGTTGCGGCGCATCTGCGAAAGGAAGGTGTTGCGCAGGATGACGAAAGTCCACGCCTTGATCGAGGTGCCGCGTTCGAAGCGCGCACGCGACGCCCACGCCTTGACCATCGTGTCCTGCGTCAGATCGTCGGCAAGATCGGGATTGCCCGACAGGCTGCGCCCATAAGCGCGCAGATGCGGGATGACGCCAGCGAGAAGCGCCTTGAATTCGCCGTCCGACAGGCTGTCATTTTCCTGCGAACGCGGCGCAGCAGCAGGGCGGGTCATCAGAGTTTAGGGCTTTTCTGATCGAGTTGGGCCAAAAGATCGAGCATCTGGTCGGGAAGCTTTTCGGCGACGACGCTGCCATAGATCATGCGCAGCTTCGCACTCACCGGCTCGGGCGACTGCCGACCGGTCAGCGTGCGATGCCACTGGTCGCTGTCCGTCCCCGGAAAGCTGCCATTCGTGCGGCGCACGACTTCGGCTTCCTCCGCCGGGTGGGGCGGCTTGCCGTTGATCCTGTTGTCACCATGCGTAGCCATGCCGAAGCAACGAGGAAGATCGCCGCTGGTTCCCGGCAATTTCGATTTTGCGACGAATGCGTTGCCAAGGGGCAACACGCGCCCTAAGCAGGTTGGGCAGGCCCGCACGGGTTTGCGGATGGGGTCACAACGCTCCTTGAATGGGGAAGCCGGGAGTCATGTGACTTGCGATCGATTATCTATGTCAGCGTTGCGGACCCGCTGATAACGCCCGACGACATTGCCGATATTCTGGGTACGGCACGCCGCAACAATGCTCGCGATGCGCTGACCGGCGCCCTGATCTTCAACGGGCATAATTTCATGCAATTGCTGGAAGGCCCGGGCGACAAGGTCGAGGCGTGCCTCGCCGCGATCCGCGACGACCGCCGTCACAGCGGTATGGTCGAGGTGCGGCGTCGTGACATCGACCACCGCGAATTCGGCGACTGGTCGATGCTCTACGAACCCAATTTTGACGGGCATGAGGACAGTCTGAGGCGGCTGGCCGCCAACGGCCGGCTCGACCCCGTCGACGAACAGATGATGGCCAATTTCATCGCGCTTGGACGTCGCCGGCCGACGGCCGCGGTTCCCGCCTGAGCCATTGCGGGGTGAAGGATCGCCGCTTTCCATCGACGTTTCAACACGCTAAGCCCGATGCCAGACGCATCGAGAGATTGCCCAGATAAAGGCCCGATTATCAGCGACGACACGCCCCGACCGCTCGACGACGCCAGCTTCAAGCAGGAGCTGGCGGCGATGCTGCCGCATCTGCGCGCCTTCGGCCGCAGTTTGACCGGCAACGCCGACCTGGCCGACGATCTGGTGCAGGAGACGATGCTGAAGGCATGGAAGGCGCGCGCAAGCTATATTCCGGGGCCGTCGAGCATGAAGAGCTGGGCCTTCGTCATCCTGCGCAACTGTTTCCTGTCGCAGATGCGGCGCAAGAAATTCACCGCCGATTATGATGAGCTCGCCGCCGAACGCCTGCTCGTCGCGCCCGACGATCAGGACGACAGCCTGCACCTGTCCGACGTGCAGCGCGCGCTGATGATGCTGCCCGTCGACCAGCGCGAGGCGCTGATCCTTATCGGCGCAGGGCAATTATCCTATGAGGAAGGCGCCGACATCTGCGGCGTCGCGGTCGGCACGATGAAAAGCCGCGTCTCGCGCGCCCGGGCCGCCTTGCAGGCGATCCTCGACGGTGGCGACATGCCGCTGCGCAGCGACGACCCGCTGCCGCCGAGCGAAGCCTTCGCGACGATCATGGGCAGCGTCGACCAACTGACAGGCGGGGGGGCATCGCCGGATTGACGGCGCCTGCGTGGCGGCTGCGGGGGGGGGAACGGACTTCGCCGCTAACCGCTTCGTGTTCCCCGGCGAAGGCCGGGGTCCAGAACGTCAACCGCTAACGTTGGTGCAGTAAAGCCTTGGGCCCCGGCTTTCGCCGGGGAACACATCAATGCCGGACGAATGAGAATATCCTCCCTGTCGCGCAGCGATGGGGAGGGGGACTGCGCCCGAAGCGGTCATTCGCTCCGTATCGGGGTGAGCGCCCCGGTGGCCAGCGAAGCCCTATGCCGCGAGTTGGGGGGTGAAGAGAAGGCTCTGGCTGATCGCGGCGCGGACCATGTTCTGGCGGAAGGGCTTGGAGATCAGGAAGGTCGGCTCGACGCGGTTGCCGGTGAGCAGCCGTTCGGGAAAGGCGGTGATGAAGATCGCCGGGACGGGGGCGATCGCCAAAATATCCTGTACCGCGTCGATCCCCGACGATCCGTCGGCAAGCTGGATGTCGGCGAGGACGAGGCCGGCCTCGGTGCGTTCGAACGCCGCGACCGCATCGTCGTGCGTCGTCGCGATCCCGGCAACCTCGTGGCCGAGTTCGCGGACGATCTGTTCAAGCTCCATCGCGATCAGCGGCTCGTCTTCGATAATCAGCACCGAGGTGCGCGATTCGCGGTCGAGATCGCCGACCGCTTCGGCGAGCAGCGTTTCTACGGTGGGGATGTCGGTGCCAGTGATCGCCGCGGCCTCGTCGGCCGAAAAACCTTCGAGCGCGGTCAGCAGGAGGATCTGGCGGCCGAGCGGCGTGATCCGGCGGAGGCGGTCGTTCGCGGCGCGCAGCACCGGGTCGAGTTCGGCGTCGCTGCCTTCGCCATCGTCGATATAGGCGCTTTCCCAGATGCGGTGGAAACTGCGGTAGAGGTCGATACGCGTATCGGGACAGGTGCGAAATTCCTGGGGCGCCGCGACAATGACTTCCAGCGTGGTGTGGACGAAATTGTCGCCATGTTGCTGACTGCCCGTGAGCGCGCGCGCATAGCGGCGCAGGAACGGCAGATGGCCACGGATTTCTTCGCCCAAGCTCATGCAGGAACCTCCCTCTTTGAACCGATCATACGCGCCCCGCGGGGGCGGGTTCCCGGATTGAAGCAAAAAAGCACCCCCATTTTCTGCAACCACCACGCGCCTGATGCGTAGAGTCTGCCGGGACGCTACCGGATCGCCGCGTAAGTAGCAGAAAGATGGTCTTTTTCTTGCGCGCTCATTCACAAGCTTTTGCAGGGACCAGATTCATGGCACAGCGCCCCACCACGGCAATCGATGCGACGGCATCGAGCGAGGGCGCTTCGGAGAAGAGCGCGGCGGGAAAAGACGGAGGGCGGGCTTTGGCCGACGGGGGCGACGAAGGGGGTTCGAGGGACATGCGCGAGCGCGAACGCCGCCGGCTCGAGACGCTTCGCGAATACCGGATATTGGATACCGCCCCCGAACCGGCGTTCGACCGTGTCACCAAACTTGCAGCGGATTTGTTCGAGGCGCCGATCGCACTTGTTTCGCTGGTCGACGATTGCCGGCAATGGTTCAAATCCTCCTACGGCCTCGATGTGCCCGAAACGCCGCGCGAGATCAGCTTTTGCCAATATGTCGTGACCAGCGAGCAGGCGATGATCGTCGCCGATACGCTGGAGGACAGCCGTTTTCGCGGCAATCCGCTGGTCACCGGCGAACCGCTGATCCGCTTTTACGCCGGCGTGCCGCTACGCGCCTATAATGGCGCGGTGCTGGGGACTTTGTGCATCATCGACCGGCGGCCGCGCGCCGATTTTGCGGACCGCGAGCGCGAACGGCTCGAGGATCTGGCGGCGATCATCATGGCCGAGGCCGACCTGCGGCGCACCGTGATGGAGCGCGACGAGGCGCGGCACATGCTGGAACGCGCGCTCGACTTTTCGTGCATTGCGACCTGGCAGTTCGACGCGCGCACCGACGAGCTCAAATGGCGCGGCGCCACCGCCGAGCTATGGGGCGCCGATTTCGAAACCGCATTGAGGACCGGCGAGGGGTTTTTCGCGCGCGTCCATCCCGAGGATCGCGACGCGGTGCGCCGCGTGCTCTATGCCTCTGTCGACAGCGGCGCGCCCTATTCGATGGAGTACCGCATCGACCATCCCGAACGCGGTGTGCGCTGGATCGCGGCGCGCGGGGACTGGGATGTGCGCCGCGACGATGCCATTCTGACCGGGATCAGCGCCGACATCACCGAACAGAAGAGCCGCCAGGAAAATGCGACGCTGTTGATGCGCGAGCTGCACCACCGGATGCGCAACCTGTTTGCAACGGTCGGCGCGATCATTTCGCTCACCAAAAATTCGGCGCGCGATGTCGACGATTATGTCGAACGGATCAGCAGTCGGCTCGATGCGCTCAATCGCGCGCAGAACGTCCTGCTCGGCGCAAATTTCATGACCGGGTCGATGCACGCGCTGATGCGCGAGGTCGAAGCGGCTTTTCCGCGCGTGCGCTGGTCGGGTCCCGATCTGCTGCTTCCCGAAAATGCGCTGGTAGCGATGGCGCTGCTGTTCAACGAATTGGCGACCAATGCGGTCAAGCATGGCGCTCTGACCGGCGCGCGCGGACAGGTCGATGTAAGCTGGAGCCAGGACCCCGAAGGCAGCGAGCCGCGCCTGTTCCGGCTCGACTGGACCGAAAGCGGCGGCGATGCGCCGATCGGCCCGCCCGACCGCACCAGTTTCGGCACGCTGCTGATGGAGCGCAGCGTCCGCAACAATCTGGGCGGCACGATCACCCGGCACTGGAACCCCGAGGGCCTGCGCGTCGAGATCGCGCTGCCCGCCAAATGGCGCGAAGCCTGAAACGCGACGAGGCGATTTGTTCCTTAAATGTTCTCGTGTTAAACGGGTGGCATGGCGGGAAAATCGATTCTGCAAAAGCTCGCGATCCTTGCCGATGCAGCGAAATATGACGCCTCCTGTGCATCCTCGGGAACGGTGCGGCGCGATTCGACCGCGACCAAGGGCATCGGTTCGACCGAAGGCATGGGCATATGCCACAGCTATGCGCCGGACGGCCGCTGCATTTCGCTGCTCAAGATCCTGCTGACCAATTTCTGCGTTTATGACTGCCGCTTCTGCATCAACCGGGCGTCGAGCAATGTCGCGCGCGCGCGTTTCGATCCGCAGGAGGTCGTGCGGCTGACACTCGATTTCTACAAGCGCAACTATATCGAGGGGCTGTTCCTGTCGTCGGGGATCATCCGGTCCGAAGACTATACAATGGAGCAGCTGGTCGAGGTCGCGCGGCTGCTGCGCGAGGAGCATCGCTTTCAGGGCTATATCCATTTGAAGACGATCGCGGGCGCCGATCCCGCGCTGATCGCGCTTGCCGGCATCTATGCCGACCGGCTGTCGACCAATGTCGAACTGCCGACCGAGGCAGGACTGGCGAGCTTTGCGCCCGAAAAGAAGCCCGGCGTCATCCGCAAGACGATGGCATCGGTGCGCACGCGCGAGGCCGACGTCCTCGACGCCGCGAAGGGACGGCTGATCGGCAAGGCACCGCCGCCGCGCTTTGCGCCTGCCGGGCAATCGACGCAGATGATCGTCGGCGCCGACGGCGCGCGCGACGATGACATTCTGCACGCGGCGACCAACCTCTATTCGGGCTATCGGCTGCGCCGCGTCTATTATTCGGCCTATAGTCCCATTCCCGACGCGAGCAGCGACCTGCCCCCGGTGCGGCCGCCGCTGATGCGTGAGCACCGCCTGTATCAGGCCGACTGGCTGCTGCGCTTCTATGGCTTCGAGCGCGCCGAGATCATGGCGGGCGGGCGCGGCGGTATGCTCGACCTGGCGATCGATCCCAAGCTTGCGTGGGCGCTCCAGCGGCGCGAGAGCTTCCCCGTCGACATCAACCGGGCGCCGCGCGAACTGCTGCTCCGCGTGCCCGGTCTTGGCACGCGCGCGGTCGACCGCATCGTGGCGGCGCGGCGGCTGGGCAAGGTGCGGCTCGGCGACCTCGCCAAGCTGACGGCGTCGGTCAAAAAGCTGCTGCCCTTCATCGTCACGCCCGACTGGCGGCCGGGCAAGCTCACCGACAGCGCCGACCTGCGCGCCCGCTTCGCGCCGCCCGCGGAACAACTGACGCTGGCGCTGTGAGGGAGGTCGTTCTCCAAACGCCCGGCGATTTCGGCGAATGGCGCCGCGCCGCGCGCAGCCTGCTGGCGGACGGGATTGCGCCCGAGGACATCAACTGGCGCGGCGGCGGCGAGGGCGCATCGCTGTTCGGCGAGGCCGCAGCGGTGCTGCCGCCGTCCGGCGCGCTCAGCCTGCCGCGCGAGCTGGTTGCGATCGCCGAGCGGGTGATCTGTTACCGCGATGCCGCGGTGCCCGCTCGTCTTTACCGCGTCCTTTGGCGCGCGTTGCAAGACCGTCGGCTGCTTGAACGGCGCACCGACGCCGATGTCGACTGGCTGATGAAGGCCGACAAGGCGATCCGCCGCGACGTTCACAAGATGCACGCCTTCGTGCGGTTCCGGCGGCTGGGCGAGGATGGCGAGCGCGAGCGCTTCGCGGCGTGGTTCGAGCCCGCGCACCGCATCCTGCGGCTGACCGCCCCCTTTTTCCAGCGTCGCTTCACCGGCATGGACTGGGCGATCGTAACCCCCGACGCGCGTGCGATCTGGCAGGACGAGGAGCTGCGTTACGGCCCCGGCGGGACGCGGGACGAAGTGCCGGAGAGCGATGTGGTCGAGGATCAATGGCGCACCTATTATGGCGCGATCTTCAACCCCGCGCGCGTCAAGATCGCCGCGATGCGCGCCGAAATGCCGAAAAAATATTGGCATAACCTGCCCGAGGCGCAGGATATCGCGCCGTTGCTGGCAGGCGCCGAGGCGCGCGTGGAACGGATGCGCGCGGTGGCCGTTTCGGCTGCGAATGCGCGAACGGAGAAATGGCGCAAACGCGTGACCGACGACGACGCCTCGACCCAAGCCCTTGATACGCTCGACGCGATCGCACGCGCGCTCGATCGCTGCACGCGCTGTCCGCTCTATTGCGACGCGACGCAGGCGGTCGCGGGCGAGGGACCGGCGACGGCGCGGATCATGCTGGTCGGCGAACAGCCCGGCGATCAGGAGGATTTGCAGGGACGGCCCTTCGTCGGCCCGGCAGGGCAAGTGCTGAACGAAGCGCTCGACGAAGCGGGCATGGACCGACGGCGGCTGTTTCTGACCAACGCGGTCAAGCATTTCAAATTCGAACCGCGCGGCAAGCGAAGGTTGCACCAGAATCCGACGGCTGCCGAGATCGACATCTGCCGCTGGTGGCTCGACAAGGAGCGCGCGCTGGTCCGGCCCGACGTGATCGTGACGCTGGGCGGTAGTGCGCTGCGCGGGGTGACGGGGCGAAGCGCGACGATCGCGTCGATGCGCGGGTCGGTGCATGAATTGGAGGGCGGCACGAAGCTGATCGCGACGGTCCATCCGTCGTTCCTGCTCCGCCTGCCCGACCGCGAACGCGCGGCCAAGGAGCGCGAGATGTTCGTCGCCGACCTGATCCGCGCGCGAAAGCTGGCCGCCTGATGCCCGGCGCTAGCTGGATCGAGCCGCACCCGAGCGGCATCTATGTGAAGCCCGCCGACTTGTGGATCGATCCGTCGCGCCCCGTTGCGCGCGCTGCGGTCACCCACGGCCACGCCGATCATGCGCGCAGCGGGCATGGATCGGTCTTCGCGACGCCGGAGACGCTCGCGATCATGGCCCTGCGCTATGGCGTCGATGCCGAGGCGAGTCATAATCAGGCCTTTGCCTATGGCGACGGGTTCGAGCGCGGCGGGGTGCGGTTCAGCTTCCATCCCGCCGGCCATGTGCTCGGCAGCGCGCAGATATTGATGGAGTATCGCGGCGAGCGGATCGTCGTCACCGGCGACTACAAGCGCCGCGCCGACCCGACCTGCGCACCGTTCGAGGTGGTGCCGTGCGATATTTTCGTGACGGAGGCGACCTTTGGCCTGCCGGTGTTCCGGCACCCGCCGACTGGGGATGAGATCGCCAAGCTGATCGGCGCGGTGCGTGCCGAGCCCGACCGCGCGATACTCGTCGGCGCCTATGCGCTCGGCAAGGCGCAGCGGGTGATCGCCGAACTTCGCGGCGCGGGCTGGGATGCGCCGATCTATATTCACGGCGCGCTCGAACGGATGTGCGCGCTCTATGCTGCGCACGGCGTCGATCTGGGCGAATTGCGGCTGGTATCCGAAACCGACAAGGCGGCGATGGCGGGGCAGATCGTCATTGCCCCGCCGTCCGCGCTCAACGACCGCTGGTCGCGGCGGCTCCCCGATCCCGTCACCGCGATGGCGTCGGGCTGGATGCGGGTGCGCCAGCGCGCGCGGCAACGGATGGTCGAACTGCCGCTCGTCATCTCCGACCATGCCGACTGGGACGAACTGACCGCGACGATCGCCGAAGTGAACCCCAAGGAGAGCTGGATCACCCACGGCAGCGAGGACGGCCTCTTGCGCTGGTGCGAACTCACCCAGCGCAAGGCGCGCGCGCTGCACCTCGTCGGCCGCGACCTGGAGGAGGAGGCGTGAAGCGCTTCGCCGCCCTGATCGACCGGCTGATCTACACGCGCTCGCGCAACAGCAAGCTGGCGCTGATCGTCGATTATCTGAAGCATACGCCCGATCCCGATCGCGGCTGGGCGCTTGCGGCGTTGACCGAGGCGCTCGACTTTCCGGCGGTGAAGGCGGGGACGGTGCGGACGCTGCTCGCGACGCGCGTGGACGAGGAACTGTTCCGGCTGTCGCGGCACTTTGTCGGCGATACGGCGGAGACGGCGGCGCTGTTGTGGCCGGAACCGCCATCCGTTCGTGGTGAGGAGCGGCTGAGCCCGTCGAAGTCGCGTCTCGAACCATCTGCAGCGGTCCTTCGAGACGACCCTTCGACAGGCTCAGGGTCTCCTCAGGACGAACGGGATGATTTATCGGTCTCCGAAGCCGTCGACGCGCTGGCCGCCGCCAGTCGCAGCGATGCGCCCGCGATCGTCGCCGCATTGCTCGACCGGCTCGACGCCGACGGGCGTTATGCGCTGCTCAAACTGGCTTTGGGCGGGATGCGCGTCGGGGTGTCGGCGCGGCTGGCGAAACAGGCTTTTGCACAGGCGTTCGGCGTGCCGGTCGACGATGTCGAGGAGCTGTGGCACGCGATCCCGCCGCCCTATGCGCCGCTGTTCGCCTGGGGCGAGGGACGGGCACCGCGTCCCGACCTTGCCGACGTCGCCTTCTTTCGGCCCTTCATGCTCGCGCACCCGCTCGAGCAAGAGGATGTCGACCTCGCCGACTTCGCCGCCGAATGGAAATGGGACGGCATCCGCGTCCAGATCGTCCATGCCGCCGGCGAGACGCGGATTTACAGCCGCGGCGGCGAGGAGATCAACAGTGCTTTCCCCGAACTGGTCGCGGCCTTCGATGAGGAGGCGGTGATCGACGGCGAATTGCTGGTGCGCGGCGAGGTTCAGGGCGGGCCAGAAACACAGGGAGGGGCGGCGAGCTTCAACGCGCTGCAACAGCGGCTGGGGCGCAAGACCGTGTCGAAAAAGATGCTCGCCGATTATCCAGCCTTCGTGCGCGTCTATGACCTGCTTGGCGTCGATGGCGATGATTTGCGCGCCCTGCCGTGGACCGAGCGACGACGCCAGTTGGAGGCCTTCGTCCCGCGGCTGGCCGCCAGCCATTTCGACCTGTCGCAGGTCATCGACGCGAAGGATTTCGACGACCTCGCCGAACGCCGCGCCGGCGCGCGCGACGCCGCGATCGAAGGGGTGATGCTCAAGCGGCGTGATGCCCCCTATGTACAAATGGAAACGCGATCCGCTGACCGCCGATTGCGTGATGATGTATGCGCAGCGTGGCAACGGGCGCCGCGCCAGCTTCTATTCGGATTATACCTTCGGCTGCTGGACCGAGGCGGGCGAATTGCTGCCGGTGGGCAAGGCCTATTCGGGCTTCACCGACGCGGAGCTCAAGTGGCTCGACAAGTTCGTGCGCGACAATACGGTCGATCGCTTCGGCCCGGTGCGCGAGGTCGAAAAGACGCTGGTTCTCGAAGTCGCCTTCGATTCGATCCACGCATCGAAGCGGCACAAGTCGGGGCTGGCGATGCGGTTCCCGCGCATCGCGCGCATCCGGCGCGACAAGCCGGCGGAGGAAGCCGACCGGATCGCGGCGCTGCGCAGCATGGTGACGTGATTCTCTGCGTCATTGCGAGGAGCCGAAGGCGACGCGGCAATCCAGATTTTGCATAAACCCGCTCTGGATTGCTTCGCTCCGCTCCCAATGACGCTGAGAGAGGCAAAAATTCGTCGTCACGGGGTTGCAACTCGCGTCAAACATACCGAGTTACACCCCCGAACACCAAAAAAGGAGACTGCCATGACAATCGCTTTTCCGCCGCTGCCCTACGCCGAGGACGCGCTGGCGCCGCATATTTCGGCCGACACGCTCGCGACGCATCATGGCAAGCACCACAAGGCCTATGTCGACAAGACCAATGCTGCGATCGAAGGCACCGACCTCGCCGGCAAGAGCCTGGAAGAAATCATCCACCATGCCGAAGGGTCGGGCAACAAGGGGCTGTTCAACAACAGCGCCCAGTCGTGGAACCACGCTTTCTACTGGAACTGCCTGTCGCCGTCCAAGACGGCGCCGTCGGGCGATCTCGCCGCGGCGATCGACCGCGACTTCGGGTCGCTGGACGATCTCAAGAAGAAGCTGAAGGACACGGCGGTCAACCATTTCGCTTCGGGCTGGGCGTGGCTGGTCGCCAAGGACGGCAAGCTGTCGGTCACCGACACGCATGACGCCGGGACCGAAGTGACCGCGGGGATCAAGCCGCTGCTCGTCATCGACGTGTGGGAACATGCCTATTACATCGACCGCAAGAACCTGCGCCCGGCCTATGTCGACGCGGTGGTCGACGAACTGCTCAACTGGGATTTTGCCGCCGAAAATCTGGCGCGCGACGGTGCCTGGAGCTATCCGGCGTAATTTCCCGTCAAAGAAAAGGCCGTGCGTCCCCGCGAAGGCGAGGACCCATCTCCGATCGGTGCCAATTTTCGCCCACGGATGATGGACCCCCGCCTTCGCGGGGGCACACGGCTTTAGACATCAGGGCATTGGCTTCTGTCATAAGACTATTTCCTCGCCTATAGGCGCGGCATGACGATCAGCCTCTTCGAACTTTTCAAAATCGGTGTCGGGCCATCGAGCTCGCATACCGTCGGACCGATGGTTGCGGCGCGGCGCTTCACCGTCTGGCTCGACGAACGCGGCCTCCTCGGCAAGGCGGCGCATGTCGAGGCCGATCTCTATGGCTCGCTTGCGCTGACGGGGAAGGGGCACGCGGCCGATACCGCAGTGGTCGCCGGGCTGGCGGGCGAAATCCCGGCCGAAACCAGCCTCGCTGCGATCAAGGCGCATTGGGACCGCGCCGAGAATGAGGGCTTTCTTTATCTGCTCGGCCGCCAGCGCGTCCGCTTTCAACCGGCGCGCGACCTGCATTTCCAGATGAAGCAGCGCCAGCCCTTTCACAGCAACGCCCTGAGCTTCACCGCGCGCGATAGCGATGGCGAGATACTGGCCAAGCGCATGTATTTCTCGATCGGCGGCGGTTTCGTCGTCGACGAGGAGGAGGCGGGACGCAACAGCCGCGGCGCCGAGGACGAGGTGGCGCTGCCTTTCGCCTTCACCTCGGGCGCTGATCTCCTCAGCATGGGTGCGGCGTCGGGCAAGAGTTTCGCCGAAATGATGCTCGACAACGAGCTGGTGCACCGCAGCCCCGAACAGGTCGAGGCCGGGCTCGACCTGATCGCCGCCGCGATGGACGCGTCGATCGATGCGGGCTGCTGCAGCACGGGCACGCTGCCCGGCGGGCTGAAGGTCAAGCGCCGCGCGCCGCAGATCGCCGCCGACATCCGCGAACGGCATGAGGCGAACCTGTCCGATCCGATGGCGATGATGGACTGGATCAACCTGTGGGCGATGGCGGTGAACGAGGAAAATGCCGCGGGCGGCAAGGTCGTCACCGCGCCCACCAATGGCGCGGCGGGGATCATCCCGGCGGTGATCCGCTATTACCGGCGCAGCTATCGCGGTGATGCCAAGGGCGTGCGCACCTTCCTGCTCGCCGCGGGCGCGGTCGGGGCATTGTACAAGCGCAACGCCAGCATCTCGGGCGCCGAAGTCGGCTGCCAGGGCGAGGTCGGCGTCGCCTGTTCGATGGCGGCAGCGGGGCTGACCGCCGCGCTCGGCGGCACCAACGCGCAGGTCGAGAATGCCGCCGAAATCGGCATGGAGCATAACCTCGGCCTCACCTGCGACCCCATCGGTGGCCTCGTACAAATCCCGTGCATCGAACGCAACGCGATGGGCGCAATCAAGGCGATCGACGCCAGCCGCATTGCGATGATCGGCGACGGCACGCATGTCGTCAGCCTCGACACGGTGATCGCCACGATGCTGCAAACGGGCCGCGACATGCGGGATAAGTATAAGGAAACGTCGAAGGGCGGGCTGGCGGTCAGCGTGGTGGAGTGTTGAGCTTCAACTTGTGACTGATAGCGCCCCGACCCTTTTTCGCTAAAGAGACACGCATGCTCGACAGGCCTGATTGCCCATTCATATTGGACGTGCTCGATAGCCTAAAGCGCCGGGGCAAAGCGCTAAAGCATCGCAATGCTACGCCGATGATTGAGCGCTTCGTCGAGCATCGCGATGGCGAGGCCGAAGAGCGGGTGGAAATCACATTCAGGGCGCGCAAGCGGCAGACTTTGGCGCTGACCATCTGGTGTGATCGGTGGGTGTCGATCCGTGCTTCTGAATCAATTTCGCAAGCAGGGTGGAAGTTTCAATATACGCACTCGGGACGATTTCTCGGTGCCGAAGGCAGCCGCGATTTGATCGCGGCTGCGGAGTCTTCGCTCTCTGCGATGTACGACTTGGACGATGTGAGCATTCCGCTGGATATTATCTGGAGGCCATTGCTCGCCAACGGCCCGCGAGCCTTCTGACGCTGACGGTCTAAACTGTCTCGCTCCGTCGCAACGCCCATGGCAATTCCTCGCGGATCTTGTCGATCAGCGGCCGCACCTTCGGCAGCAGATGGCGGCGCTGCGGATAGACGGCCCAGATCGGCTCCTCCTGCCGGCGGAGCGGCTCGAGGAGCGAGGCGAGCGCAACTCTATTTCATCGTCATCCCGGACTTGATCCGGGATCCACTGGTCCGGCGCTGGCGTTAATGGACCCCGGATCAAGTCCGGGGTGACGAAGGGGAGGGTAGTGTGGGAGGCGTACGACTTTTCCATTCTCGTCACCCTGAACTTGTTTCAGGGTCCATGGCCTGTCGCGTCCTTCAAGGCTGCGTTTTTTTGTTTCGCAAAAAGACACAAGGCCACGAAGATGTCGTGCCAGCCGCGAAGCGGCTTTCCTTTGCGGCGGCACGGCCCGCCACATCGTTGACGGGAATAATGAGCCTGTCGGCCCAAGCCTTCTTCTTTGTGGCTTTGTGTCTTTGTGCGAAACTCAAACTGTCGCCGTCCTAACGGGATGGCGCCGGGTTATGGATGCTGAAACGCGTTCAGCATGACGAAGGTTGGGAATGCACCCTCGCATCTTGCATTGCCGCCCCATTTGCCTGATTGGAGCGCGCAAGAAGGAGACCGCCCATGAAGACCCGCGCCGCCGTTGCGTTCGAAGCGAAGAAGCCGCTCGAAATCGTCGAACTCGATCTGGAAGGCCCGAAGGCGGGCGAGGTGCTGGTCGAGATCATGGCGACGGGCATCTGCCACACCGACGCCTATACGCTCGACGGGTTCGACAGCGAGGGCATCTTCCCGAGCGTGCTGGGGCATGAGGGCGCGGGCTTATATGGGCTGCTCGACCTTCTCGAACTTCACCGTGCTGCCCGAGATCGCGGTCGCGAAGATCCGCGAGGACGCGCCCTTCCAGTCGAGCTGCTACATCGGCTGCGGCGTGACCACCGGCGTCGGCGCGGTGATCAACACCGCGAAGGTGCAGGTCGGCGACAATGTCGTCGTCTTCGGGCTCGGCGGTATCGGGCTCAACGTGATCCAGGGCGCGCGGCTTGCCGGCGCGAACCGGATAATCGGCGTCGACATCAATCCCGACCGCGAAGAATGGGGTCGCAAGTTCGGCATGACCGAGTTCCTGAACTCGAAGGGCATGAGCCGCGAGGATGTCGTCGCGGCGATCGTCCAGATGACCGACGGCGGCGCCGATTACACCTTCGACGCGACCGGCAATACCGAGGTGATGCGCACCGCCTTGGAAGCCTGCCACCGCGGCTGGGGCACCTCGATCATCATCGGGGTCGCCGAGGCGGGCAAGGAAATCGCGACGCGTCCCTTCCAGCTCGTCACCGGGCGCAACTGGCGCGGCACCGCCTTCGGCGGCGCCAAGGGCCGCACCGATGTGCCCAAGATCGTCGACATGTACATGACGGGCAAGATCGAGATCGACCCGATGATCACCCACGTCATGGGCCTCGAAGAGATCAACAAGGGGTTCGACCTGATGCATGCGGGGGAAAGCATCCGCAGCGTTGTCGTGTATTGACGCGGAAGGACGCGCAGCATGTTCAGCCATGTCACGCTCGGCGCCAACGATATTGCGGCGACCAAGCGCTTTTACGATGCGGCGCTTGGTGCGCTCGGCATCCCCGTCGGCCGCGTCGATGAGCATGGCCGGTTGATCTACGCGCATGACGGCGGACGGCTCGTCATCACCAAGCCGGTGAATGGTGAAGCGGCGGCGTGCGGAAACGGCCATACGCTCGGCCTGCTCGCGGCCTCGCCCGAGGCGGTCGATGCGTGGCACGCCGCGGGCCTTGCCAATGGCGGGACGAGCGCCGAGGATCCGCCGGGCATTCGCAACGCGACCGAAGGCCGGGTGCTGTATCTGGCCTATCTGCGCGATCCGGCGGGCAACAAGCTGTGCGCATTCCACAAGATTTCGGGCTGACATGACGACCGAACGTCCGGCCGCTTTCGTCCTGACCTTCAGCTGCGTCGATGCGGTGGGGATTGTCGCGGCGGTGACGGGGCTGCTTGCCGAAACCGACGGCTTCATCCTCGACAGCCAGCAATATGCCGACCTCGATTCGGGGCGCTTTTTCATGCGCGTCGAATTTCGCGGCGCGGGTCCGCGCTTTCCGCAGACGCTGGACGCGGTGCGCGCGGCGTTCGCGCCGATCGTCGCGCGGTTCGGCATGGAAGCGCGGATCAGCGATGCCGGCGCCAAGCCGCGCTTCGTGATCGCCGTGTCGCAGGGCAGCCATTGCCTCAACGACCTGCTCCACCGCTGGTCGACGGGCAATCTGGCGATCGACATCGTCGGCGTGGTGTCCAACCACGACCATCTGCGCCGCCTGACCGAATGGCACGGCGTGCCGTTCCACTATCTGCCCGTCAGCGACGCGAACCGCGCCGAACAGGAAGCCGCGATGCTGGACGTCATGGCACGCGGCGGCGCCGATTATCTGGTGCTCGCACGCTATATGCAGGTGCTTTCGGCCGATCTGTCGGCGAAGCTCGTGGGGCGCTGCATCAATATCCACCACAGTTTCCTGCCCGGCTTCAAGGGGGCCAAGCCCTATCATCGCGCGCACGAACGCGGGGTGAAGCTGATCGGCGCGACGGCGCATTTCGTGACGAGCGACCTCGACGAAGGCCCGATCATCGAACAGGCGGTTGAACGCGTCGACCACCGCGACGGGATCGACGACCTGATCCGGATTGGCCGCGATGTCGAGGCGCAGGTGCTCGCGCGCGCGGTGCGCTGGGTCGCCGAACAGCGGGTGTTGATCGACGGACGCAAGACGGTGGTCTTCCGTTAGTCACGCGAACAGGATAAGTCCCGATTCGCAACCAAATCAGGAGGAGCCAAGGGCGATGTACAGTCACAATATGGTCGGATCGAACGACCTCGACGCATCGAAGAAATTCTATGACGCGACCTTTCAGGCGATCGGCGGCAAGCCGGGCATCGTCGACGACAAGGGGCGCCTCATCTATATGCACAATGGCGGGCTGTTCCTGGTGACGGCACCGATCGACGGCCAGCCGGCAACCGCGGGCAATGGCTGCACCATCGGTTTCGCGATGGAAGGGCCGGAGCAGGCGAAGGCATGGCATGACGCCGGCGTCGCCGCGGGCGGCACCTCGATCGAAGATCCGCCGGGCGTGCGCGAAGGCGGTTTCGGCAGCCTGTACCTCGCCTATCTGCGCGATCCGTCGGGCAACAAGCTGTGCGCGCTGCACCGCGTCGTCTGATCGTCTGAGGCCCTATGCGCGGCGAAGCGGGATTGCTGGCGGATCTGGATGCGCTCGCCATCCCCTTCACCGCGCACGAACATGTCGCGGTGTTCACCGTCGCCGAAAGCGACACGGTGAATGCCGCGATTCCCGGCGCGCACACCAAAAATCTGTTTCTGAAGGACGCGGGCGGGGCCTTCTGGCTCGTCACCGTGCCGGGCGAAGCGCGCGTCGACCTGAAAGCGCTGCCCGCCGCGATCGGATGCAAGCGCGTGAGCTTCGGCAAGCCCGACGACATGCAGCGGCTGCTCGGCATCGCGCCCGGATCGGTGACGCCGCTCGCCGCGATCAACGCCGCACCGGGAAGCATCACGGTGGTACTCGATGCCGGGCTTGCGGCGGCGGAGCGCGTCAACGTCCATCCGCTGCGCAACACCGGAACCATCGGGCTTGCGGGCGCAACGATCCTCGACCTGCTGCGTCATTGGGGGCATGAGCCGTTGATCGCTTCCATACCCGTGCAGGACAATCCATGACCCTCGAAACGCTATCGACCAATCGCAGCCATGGCGGCACGCAGGGCGTCTATCGCCATGCCAGCGACACCACTGGCACCGACATGACCTTTGCGGTGTTCGTTCCCGATCATGCGCCGGGCGCGAAGCTGCCGGTGCTGTGGTATCTGTCGGGGCTGACCTGCACCCATGCCAATGTGATGGAAAAGGGCGAATATCGCGCCGCCTGCGCGCAGCATGGCATCATCTTCATCGCTCCCGACACGAGTCCGCGCGGTGAGGGCGTGCCCGACGATCCGGAGGGCGCATGGGATTTCGGACTCGGCGCCGGCTTCTATGTGGATGCGACCGAGGCGCCATGGGCAAAGAATTACCGCATGCGCTCCTATATCGAGGATGAACTCCCGTCGGTAGTGCTGCGCAATTTCCCGATGGCCGACATGACGCGGCAGGGGATCAGCGGTCATTCGATGGGTGGCCATGGCGCGCTGACGGTGGCGCTGCGCACGCCCGACCGCTTCCGCTCGGTCTCGGCCTTTTCGCCGATCGTCGCGCCGCTGCAATGCCCGTGGGGCGAAAAGGCGCTGTCGAACTATCTCGGTGCCGACCGCGAGCCGTGGAGTCACTATGACGCCTGCGCGCTGATCGAAGGCGGTGCGCGCGTTGCCGACCTGCTCGTCGATCAGGGCGAGGCGGACAGCTTCCTGGAAGATCAGCTCAAGACGCATCTGCTGGTCGAGGCGTGCGAGAAGGCGGGGCAGAAAGCCGAAATCCGCATGCAGCCGGGCTATGACCACAGCTATTATTTCATCTCAACCTTCATGGCCGAGCATATCGGCTGGCACGCCGAACGGTTGAAGGCTTAGTCGCTCCCCTCCCGCCCGCAAGCGGCAAAGATCAGGGCATCAACAGCGTCGACCCCGTGGTCCGGCCCGCTTCCAGATCTTCGTGTGCGCGAGCCGCATCGCGGAGCGGGTAGCGCTGACCGATGGTGACCGCGACTGCGCCGCTTTCGAGCATCTCGAACACGCGCGCGGCGCCGGCGGCGCGTTCGCCGGGATCGAGATAATAGTCGAACAAGGTCGGGCGCGTGACGAACTGCGACCCATGCTGCGCCAGGATGCCGAGATTGACGCCGGTCACCGGCCCGCCGGCATTGCCGTAGCTGACGATCAGCCCGCGGCGCGCGGTGGCCTTGAGCGAGGTCGCCCAGGTCGCCATGCCGATGCCGTCGAAAGTGACGGGAACGCCTTGGCCGTCGGTGATTTCGCGGACGTGCGCAGCGACATCTTCGTCCCGGTAGCGGATGACATGGTCGGCGCCTGCGTCGCGCGCGGCCTGTTCCTTGGCTGCGGTGCTGACGGTGCCGATCACGGTGGCGCCGACGGCTTTCAGCCATTGGACGAGGATCAGGCCGACCCCGCCGGCGGCGGCGTGGACGAGCACCGGCCAGCCCGCCTCGACCCTGGCGCAGCGTTCGACGAGTGCTTCGACCGTGCAGGCCTTGAGCAGCGCCGCGGCCGCGGTTTCGTCGTCGATCGCTGCGGGCAGTTTGAACGACTTCACCCGCCGCTTCGACGCCAAGGCCGCCCGGCAGATCGACCGGATAGGTGCCGTCGCGGTGATAGGTGTCGATATAGTTGAGCCCGACCGCGGTCTGGCGGACCAGCACCTCGCCCGGGCCGGGGGCGCCCAGCGTGACGCTGCGCCACTGGATGACGTCGGGTCCGCCCTGCTTCTCGATAAAGGCTTCAACCGCTTCCATGCGCCTTCTCCTGCTGTTCGCCCGATTTGGGACGGCGGCGGAGAAGGCGCAAGGGCTCTATACCCTAATATTTCCCGGTCTTGCGCGGGCTGCGCTGGCCGTAGGGTTTGGGCTTGTATCGTTCGGTGTTGCCGCCGGGGCCACCGGGGCCACGCGGTTTGCGCGTGCTGCCTTCGGGCGCCGGAGTGATGGCGACGCCGCTGTCGTCTTCGCCATCCTTGTTCGCGGTGCGCGACACGGCTTCGGCGAAGCGGTCCGCGATAGCGAGCGGGATGTTGAACAGCGTTTCGTTGGGGCCGATGCGGATTGCGCCGATCTCGTGCTTGGTGACATGGCCGCGGCGGCAAAGCAGCGGCAGAATCCAGCGCGGATCGGCATTCTGGCGGCGGCCGATATTGAGCCGGAACCAGACGCTGTCGTCGAACTGTTCGCGGTCCGATCCGCGATCGGCGCGCTCGAAGCGTTCGCCGCGTTCGGGACGCTCGCCGCGCGGGCGCGGGCCGTTATGCGCTGCGCTCGGCAAGCAGACGCTGGCCGAGTTCGATGTCGTCGGCGTCATGTTCGACCGGGGCGAGCAGCGCCTCGATCAGCCGTTCCTTGTCGCGTGCGCGGACGTCGGCCGCCGTCGGCGCGTTCATCCACTGCGCGTCGATCTTCGCACCGCGTAGCATGCCATCGACGCGGCGGCGGCGCGGATAGGGGACGATGAGTACGGCGGTGCCCTTTTTCCCCGCGCGACCGGTGCGGCCCGAGCGGTGCTGGAGCGTTTCGGCATCGCGCGGGATTTCGACATGGATGACAAGACTGAGGCTCGGCAGGTCGATGCCGCGCGCGGCGACGTCGGTCGCGACGCAGACCCGCGCGCGGCGGTCGCGCAGCGCCTGCAGCGCATGGTTGCGCTCGGACTGGCTATGCTCGCCCGACAGCGCGACCGCCGCGAAGCCCCGCTCCAGCAGGCTGGCATGGAGGCGGCGGACATTGTCGCGCGTCGCGCAGAACAGCATCGCCGTATCGGCTTCGTGCAGCCGCAGCAGATTGATGACCGCACCCTCGATATCGGCCGGGGCGACGGTGACGACCTGATAGGCGATGTCGCCATGGCCGCGATCTTCGCCGACGGTCGAGATGCGCAGCGCGTCGCGCTGATAATGTTTGGCAAGCTGGGCGATCGGCTTGGGGATCGTCGCCGAAAAGAGCAAAGTGCGGCGCGTTTCGGGGGTCGCGTCGAGGATTTCCTCAAGGTCTTCGCGAAAGCCCATGTCGAGCATTTCGTCGGCCTCGTCGAGCACGGCGACGCGCAGCGATTCGAGGTCGAGCGCGCCGCGTTCGAGATGGTCGCGCAGGCGGCCGGGGGTACCGACGACGATGTGCACGCCCTGGCTGAGCATCCGGCGCTCGCGGCTTGCATCCATGCCGCCGACGCAGGTCGCGATGCGCGCGCCGGCCTTCGCGTAGAGCCAGCTCAGTTCGCGGCTGACCTGCAACGCGAGTTCGCGCGTCGGTGCGATGATCAGCGCCAGTGGCGCCGCCGCGAAGGGCAGGCGCCCATCCTCGAGCAATTCGCCGGCCATGGCGAGACCAAAGGCAACGGTCTTGCCCGATCCGGTCTGTGCCGAGACGAGCAGGTCGCGGCCGACAGCTTCGGCTTCGACGACTTGGGTCTGGACGGGGGTGAGTCCTTCATAGCCGCGCGCGGCAAGGGCGTCCGCAAGGACGGGCGAGAGATTTTCAAAAGGCATTTTATTCTTCTTATCCTGTGCAGCAAAGGCGCCGCTGTTTGGTCCTCGCTGCCCAGTCTGCGTCCCGGGGTCTGTCGCCCGCGATCGAAACACTGGTCATGGATGCCGAAACCCGTTCGGCATGACGAAGAAATATCTGGGTTTTTTCCTAAAGAGCCTGACCCGCCGCGTATCCGCTGGCCCAGGCCCATTGAAAATTATAGCCGCCCAGCCACCCGGTGACGTCCACGGCTTCGCCGACCGCATACAGTCCCGGCACGCTTTTGGCCATCATTGTTTGCGATGAGAGATTTGCGGTCGAAATGCCGCCCACCGTCACTTCGGCCTTGGCGAAGCCTTCGGTGCCGTTCGGACGGAAGGTCCAGCGCGCCAGCCGCGCCTCGGCGTCGGCGAGCTTGCGGTCGGTATGCGCGCCGAGCTCGCCGGGCAGCGCCAGCCGCTCGGCGAGCGTCTGCGCCAGCCGATCGGGCAAGGGCAGCGTTGCGGCAAGCGTGGCGCGCGGGCGTGCGCGCTTCGCCTCGATCAGCCAGCCGGGTTCGGCGGCGGGCAGGAAATCGATCGTTACCGGATCGCCGGAACGCCAATAGCTGCTGATCTGGAGGATCGCCGGACCCGATAGACCCTTGTGGGTGAACAGCGCCGCTTCGCGGAACGCCGCCTTGCCCGCGCTTGCTTCGACCGGGGTTGCGACGCCCGACAGGTCGCGGAACAGCACATCGTCACCGCCGAGCGTCAGCGGGACAAGCGCGGGGCGCGGTTCGACGATTTTCAGGCCGAACTGGCGCGCCAGATCATAAGCAAAGCCCGTCGCGCCCATCTTCGGGATCGAGGGGCCGCCGGTAGCGATGACGAGGTTGGGCGCGCGGACAGGCCGGTCGCCGAAGGCCACGGAGAAGACGCCATCCGCATGCGTAACGGCGCGCACCGGCTGGCCGCAGCGGATATCGACGTCGCCCTTTGCACATTCCTCGAGCAGCATCGCCACGATCTGTTTCGCCGACCCATCGCAGAACAGCTGGCCGAGCGTCTTTTCGTGATGTGCAATGCCATAGGCATCGACCAGCGCGATAAAATCGGCGGGCGTGTAGCGCGCGAGCGCCGATTTGGCGAAATGCGGATTCGCCGAAATATAGCGGTCGGGCGCGGTGTGGATATTGGTGAAATTGCAGCGGCCGCCGCCCGAGATCAGGATTTTCTTGCCCACCTGCTCGGCATGGTCGAGCAGCAGGACGCGGCGACCCCTTTGCCCCGCGACCGCGGCGCACATCAGCCCGGCCGCGCCGGCACCCAGCACGATGGCATCATAATCGGGGGTGGTCATGCGAGGGACGTCAGCGCAGCTTTGCGATCGACAGTCCGTCGGCCTTGGCGCGGATTTTTACCGACTCTTCGCTGCGCGTCAGTGCCTTGGCGATGGCCTTGAGCGCCATGCCCTTTTTCGCCAGCGTGTGGAGCTTGTCGATTTCGGCGGCGGTCCACGGCTGCTTGTGGCGTTCGAACTTGTCCTTCATGCCAATTCCTCCGCATCGGGCGCGGCGGCAAGGAGGGTGATGGCATCCTCGCGGCCCTGAAATTCGACGCTCTCGCCGACCTCGGCGCCCATCAGTGCACGGCCAAGCGGCGCGGTGAAGCCGATCCGCCCTGCCGCCGGATCGGCTTCGTCATGCCCGACGATCGTCACGGCGCGCTCGGTACCTGCGAGCCGATAGCGTACCGCGCTGCCGACGCCGACGATCCCGTCCGCGGGCGCGACCTGCACCTCCGCGGTCGCGTGGCGCGTGGCGACATAGCGCTGGCGGCGTTGCAATTTCTTGCGCGCATCGTCGGTTTCCGCCGCCGCGATGGCGGCTTCGATCTGCGCGAGTTCTTCGCCGAGCAGACGATGTCCGCGCGGGGTCACCAGATTGGCGCCCGGCGGGATCGGCCATTCGAAGACCGGTTCCATATGTTCGTCATCGCTTTCGCGGCGGAACGCTACGCTCACGTTTCTCTCTCGGTATCGGGGAGGGGAAAGGCTCCTTTGCCGCGCGAAGGTGGCGACAAGATGGCGCGCTGTAACCTTGCCGCGCGGCGCGGCGAATTTCCCTTCGATGCCATCCCCCCGCATCCCCCTTTGTTGTGAATGGAGTGAAGAATGAGCAATGCCGTGAAACTGTCGCTGGCCGCCTCGGCCGTTCTGGCCATGGCCGCCGGCGCGATGGCGCCGGGAACCGCTGCTGCGGTCGGAAAGACCGAAAAATGCTTCGGCGTCGCGCTGAAGGGCAAGAATGATTGCGCCGCCGGTCCGGGCACGAGCTGCGCGGGCACCTCGACGGTCAATTATCAGGGCAATGCCTGGAAGTCGGTTCCGGCGGGCACCTGCGTCAAGATGGGCGGCACGCTGACCGCGCATGAGGGCAATGCCAAGCCGGTGCCGCAAAAGAAGAGCTGAGCCCCCGCCGTGTCCGCCTCCACTACCCCCCGGCTGCCCCGACGCGCCGGCATAGGACTGAAATCTCAGCATTATGCCGCGCTTCTTGCCGCGGTGGAGGCGGGCACGGCACCCGCCTGGGCCGAAATCCACCCCCAGAATTATTTCGGCCCGGGCGGACCCCCGCATCGCTGGCTGACCGCGGTCGCCGAGCATATGCCGCTCAGCTTTCATTCGGTCGGCCTGTCGCTGGGGTCGTCGGGCGGCGTCGATCGCGGCGAGCTCGATGCGCTGGCGGCGCTCTGCGCGCGCTACGCGCCTGCGATGGTGTCGGACCATCTGAGCTGGAGCAACGGCCCCGGCGACAAATTTCCCGACCTGTTGCCGATCCCCTATACCAGCGCGGCGCTTGCGCATTTTGCGGGCGAAGTGGCGCGCGTGCAGGACCGGCTCGGCCGCACGATCCTGATCGAAAATCCGTCGCGCTATCTTGCCTATGCGGCAAGCAACTGGTGCGAGGCCGATTTCCTGCACGAACTATGCCGCCGAACCGGCTGCGGCCTGTTGCTCGACATCAACAACATTCTTGTTTCCGCGCATAATCTTGGCCGCGACCCCGAGGCCTGGCTCGATGCCTTCGACCCGCGGCTGGTCGGCGAAATTCATGTGGCGGGCCATGCGGTGAAGCCCGACGGTGCTGGCGGCACGATCGCCATCGACGATCATGGATCGCCGGTCGGCACGGCCTGCTGGACCTTGCTCGACCGTTTCCTGCGCCGGGCAGGACCGACGCCTGTGCTGGTCGAATGGGACAGCGACGTTCCGGACTATGCGGTGCTGCGTGCCGAAGCCGCGCGCGCCGACGCGCTCATCGCGGCCTGTTCACCCGTCACGGCCGATGCTTGAGCGCGATCAGGCTGCCATCACCGCGGCGATCAATGGTGGACCCGACCATTTGCCCGACTGGCTGTTCGCGGGGGATCCGGCGCAGGTTCTGTGCGGGCTGCGCGTCCATGCCAATACGATCTCGCACGCGCGGCTCGTCGCGCTGGAGGAGACGTTTCCGCTGTGCCGCGATCTGCTGGGCGCCGAAGCATTCAACCGGCTGTCGCGGCGCTATGCTGAAACGGACGGCGCGCGGCGGCGAGCGCTGGTCGGCATCGGCGCCGACTTTCCCGATTGGCTGAACGGAAAAGCACCGCCGCGCGCGCAGGATCTTGCGCGGATCGAATGGGCCTGGCTCGAAAGCTATCACGCTGCCGACGCGCCGGCGCTGACCTTGGCCGAACTGGCGGGGCAGAGCGAGGCGGCGCTGCTGTCGCTGGCGGTCCGGCGGCATCCCGCCGCGCGGATCGTCCGCCTGTCGAGCGATGCAGCGGCGGCGCTCGACCCCGCGCTCGCGGCGACGCGGATCGTGCTCCTCGCCCGGCCCGATGCGGAGGTGCGCGCTCATGCACTTGCCCCCGCCGATGCCGCGGCGCTGGCACTGGCCGATGATTTCGTGCCGCTGCGTAACCTGATCGGGCTTCTTGCCGAAGAGCATCCGGGCGGCGGCGCGGCGATCGCGTCGCTGATCGCCACCGGGGCGCTCGAAACGGCGCAGGAAGAAGGGTAGCATGAAGCAGATTGTCGCATTTTACGATCGCGGCGTGGCGATCGTTTCGGGCCGGTTCGCCGAAAGTGTCGCCCTGCTGTTGCTGCGCGTTGCGCTGGGCGGCGTCTTCTGGCGTTCGGGGCAGACGAAGGTGGTCGAAGGGAGCTTCCTTACCATCGATCCCAACACATATGACCTGTTTCGCAACGAATTTTCCGGCCTGCCGCTCGACGCTTCGATCGCGGTGCCGATGACGACCTGGGCCGAGCATATCTTCCCCGCGCTGTTGATCATCGGCCTTGCCACCCGCTTTTCGGCGGGCGCGCTGCTGGTGATGACGCTCGTCATCCAGATATTCGTCTTTCCCGATGCATGGTGGCCGGTTCATTCGCTGTGGGCCGCTATGGCCGCGATCCTGATCGTGCGCGGCGGCGGCCTGTTTTCCATCGATGCCTTGCTTGTTAGGATGCGCGGGAAATGAGCCTCGACGAACCTTCGCTCGCGCGCCTGATGGCCGCTTCGCAGCGGGGGGATCGCGCGGCCTATCGCGCGCTGCTCGGCGATTGCCGGACATGGCTCGCGCGCTATTTCGCGCGGCGGATCGCACCGCATCAGGTCGACGATCTGATTCAGGAAACTTTGGTGTCGATGCACCGCAAGCTGGCGACCTGGGACAGCGATCGCGCTTTTCTGCCGTGGCTCGCCGCCATCGCGCGCTATCGCTGGATCGACATGCTGCGCCGCCAGCGCGACGAGGCCGAACTCGGCGACAATGACGCCGCCGTGGGCGCCGAGGACGAAGCGGTCCATGCGCGGCTCAGCCTCGACCATCTGCTCGCGCTGTTGCCGCCGAAACAGGCGCAGGCGATCACCCTGGTCAAGATCGAGGGCGCGTCGATCGCCGAGGCATCGCGGATTTGCGGGCAGAGCGAATCGCTGGTGAAGGTGAATATTCATCGCGGCTTGAAAAAGCTCAGCCAATATATTGAAAGCGAATGACATGACGGACGCATCGATCGACGATCTGATCGACGGCCTGGCCGATGATCTGAAGCCGATCCGGCCGCGCCGGCTGCTGCGTGGCGGTGCCTGGACCGCGGCGGCGTGGCTGATCGGCGGCGGCACCCTGCTGTGGCTGCTGGGTATGCGGCACGATCTGGCTCATGGCGCGTCGATGGCGCCGATGCCGATGTTCGCCTTCTGGCTGATCGTCGCGCTGGGGCTGGCCGCGATCTGGAGCGCCCTGCGCATGGGGCTGCCCGGAGTCGGGCGCGACTATAGCGGCTGGCGCTGGGCCGGGCTCGCGGCGCTCGCGCTGCCGCTGACCGCGCTCGTCGTCGGGCTGGGCGATACCCATGCGGCGATGCACGGGATGGACCCGCACGGCGGGATGCGCTGCACGCTCGACGGACTGATCGCCGGGCTCGGGGTCGGAGCCGCGCTGTTCGCGTGGCTGAAGGGCGGTGCCCCGACCTCGCTCGAACGCGCCGGCTGGGTCGTCGGGGTCGCGGCGGGCGCGGCGGGCGCGGCGGTGCTCGCGCTGCACTGTTCGTCGGACAATATGGTCCATATCGCGCTGTGGCACGGGCTTGTCGTCATCCTGTCGGCGATTGCGGGGCGCCTGATCCTGCCGCCGTTGCTGCGCTGGTAAGCCGGACTGGACAGCATGCCTCCTCTGTGTTAGGCGACTAATACAGAGGAGATTGATGATGCGAAACCGGTTGATTGGCGTTTTGCCGCTGGCGCTTGTGATGGCGACCGCGGCCTGTGGCGGATCCTTTACGATCGACAGCGACAAGGACAGCAAGTCGAGCGCCCGCGATGCGGGTCCGGTTACCACCCGCGGCTTCGCGCTGACTGGTTTCACCGGCGTCAAGGTCACCGGCCCCGACGACGTCACGATTCGCCAGGGCGACGCCTTCGCCATCACGGCCAAGGGGCCGCAAGGCGAGCTCGACCAGCTCGAGATCGTGACCGACGGCTCGACATTGTCGATCGGCCGCAAGCGCGACGGTTTCAGCTTCGGCGGGCGCGACCATGAGGGCGTCGAGATCAGCATCACCATGCCGAAACTGTCGATGCTGCGCCTGACCGGATCGGGTTCGATCGACGCCGACAGCGTCGATGGCGACACGCTGGAAGCGACGGTGACCGGATCGGGCGACCTCAAGGTCGCGAAGATGACCGGACAGAGCGCGAAAATCGCGATTTCGGGATCGGGCGACGTCGATATCGGCGGCGGCACGGTCAATTCGGGCGCGATCAGCGTGACCGGATCGGGCGATGTCGATGCCAAGGGGCTTGCGGCGCAGACGCTCGACGTGTCGGTCGCGGGATCGGGCAATGTCGAAGGACAGGCGAGCGGCACCGCGTCGATCAATATCCTGGGGTCGGGCGATGTGACGCTGACCGGTGGCGCGACCTGTACCTCGCGCGAAATGGGATCGGGCACCGCGACCTGCAAATGATCGCGCGCTGGTGCCGCGGCCGCGAACCGGTTAAGGCGGCGGCATGACCAGCATCATGCGATGGGCCGCGATCGCGGCGACCGCCCTCTTGTCCGCTGCGTCGGCGCACGCCGCCGAAAAGCGCTTCGGCCTCACCAGTTTCGCGGCGATCGAAGTCGGCGCCGATGTCGATGTCGAGGTGGTGACACGCGCGCCGGTGAGCGCCGTGGCAACGGGATCGCAGGATGCGCTCGACCGGCTGACCGTCGAAAATCGCGACGGACGGCTGGTGATCGGGATGCGCCAGTTCGCGGGTGACGACCGCCGCGTTAGTTCGCCCGGCGCGGTGCTGCTCCGCATCAACGCCGCGACGCTGCAATCGGCAACGCTGGTCGGCGCGGGGTCGCTTCACATCGACGGGATGAAGGGCCAGCGCGTCGCACTCGGCCTGCGCGGTCCGGGCAAGCTGAGCGTCGACGCGGTGGATACCGACCGGTTGGCGGTCGCGATGATCGGCAACGGCACGCTGACGCTCGCCGGCAAGGCGAAGCAGGCGCAGATGACGCTGTCGGGTTCGGGAGTCGTCGATGCCGGCAAGCTGGCGGTCGACGGACTGATTTCGGACAGCGAAGGGACGGGCGATCATATCTTCAACGCGGTCAAATCGGCCGCGATCACCACGCGCGGCAGCGGCAAGACCGTGGTGCTGGGGCGCCCCGTCTGCACCGTGCGCAACGTCGGCACCGGCACGGTGGCGTGCGGCAGGGCGCGCTAGGGCGCGCGGTGGGACACGGAAGGGACGCTGGCGTGAGCGACGATTTTCTTCAGGGCACCGTGCATCAGGCGGGCGACGATATGCAGACCGCGATATGCGCCGATCCGGCGGTCTTCGCGCTGTGGCAAGGGCTGACGCCGCTCGGGCGCAATGAATTCATCTGCTGGGTGGAGGATGCAAAACAGGCGGCGACGCGCGCCCGGCGCATCGGCCGGACCGTCGAGGAGTTGCAGGAAGGCAAGAAGCGCCCCTGCTGCTGGGCGGGGTGCATCCACCGCACCGACAAGGCGCCAAGCCGGTGGCAACAGGCGGTGCTGATCGACGGCAAGGCGAAGGCGCGCTAGGCGGAGCCGGGACGACGCACATTGCGCCGCCACTAGCCCGCCGCCGCGTTCCCTAGCTGGCGCTTTTGAAGCTTTCGGTGCCGGCCCAGCCGCGTTCGGACACGTCCACCATCACATTTTCCGGCCCCGTCATCTTGTACTCGGCATTGTCCTTGGCTGGGTTTTTGCCGAGGCCTTGCGCCAGATTGACGTCGTGGCGCGGCGCGTAGCCCGAATTTTCGAAGCGTTCGACCACTTCGGCGATATCGTCGCACTGGAACCCGATGTGGTGCAGCCCGGTATAGCCTTCGGGAAATTCCATTCCCGCGGCGGGGCGGTTCTTGAAACACAGCAGCGCGATGTTGATGTGGCCGTCGGTGACATAATAGCCGTGCGCGTTGCGGCTATCGATCTTGCCCGCGACGGTCCAGCCGAGGACTTCGGTGAAGAAGCCGACCGAATTGTCGGGGTCGGCGGACGCGATTGCCACATGGCGGAGACGGGTGGTCATCGGGGAAACCTTTCTATGTTCCGATACGAATGGGGCTGACGAGATCGTGCAGCGCCGCGACGATGCTCTGCGCGGTGATGCGGCCGGTGCCGGGATTTTCGTCGGTGGGGATATTCTCGATCGCGAGTTCGAAGCGCGCGCTGTCCGAATCGACGACGATGCGGTGCGTGTTGCGCGTAAGGGCCGGGTCGGCCCAGATTTCGAGCCGCGTCTGGTCGGGGCCTGTTCCTGCCAGGCCCAATGCAGCGGCGACATTGACATTGGCTGGAAAGGCGATGGCGCCCTCGCGCGCGCTGCCTTCGAATATCTTCAGCGGTTCGTCGATTTCCGTAAGGTCGATGCCGTTGCGCACGACATGGTCGGCCTTGACGAGCGATTTGACCGGTTTGCGTGTTACCATCGTCACCGAATGGATCGAACCGATCGCCGCCGCGCGCACCGCATCGAGACCGAGCAGCGCGCCGGTCGCCAGGATGATGCGGCCGCCATGGTCACGCGCGAACCCGGCCGCCCCGGGCCATTGCATCAACGCCGCGCCGCTGACCGTAACCAGCGTCTTGCCTGCGCATAATGTCGCTTCGGCGATGTCGCGGAACGCTGCGGTCGGCGCGCTGTCTACGATGACATCGGAC
>LUMV01000268.1_pt1 | contig 30360 bp, 34 predicted proteins | sample 729731 | NCBI WGS metagenome assembly LUMV01 (sample SAMN03860301, study PRJNA289734) | marine metagenome | biome: seawater column; feature: ocean; material: water; isolation source: Red Sea water column Station 192 - depth 200m | place: Saudi Arabia: Red Sea | collected 2011-10-15 | depth 200 m
TTCCCGGTGTCGCCTATGATTTTCAGGACGATACCTGTTTCGCGCGGCTGCGCGTTCAGGGGCCCAACAATATGCTGATCGCCGCGGCGGGCGACGCGCTCCCGACCAATTTCCCGCTCAGCCCCGCGCGCTATGCCGCGGTGATCAATGGCGACACGCTGGACGCCGCGCTTGCCGAGCGCCGGCTGTTCCTGCTCGACTATGCCGAACTCGCGGTGCTGACGCCGGGCACCTACGGCAGCCTTGCCAAATATGTCTGGCAGCCGATTGCGCTGTTCGCGGTGCCGCCGGGCGGATCGGCACTCGTTCCGGTCGCGATCCAGTGCGGGCAGGATCCCGCGCTGCATCCGATCTTCACGCCCTCGGCCGCCGCCGATGCGCAATGGGGCTGGGAGATGGCGAAGCTGGTCGTTCAGGTCGCCGACGGCAATTATCACGAACTCTTCACGCATCTGGCGCGCACCCATCTGGTGATCGAGGCTTTCGCGGTCGCCACGCACCGCCATCTGGCCCAGGCGCATCCGCTATGGGCGCTGCTCGTCCCGCATTTCGAAGGGACGCTGTTCATCAACGATCAGGCCGCGACCTCGCTGATCGCCGCGAACGGGCCGATCGACCATATTTTCGCAGGCACCATCGCATCGAGCCAGGCCGCGGCGGCCGACGACCGGCTGGCCTTCGACTTTTACGGCAAGATGCTGCCCGCCGACCTTGCCGCACGCGGGGTCGGGACCGGATCGACGCTGGCGGACTATCCTTATCGCGACGACGCGCTGCTGGTGTGGAATGCGATCCGCGAATGGGCGCGCCAATATGTCTGGCTCTATTATGCCGACGATGACGCGGTTGTCGGCGACACCGAACTCGCCGCCTGGGCCGACAGTCTGGCGGGCGAAGCGCGGATCACGGGTTTCGGCCCGATCGCCACGCGCGACCAGCTTGCCGATGTCTGCACTATGGTGATGTTCACCGCGAGCGCACAGCATGCCGCGGTGAATTTCCCGCAAAAGGACATCATGGCCTTTGCGCCCGCCGTCACCGGCGCGGCGTGGCAGGCCGCGCCCGATTGCGAGCGTGGGCAGGACAAGCCGGGGTGGCTCGCTATGATGCCACCGATGGCGCTGGCGCTCGAACAGCTCAACGTGCTCGAACTCCTGGGTTCGGTGCATTACCGCCCGCTCGGCGACTATCGCAGCAACAGCTTCCCCTACCCGCCATGGTTCCAGGATCCGCGTGTCACCGCGCCCGAGGGGCCGCTCGCGTGGTTCAAGGGGGCGCTGGCCAATGTCGAAACCGCGATCGCCGCGCGCAACGCGCAGCGGCGGCAGCCCTATCCCTATCTGCAGCCCAGCCTGATTCCGACGAGCATCAATATCTGAGGCAGCGCCAGCGACAAAACTTCGTCATGGCGAGCCCCGCAAGGCCGAGTGAAGCAATCCAGAGCGGTTTACGCGCGCTCTGGATTGCCGCGTCGCTTTCGGCTCCTCGCAATCGCGCGCTGTAAACGCTCGGCCGCGCGCGGGATCGGAGCGGCCTTAGCTGCCCTTCTTCTTGCGGTGCGTTTCGAGGTCGAGCACCGCATTGTCGCCGCCTTCGGGCATCAGGCCAAGGCGCCGCGCAACTTCCTGATAGGCTTCGACTTCGCCGCCGAGGTCGCGGCGGAAGCGATCCTTGTCGAGCTTTTCATTGGTGTTCATGTCCCACAGGCGGCAGCCGTCGGGGCTGATTTCGTCGGCCAGGATGATACGGCTGTAATCGCCGTCGTAGAGCCGTCCGAATTCGAGCTTGAAGTCGACGAGGCGGATACCGACCGCCGCGAACATACCGCTCATGAAATCATTGATGCGGATTGCCATGTCCTGAATGTCGTGCAGCTCGTCCTGGCTGCACCAGTTGAAGCAGGCGATATGTTCTTCGGCGACCAGCGGATCGCCGAGCGCATCGTCCTTGTAGCAATATTCGATCAGCGTGCGCGGCAGCGGCGTGCCTTCCTCCAGCCCGAGGCGCTTCGACAGCGTGCCCGCCGCGACATTGCGCACGATCACCTCGATCGGCACGATCTCGACCTGACGGATCAGCTGTTCGCGCATGTTGAGGCGGCGGATGAAGTGCGTCGGCACGCCGATATTGCCGAGCAGCGTGAAGACATGCTCCGAAATCCGGTTGTTGAGCACGCCCTTGCCGTTGATCGTGCCGCGCTTTTGCGCGTTGAACGCGGTCGCATCATCCTTGAAATACTGGATCAGCGTGCCCGGTTCGGGGCCTTCGTAAAGGATCTTCGCTTTGCCTTCGTAGATCTGGCGGCGACGGGCCATGGCGCAAACACTTTCTGCCGGAACCAAAAGAATGACCCCGGCGAAAGCGACTCAAATGCGAGCGCGACGCCGGGGCGGTCGGGGCGCCTATAGCGACAAAGCGAGGGCGCGTCATCCCCGGGTTGAAAGCGATCCTCCCTGTCGCGCAGCGATGGGGAGGTGGCAGCGGCGCAGCCGCTGACGGAGGGGCCTTTGCGCAACGCCGCTGCCCCGCCACCATCCTTCGGATGGCCCCCTCCCCATCGCTGCGCGACAGGGAGGATCTTTCTTTACGTTTACGTGAAGTGCTTGCACTCGACGCCGTCGCTTGCAACGCTGCTACCAAAGCCAAGGAGAGAGAAGATGAGTTTCGAACAGATTCGTCTCGACAAGCATGAGGGTATCGCGCTGCTGACCCTCTATCGCCCCGACCGCATGAACGCCTTCACCGGCGAGATGATGCAGGAAATCATTACCGCGCTCGACGAATGCGATGCCGACGACGGCGTCCGCGCGGTGATCTTCACCGGTCATGGCGAAAAGGCCTATTGCGCGGGCGCCGACCTGGGCGCGGGCGCCGCGACCTTCGATTATGACAAGCGCGCCGACAAGCAGGCGCTGCTGCCCGACGGCACCCCGGCCAGCCCGATCGGCGAAGACGGGACGATCAACTGGTCGCACCCGCTGATCCGCGATGGCGGCGGCCGCGTGTCGATGCGCATCTTCGAGGCGAAAAAGCCTGTCCTCGGCGCCATCAATGGCGCCGCGGTCGGCATCGGCGCGACGATGACCCTGTCGATGGATGCCCGGCTGGCGAGCGACAATGCCCGCTACGGCTTCGTCTTCGCGCGCCGCGGGATCGTTCCCGAAGCGGCATCGAGCTGGTTCCTGCCGCGACTGGTCGGCATCCAGACCGCGCTCGACTGGTGCTATTCGGGCCGGCTGATCCCCGCCGCCGAAGCGCATGAAAAAGGGCTGGTCCAGTCGGTCCATACGCAAGGCGAGCTGGTCGACGCCGCGATCGCCAAAGCGCGCGAGCTGACCGGCGACAGCGCTCCGGTATCGGTCGCGCTGACGCGGCACATGATGTGGCGGATGCTCGGCGCCCCGCACCCGATGAGCGCCCACCGCTGGGACAGCCGCGTGATCTTCGCCCGCGGCCGCAGCCCCGATGCAGCGGAAGGCGTGACCAGCTTCCTCGAAAAGCGCGCGCCCAACTTCACCGCCAGCGTCGCCAATGACTATCCGGCGTTCGGGGAGTTCGAGGACGCACCGCCCTATAGCTGAGGCGACAGGCAACGTCGGGCCAGGGCCGTCCGGGCGCTGACCCCGGCGTTCCGGCGCCAGCCCCAGCTCGCGTACCATCGATTCGATGCCGCCGACCGGCTGGAGAATGTCGGTCGGGTTCATGCAAATTCTCCCACAGCGGCGCGGGATCGAAGTCGGCCGACGGGGGGTTGGTATAGCAGCGCGGGCACCGAGGGGGAGCGGTTCATTCTCCTGTCATCCACCCGCCGCATAAATGAGTCTGGCGCGCTTCGTCCGAAGCGCCGGGCCAAAGTGGGAGCATGAACATGAGCATTTTCAGCAAGATAAAAGACGCGATCTTCGGAAAGAAGGCCGAAGCCGCTACCCCCGCTCCGGCGACACCGGCAGCCCCCGCCGAGGTACCCGCTGGCCCGGCCGCGGCCGCGGCGCCCGCTGCCGCGATCAGCGAAGTCGATGTCGAGGCGATCCTCGCCGCCGAAGCCGCCAAGGTGGCACAGCCGCTCAACTGGCGCACTTCGATCGTCGATCTGATGAAGCTGCTCGACATCGATTCGAGTCTCGCCAATCGCAAGGAGCTGGCGCAGGAACTGGGCTATACCGGCGAACTCAACGGCAGCGCCGAAATGAATATCTGGCTTCACAAGGCGGTGATGCGCGAACTTGCGGCGAACGGCGGCAAGGTTCCTGCCGACCTGACCGACTGACAAAGCGCCGATAATTTTCGACCGGGGTCGGGCGCACGGGGTGCGTTTCCGGCCCCTTTCGATTGACCCGAGGCAGCAGCGGCTCCAAATGATTTCTTCAGAAACGAGAATATCCAGGGGAGCCGCCAAATGCCCGAAGCCTTTGCCACGCCCGTCAGCCGCCGTCAGACGATGGCCACCCTCGGTGCCGGGGTCGCGGGGCTGGCCTTGGCCGCCCCCGCCCGCGCCTTCGCGCCCGCGACCAGCGGCGACGGCGCGGCGGGCGCCGACGCGCTGCTGACCTCGATCGCCGACAATCTCCTCGCCCATTCGCCCGAGGGTGCGACCTCGCTCGGCATCGATACCGGCGCGCGCGCCGCGATGCGGGCGCAGCTAAGCGATCGATCGGCGGCGGGGCAGCAGGCACTGGCGGCGACGCTGAAGGCCGATCTGGCGCGCGTCCGTGCCTTCGACACGGCGGGGCTCGACCATGCGACGCGAACCAGTCTTGCGGTCGTCGACAGCGCCTATGACGTCGCGCTCGCCGGCTTCGCGCAGCCCTATGGCGATGTCGCGGTGGGCGGCTGGCGCAACACGCCCTATGTCGTCATCCAGAATGTCGGCGCCTATCTCGACGTGCCGAAATTTCTCGACAGCGACCATCCGGTCAAGACGAGCGCCGACGCTGAGGCCTATCTTGCCCGCCTCGCCGCCTATCCCGCCGCGCTCGACGGCGAAACCGAACGGCTCAAGGCCGCCGCCGCCCAGGGCCTCATCGCCCCGGCCTTCCTGATCGACAAGGCGGTCAAGCAGATGGAGGCGAGCCTTGCCGACGCCCGCGACGGCGGCGGGCTGGTCGAGAGCCTCGCGTCCCGGACGCGCGAACAGAATATTGCCGGCAACTGGGGCCCGCGCGCCGAGGCGATCACGCGCGAGACGGTGGTGCCGGCGCTCGAACGCCAGCTTGCCGAACTCAAGGCGCAGCGGCCGAAGGCGACGATGGACGCGGGCATGTGGGCACGGCCGCACGGCGACGAATTCTATGCCTGGGCGCTGCGCGCGTCGACCACGACGCGGATGACCCCCGATGAGGTTCACAAAATGGGTCTGGAGCAGCTCGAAGAGTTGCACGGGCGGATGGACCCGATCCTTCAGAAGCTCGGCTATACGCAAGGGTCCGTCGGCGACCGGATGAACGCGCTGGCGAAAGACCCGCGCTTCAAATTCCCCGACAATGATCAAGGCCGGGCCGAGATCGTCGCCTATATCCAGAGCTGGCTGAACAAGATTCGCGCCCAGTTGCCGCGCGCCTTCCGTACGATGATGAAGGGCAATGTCGAGGTGAAGCGCCTGCCGCTCGCCGAAGAACCCGGCGCGCCCGCGGCCTATGGCGGCGCCGGATCGATCGACGGATCGATCCCCGGCCGCTTCTGGATCAACCTGCGCACGACCGATCTGCACAGCAAATATTCGCTGCCCGACCTCGCGATGCACGAGGCGATCCCGGGCCATGCCTGGCAGGGCGAATATGCCAACAAGATGCCGCTGATCCGTTCGATGCTCGCCTTCAACGCCTATTCCGAGGGCTGGGCGCTCTATGCCGAGCAGCTTGCCGACGAGTTGGGGCTCTACGACGATTTCGAGGTCGGGCGGCTCGGCTACCTCCAGTCGATCGCGTTTCGCGCCTGCCGCCTCGTCGTCGATACCGGGATCCACGCAAAGCGCTGGACGCGCGAGGAGGGCGTGCGCTTCTTCGTCGAACGCAATGGATCGAACCCGCTGGAGGTCGCGAGCGAAGTCGATCGTTATTGCAGCTGGGTCGGGCAGGCCTGCGGCTACAAGGTCGGCCACAGCGAAATCGTCCGCCAGCGCGGCCGCGCCCAGACCGCGCTCGGTGCAAACTATGACCTGCGCGATTTCGACGACACCGTCGTACTCGGCGGCAATGTGCCGCTCGACGTTCTCGCGAAGAACGTCGACGAATATATCGCGGAAACGAAGGGATAGTGACCGGAAAAAGGCAAGGCGATCTTTCGCTTCGCTGACGCTATCGCCGACGGTAGGCGGACCTGACGGGTTCGCCTATTTCTTCCCGAACAGCGAGCCCGCGATGCCGCCCAGGTCGTTGAGCGGGTTGCCGTCGCCATCGCGGTCGAGCGCACCGAGAATGCCCGCGCCGCCGTCCTGCTGGACCATCTGCGCAAAGCGACCGAGCGAGCCTTCGCCGCCGATCTGGCCGATGATCTCCTGCAACTTGTCGAGCGGCAGACCGGTGGTGGCGGCAGCGCCTTCGGCGGTGTCACCCTGCATCGGGTGATGCTTGGCGAGCGCGGCAATCGCCGATTCGACATGCTCGGGCGACAGGCCGACCTTGGCGGCAAGGTTAGCCACCGTGTCGTTTCCGGAAATCTGTCCGAGAATATTGTCCAAGATGCTCATGGCTGCGCTCCTTCGCTTCGAGTCGGACCCGACGCTATCACGGCGCAGGCAGCGGCGCGAGGTCCGGCGGGACGAACCCGCGCCGCGCCGGCACCGAAAAGAGCAGGTCGCGGCTGTAGAAGCGCAGCGGCCAGTCGCGCGCGCCCACGGGCGATCGCAGCAACGCATTGACGCGGCTGGTCAGGTCCGTCTCCGCCGTTTCAGCGAGGAACAGCCGCACCCCCGCGACATAGGCGCGGGTGATGCTGTCGTGATAGCCCTGCGTGTCGTCGTTCACGCCGCCCACGCTTTCGTTGAAGCGGCGGATGATCAGCGCAATTTCGGCATCGACGTCGATGTCGGGGCGCTCGCTCAGCAGCCAGAGGCACGCCGCCAGATGCGCCTCGTGCGTCCACGCCTCGCGCGGCAGGGTGCAGGATGAGCACCCGGAAGTTTCCGGGTCAATCAGGCCGCGACAGCCGCCTGCGGTGCGGCGTTGCGGACGCCTTCGTCGACATGGTCCGCAAATTGCGCGAAATTGTCGATGAATTGCTGCACCAGCGTTTGCGCCGTGCGGTCATAGGCCGCCTTGTCGGCCCAGGCTTCGCGCGGATCGAGCAGGCCCGAATCGACGCCCGGGACCGCGACCGGAACCATGAAGCCGAAATTCGGATCCTTGCGGAATTCCGCATTGTTCAGGCTGCCGTCGAGCGCCGCGTTGAGCAGTGCGCGCGTCGCCTTGATCGGCATGCGGCTGATCCCCTCCATCGTCGCCATGCCGCCGGTCCAGCCGGTGTTGACGAGCCAGCATTCGACGCCGCCCTTGGCGATGCGCTCCTTGAGGAGATTGCCGTAAACCGACGGATGGCGGGGCATGAACGGCGCGCCAAAGCAGGTCGAGAAGGTCGCCTCGGGCTCGGTCACGCCGATTTCGGTGCCCGCGACGCGCGCGGTATAGCCCGACAGGAAGTGATACATCGCCTGATCGGGGGTCAGCTTCGCGATCGGCGGCAGCACACCATAGGCATCGGCGGTGAGCATGATGATATTCTTGGGCACCGGGCCCATATTCTTTTCCGACGCATTCGGGATGAAGTCGATCGGATAGGACCCGCGGCTGTTTTCGGCGAGGCTGTTGTCGTCGAGGTCGAGTTCGCGCGTCGCGGGGTCGATCACCACATTTTCGAGCACCGTGCCGAAACGCTTCGTCGTCGCATAGATTTCGGGTTCGGCCTCGGCCGAAAGCCGGATCATCTTGGCGTAGCAGCCGCCTTCGAAGTTGAAGACCGCGGTGTCCGACCAGCCATGCTCGTCGTCGCCGATCAGCGTGCGCGAGGCGTCGGCCGACAGCGTCGTCTTACCCGTGCCCGACAGGCCGAAGAAGACCGCGGTGTCGCCGTCGGCGCCGATGTTCGCCGAGCAATGCATCGGCATCACGCCCTGCACCGGAAGGAGATAGTTGAGGATGCCGAACACCGACTTCTTCATCTCGCCGGCATATTGCGTGCCGCCGATCAGGATCAGCTTTTCGGAGAAGTTCACCGCGATCACCGTTTCGGTGCGCGAACCATGTTTCGCCGGGTCGGCGCGGAAGCTCGGCAGGTCGATGATCGTATATTCGGTCGCGAAGGACGCCAGTTCCTCGGCCGTCGGACGGCAGAGCAGCGTGCGAATGAACTGGCTGTGCCAGGCGAATTCGGTGATGACCTGCACCCCGACGCGATATTCGGGCTGCGAACCGCCGAACAGCTGCTGGCGATACACGCGGTCGCGCGATGCGAGATGGGCAAAGAAATCGGCCTTGAGCGCGGCGAAATGATCGGGGGTCATCGGCACATTGGTCTTGCCCCACCAGATGGTATCTGCCGTTTCGGCATCCTGGACGATGAACTTGTCCTTGGCGCTGCGCCCGGTGTGCTTGCCGGTGGCGACGACGAGCGGGCCGTCCTTCGCGAGCAGGCCTTCGCCATTGCGCACGGCATCCTCGACGAGTTGCGCGGTGCCCCAGTTTTCGGCCACATCCGCTTTGGTTTCGACGGTGTCGGTGCCGATCACAACCTTGGTCATTTGCTTCGCCTTTCCTCTGCGCCGCGCGCACCTTTGCATAGGTATGCAGGACATGCCATGCGAAAGCGATGGGCCCGCATGAACATGGGGTGCCGACGTCACGCCGATTCCGAAATCCCGGCCGCGTTAGCGATAGCCGAGGCGGAGGTCAAAAGATTAAAAGGTGAATCGCGGGCGGGACGTGCGCAGTTGTCGCTGGGCGGCAGATCGGCTAGTCCGGCGCCGGGTCCGCCCAATGGAAAGAGCATGACGGCAACCATCGCGCTGGTCGACGACGACCGCAACATCCTGCAATCCCTGTCGATCGCGCTTCAGGCCGAAGGCTTCGTCACGCGCGTCTATTCGGACGGCGAAGCCGCGCTGAAGCCGCTCATCGACAATCCGCCCGATCTGGCCGTCTTCGACGTCAAGATGCCGCGCATGGACGGGCTCGAGCTGCTGCGCCGCCTGCGCGAGAAAAGCCAGCTTCCGGTGATCTTCCTCACCAGCAAGGACGACGAGATCGACGAGGCGCTGGGGCTCGCGATGGGTGCCGACGACTATATCTCCAAACCCTTTTCGCAGCGGCTGCTGATCGCCCGCATCCGCGCGATCCTGCGCCGCGTCGACCTCAACCGCAATGCCGCGGCCGCCGACGACGAGCCTGCGGCCGAACCGATCGTGCGGGGCCGGCTCGCGATGGACCCGGCGCGGCACAAGGTGAGCTGGGGCGGCAGGGATGTGACGCTGACCGTCACCGAATTCCTGATTCTGGAAACGCTCGCCAGCCGCCCGGGCATCGTGCGCAGCCGCAACCAGCTTCTCGACGCGGCCTATCAGGACGATGTCTATATCGACGATCGCACCATCGACAGCCACATCAAGCGCCTGCGCCGCAAGTTCCGCGAGGTCGATTCGGACTTCGACGCGATCGAGACGCTCTATGGTGCGGGGTATCGTTTCTCCGATGATGGCTGACGCGTCGATTGCCGAACAGGAAGAGGCGCCGCTCGTCTGGTCGGCGCGCTGGTCGCTGACGACGCGCATCCTGGCCGTCAACATCCTGGCGATCGCGCTGCTGGCGGGCGGATTCTTCTATCTCGATACCTATCGCACCCGCCTCGTCGATACGCGCATTTCCGAAATGCAGGACCAGCTCGGCCTGCTCGACAGCGCGCTCGAGGCGGCGCGCCCCGACCAGCGTGCGCGGCTGATCGGCGAATTCACGCGCGCGACCGAATCGCGGCTGCGCTTCTATGCTGCCGATGGCCGCAAGCTGTCCGACAGTTTCGATCATGGGCCGCCGACCTATACGCTTCGCGATCCCGATTTGCAGGCGTGGCAGCGCGATGCGGCGCGCGCGATGGACCGCGGCATCGACTGGATCGTCGGCGCGCCGAGCTACCCCGAATTTACCGAACCGGCCCAAGACACGCTCGCCGCCTGGCCCGAGGCCGAAGCGACATTGCGCAGCGGCGAAGCGCAAGCGCGATTCCGCTATGCCCCCGAACGCACCCCGCTGCTCAGCGCCACCCGCGTCGTCGATCTGGAGACACCCGAGGTGATGCTGATGACGCTCAACGCGCGCGACATCACGCGCACGGTGCGCGCCGAGCGCTTCCGCCTCGCGATCGTCATCGCGATGGTCGTGATCGCATCGGTCCTGCTGTCGCTGTTTCTGGCGCGCACGATCGTTCGCCCGCTGCGCCGACTGGCACGCGCCGCCGTTCGCGTCCGGCTGGGCCGCGCGCGCGAGGTGGTCGTCCCCCGCCTGCCGAGCCGCCGCGACGAGATCGGCACGCTGGCACGCGCGCTGAGCGACATGACGCAGGCGCTGCGCGAGCGCATCGACGCGGGCGAACATTTCGCCGCTGATGTGACCCACGAGCTTAAAAATCCCATCGCATCGGTGCGATCGGCGATCGAAGGGCTGGGGCGCGTAACGTCCGACGCGCAGCGCACCCAGTTGCTCGCTATCGCGGACGAGGATGTCCGCCGGCTCGACCGCCTCGTCAACGACATCAGCGACGCAAGCCGGATCGACGCGCAATTGTCGCGCGCGTCTTTTGAACCCGTCGATGTCGGGCTGATGATCGAATCGATGCTCGCTGCGCGCTGCGCCCGCAACAGCCAGAACGAAGATCGACCGCGCATCGCCTTTGCGCGGCCGCGCAAGGGGACGACTGCGGTGATGGGCGACGGCCATCGGATCGAGCGGGCGATCGACAATGTCATCGACAATGCGATCAGCTTCTCGCCCGCAGGCGGCCTCGTCTGCATCGCCGCCACGCGGCTGGGCGACGAGGTTCACGTGCGGGTCGACGACGACGGGCCGGGGATCGAACCGTCGCAACGCGAAGCAATTTTTCGCCGTTTCCATAGCGAACGGCCGTCGGGGGAAGCGTTCGGCAAGCATAGCGGGCTGGGCCTCGCCATCGCGCGAACGATCATCGAGGGGCATGGCGGCACCATCTCGGCGCGCGACCGCGACGACGGCCGGCCCGGCGCCAGCCTGCTGATCACCCTGCCCGCGCGCGAAGGCTCCGATCCCACAGGCTGAATTTGCCGCGGGCGCCTATCGCCTTGCAGCCCCGCTTCGTCGCCGGTAAGCCTGCACCCATGTTCCCGAGCAGGACCAGGGCCGAGATCCACAATATCCATGCGAGCTGCGTGGCGGCGGGCAATGGCGGCGTCCTGATTCTCGGCAATTCGGGCCAAGGCAAGTCGGATCTTGCGCTCCGCCTGCTCGACCGGGGCGCGCGGCTCGTCGCCGACGACCGCTGCGACATATGGTACGAGCGCGGACGCCTGTGGTGCCGCCCGCCCGAAAATCTGGCCGGAAAGCTGGAAGTGCGCGGCATCGGCATCATCGAGCGACCGTGGACCGCTCCGGTGCCGCTGGCTCTCGCGGTCCGGCTTACCGACCATTATGATCGTATGCCCGCGGTGAATCAGGTCGAAATGGTCGTCGGCCATCCTCTGCCCGCGCTGCTGCTTTCGGCCTTCGAAGTATCGGCCCCGATCAAGATATTGCTCGCGCTCGAACGGCTGGCGCCAGCCGCATGAGCGATCCCGCCGCACCGCGTCTCCTGCTCGTCACCGGCCTTTCGGGCGCCGGCAAGTCGACCGTGCTCAAGGTGCTGGAGGATCTGGGGTGGGAGGTTGTCGACAATCTGCCGCTCGCGCTGCTCGACGCGCTGATCGACGCACCGGTGCAGCGCAGCGCGGCGAACCGGCCGATCGCGGTGGGCATCGACAGTCGCAGCCGTGGTTTCAAGCCGGCGCTGCTCGTCAAACGCATGAAGGAACTGCGCGAAGCGGGCGGGCGCGACATGCAGACGCTGTTCCTCGATTGCGCGGGCGCTGAACTCGAACGGCGCTTTTCGGAGACGCGCCGCCGCCACCCGATGGCGGAGGACCGCCCCGCCGCCGACGGCATCGCGCGCGAACGCGAGATGATGGAGCCGCTCCGCCGCTGGGCGGAGCATGTCATCGACACGACCAACTATACGAGCAACGATCTGCAGCAAGAGGTGCGCCAGCGCTTCGGCGGCGGCGGCGACGATGCGCCGGTGCTCAACATATTGAGCTTCGGCTTCGCGCGCGGGTTGCCGCGCCACGCCGATCTGGTGTTCGACATGCGCTATCTGCGCAATCCGCACTGGGACGCGGCGCTGCGCCCGCACACCGGGCTCGACCCCGACGTCGCCGCCTATATCCGCACCGATCCCGCTTATGAAGCGACGGTGGCGCAGATCGAAACCCTGCTCCTCACCCTGCTGCCGCGCTACCGCGCCGAAGGGAAAAGCTATGTCACCATCGCCTTCGGCTGCACCGGCGGGCGCCACCGTTCGGTCCATGTCGCCGATCGTGTTGCTCGAACGCTACGCGCCGCGGGTCACGAGCCCACGGTGACCCACCGCAACCTTGACTCGGCCCCGCAAGATGGGCTTGAGGGCAAGCCCCCGCCCGCATCTCCCGCACCCGGCGGACAAACATAAGGGTCTCGCTTTTCATGCCCACCGATAAAGCCCTGCCGCTGCTCGGAATGGTTCTCGTCACGCACGGCCGCCTCGCCGAGGAAATGGTGACGGCGATGGAACATGTGGTGGGACCGCAGCGCGCGGTGGCGACGGTGTGCATCGGCCCCAATGACAATATGGAAGTGCGCCGCGGCGAAATTGCCGAAGCGATCCAGCGCGTCGACGAAGGGCGCGGGGTCGTCATACTGACCGACCTGTTCGGCGGCACCCCGTCGAACCTTGCCATCAGCCTGCTGGAAAGCGGGCGAACCGAAGTCATTGCCGGCGTCAACCTGCCGATGCTCATCCGGCTGGAAAGCGCGCGCAAGACGATGGACCTGCGTGCCGCGGTGATCGCGGCCAAGGAAGCAGGCCAGAAATATATTTCCGTCGCATCGGAAATGTTGGGGGTGGGGCCATGAACCAGATCAGCGAAACGGTAGAAATCACCAACCAGCGCGGTCTGCACGCCCGCGCCAGCGCCAAGTTCGTTACCTTCGTCAGCCGCCTGCCCGAAACCGTGTCGGTCGAGGTCGAAAAGGGTGGGTCGCGCGTATCGGGATCATCGATCATGGGATTGATGATGCTGGGCGCGGCGAAGGGCGACAGCATCACCATCCACACCAGCGGCGACGGCGCCGAAGCCGCGATGCTCAAGCTCGTCGGACTGGTCAAGGACAGCTTCGGCGAGGACTAGATACGCTCCTCCCTTCTGCCGCATCCCCGAGCGAAGACGAGGGGGCATGGCGAGCGAAGTCGAGGCAAGGACATTACGGGTTCTCGCTTCGCTCGAAGGGGCCCCTCGTCTTCGCTCAGGGAGACGGAATCCCAAGGAACACCAGAGTTGACCCATCGCCGTTCCCGAATCGAAAGCCTGTCGAACCCGCTCGTCAAGCGGATGCGGCTGCTGCGCGAAAAGCGGCATCGCCGCGCCGAGGGGCTGTTCCTGGCCGAAGGGCTGCGCATTGCGACTGAAGCGCGCGAGGCGGGCATATTGCCGCGCTGGCTGTTTCTGGCCGAAGAGGGCGCCGCGCACCCGCTCGCGCGGGCGCTGATCGACGCGACGCTGGCGAGCGGCGGCGAGGTGATCGACACGACGCCGGCGATCCTCTCCAAATTGTCGGGCAAGGACAATCCGCAGACCGTAGTCGGCATCTATGCCGAGCCGCGGACCGCGCTCTCCGACCTCGACCGCGACGCGGCGCCGATCTGGCTGGTTGCCGAACGGCTGCGCGATCCCGGCAATCTGGGCACCATGCTGCGTACCGGCGACGCGGTCGGTGCCGGCGGGTTGATCCTGCTCGGCGAATCGACCGATCCCTATGGCGTCGAGGCGGTGCGCGCGAGCATGGGGGCGATCTTCACCCAGCGGCTGGTGCAGGCCGAATGGGACGAGTTTCTGCCCTGGCTGCGCAGCGGGCGCGGCGAACTGGTCGCAACCTGGCTCGGCGACGACACCAAGGATTATCAGGCGGTGCGTTATGCCGCCCCCACCTTCATCCTGATCGGCAATGAATCGCAGGGCCTGCCGCAAGCCTATGCCGAAGCCGCCGACGTGCGCGTAAAAATGCCGATGATGGGCAAGGCCGACAGCCTGAACGCGGCCGTTGCGGCCGCGGTCATGGCCTATGAAGTGCTGAACCAGCAGCGAAGCTGAACGCTGGCCATGCAACCTGTTCAGCGGCCGGCCATTGGACCCGATGTACCCGCCGCTGCGAAAGGATCTGTCATGAAAATGCTGCTTGTCCCCGCCCTAACCGCCGCAGCGACGCTTGCCGGCTGCGCTGCCACCGGCACCGGACCCGCGACGCCCGCTCCTCCGACCGAGGCCTATATGGCGCTGGGTACCGAGCCGGGCTGGACGCTGGAAATCACGCCCGCGCGCCTGGCCTATAATGGCGATTATGGCGCGACGCGGATCGCGGTCGCCAACCCCGGCGCGCGGCCGAGTTTCAACGGCGAGCGCTATGTGACCGACCGGCTGACCGTCGATGTGACGCACAGCGCGTGCAGCGACGGGATGAGCGACCGCCGGTATCGCGACACGGTGACCGTCACCGCCGACGGCAAGACGGTTAAGGGCTGCGGCGGTGCGATCTTGCCGGCCGCCGACCTTACCGGCACCCGCTGGACCTTCGTGTCGATTGGCGGCACGCCGGTCGCCGCCGATCGCCCCGCCGACCTCGCCTTCGATGGCGAACGGATGAGCGGCAGCGCGGGCTGCAACCGCTTCGGGGGCGGCTATGCCGTCGAGGACGGCGTGCTGACCGCGGGACAGCTTGCAGCGACGCTGATGGCTTGCCCCGGCGCCGGCATGGCGCAGGAACGCGCCTTCTTCGACCTGATGAAGACACCGGTGCGGCTGAGCTTCCCGTCCGACGGCACCATGGTTATGACCGGCGAAAACGGCCAGACGGCGGTGCTGAAGCGCGTGATCTGACGCGCCAGATCGCCTCCGCCCGAGCGGGGGCGATAGGTCATTCGCTCGCGTCGTTTACCGCGGCCGGTGCCGCCGCAAGCTTCGCCAGCGGCCGCGCTGCCTGTTCGGCGACGGGCAGCACGGAAATTTCCTTGCCGCCGGTTTCGACGTCGAGCGCCTCGAAACGCTTCGCCTGCGTCAACACCTGGCTTTCGAAGCTGCCCACGAAGGCGTTATAGGCGCCCGTCGCCTGGTCGAGATTTTTGCCGACGCGCGCGATATGCCCACCCATCGTCGCCATGCGCGCATAAAGCTCCTTGCCCAGCGCGGCGATCTCGCGCGCCTGCCCCGCCAGCTTTTCCTGCCGCCACACCGCCGCGACGGTGCGCGCGATCGCGATCAGGTTGGTCGGCGTGGCGAGCAGCACCTTGCGCTCGAAGGCATAATCCCAAAGCTCGGCATCATGATCGAGCGCAGCGGCGAGGAAATGTTCGCCGGGGACGAACATCACGACATAGTCGGGCGTGTCGTCGAACTGGTTCCAATAGGCCTTGGCGCCCAGCGTGTTGACGTGCGCTTTCATCGCCGCGGCATGCGCCGCGAGATGCGTGGTCTTTTCGGCTTCGTCGACCGCGCCGAACGCGTCCTGATAGGCGTTGAGCGACACTTTGGCGTCGATGACCAGGCTTTGGCCGCCGGGCACCTTGACGACGACGTCGGGACGCAGCCGCCCGCCCTCGCCATCGGCGACGCTCACCTCGGTCTGGAAATCGGCATGTTCGGACAGGCCGCAGCTTTCGAGCACATTGCGCAGCTGTTGTTCGCCCCAGCGGCCGCGCGCCTTGGGCGCGTTGCGCAGCGCGTTGACCAGCTTCGCCGCCTCGCTCGACACGCGCTCGGTGCCTTCGCGCATCGCGGCGATCTGGCCGTGCAGCAGGCCGAAGGCGTCGCGGCGTTCGGCCTCGACCTTGCCGACCGCCTCTTCATATTTGGCAAGCCGCTCGTGAACCGGCTGGAGCAGCGCCTTCAGATTCTGCCCGGCGCTTTCCTCGCTCTGGCGGAACCGCTGATCGGCGCGTTCGAGGAAATTTTTCTGTGCCTCGCCCAGCATCGCCTGCCCGACCTCGCGGAACTGCGCGGTGAGCGCCGCCTGCGCCTCCTTGAGTTGCGCGATCTGCGCGTCATGCGCCGCGTCGCGCGCCTTCTGTTCGGCGAGCAGCGACGCGAGCTGGATATCGGCGGCCTTGCGCGCCTCCGCCTCGGCAGCGAGATCGGTGACGGCGATCCTGAATCGTTCGGCGAGCCCGTCGCGTTCGGCCTTGAGCCCGCCCGCCTGCCGTCCGGCGAACAGCCAGCCGATCACGGCACCGACGACAAGGGCGGCAACGACGGCGAGGATCAGGGGCAGGTTCATCGGCAGAACATAGGACGAACGCAGCGCCCTTGGCTAGCCGCTAATTTAGCGCCCCGGTCCGCCGGAGGCTCCCTCGCCCGGCGCGTCAGCCCTTGTCATAGGCATTGCGGCCGCGCGTCGCGGTCATCCGGTGCGACGAGGAGAGCGCGAGGTCGTGGCTGCGCACCGAACTGACGAAATGCCAGTCGGCAGTCACGCGCTCGGGCGTCAGCGCCACCGTCGCATAGCCGCGATCGCGCGTGTTCGCCCAGCGCAGCTGCGGCGACGCGGCGCGCAGGGCGGCGACCCGTATGTCGTCGGGGATGGCGGGCGTATAGCTTTCGAACCCCGGCGAGGTAACGCTGTGTCCGCCGACCTCGACCCCCGCCGGCCGGCCGCCATGCGTCAAGTCGAAGGCCCAGGCATTGTGGCTGTCGCCCGACAGGGTGACGAGATTGGCGCCGGCGCGCTGCGCCGCGGCGAGCAAGCGGTCGCGCGCGGCGGGATAGCCGTCCCAGCTGTCCATGTTGAGCGGCAGGCCGGCCTTGGCGGCGAGCTGACCGATCTCCACCCGCCGCTGCACATAGTCGGGCAGGTTGGCGCCGAACCAGTTTTTCGATTCGGGCGGGGTGAACAGGCTGCCCATGACAATCTGCTGCGCGCAGACCTGCCAGCGCGTGCCCGATTTCGCCGATGCCGCGAAGCCGTCGAACAGCCATTTTTCCTGCTCACTGCCCAGCAACTGCCGCGCCGGGTCGCGATAGCCGGTTTCGGCAAATTGCTTGAGCGCGGCCGCCGCGTCGCCCTTGTCGGCAAGGATGTCGCCGATCTCGAACTGCTTGTCGCGCGCGGTGATGCGCGTTTCGGGCAGGAAGATCGTCGCCAGATCGCCGACCTGATAGCTGCGCCAGCGCGCGCCGCCGACCGGCATCCATTCTTCATAGGCGCGCATGGCGGCGGCTTCGCGCGCGCTCCAGTCGCCCTCGTCGGGCTGGTGATTTTCGGCCCCGCCCTTCCAGGTGTCATTGGCAAATTCATGATCGTCCCACTGCGCGACGATCGGGAACAGCTGGTGAAGGCGCTGCAAATCGGGACGTGGACGACCAGATCGATATCCGAACGGGCCGACGCATGGCCATAGGCGTTGAACCAGCCGAACGGCATGTTCGCGCAGGAGAACAGCGCCAGGGTGAAGGCGCCCGCCGCCCCTTCCGACAAGGTGCGCGTGCGCCCCGTTACCGACATCGTGCCGTCGGGCGCGACGAAGCGATAGAAATACCAGCGGCCGGGCTCGAGACCGTCGACGTGCAGCTTCGCGGTATGATCCGCATCGCCGGCGGCGGTGACGCTGCCGCCACCGACGATGCGCACGAAGTCGGCCGTGTCCGACACCTCGGCCGTCAGCGCGGTGTCGGCCGCAGCGGCAAAGCGCGTCCACAGCAGCACCGACCGCGGACCGGGCTCGCCGCTCGCGACCCCGTGGGTGAAGCCCTGTGCCGCCATCGCCTGCGCCGCGCCGGGCAAGGCCATTGCGGCAAGCCCTGCCGTGCCGAGCTTCATCAGCAGGCGGCGATCCATTTCGGCCCAAAGCTGGTGCATCAATTTTCCTCCCGTCTCGCCGGGTCTGTGCCCGGCTTTCATGACAATTATGCGCTCACCCGCTCATACCGAGCGCGAGCAACAGCAGCATGAAAGCGATGACCGCGAACAGGCTGAAGAAAAGCAGCAGGGTCGTCCGGGCAAGCGCACCGACGCGCGACGAGCGATAGGCGCCACGAAGCTGGCGATACATGTGGAACGGGACATAGAGCATCGCGAAGAAGGTCGCGAGATCGCCCAGCACCGTCAGATTGAGCAGCCGCACCACGACGAAGAGCAGCAGCATGAAGCTGATCGAATAGGTGACGAAGACGAAATGGTCATAGGTGTGGAAGCGCCGGCTGAACGGATAGAGCAGCCACATGAAGGGCAGCGACAACGGAATCAGCGCCCAGGCGAATTTATAGGCGTTGGCCTGCAATTTATAGAGGATCAGCGCGGGGTTCGCGAACGCCTTTTGCAGACCATGGTCGATGAAAGGCACCCCCGTATCGACCTTGTTGCGCGTGACGAAATCGGCGCTGGTCTTCACCTGATCGACCGGGTTGTCGAGAACCGGCGGCCCCGCGGCGCGGTCGGCCGTGCGCTCATCCTTGCTGCGGCTGCGCGAAATGCCCAGATAGTCGGCACTTTTCTGAAGCGTGGCGCGTTCGTCCTGCAATTCCTTGCGCTGCGCCGCGGACAGATCTTTTTTCGCAAGTTCGGTATCGATGCGGTCGACCTCGACCTGCATACTGTCCTTGATCGCGGCCGATCGCGTCTGTTCGGCGGCGGCCTTGTTCAGTTCTTCCCCGACACCGCCCCCCGCGCCGACCATCGCCAGCACCGCATAGGTCAGGAAAACCGCAAACAGGAACAGCGCCAGCGGCGAAATGAAGCTCGCCCGCTCGCCGTGAATGTAGCGGCGCGTCAGATCGCCGGGCCGCCATGTCAGGAGCGGCAGCGTGTTCCACAGCTTGCCCTCGAAATGAAAGATGGCGTGAACCAGATCATGTCCGATCGCGCCGAAGCTGCGATGGACATCGGCCTTCTGCCCGCAGCGGTGGCAGTGCGAGCCGCGCAACACCGTCCCGCAATTGAGGCAGCGGGCGCCCGCGTGCGCGCTGCCGTCGCCGTGTCCCGGCTCAATCGCGCCGCCCGCAAGCCCCGCCGTGATCGCCGCCCCGAATGCTTCGATGTCCCCGCTCATGCGCCCTGACTAGTGGGGTGAATGACCTCGTGCAACGGGGCTTTCGGGAATCACGCCAAAAGTGATATTGGCCCGTCGCATGAACGCTGAAACCTCCCTCACCCTCGGCGACGCGCCGCGCCTGCACGATGCCGATGCGCTGATCGCCGACATGGGCGCGCGCGCACGCTTGGCAGCGAAGGCGCTCGCGGTGGCGACGACAGCCGAAAAGGCCAAGGCGCTGCGCGCGGCTGCGGCCGAGCTGCGCATGCGCGGCGCGGCGATCCTGGATGCCAATGCGCGCGATATGGAGGCGGGACGCGAAGGCGGCCTGTCGTCGGCGATGCTCGACCGGCTGCGCCTCGACGAGAATCGGCTCGCCGCGATTGCCGACGCGGTCGAGGCCGTCGCCGCCTTGCCCGACCCGGTCGGCGCCGAAATCGACCGGACCGTGCGCCCCAACGGCATGACGCTGGCCCGCGTGCGCGTCCCGCTCGGCGTCGTCGGCATCATCTATGAAAGCCGCCCCAATGTGACCGCCGATGCCGCCGCGCTGGGGCTGATGTCGGGCAATGCGGTGATCCTGCGCGGCGGCAGTGAGGCTGTGCACTCGAACCGCGCGATCCACGCCGCGCTCGCGGCGGGGACATCATCATTCCGCGCGGCGGCAAGGGGCTGGTCGCCCGCGTTCAGGACGAGGCGCGCGTGCCGGTGCTCGCGCATCTCGACGGGATCAATCACCTCTATATCGACGGCGCCGCCGATCCGGCCAGGGCAGTCGATCTTGCGGTCAACGCCAAGATGCGCCGCACCGGCGTCTGCGGCGCGACCGAAACGATCCTGATCGACCGCGCCTATCCCGCGCCGCTTGCCATCGTCGACGCGCTGATCGCCGCGGGCTGCGAAGTGCGCGGCGATGCCGCCATCGCGGCGCTCAGCCCGCATGTAACACCGGCGAGCGCGACCGATTGGGACTGCGAATATCTCGACGCGATCGTCTCGATCGCCGCGGTCGACGGGATCGAGGGCGCGCTGTCGCATATCGACACCCATTCGAGCCGCCACACCGACGCGATCGTCACCGAGGATGTGGCGACCGCCGAGCGGTTCCTGTCCGAAGTCGACAGTGCGATCGTCATGCACAACGCCTCGACGCAATTCGCCGACGGCGGCGAGTTCGGCCTCGGCGCCGAGATCGGCATCGCCACGGGACGCCTCCACGCGCGCGGCCCGGTCGCGCTCGAAGGGCTCACCACCTATAAATGGCTGGTGCGCGGGAGCGGACAGGTTCGACCCTGACCCGCCCGCTCACCACCGGCCTCCTCGGCGGCAGCTTCAATCCCGCGCATGGCGGGCACCGCGCGATCAGTCTGAACGCGATCGATGCGCTGGGGCTCGACGAGCTGTGGTGGCTCGTTTCGCCCGGCAATCCGCTCAAGGCGCAGGCAGGCATGGCGCCGCTTGCCGCCCGGTTGGCCTCGGCGCAGCGCATGGCGCGCCGCGCGCCGATCCGTGCCACCGCGATCGAGGCCGAACTCGGCACGCGCTATACCGTCGACACGCTGCGCGCGTTGATCCGCCGCTATCCGAATCGGCGCTTCATCTGGATCATGGGCGCCGACAATCTGGTTCAATTGCCCCGCTGGCGCGACTGGCGGGAGATTGCGCGATTGATGCCGATTGCGGTTATCGCGCGTCCGGGCTATAATGGCCGCACCCATGCTGCAGAGGCGATGGGTTGGCTGCGGCGCTTTGTCCGGCCCGCGGACCAGAAACGTCTTTGGACAGACTGGAGACCGCCTGCCCTCGTGTTCCTGCGTTTTTCGCCCGATGTGCGATCCGCAACTGCAATACGGCAGGCCAACCCCCGCTGGTTCGAAAGCTATGCAGGCCGCGCGCTGCGCGACCCCGTCACGCATTCGCGGCTGGCCATGGATGAAAGGAATGAAACCGCTTGATAGCCGCCAGTAAGGATGCCGCGCCCGGCGCCGCGTCCGCACCCAAGTCTTCGGACGATAGCGTGGAAAGCCTCCACGCGCTGATCCTTCACCAGCTGGACGAGGATCAGGCCCAGGAAACCATTTCCATCCCGCTTGCCGGCAAGAGCAGCATCGCCGATCATATGGTGATCGCGAGCGGCCGATCGACGCGTCATGTGTCGGCAATCGCCGACAAGCTGGCGCAGCGGATCAAGCAGGAAACGGGCCGGCCGGTCCGCGTCGAGGGGCTGCCCAACGCCGATTGGGTGCTAATCGACGCCGGCGACGTGATCGTTCACCTGTTCCGTCCGGAGGTTCGCAGCTTCTATAATCTCGAACGCATGTGGTCGTTCGGCGATGCACCGCCGGTTGCCGCGGTAAATTGACGCCTTTGTTCTGTTCGGCCTAAAGCCCGAACAGAAGCGGCACCAGCCCGCTCCCGTCCTTCGGTGCGAAAAATGTCCGGGGGACATTTGGCCGGAGGGGCCGGCCTCCCACAGGCTACTATCGTCGGGGAGGCCGGGCGGGGGAGCGGGCTGGTGCCGCTTTCGCCGAAGGTGAACGAAGACATCATGTTGCTGCACATCATCGCGCGGGGCCGGATCGGGCGCGGGCCCGAGGCCGAACTGGTCGAGCGTTATATGAAGCGCGTGACCTGGGCGCAGAAGATTTCGGAGCTTCCCGATACCGGCGGCCGCGTGCCCGCCGCACCTGTCGGCAGTCGTACCGTGCTGCTCGACGAAGGCGGCGAACAGATGTCGTCGCTCGAATTCGCCAAACTGCTGGAAAAATGGCGCGACGGCGGCGTGCGCGAGGCGCGATTCTGCCTTGGCGCCGCCGACGGCTTCACGCCTGACGAGCGCGAGGGGGCCGACAAGGTCATCGCCTTCGGCCGCGCAACCTGGCCGCATCTGATGGCACGTGCGATGCTCGCCGAACAATTGTGGCGCGCCACCAGCATCGTTGCGGGCCACCCCTATCACCGCGAAGGCCGCCAGTGAGGGGCGCCTTGCTTGTCATCGCCGCCTTTGCGGCGATCGCCGGCGGCGCGCTGGCGCTGGCGCAGAGCGACGTTTTCGATCCCGCCGCGATTGCGGCGCGCGAGCGCCAGCAGCTGCTCACCGCCAAGGCCCAGTCGGCCGCGGCAATGCGGCGCAGCGCCGTACTCGAAGCGCAGGCAGGCGCCGCGCGCGACGAGGCCGACCGGCTGAGGAAGCGCAGCGCCGCCCTCGCCGCGCGGATCCAGTCGGCCGAGGCCGATATCGACGCAGCGGAAGCGCGCGTCGCGCTGGTCAGCCGCCGCCTCGCCGATCAGCAGACGCGGCTCGCCGAACAACAGCAGCCCCTGCTCGCCCTCACCGCCTCGCTCCAGCAATTGAGCCGCCGCCCGCCGGTGAGCGTGCTCGCCCAGCCGGGATCGCTGCGCGACATGGTCCACGCCCGCGCCGTACTCGACGCGGTGATGCCGGTGATTCAAGAGCGCACCGCGGGGGTCCGGCAGGAACTCGCCCGGCTGCGCACGACGCAGCAGCAGCAACGCATCGCGCTGCAGGCGCTTTCGGCAAGCAAGGCACAGCTTGCCGAGCGGCGCGACGCGCTGACGCGGCTCGAGAATGAAGGCCGCCTGCGCTCGCGCGACCTGATGAGCAGCGCGCAGCTCGAGGCCGACCGCGCGCTCGGCCTCGGCGAAAAGGCGCGCGACATCGTCGATCTGATGGACGCGCTGGAGGCCGACGCGGCGGTGCGCGGCGAACTCGCCGACCTGTCCGGGCCGCTTCCGCGCCCCGCCGACCCCGCCCGCGCGGCACCGCTGGACGCGCCCGTCGTTCCGGCCGCAAGCCGCGACGCGGACCTCGGCGCGGGCGCCTATCGCCTGCCGGTCGTCGGGCGCATCGTTGCGGGGCTCGGCGAAGTGAATGACAGCGGCGTCCGCTCGCGCGGCATCACCGTCGCGACGCAGCCCGGTGGTCAGGTGGTCGCCCCCGCGGCTGGCCGCGTGAGCTTTGCCGGCGATTATCGCGGCTACGGCAAGATCGTCATCATCGACCATGGCGGCGGCTGGACATCGCTGATCACGGGAATGATCGCGCTGTCGGTTTCGGTCGGCGACACGCTGGACGCCGGGGCGCCGGTGGGCCGCGCCGGGTCGGACGACAGCCGCATCACGGTCGAACTGCGCCGCGCCGGGCGCCCGGTCGATCTGGTCGCGATGCTTGGCTGACGCCGCCGCCGTTAACGCGCCGTTCGGGCGACCTTTGCTAGGGCGATCGCGCGCTTGACGCCGATGCAAAGGCATTGGACGATGGCTCGCCGGGGATTATAGTGCGGCCTATTCCGCGTGACTGAAAGACATCCATGACCGAATCGACCAAGACTCCCGCCTCCCCGAAGCGCCGCTTCGCCTTCTGGCAGGGGGCTGCCGCGCTCAGCACGCTGGCTCTCGTGCCGCTCGCAACCGGCGCGATGGCGACGGTCGATTCGAAGACCACCGAGGAAATCCAGCGCTTCATGGACGTGTTCCTGGAAGTGAAGGCCAATTATGTCGAACCGGTCAGCGACGACAAGCTGATCGAAGGCGCGATCAACGGCATGCTCGCCAGCCTCGATCCCCATTCGGGCTATCTCGACGCGCGCGACTATTCGACGCTGCGGACGCAGACCGATGGCGAATATGGCGGCCTGGGCCTGTCGGTGACGATGGAGGACGGGGTGGTCAAGGTGATCGCGCCGACCGCCGACACACCGGCCGACCGCGCGGGAATCAAGGCCGGCGAGAGGTCGAGATCACGGTCGTGCGCGAGGGCCAGGAAAAGCCGATGGAGCTGACCCTGAAGCGCGAGATCATCGACGTGAAGCCGGTGAAGTGGGAGGTCAAGGACGATGTCGGCGTGCTGACCATCGCCAGCTTCTCCGCCGATGCGGGTCGTGATCTGCGCGCCGCGATGGTCGCGGTCGAAAAGTCGCTCGGCCACAAGCCGCGCGGCTGGATTGTCGACCTGCGCTCGAACCCCGGCGGCCTGCTCGATGAGGCGGTGAGCGTCAGCGACGTCTTCCTCGACCGCGGCGAAATCGTCTCGCAGCGCGGGCGCCGCAAGAACGACATCGAACGCTTCTTCGCCGAACCCGGCGACCTTGCGCAGGGCGCGCCGCTGATCGTGCTGATCGACGCCGGGTCGGCATCGGCGTCCGAAATCGTCGCCGGCGCGCTGCAGGACCAGCACCGGGCGCTGATCATGGGCGAACGCAGCTTCGGCAAGGGATCGGTGCAGACCGTGCTGCCGCTGACCGACACGACGGCGCTGCGCCTGACGACCGCGCGCTATTACACCCCGTCGGGTCGCAGCGTGCAGGAAGGCGGGATCGAGCCCGATATCCGCGTGCCGCAGCTGTCCGACCCCGACTATAAGGACCGTCCGCGCTTTCGCGAAAGCGACCTGCGCCGCCATCTGATCAACGAGAAAAAGGTCGACAACAGCCTGCTCGAAAAGGACGAGAAGGACGATCCGCGCTTCACCGCCACCGCCGAGGAGCTGAAGGCCAAGGGCATCGAGGATTATCAGCTCTATTATGCGCTGCAGACGATCGGTCGCATCGGCCCGTCGACTTCGCGTATGGCGCAGGCGACCAAGCCCGCCGCCAAGCCGACGACGCGCAACTAAGAGGGGCTGACCGACGATGCGAATTTCGCGTTACGCCGCGCCGCTTGCCGCGCTTGCCATCCCGCTGGCGCTCTATGGCGGTGCGCTGGTGTCGCAATTCGGCTTCGGACTCCACCCGTGCGAGATGTGCTACTGGCAGCGCTGGCCGCATCAGGCGGCGATCGTGCTGGCGGCGCTGGCACTGCTGCTCTCCCGCAATACGGCCGCGGTGCGCGGGCTGACCCTGCTCGCCGCAATCGCCATCGCGATCAGCGGCGTCATCGGCGTCTTTCACGCCGGGGTCGAATATGGCTTCTGGGAAGGGCTGACGACGTGCAGCACCGGCGTCAGCGGACCGGTATCGCTCAGCGACATCATGGCGGCGCCGATCACCCGCTGCGACGTCCCGCAATGGACGCTGTTCGGTGTTTCGCTCGCCGGTTTCAACGCGATCTTCTCGCTCGCGGGCGCAGCGTTCGTCTTGACCTTGCTCCGCCGCCGCCCCACATCGGCGGCATGATGACAGCCGACCGCAAAACGGCCTCAATGATCCGCGTCGACCAGGCGGGCGAATATGGCGCAACGCGCATTTATGCCGGCCAACTCGCGGTGATGGGCGACCGCCATCCGATGGCGCGCGAGATCGCGCACATGGCCGAACAGGAAGAGCGGCATCGCAAATTTTTCGACGCGATGGTCGCGCGCCGCGGCGTGCGCCCCACCGCGCTTCAGCCCTTCTGGAACGTCGCGGGCTTCGCGCTCGGCGCCGTCACCGCCGCGATGGGGCCGCGCGCCGCCATGGCCTGCACCGCCGCCGTCGAGACCGAGATCGATCGCCACTATCGCGAACAGCTCGATACGCTGGGCGACAGCGACCCCGAACTGAGCGCAGCGGTTGCCGATTTCCGCGCCGAAGAGCTGGAGCATAAGGAAGCGGCGATCGCCGCGGGGGCCGAAAGCGCGCCCGCCTATCCGTTGCTCAGCCTCGCGATCCGCGCGGGCTGCCGCGCAGCCATCGCGCTGTCAAAGCGTATCTGATAGGGTTCCACGGGGAAAGCCTGACCGTTCAGCGCGGATGCAGGCAGCGGGTGGCAAGCCGCCCGAAACGAAAAGGAAATGACGATGAGCCGCCTGCCGCTTGCCATGCTGATCCTCGCCGGGGCAGCGATCGCCCAGCCCGCCGCCGCGCAAGATACGGGGCCGGTGGGCCCCGCGAATGAGAAGATCAATCAGGTCATCGTCTATGGCAACGACAAATGCCCCGAGGCGAATGGCGATGAAATCCTGGTCTGCGCCGTGCTGCCCGAAGGCGACCGTTACCGCGTCCCGCAGATTTTCCGTGGCGGCGACCCGCTCGACCCGCGCAACGAAGCCTGGGTGAACCGCGTCGTCTCGCTCCAGCGCGTCGGCCGTTTCGGCACCGACAGCTGTTCGCCGGTCGGGCTCGGCGGCTTTACGGGCTGCACCCAGCAATTGCTCGCCGGCGCGAAGGCCGAGCGGCAGGCCGCCGACAAGACCGACTGGCAGGCGATGATCGCCGACGAGCGCGCCAAGCGCCTCGCCGGGATCGACGCTGCCGCCGACACGGTCGAAGCGGCCGTCGTCGCCGAGGAAAAGGCGTTGGCCGACCGGCAGAAGCAAGCCGAAGAAAACCCGCCCGCAACCGACGCGCCGGCAACCGACAATCCCGACGCCGACCCGCTGCCGGTCCCCCCGCCGCGCTGATTTGGGCAGCGGGATGCGAATCCTGCGCCCTTTGCCAACATCTCCGACTCGACCTGAACGCGTGCATAGCGATCGGGGCGGAACAGGCGCGTCCCTCCCCTGACGGCATGGGAAACAACCGGATCTGTGGCATTTTCAGCCATCGGACCCGATTTTGTCGCGATTCTGCGGTGAATCGAACCCGAAAATTAACGAATCGCTGGCAACCTGTCTTGACTCGGGAATTTTCGGCTGAAAACTTCGCATTTATGGGAATCGCCAGCCGGGGAGGCTGAAAAACAACATGGCATCGACCTTCGAACCGCGCCTCTGGCGCCGCGCCACCGCCAGCGTTCCGCCTGCACGCAGTCTGGGTCGCCGCATGACCTGGCACGCCGCCGCCGCGCTGATCGTTTTCGCTGCCCTTCAGGTCTGGCTTGTCATGAGCGCGGTTTCGGCCGGCGCCCCGTCGATGCTGGCGGTTGTGTCGCTGATCGTCGTCCTTGCCCTCGCCCTGCCCGTCGCGCGCTCGACCGAGCGGCGCTGGTATCATCTGAGCCGCCAGGCGCTCGCAAGCTGGGGGCTGCACGCCCGCTTTCGCCGCGATGTGCGCCGCCTGTGGGTTGCCGCGATCACCCTGCCCTTCCTGTGGGTCAGCGGAGCGATGGCGGCCACCGATGCCATCGCCGCCATCGCGCGCTGAAGCCGCCGCCATCCGACTTTGATTTTGACGCCTCGCCGCGCGCCGTATAGGGCGCGGCCATGCTGAGTGTTTCCGAAGCCCTCGACCGCGCGCAAATGCTGTGCGCCGCCGCGACCAAGGCAGGCGCCGACGCCGCCGACGCGCTTTATTATTGCAATGCCGCGACCTCGGTCTCGATGCGGCTGGGCGCGCTCGAGGATGTCGAGCGGTCCGAGGGGCAGGATATCAGCCTGCGCGTTTTCGTCGGGCAGCGCAGTGCCAGCGTCTCGACCGCCGACATGGATGCCGCCGAACTGGCCAAACTCGTCGAACGCTGCGTTGCCATGGCGCGCGAGGCGCCCGAAGATCCCTATGCGGGCCTTGCCCCCGCCGATCGCCTGTTCACCGGCCCGGTCCCCGATTTCGATCTCGACGACGGCAGCGAAGCCGATCCCCAGGCGCTGCGCGAGGCCGCGCTGGCGGTCGAGGAGGCCGCGCGCGCCGTCGCCGGCGTCACCAACAGCGAAGGCGGCAGCGCCAGCCACAGCCGCACGCGCTTCGCGCTCGCGACGAGCCATGGCTTCGCCGGCGGCTATGGGTCGAGCGGGCACAGCCTGTCGGCGAGCGTCATCGCCGGCGAAGGTGCGGCGATGCAGCGCGATTATGGCTGGCACAGCGCGCATCATCTGTCCGACCTCGAAAGCGCCGCCGAAATCGGCGCGCGCGCCGGAACCCGCGCCGTCGCGCGGCTGAACCCCGGCAAGGCGCCCGTCGCCAAGGTGCCGGTCCGACAGCGCAATCGTCGTGCGCGACGAACCGCATCGTCCGCGCGGGCTGCGCAGCCGGGCCTTCGACGGAGAGGGCCTGCCGACGGCCGCGCGCGATATCGTCGCCGATGGCCGCATTACGGGGTGGCTGCTCGACACCGCGTCGGCGAAGCAGCTCGGGCTCGAACCGACCGGCCATGCGAGCCGCGGCGGCGGCGCGTCGGGGGTCTCTGCCAGCAACCTGCATCTCGCGGCCGGGTCGATCACGCCCGACGCGCTGATCGCCGACATCGACCGCGGCGTCTATATCACCGAACTGATCGGCCAAGGCGTCAACCCCGTGACCGGCGATTATAGCCGCGGCGCGTCAGGTTTTCTGATCGAGGGCGGGCGGATCGCCGGCCCGATCGCCGAATTCACGATCGCGGGCAATCTGATCGACATGTTCGCCGCGCTGGTCCCCGCCGATGATCTGGTCTTCCGCCACGGCACCAATGTGCCGACGCTGCGCATCGACGGCATGACCGTCGCGAGCAGCTAGGCCGGCGGCCCGATGCCCGCGCGCAACCTGGAAGCCGTGATCGCCGCGACGCGCGAGGTCGGCGACATGGCGATGGCGCGCTGGCGCGGCGAGGGCAAGGCGGTCAACGTCTGGCACAAGTCGGAAAATAATCCGGTCAGCGACGTCGATCTGGCGGTCGATGCCCGGTTGAAGGCGGTGCTGGGCGCAATGGTACCGGAGGCCGGATGGCTTTCGGAGGAGACCGCGGACAACAGCGATCGGCTGTCGCGCCGCTTCATGTGGTGCGTCGACCCCATCGACGGCACCCGCGACTTCATCCGCGGCCGTCCGGGCTGGGCGGTGTCGGTCGCGCTGGTCGTCGATGGCGCGCCCGAAATCGGGGTGCTCTACGCGCCCGCGCTCGACGAACTGTGGGTCGCCCGCAAGGGTCAGGGTGCGACGCTCAACGGCGAAACGCTGCGCGCCAGCCGCCGGATGATCTTCAACGGATCGCGCGTTCCCGCCGACAGCCTGCCCAAGATCGACCGCGACCTCATCATGGTGACAAAGCCCAACAGCATCGCGCTGCGCATGGCGCTGGTCGCCGATGACCGCGCCGATCTGGTCGCGACGCTGCGCTGGGGTTTCGAATGGGACGTCGCTGCCGCCGCGCTGATCGCGACCGAGGCCGGTGCGACTGTCACCGACGCCTTTGGCGATCCGCTCGTCTTCAACACCCCGCGCGCGCAAGCCTTCGGCGTCATCGCGAGCGCCCCCGGCATTCATGGTGCGGTGGTCGACCGGCTGCACGACCGGGCGGTGGCGCTGACCTCGGGCGATTGAACCGGCCCGCGGCGTCGGGCAAAGCCGCCGCTTCGCTTGACAATTCGGCCGACTCACCCTAATTGCCGCTGCATTCCAACACCCTGACCGGACGGCGAAACGCTCAGCGCGTCTTCGTGGTCCGTTTTTTGCGTTGGAAAACAGACGCTTTGAGATAGGGCTCGTTTGCCAGCGAACCCTGTGGAGCAGGAGAAAGAACAGATGGCACGTATCGCGGGCGTAAACCTGCCCACCAACAAGCGCGTAATCATCGCGCTCACCTACATCCACGGCATCGGCCGCAAGACCGCCGTCGACATCGCCGACAAGCTCGGCATCGACCACACCCGCCGCATCCAGGACCTGTCGGACGCCGAAGTCCTGCAGATCCGCGAAACGATCGACGCCGACCTCACGGTCGAGGGTGATCTTCGCCGCAACACGGCGATGAACATCAAGCGTCTCATGGACCTCGCCTGCTATCGCGGCCTGCGTCATCGCAAGGGCCTTCCGGTCCGCGGCCAGCGCACGCACACCAATGCGCGCACCCGCAAGGGCAAGGCCAAGCCGATCGCCGGTAAGAAGAAGTAAGAGCAGAGATTCGTCCGGGGGACGGATTTCCTTATTTCTCCGCCGGAGGTCGCCATCGCACTGGCACCACCGGTCGTTTTCAGGATTTAGGGTTTAGGAATTCAAAATGGCTCGTGAACCGCAGCGCCTTCGTCGGCGCGAACGCAAGAATATCTCGTCGGGCGTCGCCCACGTCAACGCGACCTTCAACAACACGATGATCACCATCACCGACGCGCAGGGCAATGCGATTGCCTGGTCGAGCGCCGGCATGATGGGCTTCAAGGGCAGCCGCAAGTCGACGCCCTATGCCGCGCAGGTTTGCGCCGAAGACGCTGGCAAGAAGGCCGCCGAACATGGCGTCCGCACGCTGGAAGTCGAAGTG
>LUMV01000158.1_pt1 | contig 29842 bp, 30 predicted proteins | sample 729731 | NCBI WGS metagenome assembly LUMV01 (sample SAMN03860301, study PRJNA289734) | marine metagenome | biome: seawater column; feature: ocean; material: water; isolation source: Red Sea water column Station 192 - depth 200m | place: Saudi Arabia: Red Sea | collected 2011-10-15 | depth 200 m
CGGCGGGCGATCTCAAGACCGGCGGCCAATTGCGCATCCATCATGGCCATGGCGATCAACTGCCGGACCCCCTGATGCAGGCAGCGCTCGGCGCGCAGTGCCCCGCCTTTCGCGGCACGGCCTATCTGGTGTTCGAAGACCTTCAGCTCGCCGATTTCGGCAATCGCATTCCGGCGCTGAGTTACGAAGTGTTCGCCGGAAGTGGCGCGGCGACAGTCGGCGTGCTGGCGCGCGAGGCCGGCATCGCGGCGGACCTTGCGCTGGTGCTGCCGCAGATCGAAGGGTTCACGCAGATGGGCGAAGCGCCGATCCAGACGCTCGCTTTCCTCGATACGGTCGTGCCGATGGTGCCGGTCGCAACGCCGGATGGATTGCGGCTCGACGCGCCGCCTCCGCCAGAGACCGCTCGCGAGCTCGGCCCGTTCGCGGACTGGGACGATGGCGAATTCGGAGCGCAGGGCGGTGTTCGCAGCGAAAGCGCAGCGCCTTCGCCCGCGCGCTTCGCCGGGGTTCGCTATTACGATGTCGAGCGCGATTACCTTCCCGGCGTCCAGCGCGCCATCGCCCGGCCCGAAAGGACCGGCCACGATCTGATCGACCTGCCGATCGCCACCTTTGCCGAAGGCGCGCGCCAGCTCGGCCGAACGATCCAGCGACGGGAGGACGAGCGACGTTCGCGTCACTTCGTGCGTCTTGCGGAGCTCGATCCCTCGCTCATGCCGGGCATGCGCGTGCGCATCCCCGGTCGTGCGGGGGTCTGGAGCGTCGTCGCCTGGGAATGGCGCGAGAAAGGCGTCGAACTCGAACTGCATCGCCTCGCTTTTACGCAAGCACAGCTTCCCGCGCCCGCCAGCCAGGGCCTGCCCTGGTCGCCGCCCGATCGGGGTGCGGGCGCAACTTTGCTCGAGGCTTTCGAACTGCCGTGGGACGGTTACGGCGCACCCGATATCGGAACCGTCCATGCGGCCGTCAGCGCGAGCGAGGGCCGCTGGGCGGGTGCGGCACTGTACGCCGAAAGCGGCGGCGCTCTTAAGTCGCTCGGCCCGAGTTCGAGCCTGCGCGCCATCGTTGGAAGCCTCGCAGAACCGTTACGCGGCTCACCGGCGTTGATGATGGAAACGGGCGCACCGCTCGTGCTCGATCTCGCGAGTGAAGACATGCAGCTCAATTCCGCCACCATGGAGGCCGTCGCCTTGGGCGCGAATCGGCTTATGCTTGGCGAGGAAGTCCTGCAATTCGTCCACGCGGAGCAGATCGGACCCCGGCGATGGGCGCTTACTGGGCTACTGCGCGGTCGGCTTGGGACCGAACACGCGGCGCGGGACGGCCATGCGGTCGGCGCTCGAATGGCGCTGCTCGACGAGCGTATTCTGGCGTTGGATCCTCAACACACGCTATCCGTCGATCGGATCGCCGCAATCGGCACAGCCGAAGACGAGCCGGTCTACGCTTCCATCCGCGCCCGCAGATCGGCTGCCGCACCCCCGTCGCCCGTGCATCCGCGCGTGACGATGGCGGCGGACGGGACGTTGTCGCTGGCGTGGACACGCCGCATCCAGGGGGGCTGGCGCTGGAATGACGGGGGAGAGGGTCCGCTCATCGACAAAGACGAGCTCTACGAGGTCGGCGTCGGCCCGGTCGCAGCACCAAAGGCTCTTTGGCAGACATCCACGCCGTCGCTCGCGATCTCCGGATCGGAGCGCTCCGCCCTCGCGACGTCAGCGCCGGAAAGCGTGGTCTGGGTTCGCCAGGTCGGTACCCATGCCCGTTCCGTGCCGCTCGCGCTGACCACCCTTTCCTGATTTCACTTCGAAGAGGATTCCCCCATGACCGATCCCATCGCGCTCGGCGTGCGTACGCCGCGCCATTCCCTGCCGCTTCTCTATCCGGGCCAGGCTCAGAAGGAAGTGTTCGTGAACGAAGCGCTCGCGCGGCTCGATGCGCTTGCCCAGCCAGTCATTACCTCTACCCTTTCGGCTCCTCCCGCGACCCATGCGGCGGGCGATACGTTTCTCGTCGCCGACCCAGCCAGCGCGGAATGGACCGGTCAGGAGGGCTCTCTCGCGATCTCGCAGGATACGCACTGGGAATTCCAGGTTCCTTACGAAGGGATGCGGATTTTCGATCGGGAACAAGAAACCATCCGCATTTGGCGGGGCGGCTGGAGCCTTTCGCCCCCGATCCCCGACCCAGCCGGGGGGACGGTTGTCGACGACGAAGCGCGTGGCGCTATTGCAACACTTCTGGAAAGTCTTCGAGCTCTCGGTATTCTTCCCGCGAATTAAGGGAACTTGAAATGGGGGGGGCTCGTTTGCAGCTATCGAGACGGACATCCCGCCTGAATTAAAAGACAATGGCGCAGTTTAGCGACTATCTTGCAACAGTTCACGCCTACGTCCGGCTTGCCACCCGTGAGGGGAAAAGTTACAGAACCCGCCACTCGGTGGCTCTAATTCGCAATAAGGGGAATTTATAATGCGGAAACTCGTCATAGGAATGGCGATGGCCTCTACGGCCCTTGCTTCGCCTGCCCTTGCACGTGACGGCGCTTGGTACGTCGGCGTGGAAGCAGGTCCGATGATCGTCGAAGATACGACTTTCGACATCGGTGCGACCGGAGACGTCGCCAGTGTCGATTACGACTACGGCTTCGATGCCGGTGGTTTCGTCGGCTACGATTTCGGTCCGGTTCGCATCGAAGCCGAAGCGCGCTATGCCGAAGCCAATATCGACCAGGTTACTGTCGGTAACACGGGCTTCCTCGCTTCGAACATTCGCGCCGGTTCGGGCGTCTATCCCGCCAGCGGCCAGATCGATTCGCTCGCGTTCATGGTGAACGGCCTTGCCGATTTCGGTCCCGATGATGGCCTTCAGGGCTTTGTCGGCGGTGGTGTTGGCGTAGCCCGCACGGGTCTCGAAGCTCGCATCACGCGGAGCGGCCCCGCCGGTATCGACGATTCGGACACCGACTTCGCATGGCAGATCCTTGCCGGCGTTCGGGCTCCGCTGACCGACAATATCGACGTCGGCCTGAAGTATCGCCTGTTCAATGCGGAAAACGTCCTTCTGACCGATGCGCTTGGCCGTTCTTTCCAGGAAGACGTCCGTTCGCACTCGCTGATGGGTACGCTTGAGTTCAACTTCGGTGAGCCGGCAGCACCGCCGCCGCCTCCCCCGCCGCCGCCGCCGCCCCCCCCGCCGCCTCCGCCCCCGCCGCCGCCGGCGCCGGTCTGCGAGACGGGTCCGTACATTGTCTTCTTCAACTGGGACAAGTCGGACATCACTCCGGAAGCAGCGACGATCCTCGACAACGCCGTGTCGGCCTATGCCAACTGCGGTACGGCTGCAGTCATGCTCGCCGGTCACACCGACCGTTCGGGTTCGGTAGCCTATAACATGGGCCTCGCCGAACGCCGCAACGCATCGGTCCGCGGCTATCTCAGCTCGCGTGGTATTCCGGACGGCCGGATCACCAGCGAAGCCTTCGGCGAATCGCAGCCGCGCGTACCCACCGCTGACGGTGTCCGCGAACTGCAGAACCGCCGTGTCGAAATCACTTACGGTCCGGGTTCGGGCATGTAAGCGAACGGCGATACGCCAAAATGAAGAGGGGCCGGAGCAATCCGGCCCCTTTTTCGTTATGGGGTGACGGACTGTCTGCAACCGAGAGGATCGCCATGAACTACCTTCGCCTGATACCCGCCGCGGGTGCACTCGCACTGGCAGGATGCGCCACCGTGGGCGATCTGGCCGACAACCGCGTCGGGCAGACGACACTGCGCTTCGCCAACGGCCTGCCCGCAGGCACGGTGCAATTGCTCAGCAATGGGCAAACAGTGACCCTGGCGGTCGCGGCTACCGGCATGTCGCCAGGCGAACATGGCTTTCACCTGCATACCACGGGCAAGTGCACTGCCCCCGGCTTCACCAGCGCGGGCGGTCATCTCAATCCCGGCGGGCAAACCCACGGCGCATTGTCCCCCGGGGGCAAGCACCTCGGAGACATGCCCAATCTGACGATCGGGGAGAACCGGACCGGTTCGGCACAGGTCGAGCTAACCGGTGACGCCCGGGTCGTGCTCGACGAAATCTTCGACGAAGACGGCACAGCGGTCGTGGTTCACGCAGGGGCGGACGATTATCGCACCGATCCAGCCGGCGATGCCGGTTCGCGGATCGCCTGCGGCGTGCTCTCCAGCGTCTAGATAGTCTCACCCGCGGCGCGGGCACGCTCGACGACGCTGGCGGCAGCTTCAGGAACCAGCTTCAACGCTACGATAAGCAGCACCAGACCGAATGGAGCCGCCACCAGTGTCGAGAGCACGCCGAGCGACAGGTCGTCGCCATTGGTTGCCGAGACGTAGCCCGCCATGAACGGGCCGAGGCCCAGACCGATCAGCGTGGTCGATAGGAAGAACGTTGCCGTGGCCATGCCGCGCATGCGCGGGAGCACCAGCGCCTGGCTCGAGGCGGATGCGCCGATGTAGAAAAGCACGACATCATCGGTGGTATAGGCAAGCCACATTGCAGGAACGGGCATAATCAAGCCGAACAGGATGACCCAAACGCGCCCGTCGGGTCGCCGCTCGAGCAGGAAGTCAGCCATCCGCCCGCCGAGGATGACGCCGAGGAAGCCGGCCACCGCGGCAGGGGCGCCCAGGAACCAGCCGAGATCGGTCTTGTTCACGCCCAGCGCGCGTTCGGCATAGGGCGCGCCCCAGTAGGAAGCGGCATAGGCGGTGAAAGCGACCGTGCCGTACCCCAGAATGACACACAGGAAGGCGGGCGAGCCCCAGGTCAGCTTGAACGTGGGCAGATCGCGTGCGCGCAGCCCCATGGTCCAGCTGAACACGGCATAATACCCCACGCCGAGGAATACCCATTGCTCGACCACACCGGTGAGAAGCCAGAGCACCCATGCAAGCGCGGCGAAAAAGGCTGCGCCGAGAAGATTGCCAATCAGCGCCTTCTTGCCGCGAGCGGCCGCACCGAAGACGGTAAAGGGTGGAATGACCTGAAAAAGTTCCTGCAGGAAGCCGCGGAACGGTGCGGGATCCTCCGGCGTCGGCAAACCGTCGATCGCGCCGCGAACCGGTTCGCGCAGGGTCAGCACCCACAGCGCCAGCAGCAGCCCGGGTATGCCCACAGCGAGGAAGGCCGCCTGCCAGCCGACCAGGCCCAGCGGACCGCCACCGGGATAGGCGGCGTTCCAGTTTTCGACGATCAAGCCGCCGATGAGCAGCGAGATGCCGCCGCCGATGTACAGGCCGGATGAATAGATCGCCAGGGCCGTCGCCCGCAGGCGCGCGGGAAACCAGTCGGAAATGAGCGAATAGGCGGACGGGCTGGCGGTCGCTTCGCCAACCCCGACCCCAATCCTTGCCGCGGTAAGGACGGTCGCGTTCTTGGCGAAGCCCGATAGTGCGGTCATCGTCGACCACAGCGCGAGGCCGAGGGCCATCAGGCGAACGCGTTTCCAGCTGTCGGCCAGCTTGCCCAGCGGGATGCCGAACAGCGCGTAGAAGACAGCAAAGGCGGTGCCGTAAAGAAAGCCGAGGTAATCGTCCTCGACGCCAAGATCGGCCTTGATATCGTTGGCGAGGATCGAGAGGATCTGCCGGTCGATGAAGTTCAGGACATAGATCAGGACCAGGACGCTGAGGGCGTACCAGCTATAGGCCGGGACCTTGTCCGTACCGCTGCCTACCGCCGGATCCTGTGGCACTGCGGCGCCCTTCGCTTCGGTCACTTCCCCACTCCGCTATTGCGTTATATCCTCTGAGTAGGGGGTGGTATCGACAAGCCCCGCGTCGGCAAAGCCTTTTCGGCGCAGGCGGCATGAATCGCATGTCCCGCAGGCCTGACCCTCCGCCGTCGGATCGTAGCACGACCAGCTCCACGCCGGGTCGAGCCCCAGCCGGTCGCATTCGCGCGCGATATCGGCCTTGGACATGTGCTGCAGCGGAGCATGGATCGCGAACGGCCGACCCTCGACACCTTGCTTGGTGCCCAGCCGCGCGGTTTCCGCGAAGCTCGCGATGAACTCTGGGCGACAATCGGGATAACCCGAGTAATCGAGTGCGTTCACCCCGATAAAGATATCGCGCGACGCCGCAGTTTCAGCGAAAGCCGTGGTCAGTGCCAGGAACACCAGATTGCGCGCAGGCACATAGGTAACGGGGATCGTGTCGCCGACACCGTCTTTGGGAACATCGATCTCGTCGGTCAGCGCCGAACCGCCGAACTGGCGCAGATCGAGGGGCAGCTCGACATGCCGCTCGACTTCCAGTTTCTCGGCGATTGCCCGCGCCGATTGCAGCTCGCGGATATGCCGCTGGCCATAATCGATCGTCAGCGCATGAAGCGAATGCCCACGTTCGCGCGCGATCGCAGCAGTTACCATGGAGTCGAGCCCGCCCGAAAGCAGGATGACGGCGGGGCCGGGAGTGTCGGACTGGGTCATGCCCGCCCGCTATGCGCGAATGCAGCGGGCTGCAAGCCGGGCGATCAGTTGCAGCGGCCCGTCTGGCGCGCTTCGGCGGTGAACTGGAAGGGCTTGCCCCCGGCGATCCCCTGGCCATCGATCTGGACCAGTCCGGTCGATTCCTTGCGGATATGGGTCCGTCCATATCCATTGCCGCGGCAAGTGTATTGCACCGTGACGTCGCTGGCGCTGTTCTCGACGACGAACCGGTTGCAGTTCGTCCCGGGATGGCGAAGCTGGAGGAATTCACGTCCCGTGCGCAGGCAGATCTTGCGCACATTGCCACCGAGAATGAATGCCCGTTTGCGAGCCATATCGGAATTGACCTTTCGTCCGTGAAACCAGACGCGCCCGTGATTCGCCTGCATTACATCACAATCACTCTGAACCGTTGTAAAACAACGACACGTCTCGTCAGACAGTTATCTCGAACTGTTTCGAGCAGAATGCGCAATCGACCCGGACGATCCCGTCAGGGTCGCGCATTTCGACCCGCTGGTCTTCGGGAAACCGTTCGAGAACCGAGCGGTAGTGTTCGACCGAGCAGCGGCAGCCGCGCGCAATGGCAGCCCCTGGCTGGACGCGCACTTCGGTTTCCTCGTGGAACAGCCGCCAGGCGATCGCCTCGAGCGAAAGCTCGTCGTCGAGCAGTTCGTCATGGCGCAGCGAACCGGCGAGGATCGCGACATGTTCCCATTCGGGATGATCGAGCTTGGCATGGAGGCGCTCGCGGCCTTCCTCGCCTTCGGGCAGATGCTGGACCAGCAGGCCCGCAGCGCGCACGCCGTCGTCATCGGACCGGACCGCGCAGCGGAGCAGCGTGGGGACCTGTTCCGACTGATAGAAGTAGCGCTCGCACGCTTCGGCCAGCGTGTCGCCCTCGAGCGGGACGATTCCCTGATACCGCCCCTGTCCACCGGCGAGATCGAAGGTGATCGCCAGATAGCCCTTGCCGAACAGCGCGAACAGCGAAGGGTTGGCGCCGAGTTCAGCCAGCTTGGCCGGGTCGAAATCGACATGGCCGCGCAATTCTCCGCCCTTGTAGTCGCAAACCAGCAGGTTGACTGCACCGGCCTCCGTCTGTGCCTGCATGGTGACCTGCGACCCGTCATCCTTGACCAGGCCGCCCATCAGCACGGCAAGAACCAGCGCTTCGGCCAGCAGATGCGTGATCGGCGGCGAATAATCATGCGCGGCAAGAATGACATCGAGCGCCTCATCGAGCCGCACGAGCCGTCCCCGCGCATGCCGTGCGGGAATGGTGAAGGCGAGCAGGCGATCCGAATATGTTTCGTCGGTCGTAGCGGGAATAGCGTCCATCGCCGCCATATGGGGCGCGTTCGGCAAAATGTTAGAGCGAGCGAAACGCCATCAGATTTTGTCGAAACACCACAACAGCACCGACTTCTGGGCGTGGATGCGATTTTCCGCCTCGTCGAAGACAACCGACTGGTCACCTTCGAAGACTTCCTCGGTCACTTCGTCGCCGACATGCGCGGGCAGACAGTGCAGGAATTTCGCTTCGCGCTTGGCCGATGCCATCAGCGCATCCGAAACCTGGAAGGGCGCCATCGCGGCCAGCTTGTTATGGACATGCTCCTGACCCATCGAGACCCAGGTATCGGTGACGACGATATCGGCGTCGGCAACGGCTTCCCGCGCATCGTTGGTCAGCGTGACTTTGCCCCCGGCCGCACGCGCCATGTCGATGAATTCGGCCTCGGGTTCATAGCCTTTCGGAGTACCGACCCGGACATTGAACTTCATCAGCGCGGCAGCCTCGAGGATCGAATGCAGCACATTGTTGCCATCGCCGAGCCAGGCAAGTTCGAGACCCGGCAGCGCCTTGCCATGTTCGACCACCGTCAGCAGGTCGGCAACGATCTGGCAGGGATGCGAACGGTCGGTGAGCCCGTTGATGACCGGTACGGTCGCATGCCGCGCCATTTCCAGCGCTTTTTCGTGATCGTCGGTGCGCAGCATGATCGCGTCGACCATCCGGCTGAGCACGCGTGCGGTATCGGCCACGCTTTCCCCGCGACCCAGCTGGCTGGTGCCCGAATCGAGAATCAGCGCCGAACCGCCCAGCTGCCGCATCGCGATATCGAAGCTGACCCGGGCGCGCGTGGAATTCTTTTCGAAGATCATGCCCGGCACATGGCCCGCCAGCGGCGCATCGGTATCGGCGCGGCCTTTCGGCCAGGCCTGCCGCGCTGCCTTGCGGTCCTGCGCGTCGTTGATCATGGCGGCGATCGCGTCCCCGCCTGCATCGGAAAGATCGAGGAAATGCCGCATCGTGTCGCTCCGCTTAGCCGGCTGCGTCGAAGAACGGCCGGCTTTCGACTTTCATCTTGAGGCCGAGCATCAGGCCCTTGCCGCGGACGAGCTCGAACATTTCGGGGTAATTGCCGATGAACTGCTCGAGACGGCTGCGCAGCCGCTCGCCCTTCTCGGCCACCTCGTTCAGGAACGTGTCGTTCGCTACGGCTTCCATGACCGCCTTCCCGGCTGCCATGGCGAGCGGGTTGCCGCCATAGGTCGAGCCGTGTGTGCCGAAGCCCATCCCGCGGGCGGCCTTTTCGGTGGCAAGGCACGCACCCAGCGGGAAGCCGCCGCCGATACCCTTGGCGGTCGCCATGATATCGGGCTCGATCCCGTAATGCTCGTAAGCGTAGAGCTTGCCGGTCCGTGAGACACCGCATTGTACTTCGTCGAACACCAGCATCAGATCGTTGTCATCGGCCAGCTTGCGCAGGCCGTGGATGAACTCGTCCGAACCGGGACGGATGCCACCCTCGCCCTGGATCGGCTCGACGAGGAAGCCGGCAGTCTTGTCGCTCATCAGCGATTTGGCGTGGTCGAGATTGTCGAATTCCGCATATTGGAACCCGGGAAGCAACGGCATGAAGCCTTTGTGCATCTTCTCTTGGTTCGAGGCGCTGATTGTCGCCATCGTCCGCCCGTGGAATGCGTTGGTGAAGGTGATCAGTTCGGTACGCTGCGCATCACCGTCCTCATGCTGGTGGTACGCCCGCGCCGTCTTGATCGCCGCCTCGACCGCTTCGGCACCCGAATTGGTGAAGAACACCGTATCGGCGAAGGTCTTGTCGACCAGCATCTGCGCCAGTTCTTCACCCTGCGGGCTGCCATAGAGGTTGGAGACATGCATCAAGGTCTCGGTCTGGCGCTGGATCGCCCCGATAAGCCCCGAATGGCTGTGGCCGAGCAGGTTGACGGCAATCCCGCTGGCGAAATCGAGATAGCGCGTGCCATCCTCGTCGATCAGATGACAGTGCTCGCCCTTTACGGGGCGCACGCCGCAGCGCGGGTAGACGGGCATCAGCGGTGAAATCGACATGGGTCCTCCAGCGGCACCGGTTGGGCAGTGCATTCTCGGGGTGAAAGACAAATGGCGGCCCCTGAAGGAACCGCCATCTGCGTGTTTGCCAGCGATCTATTGCGTCTCGCGGTTCCGGTCAAACCGGATCGCGGGAGGCATGGCCTCAGCCCTGGGCAGGGACGAGGTTGACCGCCGAATGCTTGCCGCGTCGGTCGACTTCGAGATCGAATTCGTACCGTTCGCCTTCGTTGATCCCGGCGAGGCCCGAACGCTCGACCGCGCTGATGTGAACGAAAGCGTCGGGCTGTCCGTCGTCGCGAGTCAGGAAGCCGAAGCCCTTCATCGAGTTGAAGAACTTGACCGTGCCGGTCGCCTTCTCACCCGTCAGCTCGCGGCGGGGTGCGCCGCCTGCGTCACCGCGCGATTCGACGGCAATCACATCGCCGACGACCTGGAGGTCCTGCGCCGACACCTTGCCGCCACGATCGACGAGGTTGAATTCCAGTTCCTGCCCTTCGGCGAGGCCTTCGAGGCCCGCGCGTTCGACCGCGCTGATGTGGACGAACACGTCCTCACCGCCGCCTTCCTGCTGGATGAAACCGAAACCCTTCTGGCTGTTGAAGAATTTCACCGTGCCCTTGCCGGTGCCGACGACCTGCGCGGGCATGCGGTTGAAGCCGCCGCCTCCGCCACCGCCCCCGCGATCACCGCCGCCCGCCGAAACCGTCGCGCTTGTCCTTACCGCGGCGGCGCCCTCTGTCGTAACCCATAACTCGAACAATACCTTGTCGTGCAGTCCAGTATCCAAACCCGCCAGAGCGAAGAACTGCTGTTCACACCGACGCGGACAGGCACGAAACCCACCCTCACGCAACCTTTATAGCGCGAAAGATGTCCACGCGCGAATGATTTAGCTGCAAGTACCAGCAAAGCGCAGAAATGTGACATTTTCGCATAGGCTTTGCGAGCGAATGATCGCTTGAACGCAGCCACTTGGTTCGGCACAGGGCAGGCATGGATTTACTCGCCCTATTCAGCGATCCCGCCGCCTGGCTGGCGCTGCTCACGCTTATCGCGCTCGAAGTCGTGCTCGGCGTCGACAATCTGATCTTCATCGCGATCCTGTCGAACAAGCTGCCCGAACACCAGCAACAGCGGGCCCGGCGGATCGGGCTGGCGCTTGCCCTGATCATGCGGATCGGCCTGCTCATGCTGATCGGCTGGCTGGTGACATTGCAGGCCCCGCTGTTCGACCTCGGCCTCGTCGGGGCCCCGAACGAATACGGCAAGCCCAGCTTCGAAACCGCGTTCTCGGGACGCGACCTGATACTGCTGGCCGGGGGACTCTTCCTGCTGTGGAAGGCGACCAAGGAAATCCACCATTCGATGGAGCCGGAGGATGATTCGGGTGACCTGCTCGACAAGACCCCCGGGGTCGCCGATGCCGCTAAGGCGACCTTCGGTGCGGTAATCGCGCAGATCGTGGCGATCGACATCGTCTTCTCGGTCGATTCGATCCTGACTGCGGTGGGCATGACCGACGAAATCCCGATCATGGTCATGGCAGTCGTGATCACGGTGGGGATCATGATGGTGGCAGCCGATCCGCTGGCCAGGTTCATCGAAAAGAACCCGACACTGGTGATGCTTGCGCTTGCCTTCCTCGTGATGATCGGCCTGGTGCTGATCGCCGACGGTTTCGGATTCCACGTGCCCAAGGGCTATATCTATGCCGCGATGGGCTTTTCGATCGGTGTCGAACTGCTCAACATCATGCAACGCAATCGCCGTGTGTCGCGACAGGCGGCTGCTGGAGGGAACGTATAATGGGCGAATTCCGCAAACTTTCGGACACTTTCTATGCTAGCCCGCAGGTCAGCCCGCAGGACATTTCCGAAGCGGCAGCGATGGGCATGGCGCTGGTGGTGAACAACCGTCCCGACGGGGAAGCGGCAGATCAGCCCGAAGGCGCCGCCATCGAGGCCGCGACGCGTGCTGCGGGGATGGACTATCTGGCGATCCCGATCGGCAGCGCAGGCTTCAGCGAACCGCAGGTGGAACGGCTGCAAAATGCGCTTGCCTCGGCGCAGGGCCCGGTCCTCGGCTTCTGCCGTTCGGGCACGCGTTCGACCCTGCTGTGGTCGCTCGCCCAGGCGCGCAGCGGCGGCGACCCCGACGCGATTGCCGAGGCCGCCGCGGCGGTCGGCTACGATGTCAGCCCTGTGCGCCCCGCGATGGATATGTTCGCCGCCCGTGCGGCTGAGTGATCACTGGCGATAATCGAGCGGCGGCTCGCGGTCGCCAAGCAGCGATTCGTAGACGTAATCCTCGCCCCGCTCGGCGATGAATTCGGCCTTGGCCTGCTCGCGTAGCTGCGGGTTGGTGTACAGTTCGACGGCAGCGAGGATCATGGCCTTGGCAGCCTGCTGCGTTCCCTTCGCCCCGTAGCTGTGGCCGCGGGCGGCGACCGCCTGCCAGCTGTGCGCCGCCGTTCCGGGAACCCAGGTCGCCGTGCGCACGCTGACGGTCGGCACCGCGCGGCTTACATCGCCGACGTCGGTCGAGCCATATCCGGTTAGCACGGCATAGTCCTCGACTTCCTGCGCTTGCGCCAGGGCCGGGGCATCCTCGCCCAGGCTGTCGCGGATCGTCCCGGCCCAGGCCAGCTCTTCAGCAGTATAGGCAATCGGCTCGAGCTGGCGCAGCTTGGCATCCATCATCGTCTGCAGCGATTCGAGCGGCAGCGTGGGATTGTTGCCGTGGATGATCTCCCAATCGACATCGGTCCCCGTTCCCATCGCCGCACCCTGCGCCGCGGCCTCGAGCCGGGGCCACAGCGCCCGCACCTCGTTCGCATCCGAATGGCGGACGTAATAGAAGACTTCGGCGAAGTCGGGCACGACATTGGGCGCCGCCCCGCCGCTGGTGATCACGTAATGAATGCGCGTATCCATGCTGGTGTGTTCGCGCATCATGTTGACCATCATGTTCATCGCCTCGACCCCGTCGAGCGCCGAGCGCCCGCGTTCGGGCGCACCCGCCGCATGGGCTGAAACACCGCGGAAACGGAACTTGCCCGAGCGGTTGGCGAGGCTTTTGCGCGAGGCCGCCGAATTGCGGTCTGCCGGGTGCCAGTCGATCACGAAATCGGCATCGTCGAACAGGCCCGCGCGCGCCATGTAGACCTTGCCCGATCCGCCCTCTTCCGCCGGTGTGCCATATAGGCGGACCCGGCCCGGTGTGCCCGTGGCTTCGAGCCAGTTGCGGATCGCGATGGCCGCGCTCAGCGAACCGGCACCGAACAGATTGTGCCCGCAGGCGTGGCCGGCATGCTTGTCGGCCACCGGATCCCGCGTCGGCTGCGCGGACTGGGTGATCCCCGGCAGCGCGTCGAATTCCGCCAGCAGGCCGATGACCGGCCCGCTGTCTCCCCATTCGGCTACGAAGGCAGTGGGGATGCCCGCCACGCCGGGGCGTATCGAAAAGCCGGCACCTTCCAGCTCGTCGATCAGCAGGCCGCTCGAGCGGGTCTCGAGATATCCGAGCTCGGCGAAGTCCCAGATCTGCTGGGCCACCCGCTGGGTGCGCTCCTGCTGCGCTTCGACCTGCGCGATCGGATCGGCTTGCTGGGCGGCGAGCGGTGAAGCAATCAGTGCTGCCCCGGCAGCAAGAATGGCGAGCGATTTCATTGGCGTCTCCCTGTTGGGTCCTGCTTGCCGGAAAGCGCGCCGCATGCCAATCGCCTGCCACATGGATTTTTCAGCCGCCACGCTCCAGTTCGCCGGATCGCTGATCGCCATTCTCGCACTGGCGGGCCTGGCCTATTGGCTCAAGCTCGGTCCGCCGCCGCAGTTGGCCGACGAAGAGGATGCGCGGACAGCCGCCGACGAAGCGGTCAGCGGTTTTGCGCCCGTGGCCATCGGGCTCGATCGCGACGGACGCGGCGCGATATTGCGCGAGGCCGGCGGCAGGGTCCTGCTGTTGCGCCCGCATGGCGGCCATTTCGCGGGCCGGATACTGACCCCGCAAGCACGGGCCAGCAGCGACGGGGAAGCGCTGGTAATCGACACCGCGGAAAAGCGCTTCGGCGCTGCGCGCCTTGTGCTCGACGACCCGCGCGCTTGGGTTCGCGCGGTAGAAGCGATACAGGAATAGCCACCATGCCCGATTTCTCGCCGACAGAATATGCCGTGCCCGGCTTCGTTGCGCTGGTGCTGATCGAGATGCTGTGGGCCCGCCGCGCACGGCGCGATGCCTACGAACCGCGGGATACGCTCACCAGCCTCGCCTTTGGACTGGGCAGCACATGGGGTTGTGGGAATTCCGCCTGTTCGACGTGCCGTGGACCTGGTGGGCCTTCGCGCTGTGCTTCGTGCTCGACGACCTGAAATATTACTGGGTCCACCGGTTCGGTCACCGCGTTCGCTGGTTCTGGGCCAGCCATGTGAACCACCATTCGAGCCAGCATTACAACCTGTCCACCGCACTGCGTCAGACCTGGACCGGCTTTCTCACACTGGGTTTCGTCTTCGCCCTCCCGCTGGTGCTGCTGGGTTTCCACCCGGCGATGATCGCGATCTGCGGCGGGTTCAACCTGATCTACCAGTTCTGGATCCATACCGAGGCAATCGACCGGATGCCGCGCTGGTTCGAAGCGGTAATGAACACGCCCAGCCATCACCGCGTGCACCATGCAACCAACCCGCGCTATCTCGACCGCAATTACGCGGGCGTCTTCATCCTCTGGGACAGGCTGTTCGGCACATTCGAACCGGAGAACGACGAGGAGCGCATCCGTTACGGCATCGTCAAACAGCTCGGCAGCTTCAATCTGGTCTGGGCGGTGTTCCACGAATGGGTCGGGATCGCCGAAGACGTACGGCGCGCACCCTGGCGGCACAAATTGTCCTATCTGCTGCGCGAACCCGGCTGGAGCCATGACGGCAGTCGCGCGACGTCCGATCAGATCCGCGCCGACTGGATCGCGCGATCCGAGGCCGCGAACAAGGTTGCAGTCGAAAACGCGATTGCGGAGACGCGAAAGCCTACCTAACCTCCCGATCCAAGGGAGAGTGAGCATGGACGAATTCGACGTCATCGTGGTGGGCGGCGGCAGTGGGGGATGCGCGGTCGCAGGCAGACTGGCCGAAGCGGGATACAGCGTGTGCCTGCTGGAAGCGGGCGGGCGCAACGACACGTTCGGGGTGAAGACCCCCGCCATGCTCGCCTTCACCGGACCGAAGATCAATTACCGCTACGAAACGGTGCCGCAAAAAGGCCTCAACGGGCGGCAGGGATATCAGCCGCGCGGCAGGGGCCTTGGCGGATCGTCGGCGATCAATGCGATGATCTATATCCGCGGCAATCGCTACGATTACGACAATTGGGCAGCCTTGGGATGCGACGGGTGGAGCTATGATGACGTGCTCCCCTATTTCAAACGCGCCGAACACAACGTGCGCGGCGATGACGCCTATCACGGCGCGTCCGGCCCGCTTTGGGTCAGCGACCAGAGCGCGGTCAATCCCGGCAGCCACGCCTTCGTTCGAGCCGCTGCGCAAATCGCGCAATCTGGACGTTCGCATCGGCGTGACGGTGCAGAAGGTGGAGATCGACGGCGACCGCGCGACCGGCGTGACCTATTCGGCGGGCGATCGCCAGCGCACCGTGCGTGCGCGCGGCGGCGTGGTGATGAGCGCGGGTGCGTTCAATTCGCCGCAGATCCTGATGCTGTCGGGCGTGGGTCCGGGCGATCACCTGAGCGAACATGGCATAACGGTGCAACGGGACTGCAACGCGGTGGGATCGGATCTGCAGGACCATATCGACTACGTTTCGAGCTGGCAGAGCCAGGATGACGGGTTTTTCGGCGACAGCCTGAAAGGCACGATGCGGATGGCCAAGGCGCTGATCGAACATCGCCGCCATCGCACCGGGATCATGACCACGCCCTATGCCGAGGCGGGTGGGTTCTGGACCGTCATGGACGATGCGCCCGCGCCCGACGTCCAGTGGCATTTCGTCCCCGCCATGCTGGAAGATCACGGACGCACCAAGGTCAAGGGGCATGGCTTCTCGCTGCACGCCTGTGTGCTGCGGCCCGAAAGCCGGGGCACGGTGCGGCTCGCCAGCCGCCGCGCGGGCGATGCGCCAGTGATCGATCCCAACTTCCTCGACGATGATCGCGACATGGCAGTGCTGAGGAAAGGTGTACGCCTGTCGCACCGGATCGTCGATGCACCGGCGATGCAGGCTTTCGAGCCGAAGGATCGCTATCCCATCGACCTCGACGATGACGACGCGCTCGACGATCTGATCCGCAGCCGCGCCGATACCGTCTACCACCCGGTCGGCACCTGCCGGATGGGGGCAGACGAGGACAGCGTGGTCGACCCCAAGCTCAAGGTGCGTGGGATCAGGGGCCTGTGGGTCGCGGACGCCAGTGTGATGCCGCGCCTGGTCAGCGGCAACACCAACGCGCCGAGCATCATGATCGGCGAACGGTGCGCCGACTTCGTGAAGGAAGAGCTGGGGTAGATATCGCTGCCTGCGGGAATGGCGAGATAGATTGGTCGCTCTCGGTTTCGGGCGCTAGACCGATAGCGCGCGCACCAGGGCCGAGCAATGAGGTTGTGTTTTGCGCAAGCGCCTCCGCGCTCGCGAAATCCTCGCGCCTGACGGCGCTGCGGGCGGGCGGTCGCCCTTGCGGACCCTGCGGGTCCGAGCTCCAGCACCAAGCCGAGATGTTTTGACGGGAACGGTCCGCGACCAGCGGACCGCAAGGGCACGCGCCCGCCCCGCAGGTGCCCCGGAGCGAAGCGCAGGGAACAGCACCGAGGACGAAGCCACGGAGGTGGCTTCGCCAAAAAAAGGCCGGAACTCCATTCGGGAGCTCCGGCCTTAGTCTTATGTTCGCAGGAGGAACAATGGTTGGCGGGGTCGGGGTTTGAGAGAGGAGAGAGAGCCCCCGGCCCCGCCAATTCGGTAGTGTCAGTTGTAGGCCCGCTCCCCGTGCTCGGCGATATCGAGGCCGTTGACCTCGTCCTCTTCCGAGACGCGCAGACCGGTGACGAGCTTGGCGATCATGCCGGCGATGAAGGTGCCGACTGCCGCCCAGACGATGGTGACGACCACGCCTTCGAGCTGGATCAGAACCTGCGCCAGCGTGCCGACTTCGCCATCGCCCGGACCGCCGATGAACGGCTGGACCACGATGCCGGTGCCGATCGCGCCGACCACGCCGCCGATGCCGTGAATGCCGAAGGCGTCCAGGCTGTCGTCGTAACCGAACTTCGTCTTCACCTTGGCGACGAAGAAGTAGCAGACCGCCGAGGCCACGATGCCGAGCAGGATCGCGCCGAAGGGGCCGCTATTGCCCGCAGCGGGGGTCACGGCGACGAGGCCGGCGATCACGCCCGAGCAGAAGCCCAGCGCGCTGCCCTTGTGGCCGGCCAGCTTCTCAATCACCATCCAGGTCAGCGCACCTGCCGCCGTGGCGACGAAGGTGTTGATCATGGCGAGGCCCGCGACACCGTCGGCTTCCAGTTCCGACCCGGCGTTGAAGCCGAACCAGCCCACCCAGAGGAGACCGGTGCCGATCATGGTCATCACGAGGCTGTGCGGCGGCATGGGTTCGGCAGGATAGCCGCGACGCTTGCCGAGCATCATGGCCAGCACCAGGCCGGAAACGCCGGCATTGATGTGGACCACGGTGCCGCCCGCGAAATCGAGCGCGCCTGCATCGAACAGGAGACCGCCGGTCGCCCAGACCATGTGCGCGATCGGGAAATAGACGATGGTCAGCCAGATCGGCACGAACACCATCACTGCGGTAAACTTCATGCGTTCCGCCGTTGCGCCCAGGATCAGGGCCGCGGTGATGGCCGCGAAGGTCATCTGGAAGCTGATGAAGACGTATTCGCTGATGACTTCGTCGCTGAAGGTCGCCGCCGTGCTGTCGGCCGTGGTGCCGGTCAGGAAGGCGTTGCCCCAGCTGAAGAAGGCGTTGCCTTCGGGGCCGAAGGCAGTGGAATAGCCCCACATCACCCAGATCAGCATGGCAAGCGCGGCAGTGGCGCCCACCTGCGTCAGCGTCGAAAGCATGTTCTTCGACCGCGTCAGGCCGCCGTAGAACAGCGCGAGGCCCGGCAGGATCATCAGCAGGACCAGAATGGTGGATGTCATCATCCAGGCATTGTTGCCCGGATTGGGAACCGCCGCAGCGGCTTCCACGGTTGCGCCCGCGATGGGCGATCCGGTGACGCCGTCAACCGCCTCCTGAACGGCTTCCTGCGCGGTTGCGATGGCCGAGGATGCCCCGGCCAGAAGAGCAGTGCCGATCGAAGCGGCGCGGACGAAAGGTGTGTGGATCATGGTGCCTCCCATGTTCGTGACGCAGGTCATAGCGCGGTGTCTCCCGTTTCGCCGGTGCGGATGCGCGTTGCGGCGGCGAGGTCGAGCACGAAGATCTTGCCGTCTCCGATCGCTTCGGTGCTCGCGGTCTGCTGGATGGTTTCCACCACCTGCGGCGCCAGATCGTCGGTCGCGGCAATTTCCAGCTTCACCTTCGGCAGCATGTTGGTCGAATATTCGGCCCCGCGATAGATTTCGGTCTGGCCTTTCTGGCGTCCGAAACCCTTCACTTCCGAAACGGTCATGCCAGCAACACCGATCGCTCCGAGGGCTTCGCGCACCTCGTCGAGTTTGAACGGCTTGATGACGGCGATGATGTATTTCACGGCGCGCATCCCCCTTGTTAGAGGCCGGGCCCGTTCCCGGCTTTCGCAAGTGCAGCAAAGCGCGTGCCAAACCCCGAAATCGCGCAATAACAATACGCTGCGGCTGCGCGGTTCGGTAACCTTTGTTTAACGAATAAGCGCGTGCCTAAATTTCAGGCAGCTCCAGTATCGCCGTGATCGGCAAATGGTCGGACGCGACGGCCGAAAGGGCGGTGTGATGCGTTCCGCTTTCGATCACGCGAAAATGGTCCGAAGCGACCAGCCGGTCGAGCCGGGCGATCGGCTTGCGGCTGGGGAAGCTCGCGCCTGGCGTGATCAGCGTCCACCTGTCGCCGAATTCGCGCATCGCGCCGGTGCTGCGGCCCCACTGGTTGAAATCGCCCGCAATCACGGTGGGGCAGTCGCCCTCGCACTCGCGCACGAATTTGAGCAGCGAGCGTACCTGATCGCGCCGCCGCAGCCCGGACAGGTCCAGATGGGTGCCGATGATGCGGATCGCCCGGCCCTCGACCGCGATATGGCCGCAGGCCGCGCCGCGCGGTTCCAGTGTCGGCAGGTCGAGCGCCTGGCCACTTTCCACCTGCATGGTGCGCCGCACCAGCAGGGCGTTGCCATGCCAGCCGATGCTGCGCGGTCGCTTCGCCACCGGGATCACGCGCCAAGGCGTATCGTCCAGCAAGGCCTTGGGCAGCACGCTGGCGCGATCGCCCAGCCGCAGATCGGCTTCCTGCAAGGCGATGATGTCGGCATCGATCTCGCGGAGCACGGAAATGATCCGGTCGGGATCCCGCCGCCGATCGACGCCGACGGCCTTGTGGACGTTATAGCTGGCGAATGTGAGCTTCACGCGCTCAGAGGAAGTCGCGCAAGGTTTGCATGAAGCGGTCGAACTGGTCGTGGTGCAGCCAGTGTCCGGCATTCTCGAATTCGATCACTTTCGCATTTTCGAAATGCTCCAGCCGCCCATCGCCTTGCGGGTTGGAAGCCCAGCTGTCCGCACCATAGAGCAGCAGGGTCGGCGCGGTGATCGCGGCCCAGGTCTGGTGGAGAAATTCGTCCGCCACATCCTCGACATGCCAGACATTCAGATGCGGATCGAACTTCCAGCTATAGGTTCCGTCCTCGTTGCGGGTGACCCCATGCAACGTCAGATGGCGGGCCTGCGCCTCGGTGAGGTAGCTGTTCTCTTCGATCATCCGCGCGAAGGCAGCTTCGATGCTGTCGTATTTGCGGGGCGTTCGGGCGGCGGCGGCGCGCTTCTTCTCGATCCATTCCGCCATGCGCTGGGGATAGGGATCGGCGCGCATCTCCTCCTGCCGCTTGGGACTGGGACCGAGCCCTTCGATGGCGACGATCTTGCGGACCTTGTCGGGAAACGTCCCGGCATAACGCAGCGCGACATTGCCGCCCATCGAATGGCTGACGATGGTGACTTCGTCGTCGCCAAGTTGATGGACGAGCTGGGCAAGGTCGTAGACCATGTCCTGCACGTTGTAATTTCCATCGCTGACCCAGTCCGAATCGCCGTGGCCGCGATGGTCGAAGGCGACGACGTGCCAGTCCTCACGCAATTCCTCCGCCACCCAGTCCCAGCTGCGCGCATGATCGCGCCCGCCATGGACGAGCATCAGCAGCGGTTTTTCGGGATTGCCCCAATCGAGGTAATTGAGGCGCAGGCGCTGCGAGACGAAGGTCTGCGAGGTGGGTCCGGTGAGAGTCATGCCAGCGGTTTGAAATCCTCCGCGCCGCTGCGCAAGCCCGTTCGCCCGATTATCGCTCCTTCGTCGCCGAGAATTTCAGCTCCGGATTCTTCTCTTCCTGATAGCCGACGTCCCATGGGCTCTTGGCCATGAAGACCAGATCGCCGTCGCGATCCTTGGCGAGATTGGCACGATTGAAGCTTTCGAACTGGTCCAGCGCCTTGGCATCGCCCGACACCCAACGCGCAGTGGCGAAGGGCGCGGCTTCGAGCGCGGCCTCCACCTTGTACTCCGCAGACAGGCGAGAAACGAGCACGTCCAGCTGCAACTGGCCGACCACGCCGACGATCCACTGCGCGCCGATCTCGGGATAGAAGACCTGGATCACGCCCTCCTCCGAAAGATCGTCGAGCGCCTTTCGCAATTGCTTGGTCTTGGTCGGATCTTTCAACTGGACGCGGCGCAGGATTTCCGGCGCGAAATTGGGCAGGCCGGTGAAGCGGACCGTGTTGGTCTCGCTCAACGTGTCGCCCACGCGCAGAGTGCCGTGATTGGGAATACCGATGATGTCGCCCGGCTCCGCCGTGTCGGCCAGCTCGCGGTCCTGCGCGAAGAACAGGATCGGCGAATGCACCGCGATCGGCTTGCCGAGGCCGCTAGGCGTCAGCTTCATACCGCGTTTGAACGTGCCGGACACCTGCCGCATGAAGGCGATCCGGTCGCGGTGATTGGGGTCCATATTGGCCTGAACCTTGAAGATGAAACCCGTCACCTCGTCATGGTCCGGCCCGATCTTCTCCTCGCCCGCAGGCTGGGGGCGCGGCGGGGGTGCGAATTCGGCGATCGCCTCGATCAGCTCGGTGACGCCGAAATTCTTCAGCGCCGATCCGAAATAGACCGGCGTCAGATCGCCGTTGCGATAGGCGTCGAGGTCGAATTCGGGATAGCCGATCTGCGCCAGTTCGACGTTCTCGGCCACTTTCTCTGGCAGGTCGACATCCGCATCGCGCTTGCCCTTGAACTCCTTGGACGGGCCCTCGGGCCGCGCGACGCAGCCAGTCGAAAAATCGAGCACGCCCTGAAATTCGCCGCCCATCCCGACCGGATAGGCCTGGGGGCTCACGTCCAATGCCAGCATGTCCGCGATCTCGTCGAGCAGTTCGAAGACCGGACGCCCTTCGCGATCGACCTTGTTGACGAAGGTGATGATCGGCACGCTGCGCAGGCGACACACCTCGAACAGCTTCCTCGTCTGCGGCTCGATCCCCTTGGCCGCGTCGATCACCATGATGGCGGAATCGACCGCGGTCAGCGTGCGATAAGTGTCTTCCGAGAAATCCTCGTGCCCCGGCGTGTCGAGCAGGTTGAAGGTGATCCCGTCACGCTCGAACGTCATGACCGAGCTGGTCACGGAAATCCCGCGCTGTTGCTCGATCTTCATCCAGTCCGAACGCGCACGCCGCGCCGCGCCGCGCGCCTTGACCTGGCCGGCGAGATGGATCGCGCCGCCGGTAAGCAGCAGCTTTTCCGTCAGCGTCGTCTTGCCCGCATCGGGGTGCGAGATGATCGCGAAGGTGCGGCGGGAATTGTGGGTGTCCGGCATTCTGTTTTCCTAGGGCGTTACTGCTGTTCCCGCGCCACCCGGAAGCCCGCGAAATCCTGATTGACCGGCATCGGTTCGAGCCGGTTGATATTGAGATGGGGCGGCAGTTCGGCCACCCATTTGATCATCATCGCGATATCCTCGCCCGTCATCGGATCGGAGCCGCGATAAAGATCGTCCGACGCCTGCTGGCTGCCCGTCCGCACCAGCGTGAACTCGGTTTCCACCATGCCCGGCTCGATGCTCGTCACGCGCACGCCGGTCCCGTGAAGGTCCGCGCGCAGGGCCAGCGTGAAGTGGTTCGCAAAGGCCTTGGACCCGGCATAGACATTGCCGCCCGGATAGACGTAATTCCCCGCGACAGAGCCGAGCGCAATGATTGCGCCCTTGCGCTCGATCAGGCCTGGCAAGAGCTTGCGCGTCAGCTTGACCATGGCGGTGACGTTGGTGTCGATCATGGTCTGCCAATCGTCCAGATCGGCTTCCTGCGCGGGGCTCAACCCCTGCGCGAGCCCGGCATTGTTCACCAGCAGATCGACTTTCGCGAATTCGCCGGGCAGTGCCGCGATGGCGGCATCCATCGCGCCCTCGTCGCGCACGTCGAACACGGCCGGGTGGACCTTGTCGGCGCCCAGATCGCTGACGAGCGCATCGAGCCGTTCCTTGCGGCGTCCCGTCGCGATGCAGCGCCAGCCCCCCGCGACCAAAGCGCGCACGGTAGCTTCTCCGATCCCGGCGGTGGCTCCGGTGACGAATGCGGTCTTGGTCATATCAGCCTCTCAACTCCGCACCCTGCTTGGTCGCAGCGGCGACGATTTTGTCGGACAGCGCCTTGATCTCCGCCTCGGCGAAGCTTTTCTCGCCGGGCTGGAGCGTGACTTCGAGGGCGAGTGATTTCTTGCCCTCGGGCACGCCCGCACCTGCGAACACGTCGAAGACGCGCGCATCGACGATGGACTGTTTGTCCGCGCCGCGCACCGCCTTGACCAGATCGCCCGCCGCGAGATCGGCGGGCACCAGGAACGCGAAATCGCGCGTGATCGCCTGCAGAGCGGGCGGCGCGTAGGGACCCCGCGCGAAGCCGGCATTCTTCCTGGCCGGAACCGCGTCGAGATAGATCTCCACCGCGACAACCGGGCCATCGAGGTCGAACGCCTTCAGCGTCGCGGGATGCAGCGCACCGAACCGTGCGAGCACGTTCTTGGGCCCGAGGCGCAGGGTGGCGGACTGGCCGGGGTGGAACTGCGCACCCGCGCCACCTTTCTCTCCGGCCATCACCATCAGATTGTCGACCGGCGCGCCCGCAGCTTCGAGCAGGGCCAGCGCCTCCGCCTTGGCGTCATAGGCATCGAAGCCTTTCGCCTTACCCTCGCTCCATCCACGCAGCGTCTTCTCGCCTGCCAGCACGACACCCAGCGTCGGCTTCTCGTCGCTCGCGCCATCTGCCCCGCGGAAATAGCGCCTTCCGATCTCGAACAGGCGCGAGGTGTCGGCGCCGCGATCCGCATTGCGCCTGGCTGCCATCAACAGGCCCGGCAGCAGCGAGGGGCGCATCGCCTTCAGATCCTCGCTGATCGGATTGTCGAGCACCCAAAGATCCGCACCGTCGGCAAAGTGCTGCGCCTTCTGCGTCGGGAGAAAGCTCCACGTCACCGCCTCGTTCAGCCCGCGCGCCGCCGCTGCCCGGCGCACTTTGCGCTCCGTCAGCTGGAGCGGGGAGGCAGTCGGTTTCGCCACGCCTTCGGCGCGCGGCAAAGCCACACTCTCGACCTTGTCGAGCCCGTATAGGCGCACGACTTCCTCGACCAGATCGGCCGGCCCTTCGATATCGTGGCGGCGCGGCGGGCAGGTGACCTGCCAATCGCCTGCGACCTCGAAATCGAGCGCTTCGAGAATGCGCTTCTGCTCGCCTTCGGCCACGTCGACGCCGGCGAGCGTCGCAGTCAGCTTCGGATCGAAGGCGATCCGCGTCGGCTCGACCGGGGGCTTGCCTGCCCGCGCCACTGCGCCGGGCGTCCCGCCGCAGGTCTTGAGGATGAGGCTCGTCAGAATATCCAGCCCCTTGTCGAGGAAAGCCGGATCCACCCCACGCTCGAACCGGGTGCGCGCATCGCTCGCAATGCCGAGCTTGCGGCCGGTCACACCGATCGCCTCTGGATCGAAATAGGCAATTTCGAGCAGGACATCGGTTGTCGCGTCGGTCGCGCCCGAATGCTCCCCACCCATGATCCCGCCGATATCGTGGACTTGCGTGTCATCGGCGATCACGGTCATGCTGGAGTCGAGCGTATAGGTCTTCTCGTTCAGCGCCTCGACCGTCTCGCCATCCTTTGCGCGGCGCGCGATAACGGGACCGCTCAATTTGGCGAGATCGTAGACATGCGCCGGGCGACCGAAGGCGAGCATCAGGTAATTGGTGCAATCGACGAGCGCGCTGATGGGCCGCTGGCCCGCCGCTTTCAGGCGGCGCTGCATCCAGGCCGGGCTCGGGCCGTTGGTCACGCCCGTAATGGTGCGGGCATAAAAGGCCGGACAGCCCTGCTCGTCCTCGATACGGATATCGGGCGCTTCCCCTTCGCCTTCGACAGGATCGGAAGTGACGGGCTTCAATGTCCCCAGCCCCGCCGCCGCCAGATCGCGTGCGATGCCCAGCACGCCCATGCAATCGGGGCGATTGGGCGTGATCGCCACGTCGAATACGGGCGAGACGTCGCTGTATTCGGCGAACGCTTTTCCGACCGGAGCATCGTCGGGAAGCTCGATAATCCCGTCATGCTCTTCGCCGAGTTCGAGCTCGCGTACCGAGCACATCATCCCGTTCGATTCGACGCCGCGGATCGCGCTCTTGCGCAATTCCATCCCGTTGGCGGGCACGACCGCACCGGGGAGGCCGAGCACGCCCTTCATGCCCGCACGCGCATTGGGTGCGCCGCACACGACCTGCAAAGGCTCTGCATCGCCGGTGGAAACGCTCAGCACCTGCAATTTGTCGGCATCGGGGTGCGGGCCAGCGGTCAGCACCTCCGCCACGCGGAAACCGGCGAGCTTTTCCGCCGGATCCTCGATCCCTTCGACCTCGTGGCCGATGCGATTGAGCGCGGCGGCGATCTCCTGAACCGAGGCATCGGTCTCGAGGAAATATTTGAGCCATTCGAGCGAGAATTTCATGCCTTCGCTCCTACACCGGCGGAAAGGGTCGGCTGGTCGAAGGGCGAGAAGCCATAATGCGTCAGCCAGCGATTATCGCCGTCGAAAAAGGCGCGCAGATCGTCCATCGCGTATTTCAGCATGGCGAGGCGATCGACACCGACGCCGAAGGCGAAGCCCTGCCATTCTTGCGGGTCCAGTCCGGCGAATTCGATCACCCGCCGGTTGACCATGCCGCTGCCCAGCAATTCCATCCAGCCATGGCCCGGCGCATCGCCGTCGCCGCCCAGAACCCGCCTGCCGTTCACGTCCTTCCACCCGACATCGACTTCGACGCTGGGTTCGGTGAAGGGGAAATAGCTTGGGCGCAGGCGCAGCACGATATCGTCACGCTCGAAGAAGGCCTTGAGGAAGGTTTCCAGCGTCCATTTGAGATGGCCGAGATGGATGTCCCGGTCGATCACCAGGCCTTCGATCTGGTGGAACATCGGCGTGTGGGTGGCATCGCTGTCGCTGCGATAGACGCGGCCCGGCGCGATGATGCGGATCGGCGCGCCGTTCGCGACCATCGAGCGAATCTGCACCGGACTCGTATGCGTCCTGAGCAACATCCGCCGCCCATCCGCGTCCGTATCCGGGAAATAGAACGTGTCGTGCATGGCGCGCGCGGGGTGCGTTTCGGCCATGTTGAGCGCGGTGAAATTGTGCCAGTCGTCCTCCACCTCGGGCCCGGTGGCGACCGAGAAGCCGAGATCGGCGAAAATCTCCGCCAGCTCGTCCATCACCTGGCTGACCGGATGGACCGACCCCTTCGGCGTGGCAGGCGCGGGCAAGGTCAGATCCAGCGTTTCGGACGCCAGCCGCTCTTCCAGCGCCGCCGCTTCCAGCACCGCCTTGCGATCCTCCACCGCATCGGCGACGCGCGTGCGAAGGCCCTGGATGCGGGGCGCTTCCTGCTGGCGTTCCTCCGGGCTCATCTTGCCCAGGGTCTTCATCAGCTGGCTGATCCAGCCCTGCTTGCCCAGCGCCTCGACGCGGATCGCTTCGACCTGATCGACGCTGTCGGCGCTATGCAGCCGCTCCAGCGTGTCGGTGACCTGTTGTTCGTGTTCGGTGCTCATCGTGGCGCTCGATTAGGAGGGACAACGAAAAAGCGCCACCCCCGCATGTGCGGGAATGGCGCTTCCTCTTAATTCAATTCAGCAGGTCAGGCGGCCCAATCAGGCGGGAAGCGCGTCCTTCGCCTGCTTGATGATGCCGCTGAACGCGCCTGCTTCGTTCATGGCGAGATCGGCCATGACCTTGCGATCGAGCTCGATCCCGGCCAGCTTCACGCCGTGCATGAACTGCGAATAGGTCAGGCCTTCGGCGCGGACGGCGGCGTTGATGCGCTGGATCCACAGGGCGCGGAACGTGCGCTTCTTAACCTTGCGGTCGCGATAGGCGTACTGGCCGGCCTTTTCGACCGCCTGGCGCGCGACGCGGATGGTGTTCTTGCGGCGGCCGCGATAGCCCTTGGCCTGGTCTAGGAGCCTCTTGTGCTTCTGGCGCGTGGTGACGCCGCGTTTGATGCGAGGCATATCAGTATATCCTTATGATCTGGAAAGGCGCGCAGCCACGAGGCCGCGCGGCCAATGCGTCACTTGAGGCCGTAGGGCGCCCAGAGCTTGACGTGACCGACGTCGCAGTCGGCCATCACCTCGGTGCCGCGACGCTGGCGGATATACTTTGCGCTATGGCTCATCAAACGGTGGCGCTTGCCCGCGACACCATGCTTGACCTTGCCGGTGGCGGTGAATTTGAAGCGTTTCTTCACACCGCTCTTGGTCTTCAGCTTGGGCATTTTCATCTCCTATGGCAGAGACACGTCCGAACCGGCCCTGGCAGCCCTTGTCGCCAGGCAGGCAGATGAATCACGTGTCAGTGAAGGCGCGCGACATAGCGTTTTACGGGCCAAACGCAAGTCATTTGAGCCGTCATCCATCCCGGCTTCATTCGGCTCCTTTACCCTGAGACCGTCATTGCGTTAGATCTGCACCTATGAGAAAAATCGTCATCTCCAGTGGATTGCTAATCCTTCTGTTCTTAGGTGCTTTCAAGGCAACGGCCGCAACCGAAGAAGTTGATCGCTACGATATTCCGGCGGAAAATCTGCTGATGAACACCTTCGCGGGTGAATACGTGACCTTTACCTATGGCGGTGCTCTAGCATCGGACGCCAATCAGATCGGATTAGTATTCGCGGGCGCGGAAGTTGCTGCTGCAATCCCCGGTTTCAAGGCGAAAACCCAAGGGTATATCGGACCCGTAGATGCGAGCCCTAGTGTGGTCGTGGAACGTGTTCCCGACAAATCGAACTTCCAATCGGCGCTCGTCACCAATGTCCAGCGTGCGACGACGTCTGATAAGCTAACTCGCTATGGTCAAACCAATTTCTTTTGGGACGTTGGAAGCCGAGGAATGTTCGACCTTTTGGATGAAGAAGGCGATTGGAAGCGAAACGATATGCTACCGCCCGCCTGTATGATATCCGAGACGCAAGATGGTGGAGAATATCACACCTGCCTCTTCAGCATTCGGCGTAACGGCTTCGAATACTCGTTTCAGCTTCACGGCGAGAACCTTGAGTACGCCGAGCAATTCGTGGATTTCGTCCGCGCCAAATTAGATCACTGGAAAATGAATTAGGCGTCTTAGAGCTGCGAGTCAGAAGTGGCTAAGATAGCCTCCGTCGACGGCGAGCGAATGGCCGGTGACATAGGCCGCATCGTCCGAAACGAGATAGGCGACCGCGCCCGCGACCTCGTCCGGCTGGCCCCAGCGCCCGAGCGATGTCCGGCGCTGGAGATGCGCGGCGACATCTTGGTCCGCCACCATGTCCGCATTCGCCTCCGTGGCGAAATAGCCCGGCGCGACCGAATTGACCGTGATACCGCTACCGCCCAATTCGGCCGCCAGCGCGCGGGTCAGCGCGGCGAGCCCGCCCTTGCTAGCCGTATAGAGCACGTCGCCGCGCGCGATATCGGCAGCGATAGACGTGATGTTGACGATGCGCCCGAACCCGCGCGGCTTCATGATCGCGGCTGCCCGGCGAGCGAGATCGAAGGGTGCGACGAGGTTCACCGCAAGCAGCGCCGCCATGTCGGCGCGGGCCAGTTCGTCGAGCGGACGGCGATCGCGCTGACCGACATTGTTGACGAGAATGTCCAGCCCGCCCTCGCTCAGCCTCCCGAAAGCGGCGGCGGTGGCGGCATCGTCGGCTATGTCGAAAGGCATTGCCTGCGCGCGATCGCCGATGCGTGCCGCCGCATCCGCCAGCGCATCGCCGTCGCGCCCGTTCAGCAGCACCTCGGCGCCCTCGTCCGCCAGCCTTTGCGCAATCGCGAAGCCGATCCCGCGCGCCGCGCCGGTCACCAGTGCGCGCTTGCCCCTCAGCCTGTCACTCATCTCAATGCCCGCTCTCTCAATGTTCGTAGATCATCTTCACCGTCATGCCACCATCGACGTTCAGATGCTGGCCGGTAACGAAGCCAGCCTCGTGGAGATACTGGATGGCCTCCGCAATGTCCTGCGGCTCCCCGATCCGGCCCGCCGGGTGCTGACCGCGGTCGATGTCGCGGTGGTCGGGGTTCGAGCGGTCCTCCTTCTTCTGCCACGGGCCGGTCTCGCTCCAGCCGGGGCGGATCGCGTTGACGCGAATATCGGGGCCCAGCGTCACCGCCATGGCGTGGGTCAGGGCGTCGAGCCCGCCCTTGGCCGAAGCATAGGCATAGCTTTCGGGCTCGCTCATCACCGCACGGGTGGAGGAGATGTTGACCACGCTCGCGCTGCCACCGTTCCCGGCAGCCCGGCGCAGAAACGGAATCGCGGAACGGCTGACGAGGAAAGCGGCGGTCAGCGAAGCGTCGATCCAGGCCTGCCATTTTTCCAGCGACAGATCTTCGAGCGGCCCCGAATACGGATCGGCAATGCCGCTATTGTTGACCAGACAGTGGATCGCATCCTCGCCGATCCAGTCCGCAATGCTCTCTAACGCCTCCGCGACCGGTTTTTCCTTGCCGACATCGCAGGCCAGCAGCAGCGCCGTGTCGCCCGGCAGAGTGTCGCGCAACTCGCTTAAGGCATCGTCGTCCAGATCGAGGCCAATGACGCGCCAGCTGAGGCCGTGAAAATGGAGCAGCGCGGCGCGCCCGATTCCGTTGCCTGCGCCGGTGATCATTATCGTCTGCTTGCTATCCTGCATCGCGCAACTCCTCTTGCGGGATTCTCATTCATCGTGCCGCAACCAAACCCGAAATCTTGCGTTGCGAGATTATCTAACAAAGGAGAGATTGCCATGACGCCCGAACAAATACCGCTGCTGATCGGTTTCATCGTCATGTCACTTGGTAGCGTGGCGATCTTCCTTCACGGCGATAAACGGCGCGAGTTCCGCCACCACACCCAATTTCATTCCCTTGTCCCCTTTATCGCGGCGACCGCCTATCTGGCGATGACGCTGGGCACGGGCGTGATCGAGATCGGCAGCACGACGATCTATTTCCCGCGCTATCTGGACTGGTCGGTGACGACACCGATCCTGCTCACCGGGCTGATCCTGACCGGGCTGCACGAACATCCGCGCCACTCCACCTATATCCTGCCCGCCATCGTGCTCGACGTTATCATGGTCGCGACCGGCCTGGTCGCCGCGCTCACCGAGGATCCGACGCAGAAGCTGATCTGGTTCGCGTGGTCCTGTGCCGCCTTTGCGGGCGTGCTCTACATCCTTTGGAAGCCGGTGCGCGATATCGGCGAAAATCTCGGCGGGGCGATGGAGAACGTCTATCG
>LUMV01000173.1_pt2 | contig 29042 bp, 28 predicted proteins | sample 729731 | NCBI WGS metagenome assembly LUMV01 (sample SAMN03860301, study PRJNA289734) | marine metagenome | biome: seawater column; feature: ocean; material: water; isolation source: Red Sea water column Station 192 - depth 200m | place: Saudi Arabia: Red Sea | collected 2011-10-15 | depth 200 m
GCCCCCGACAGACCAAGGACGGCGCACAGGCCGATGACGATCTTTCCAAGCGGCGACAGGCCCATCAGCATATTCCCTCTTCCCGGCGGCGATGCTTGCCATCGTCCGGCGAAGAACTTACGCTCACTTGTGAGTGAATATCAAGCGGCCGATCGCCATTGACGGGCGCCGACCTCGCGTCACATGGCAACGCGGCCAAGCAATGGCGGCGGGAACAGCCGCAAGGGAGAGCCGATGACCGATCCGACAAGGCGCCATTTCATCGCCGCCGCAACCGCCCTTCCCGTCGCCGCCGGCGCCGCGCACGCGACTGAGGCGACGAGCGACACGATTGCGAGCGACCTCGCCGCCTATATCGGTTTCGGCACGAAGCGCGCGGGCGGCGCCGGCGACAATGCGTGCGGCCACTGGCTCGCCGATCAGCTCGCGCGCGCCGGCTACGCGATCGAAAAGCCCGCCATCTCTGTTCCCCATTTCGACGCCGGAGCGTGCGACATGGTCGTCGGCGCTCGCCAAGCCGGTCCGCGCGCCCGTCGAGGCTGCCCTCGCGGCGGGCGCCAGGGCGGCGGTGATCGTCACCAACGGACCGACGGGCAAGATCATCGCGCTCAATGCCGATGGCCGCGCGCCGATGTTCGCGGGTCCGGTCGGTCTGCTCGCGCCTGCCGACGCCGCACCTTTTTGGGAGGCAGCGATGCGCCATGACGCGGCGACGGTGCGCCTGACCGGCGAGGGTAGGCGGCGGAGCGCCTTCAACGTCATCGGGCGGCTCGACCGCGGCAAGGCGAAATGGGTGGTGGTATCGACTCCGCGTTCGGGCTGGACCGACTGTGCGGGCGAGCGCGGCGGCGGCATTGCCGCATGGCTGGACCTGGCCCGCGCTATCCCGGCGCTGCTCCCCGACCACAACCTCGCTTTCCTGTGCAACAGCGGCCATGAATATGAAAATCTGGGCGCCGAGGAGGCGCTGAAGGCGGTGCCCCCCAAGCCCGACGCGACGCATTTCTGGCTCCACCTTGGCGCCAACCTCGCGGCGCGTGACTGGCACGAAGGCCTGTTCCGCCTCGCCCCGCTGGCTGGCACCGATTCGCAGCGCTATCTGGTCGTCAGCCCCCCGCTGCTTGCGACCGCGCGGCGCCTGTTCGCGGGCTTTGCCGGACTTGAAAGCCCTTACCCCAGCGACAAATTGTCGGCCGGCGAGCTCACGGCGATCATCGCCGCAGGCTACACATCGGTCGCAGGCATTTTCGGCGCGCACCGTTTCCATCATGTCGAGGGCGACGATGCGCGCTGCGTCGATGCGGGCGCGGTCGCGGCGACGACCGCCGCCTTCCGGAAGCTGCTCCTTGCCGCGGCCGCACCGGGCTAGGGCCCTGACCCTAGATCCGGTTCGCGCGCGCGATCGCGCCGAAGTGATGCGCGCTGGGCCTCGGGGCGCGGACGAAAGTGTCGCGATCGACCGCGGCCAGCCCGAAGGGCACCGCATAGCCCGACGTCCATTCGAAATTGTCGAGCAGCGACCAGTAGATATAGCTGTGGACGGCAATGCCTTCGTCGAGACAGGCGCGGACCCCGTCGAGCGCCGCGTCGATGAAGGCGATGCGGCGCGCATCGTCGGCGACGGCGACCCCGCTTTCGGTGACATAGATGGGCTTGCCCATCGTCCGGTGCGCCCAGCGGATCGTATTCGCCAAGGCCTGCGGATAAAATTCATAACCCGACAGCGTCTTTTCGGCGTCCTTCGGGGGCGGCACCATGCCCTTTTCGTCGAAGACGAGCCGCGTGTAGCATTGCACCCCGAAGAAGTCGGCGTGGTCGCGGGCGACATCGATCCAGTTGCCGTAGAGCCGCCGCTCATAATCTGCGACGAGCGACGGTGCGCCGGCCGACTGGATATCCTGCGTCGTGAGCGTGATGCCGACCGGCAGTTCGGGCCGCGCTGCCTTGATCGCCGCATAGGCCCGTCGATGCGCCTCCTGCATCAGCGGGGTCGTAACCGCGGGATCGGCGAAGGCGAGGCGCGAAAATTTGGGCGATCCGGTTGCGGCGACCGCTGCCGCCTGTGCCGCCCGTTGCAGCTTTGCACCCGCTCCCGACTGGGGGAACAGCGACACGAGCAGGCCGATATTGGCTTCGTTGAAGGTGGTGACGAGATGCATCAGCCCGCCGAGCCGCTCGGCGACCTTGGCGCAATAGCGCGCGAAGAGCTGCGGCGCGTCGGCGACCTCGAACCCGCCACGCTTCGCGAACCACAGCGGCACCGTGAAGTGGCTGAGCGTCACCACTGGCGCGAGCCCCCGCGCGCGGCAGGCAGTCAGCACCCGGGCATAATGGTCGAGTTCGGCGTTCGAGAAATGCCCCTCGCTCGGCTCGATCCGCGCCCATTCGATACCGAGCCGGTAGCAGTTCAGCCCCAATTGCTGTGCGAGCCCGAAATCCTGATCGTAGCGGTGATAGCTGTCGCACGCGTCGCCCGACCGCTCCTTGAACAGCGTCGGTTCGATATTCTCGGCAAGCCAGGCGTCGCTGTTGGTGTTATTCCCTTCGCTCTGGTGCGCCGAGATGGCCGCGCCCCACAGAAAGCCCTTCGGCGCGGGCTTGCGCCGCGCCGGCGCCGGGGCGTTGCCGAGCAGCACCGGCGCGGCGGCGGCACCGACCGCCCCCTGGATCAGCGCGCGGCGCGCAATGGCATCGCCGCCGCTCATGCCTCGATGTCGCGCTTGTAGGTTTCGGGCAGGAACAGGATGCCGACGACCGCGGTCACCGCCGCAATGATGACCGCATACCACAGCCCCTGATAGATATTGCCCGTAGCCGCGACCATCGCAAAGCCGATCGTCGGCATGAAGCCGCCGATCCAGCCGTTGCCGATATGATAGGGCAGCGACAGCGAACTGTAACGGATGCGCGCCGGGAACAGCTCGACGAGCAGCGCGGCGAGCGGGCCATAGACCATCGTCGCGAGCAGCCCGAAGACGCAGAGGATCAGAATCACCTTGACCTTGTTCACCTGCGCCGGATCGGCCTTGTCGGGATAGCCCGCCGCATCGAGTGCCGCCTTCGCCTCGCGCCCGAAGGCGGCGACCGCGGCGCCCCGCGCATCCTTGTCGAGCCCCACCGGATCGGCGACGGTAGGATTTGGCGATGTCGCAACTCGATTGGTCAAAGCTGTTCTTGCCGATCGGGTCGAACTGGAACGAGCATTCGCCGGCATCGGCAACGACCGTGACCGGCGCGCGCTCGACCGCCGCGGCCATTGCGGGGTTCGCCGCGACGACGAGCGCCTTGTAGAGCGGGAAATAGACGAACACCGCGATCACGCAGGCGGTCATCATGATCGGTTTGCGGCCGATACGGTCGCTGAGCCAGCCGAAGAAGACGAAGCTTGGAATGATGATGAGGAGCGCCGTCGCAACCAGGAAATTGGCGGTCGCGCCGTCCACCCGCGCGATACGTTCGAGGTAGAAGAGCGGATAGAGGTGCGCGGCAAAGCCGATCACCGCCTGCCCCGCCACCGCCCCGAACAGCGCAATGAGCACGATCTTCAAATTGCGCCATTCGCCAAAGGCCTCCTTCAGCGGCGCTTTCGACGTTGCGCCGGCCGCCTTCATCCGTTGGAACACCGGGCTTTCCTCAAGCTGCAGGCGTATCCACAGCGCGACCGACAGCAGCACGATCGAAAAGATGAAGGGAAGCCGCCAGCCCCAGGCATTGAACGTATCGGCATCCATGAACAATCGCAGCGACACGACGAAGGTCGACGCCAGGATCAGCCCGATCATTGCCGTCGTCTGGATGAAGCTGGTGTAGAGGCCGCGCTTTCCGGGCGGGGCATGTTCGGCGATATAGACGGCGGCGCCGCCATATTCGCCGCCGATCGCCAATCCCTGCAGCAGGCGCAGCAGCATCAGGATGATCGGCGCTGCCACCCCGATCGTGTCATAGCCGGGCAGAAAGCCGACCGCGAAGGTCGACAGCCCCATGATCGCCATGGTGACGAGGAAGGTATTCTTGCGGCCGACGATGTCGCCGACGCGGCCGAAGACGAGCGCGCCGAACGGCCGCACCGCAAACCCCGCGGCAAACGCCATCAGCGCAAGGATGAAGCCCGTCGTTTCGTTCACCCCCGAAAAGAAGTGATGCGAAAGCGCCGTGGCGAGCAGGCCATAGAGATAGAAGTCATACCATTCGAACACTGTCCCCAGCGACGAAGCAGCGATCACCAGCTTCTCGTTCTGCCCCTTGCCCGCTTCGGGCGCGGCCTGGCTGTCGGTCGTCATATCCTTCTCCCTTCGTCCCGGCAGCGACGGCGGGCTCTTGACCGGCCCGTCCGCCACGCCCCGGGGATTGTCAGCGTTGCACCGCCATCGTCGGCGCCGTGAAACCCGCATTCGCCAGTTCGCGCTCGGCCTGCGTGAAGCCATAGGCCGGCACGACCTCGCCGCGGCGATCGGTGATGCGGTCCCATTCCGAAACCACGCGCGCGGCCGCATCCTCGCCGCGGCCCACAAACAACCCGTCGGTCAGCGTGACATGCGCGCTCGCGAAATGCCCGGCCCCCGCACAGAGAATGGCGCGCGTCGGTGCGGTATCGCCGACCAGCGCGAGCAGCCCGGGGCTCACCGCCTCGGGCGCCAGCCGCGCCAGCGCTTCGGGCGCGAGCACGCCGTCGGTCATCGCCGTCGCCGCGGTCGGCGCCAGACAGTTGACCCGGATATTGTGCCGTTCGCCTTCGAGCGCGAGCGTCTGCATCAAGCCGACGAGCGCCATCTTTGCAGCGCCGTAATTGGCCTGGCCGAAATTGCCGTAGAGCCCCGACGAAGAGGTCGTCATCACGATGCGTCCGAAGCGCCGCGCGCGCATCTGGTCCCACACCGCCTTCGAACAGATGGCGGCGCCCATCAGATGGACGTCGACGACCAGACGGAAATCGTCGATGTCCATCTTCGCAAAGCTCTTGTCGCGCAGGATGCCGGCATTGTTGATCAATATGTCGATCCCGCCCCATGCCGCGGTCACATCATCGACCATCGCCGCGACCTCAGCGGTGTCGGCAACCGAAGCGGGCGCCGCGATCGCCTGCCCGCCCGATGCGACGATCTCGGCCGTCACGGCTTCGGCGGCGGCGGCGTCGCGATCGTTGACGACGACGCGCGCGCCGTGCCGCGCCAGCATCAGCGCATGGGCGCGGCCCAGCCCGCCGCCCGCCCCGGTCACGATCGCCACTCGATCCTGCAAGTCCTTCTTCATCGCCGCCCTCTCGCTTCCAAATCATAACTCACTCGTGAGTGAATTTAGTTATACGTACCGTGAATCCCCATCGAACTGCGGCGTATTGGCCTGTCAGCCCCTATCCTGCTTCCGCTGCTCGCAAATTTCGCGGAATCCCGCCGCCATGAAGCGCGCCATCCGGTGCTTTACCGCTTCATAATCGTCCGACAGGCACAGGCCGTGCGACAATTTGTCGATGCGCCCGGTCCGCGCGAGCGTGAGCATCAGCGCGCCGGTCACGAAGTGATAGCCCCAGAAAATATCTTCCTCGGCCGCGTCGGGCAGCGCCTTTTTCAATATGTCGATCAGCCGCAGGACCACGGGATCGAAATATTTGTCCATAAATTCCGCGCCTTCGGGGCTGTTCGACGCCTGCGCACCAAAGGCCCCGTAATTCTTCCACCCCTCGCCGCCCTGGATGTAGAGGTCGAGGTCGGTGTCGAGAAAGGCGTGCAGCGCACCTTCGACCGTCGGCTTGCCGGCGGCGGCGCGCTCATAATCGTCGAGCGCCTGCATCCGACGGTCGATCGTAACGACCGCGCGGCGCGCGAAAACGGCATCGAACAGCGTCTGCTTGTCGTCGAAATAATAGTTCAGCAGCGTGTGGTGGACGCCGACCTGCTTTGCGACATCCTTCAGCGTGACGCCGTGAAAGCCATGCTTCGAAAACAGAAGTTCGGCGACGTCGAGAATCTGCTCCATCATCTCGGCGCGCTGCTCCGCTTTTGATGGCCGCTTTGCCGCAGTCTTTGCCTTCGACGCCAAATTCACTTCCTTCCGGGGCTTCGTTCAATCGGGTGCGACCCTCTGGGCCTACACCTGTCCATATTCCGCCCGCAATTGCATTTTATCGATCTTGCCCGTCGGCGCGAGCGGCATCGCGGCCAGACGCACGACGGCATCGGGAACCCACCAGGATGCGACGCGGCCATCGAGCGAACCCAGCAGATCGGCGTCGCTGATCGCATCGTCGCAGGTTTCGACGAGCAGGATCGGCCGCTCGCCCCATTTGGGATCGCTGCGTCCGATCACCGCGGCGAGCGACACTTGCGGCAGCCCCGCGACGATCGCCTCGATCTCGGCGGGATTGATCCACTCGCCGCCCGATTTGATCAGATCCTTGGCGCGTCCGGTGATGGTCAGATTTCCCCCGGCGTCGATCCGCGCGAGGTCGCCGGTATCGAACCAGCCATCGGCGTCGGTCGCCGGCTCGCTCTGCCCGAAATAGCGTTCGACGACCGACCCGCCGCGCACGCGCAAATGCCCCTCGGTACCGCGCTGCTCGGCGAGCGCCCGCCCATCGCCGTCGGTGAGCAGCAGGTCGATGCCCATCGCGGGGCGCCCCGACAGATCCGGTCGCCGTGCCGGGTCGCCCGGTAGCGCCGCCGTCCCCAGCGGCGACAACTCCGTCATGCCCCAGCTCGTCTGCACCTCGACCCCCAGCCGCCGTTCGATCCGGTCCATCAGCGCCGGCGGCATCGACGACCCGCCGACCAGGATACGCTCGAGCGTCGGCACCTCGCCGCCCTCGGCCTCCAGATGCTCGACCAGCCCCAGCCACACCGTCGGCACGCCGACCGCCGCGGTAACGCCTTCGGCCCGGATCAGCCGGGCAAGATGCGCGCCGTCGCTGTGCCGTCCGGGCAGCACCAGCTTGGCGCCGACGGCGGGCGCGGTGAAGGGAATTCCCCACGCATTGGCATGGAACATCGGCACGACGGGCATCACCGCATCGCGCGCGGTAATGCCGAGGACGTCGGCCTGAAGCTGGCGCATCGTGTGAAGATAGCAACCACGATGCGTATAGGTGACGCCCTTGGGCGCGCCCGTGCTGCCCGATGTAAAGCACAGCCCCGACGGGGTATTCTCGTCGAAATCGCCCCACGGCACATCGGCGGCCGCGCCGACGATATGCGGTTCGAGCGCATCCTCCCCTTCGGCTTCGTCGAGCAGCAGGATGCGCGGCGGCGCGCCGAGGCCGCGCGTCGCGTCGCGTGCCAGACCCAGAAGGTCGGCGCTCGCCAGCAGCACCGACGCTTCCGACTGGCGCAGCGTCGACCCGAGCTGCGCCGGGGTCAGGCGCGGGTTGAGCGTGTGACAGATCGCGCCCATCCCCATGATGCCGTACCACGCCTCGACATGGCCCTGCGTATTCCAGGCCAGCGTCGCGACCCGCGCGCCCTTTGCGATCCCGAGCGCCGCCAGCGCCGACGAAACGCGCAGCGCCCGGTCGCGAAGCGCCGCATAGGCGATGCGCCGGACGCCGCCGTCCAGTCCCGCCGACACCACTTCGGCGCCGGGATGCCATTTCGCGGCATGGGAGAGGAATTTGTCGAGCGTCAGGGCATAGGACTGCATCGAACCGTCGATCATTGGCACCCCTCGGCCTTCGGAGGCAGCGGCGGCGCGACGATGCCGACGTTCCAGTTCCACGCTATATCGCCCGCCGCGCGACGGCGGCAGACCACCGCCTCGTGCAGCGCCGCGGTGCCGGGGAAGAGATTATGGCCAGCGCGCGGCGTGTCCGCGAAATGCAGAAAGCCGCGATCGTTGGCATAGTCGGGCCAGTCCGGCCAACCCTTGGCCTGGGGCTTGCCGGTCGCGGCAAAGCTCGCCCAATAATCGCCCATCGCTTCGCTGAGCTTGCGCTCGGCCAGCGTGTCGGGAATTTTCGGCCACAACGGCGGGGTCCGCGACGCGGTGCCAAATACATAGGGCAGTTCGGACGCGTGAAAGGCGTGGAGATTCCACTCCTGGGTCGCGGGATAGCCATGATCGAAGAGATAGATATAGGCGCCCTTGCCCGCCGCCGCCTGGTCGGAAACCAGCCGCTCGGCGGTCCAGCCGTACATCGCATCGCGCGTCGCCGCGAGCATGCTTTCGTCGATGGTCTTGGCCGGATAGCGCGCGAGGAACATGTCGGCGAACTCGCCATAGCCAGCGCGAACCGCGGCCTCATAAGCAGCCGCATCGGCCGGCGGCTTCGGCAAGAGAAAGCGCAGCGACCGGATTTCGCCGCTGTTGAAACCCGCCAATATCGGCACCGGTGCCTGTTCGCCGCGATCGAAGCTGTCGACGAGCTGGCGCGGCACCGTCTTGCCGTCGATCGCCGGAAAGGGGAAATAGCCCGTCGTCGGCACCTTGTCGGCGATCGTCTCGGCGGGCAGCGCCCGCAGCGCCGCAAGGTCGGTCGCCCCAAGCTTGGCGGCCAGATCACTCCCCTGCTCTTCGGCCGGAACCATGCCGTTGACCCGGTCGCGCAGTGCGGGCGCCGACACCATATAGGCGCTCTGTGCCACCGCCTTGGCGAACAGGCCGCGCGCAGCGGGTGCCGTCATCAGATACATGACGCTGAGCGCACCGGCCGATTCGCCCGCGACGGTGACATTTGCCGCATTGCCCCCGAAGGCGCCGATGTTGCGCTTCACCCATTGCAGCGCGGCGATCTGGTCCAGCAGGCCGTAATTGCCCGACACATGATCGGGCGACTCGGCGCTGAGCGCCGGGTGCGCGAAATAGCCGAACATGCCGAGCCGATAGTTGATCGTCACCACGACAATCCCGCGCCGCGCCAGCGCGCTGCCGTCATAAAGCGGTTCGGCACCCGATCCCGCCATCAGCGATCCGCCGTGTATCCACACGAACACCGGCGCATTTTTCGCATTTTCGGGCGCCCAGACGTTGAGCGACAGGCAATCCTCGCTCATCGCGGGCAAGCTTCCCGCATAGATATTCCCGGCGCGCGGCTTGGGCTGCATGCACGCGGCACCAAACTGACTCGCGTCGCGCACCCCGTCCCAGTCCGCCGCCGCCGCCGGGGGACGCCAGCGGCGCTCCCCGACGGGGGCCTGGGCATAGGGAATGCCCCGGAATATGCGGACGTCGCGTTCCGCAACGCCGCGCACGCTACCCGCGGGGGCCGCGACCACCGGATCGGCGTCCGCCGCGGCCGCCGCGATCGGGGCCGGGAGAAGAAGCGAGAGCGCAAGCGCGCAAATCCGCAGGCTGGGCATGATGTCTCTCCTTCTCGGGCCGATCAGAAGCGATAGTCCGCACGAACGCCGACGGTGCGCGGGCGCATCCGGGCGTAGCGACCGTCGAGGAAGGCTTCGGGATGGACGTAGGTGATCGAACTGTCGTTGAAGAGATTTTCGACATAGGCGGTCAGCCCGAGCGCGCCGAGCTTGACCCCTGCGTAAAGGTTCACGTTGGTCCAGGCCTCGGTATAATCGAAGGTCGGGCTGACCACATTGGGCTTGCCCGGCACGTTCGGGAACTGGTTGGGGAATGACCCCGCGTGGGAGACATTGACCGCACCGAAGCCGCTGTTGCTGCCGGCCATCCGGAAGTCATAGCGCAGCGTCGCCGAGCCCTGGAAATGGGGCGAGGCGAGCCGGGTGCCGACTTCGGCGCCCGAAATGGCCGCCTCGACCGCCGTCAGCTTGGTCACCTTCGCCTCGTTGAACGATCCGTTGACCGCGAGGCTGAGGCCTTGGATGGGCCGCGCCATGATCTCGAACTCCAGACCATAGCTTTCGGCGCCCCCGATATTGGTCGCGAACTGGATCGAATCCGACACGCGGTTCGCCTGAACCTGAATATTCTTCCAGTCGATATAATATGCGGCGATATTGGCGGTCAGGTCGCCGCCCAGCCACCGGCCCTTCAGCCCGGCCTCATAGTTGGTCACGCTGTCCGAACGGGCGCCGCTGGGGATGACGATATCATTGGGATCGATCGTGCTCGCCAGCCCGGCGCGCGCATTGACCACCGGGGTGCGGAAGCCGGTCGACACGGTGACATAGGTCGTCAGATCCTCGCTCGGCTTCCACGACGCGCTCGCCTTCCACGACAGGCGGTCGTCCGAAACCTTCAGCCCCTCGGCATAGGGGATCGAGGTGATCGCGAGCGGCGGCACATAAAAGCCGCACGCCGCCGGGAAGGACAGGCAATAGGCGATGGTCAGATAATTGCTGTTGTAGCCGCCGCCGCGGGTGAAGCTTTGCACCTGCGTATTGCCGTAGCGCAGCCCGCCGGTGATCCAGAATTTGTCGCTGAACTTGTAGGTCAGCTCTCCGAAGCCCGCGACCTCGCTCTGGTCGGTATAGCTGTTGAAGCGCTGATAATATTCGTCGGGCAGCCCGACGATATTCTTCGCCGCCAGATATTCGGGGCTCGACCGGTAGGCGAAATCGACGCTCCGGCGCTTGTCATAATAGAAGAAGCCCGCAACCCACTGGAACGGCCCGTCGCCGCGCGAGACGAGCCGCGTTTCCTGAACGAACAGATCGTCATAGCCATAGGCGTCGAGCGCGAAGGGAAAGGCCTGCGCATAGGTGCCGGCCAGGTCGACATAGAAGGACGCATCATAGGTCGACAGCGTCGTCGAACTGATCAGCTCGGCGAAATCGAACTCGTAATTGACCGTGAGATTATAGTTGGTGAGCTTGCCCTGGAACAGGTCGGGCCGGTCCGAATTGCGCACGAACTTGCCAAGCGTCGGGTTGATCAGGCCCGAATCGGCGGGCTTGCTGTTCTCATAGGAAATGAGCAGCTTTACCTTCATCCGGTCGCTGGGCCGCATCAGCAGGATCGCGCGGCCGCCATAGGCTTCAAGGCTGTTCGAATCCTTGATCCCGGTGCCGATATTGTCGACCCAGCCGTCTTCGTTGCGATAATAGCCGGTGATGCGAAGACCCATTTCGTCCTGCATGATCGGCACGTTGACCATCGCATTATAGCGCTGGCGCAGCGCGCTCGATCCCGTCAGCCCCAGATCGACGCTCGCCGAGGCGGCAAACGCATTGAGGTCGGGGCTCTTGGTGATGATCCGCATCGCACCCGCGAGCGAGTTCGATCCGAGCAGCGTCCCCTGCGGCCCGCGCAGAAACTCGACGCGCTCGACATCGTAGAGATTGGGATCGAGGATGGTCGAATTGCCGTTCGCCGAGATCGGCAGTTCGTCGACATAGATGGCGACCGCACTCTGCAGCCCCGCCGAATAGCCGTTGGTGTTGATGCCGCGGGCAGTGAAATTGTTGAAATTCTGCGTCGGCCGGTTGACGACGATGCCGGGCGTATTCTGCGCGATGCCTTCATAGCCGACGATGCCCAGATCATCGAGCTCGCGCTGGCCGAACGCCGTGACGCTGAGCGGCACGTCTTGCAGCCGTTCGCTACGGCGCGTCGCGGTGACGATGATATCTTCGCTGGGCCGCGCGCCGTCCCGTGCCGCCTCGTCGGCGGGCGGCGGCGCGTCGGACGACTGGGCCTGGGCAGCAACGGGTAGCGCGAACAGGGCGACCGCCGAAGCGGACACGAGCAACGGTGCCTTCATGAAACCTCTCCCTCCTGGACGGCCTTATCGAAGCCGTCTCTGCCGCGGATTTATGACCGCGGTCCCCTGCGATGTCAACACTCACTCACATGTGCGTGAATAAATGAAATAAAGCATGAATGAGGCGGGCGAGCGCCGTTGCGATACCTGAATATGGGAAGGGATTGTCGCGCCCGGCGTAGCGAGGATGATCAATGCCGCGTCGCTAATGCCCGCCAGGCCGGGGGGGGCCCCCGTACTGGCGGCGGCGCCTGAATGTCTCGAACGGGGTGGGAAGCGGGCATTCCGGGCTTCTACTTCTCCTTTTCCGCCGTCGCTCTTGCGGATTGCATGACGGTGAGAAGTGTTTGGGCTTTTGCCCGATTGGCCTCTGGAACGGACCTAACAGTGATCTCCTGATACTGAATTGCCTCATTCAGGACTGTGACGTCGCCTCGTGGATGCCCCGACATCCAGCTGGCAAACAGCCATGTAGCCAAAAGAGGTGCGGCATCGACACGTCCCCCTCGGTAGGCTGCTTTCCAAAGCTCCGCCGCTTTACTTTGGTCGCGCGCAACTCCGTCGCCGTTCCAGTAAATCTGACCAAGTATGAATGTAGCATTGGGCTGACCCTGAGCCGCTGCTAACTCGTACCAGTGGCGTGCCTGCGCTACATCATGTGGGACGCCGATACCTCGAAGGTACAAATTCCCTAAATCAGTTTGCGCGTCCGGCTCGCCTTGCTCCGCAGTAGAGATTGCCGAGAGCGCACATCGATTTGTGATAACCCCGGTCGGCGGCCTGCCTATAGAGTTCAGCTGCGCGCGCGAGATCGGGCGTCCCGTTTACTCCCTTTTCGGCACACAGGGCCGAATTGTGCAGTGAGTCCAGACGGGAAGCTGCTGCTTTGACAAACCACCCACATGCCGCAAGTTCATCGCGTAGTGCCGGGGGGCCGTGGGATCCCATCAACTCCCCCAGCATTTCCTGGGCATCGGATCGTCCTTCGGTTGCCAATGCCTCAAGCTCTGAGCGGCCGCCCAAATCACCCTTTATCCAACGCCGCGCGGACTCAATCACGTCATTTCCGACAGGTGCAGGCTTGTTAGGGTCCTCCGACGCCGAAGATGCCGGATCAGCAAGTCCCATGGCATCACCGGGGGAAGCAGCGCAAACGACTGTCGCTGCGGTCAAGAGGAAGGCTACACGACACGTCATTTCGCTATTGTACCCGCCCGAACAACGTCCGCAACCGGTCGTTTCCGGTCGGAACGAAAATGTCGTAGCCGACCGCGAGCGGCAATGTCGCACCATAATGAGCAACGGAAAATGGCGCGCCCGGCAGGATTCGAACCTGCGACCACCCGCTTAGAAGGCGGGTGCTCTATCCAGCTGAGCTACGGGCGCGTGCACCAAGGCTGTGGATCGGGCGAATAGCGTGGTTTGCGGGGGCTGCAAAGCGGGTTAAGCAATGCGGCGATGACCGAGTCTCCGCCGCCCGCCCATCCCGTGCACGTCCGCGCCGCCAGCGTGCACCAGTTCCGCTATTATGATCTGATGATGGCGGCGTTCGTCGCGATCCTGTTGCTCAGCAACATCATCGGGGCATCGAAGCCGAGTTATGTCACCCTGCCCTGGGGTACCGAATGGGCCTTTGGCGCGGGCGTGCTCTTCTTTCCGATCAGCTATATCATCGGCGACGTCCTGACCGAGGTTTATGGCTATGCGCGCGCGCGGCGGGTGATCTGGACCGGGTTCGCCGCGCTTGTCTTCATGGCATTCATGGCATGGGTGGTCGTCGCGCTGCCGCCGGCGCGCGACTGGCCGGGGCAAGCGGCCTATGAGTTCGTGTTCGGCAACAGCTGGCGCATCGTCATCGCTTCGATGACCGCCTTCTGGGTCGGCGAATTCGCCAACAGCTATGTCCTCGCGCGCATGAAGCTGTGGACCGAAGGCCGGCATCTGTGGATGCGCACCATCGGGTCGACGATCGTCGGCCAGGGGCTCGACAGCCTGATCTTCTACCCGCTCGCCTTTTACGGGCTCGCCGGCTGGCCGCCCGAGCAGCTTTATCAGGTCGTGCTGTCGCAATGGTTCATCAAGACCGCCTGGGAGGCGGCGCTGACCCCCGTCACCTATCTGGTGGTCGGCACGCTCAAGCGCCGCGAGGGCGTCGACGTGTTTGACGAGGGAACCGATTTCACCCCCTTCCGAGCCAAGGTCTGATCCGCGTGACGCTGACCCTGCTCGCCGCGCTGTTCGAGGAGCGCAAGCTGTCGATCGTCTCCGCGGTCGGGCTCGGCAAGGATGCTCTGCATATCTATTTCGGGCTGACGCTGTTTCTGGCGGTGCGGCTGGTCTGGCGACGGCGCGGCGGCGGACTGATCGCCTGGGGCGCGGTACTTGTCATGGCGTGCGGCGGCGAATGGCTCGACCTTCAGGCCGAGATCGGCCGCTCGGCGGTCCAGCCCGACGCGGCGCACTGGCACGATATCTGGAACACGATGTTCTGGCCGACGGTGCTGCTGATCGTCGGCCGCTGGCTGGAGCCGCGCGCCGACGCGCCAGCGCCGACGGCTATATCAGGCGAGAGCGCCGAGCGCGGCTTCGAACAGGCGTAGCCCGTCGGTGCCGCCATGCGCGCGGTCGATCGCGCGTTCGGGATGCGGCATCATGCCGAGGACATTGCCCGCATCGTTGAGCACGCCGGCGATGGCGCGCGCCGAACCGTTGACGCTGTCGGCATAGCGAAAAGCCACGCGCCCCTCGCCCTCGATCCGGTCGAGCGTGTCGGCGTCGGCGAAATAATTGCCGTCATGATGGGCGACCGGAATATGGATCGTCTCGTCCGCACGATAGGCGGCGGTGAACAGCGACTGGCTGTTCGCCACGGTCAGCGGCACCGTGCGGCAGACGAAATTGAGGCCCGCGTTGCGCATCAGCGCGCCGGGCAGCAACTGCGCCTCGGTCAAGACCTGAAAGCCGTTGCACACGCCCAGCACCGGCACGCCGCGCGCCGCGGCGTCGGCGACGGCGCGCAGGATCGGCGACCGCGCCGCCATCGCGCCCGAGCGCAGATAATCGCCATAGGAAAAGCCGCCGGGCAGCGCGATGAAATCGGTGCCGCCGGGAAGCGCCGTCTCGCGGTGCCAAACCATCGCGGGCTTGACGCCGGTCACGGTTTCGAGCGCGACAGCCATGTCGCGATCGCAGTTGGAGCCGGGAAAGACGATGACGGCGGTCTTCATGAGCAAGGCTCCTTCGCGGCGGTCAGGCGCGTTCGATGCGGTAGTTTTCGATCACCGTGTTGGCGAGCAGCTTTGCGCACATCGCGTCGAGATCGGCATCGCTGGTGCCGTCGGCGACGTCGAGTTCGATGAAGCGTCCGGCGCGCACATCGGCCACGCCGCCGAAGCCCAGCCCTTCGAGCGCATGATGGATCGCCTTGCCCTGTGGGTCGAGCACCCCGGGTTTGAGCGTCACATAGACATTCACTTTCATGGGCGCGTACCTTCATGTTTCGGCCGGGCGGGTTCGGGCCGGGGAGGATGGGCGCGCCTATGCCCGCGAATCGTCGCGCGGGCAAGGGGCCAGCGCGGCAAATCGGCCGCGCCAGGGAAATGCGAACCGCTCGCAACTTTCCTGTTGCGAATCCCTCGCACTATCCCTAGATCAGCCTTGTTGAGAAGGATTCGCACATGGTCGTCTGTGTCTGCAACGCAATAAGGGAACGCGATTTGCGCGACGTCGCAAAGGACGGCCAGTTGCGCTGCGCCAAGGCCGCCTATGCGCAATTGGGTCGCAAACCCAAATGCGGCCAATGCCTGCCTTTCGCTCGCAATATCATCAGCGACATCACAGCAACCGCCTGAATTTTTCCAAGTTTTCCGCCACTTTTTGGCTTGGCCTGAACGTGTCCGGGCGCCTATAATCCTGTCTTCTTACCCCACCCGACAAGGACAGGACGGACAATGAAGGGCGACCCCAAGGTCATCGATTTTCTCAACGAAGCGCTCAAGAACGAGCTGACGGCAATCAACCAATATTGGCTGCACTATCGCATGCTCGACAATTGGGGCGTCGCGCGACTTGCGCATTTCGAGCGCGAGGAATCGATCGACGAGATGAAGCACGCCGACGAGCTGGCCGACCGCATTCTCTTTCTGGGCGGCCTGCCCAATTTCCAGCTGCTCGGACGGCTGCGCGTCGGCGAAACGGTCGAAGAGATCCTCAAGGCCGACCTCGCGCTCGAGGAAGAAGCGATCCCGCTGCTCAAGGACGCGATCGCGCATAGCGAAAGCGTGCGCGACTATGTCAGCCGCGATCTGTTCGCCGACATTCTGGAAAGCGAAGAGCATCATGTCGACGAGCTGGAAAAGCAGTTCGAGATGATCGAGCGCATGGGAATGGAAAATTACGTCCAGCTCCAGTCGAAGCCCGCCGGCGACGACTGACGCCGGACCGGCCAAAATCCGAGGATTTTTGGGGGCGCCTGCGGGCGCCTCATTTTTCGCTTGTTTTTGCGACTGATTATCAATAGCACTGTTTACGCAGTCCCCTCCTGCCGGCTGCTGCGGCCCTGCGGCAGCCGGCATCTTTTTCGGAGGAACTGGGCTGCATGCCGATGCGCCGCGGATTTGGGCCGTCGATGGGAGGAATGATGGAAACCAGCACGCTCGTCCGCCGCCTGACCGAACAGCCGTTCGTGCGCGACCTGCCGGTCGATGCGGCGCAGGCGGTCCTCGCGCTGCGCTATTGCGTGCTGTGCCATCGCAGCGAGCGCGACCCGATGCCCGAACTCGAACGGCGCTGCGGCAACATCCTCGCGGCGCGCCGCTACCGTCTCGTCGTGGAGGCGATCGGTCATTGCTGGCCCGACCCCTTCGCGGTCGCCCCGCCCTGCTGCCCGCGAGCCAGCTTCGACGAAGCGTTGCTCAATTTCCTCCGCGCCAAGGCGCCGCGCCGCGCGCCGAATGATTAGCGCTCGGGCACAAGATGGGCCCGGCGCAGCGGCCGGGCCCGAGGAGTGTTTCGCTATTTCGGCTTATTCGGCGGGAACCGGCTTGCGTGCGGTGATCATGCCTTCGACCTTCGTTCCGTCCGCACGGACCGGGTCGTGCGCGACGTCGCTGTCGTCGAACACCTTGGTCCAGGCCGCAAATTCGAGGCACACGCCGTCGGGGTCGAAGAAATAGACCGAACGGACGAACACATCGTCGTTCATCTCGTCCGACGATTGCGTCGGCGAATTGTCGTGGTTCAGGATCTTGGTGACCTTGACGCCCTTTTCGACGAGGCGGTCGTAATATTCATCAAAGCGCTCGGCGGGCACGTTGATCGCGATATGGTTCATCGATCCGTGCGCCGACATGAAATTGCCCTGCGTCGGCAGCGCTTCGGGCGCCGAAATTCCCGGCACCGCTTCGGGCGCACCGTCGAACCAGAAGAAGGCCAGGCTGTCGCCGTTGCCGATATCGAAGAAGAAATGCTGGCCGCGATTGCCCGGCAGGTCGATCGTCTTGGTCAGCGGCATGCCCAGGATGTCGCGGTAGAATTCGACCGTCCTGGCCATGTCCTTGCACACAAGCGCGAGGTGGTTGACCCCGCAAAATTCGAATTCCTTGTTTGCTTCTGCCATCATCCGTCTCCTTTGCGTCTCAGTTCGAATTGGCGCCGGGCCGGGCCTTCATGCCCTGGTACCAGCGCAGGATATTCTTGTTTTCGGGGTCGAGCGGCTGACCGACGCTTGCGCCGAAATCGAGGAAAGCGAAGAGCATGATGTCGGCGAGCGTCAGCCGGTCGCCGGCGATGAACGCGCGATCGGCGATGAGCGGGTCGAGCCATTTGAGCCCGTCCTGCGCCACCGCCTTCAGCCCCGCCGCGGCTTCGGGCAGACAGCGCATGCGCGGTTCGAACAGCGGCAGCCCCTCCGCAAAGCGAAAGCCGTTGGTCAGCGGTTCGCAAATCTTTAGGTCGACGCGCCGCGTCCACATCCGCGTCACCGCGCGCTCTTCGGCCGTCGTGCCGATCAGCGCCGGATCGGGGAAGCGTTCCTCCAGATATTCGCAGATCGCGGTAATCTCGGTCAGCACCGTGCCGTCGTCGAGCTCGAGCGCCGGGGTTTGTCCCGCCGGGTTCACGCTGCTGTTATAGGGCGGCCGCCGGTTTTCGCCGCCGCGCAGGTCGACCTCGACCTGCGGCAACTCGATCCCCTTTTCCGCCATGAACAGTTTCACGACGCGGGGATTGGGGCCGACGCTATTGTAGAATTTCATGGCCATCCTCTCATGATCCTTCTAACAGCTTCCCGCATAACCGTCAACTTAATTGACGATTATGCGGGAGCCAGTCCGGGGCGCGGCCAGCGGACGCGGTAGAGCGCCCCGGTGGTCGAGGCGGTGATATAGGCGTCGCGCCGATCGGCCCCGCCAAACGCGATGTTGGTCACGCCGATATCGGGAAGCGGCAGAAACTCCGACCCGCCGCCATCGGGATCGAAGATGGTGATGCCGCCTTCGACCATTGTGCCGACGCAGATGCGGCCGCTTTCCTCGACCGCAAGGCTGTCGAGCAGGCGGAAGGCGGGCGGCGTGCCGACGAACCGCCCGGGCGCCCACGGCGGCGGCGGCGCGAGCTGGCCCGGTGCCACCACGTCCATCGCCCAGACGCGCGCGGTCATGGTCTCGCTGACATAGAGCGTCTTGCCGTCGGGGGAGAGGCCAATGCCGTTGGGACCGATCATCTCGGCGCGCTGGCGCGTGATCGAGGAGCCGTCGATGCTGGCATGATAGATGGCGCCATGATCGCGCCCGCTGCTGCGCACCTGACCATGGTCGGTGAACCAGAAACCGCCCTCGCGGTCGAAGACGATGTCGTTCGGCCCCTTCAGCCGCTCGCCCTCGAAACTGTCGAAGAGCGTCGTCACCGCCCCGCTGGCGAGGTCGACCCGCTGGATCGAGCCGCAGGCGGCGTCGTGCGCGGCATGACCGGGAAAGAGCAGCGGCCCCGCCCGGGTCCACTGGAACCCGCCATTGTTGCAGACATAGGCAGCACCATCGGGGCCGATCGCCACCCCATTGGGCCCGCCGCCCAGTTCGGCCACGACCGACAGGCTTCCGTCCGGGGCGACGCGGGTCAGCGTGCCGCGCGCAATCTCTACAAGCAGCACCGACCCGTCGGGCATCGGCACCGGCCCTTCGGGAAAGTGCAGGCCGGTGGCGACGACCTCGGGCGCGCCGAAGTCGCTCATTCGGGTTTCGACCGCGGCGCGCTCAGGAAGTCGGCGGCATCGAAGCCTTCGGGGGCCGCGACCTCAACGATCGGATCTTCACGCGCGTCGAACTCCATGCGCAGCGCGCGGGTGATGACCGCGTGCATGTCATAGAGGCAGGTGATGTAGGTGAATTCGAAAATCTGCTCGTCGTTCCAGAAGGTCTTGAGCTTGTCGAACACCGCCGTCGGGACGCGGCCGTTCGCCTGGCTGAGGCAATCGGCATAGGCGAGGACGGCGCGTTCCTGATCATTATAGCAATCGGCGACCTGCCAATGGGCGATCGATGCGATCTTCTCTTCGCTAACCCCCAGGCCGCGCAGCGACTTGCAATGCTGCGAAAAGACAAACTGGCTGCCCTTCACCCAGCCCGCGCGCGTCTGCCCAAGCTCGCGCAGCACCGGGTCGATCGAACGCGCCGGATTGCGATAGACCGCGAAACCGTCGACCGCATGTTTGAAGATGTCGGGCGACAGCGCATAGACGGTCCACCAATCGCCCGGCGTGCCGGTCGCGGTGCCTGGTTCGGCCACCGGGTCGCGGTCGCCGAACAGGCGCTGATAATAAGCGAGAACGGTCTCGTCGGTCACTTCGGACCGGGGCACCTGGCGCAAGACGGGCATGAAACGGACTCCTCAGGCGTTGGCAAATTTGCGGAATTCGGCGACGTGCGCGCTGTCGAAATATTCGTCGAGGCGCGTGATCCGGCCGTTTTCGACCTGACATATGATGGCGCACGGCAGGCGCACCGGGCCGTCGTCGTGAACGCGGCGCCCCTTCAGCACATGTTGCTGGACAAAGCCCCCCGGAAAGGTGGTCAGGCGGCGGTCGGCATATTCGCGGTCCTTGATGCGTGAGACCATCCCCGTCAGCGTCTGCGCCGTCTGCGCCGGGGTCACGATCAGTTCGTCGGTATTGTGCCATATCTCGGCATCGGGCGTGAAACTGTTCTGCATCGTTTCGATATCGCCCTGCTCGATCGCGTCGAAAAAGCGCGTCGCCATCGCACGAATGTCGTCCTGTTCGTTCATCAGTCTCTCCTCAAATCCGCGCGCCGAACATCCGGCCGCCATTGGCCGCGATCAGCCCGTCGATATCGTCGCCCTTGTAATCCGGATCGGCGGATTCGCCGAAGGCGGTTAACATGTCGCGCGTCACCATTTCGGCCATCGCCTTCCATTCGGGATGGGTGAAAATCCAATAGTCGCCATGCTCGATCGCCCGGACAACCCGCGCGCCGATCTTTGCCGGGTCCATCCCGCCCGCGAGCACGCCCTGCATGGCTTGGCTGGTCGCCGCCGCGCGGCCCACCTCGACCTGCGCCGGGCGCAGATCGCGCGTCGTTTCGACAATGCGCGTCGCCGACATCCCCGGCATCAGGACCGAAATATCGACGCAGGTGCCCGCAAGCTCGTTGCGCAGCGCCATCGCGATGCCGAGCGTCGCATATTTCGAGCTGATATAGGCGACCGAGATCGGCGGCGGCACGATCGCGACCATCGACGATGTGATGATAAGGTGGCTCGCCTCGCCCGATGCCTTCATCGCACCGAGGAAGGTCCGGCAGGCATAAAGATGCGCATGGGCGTTGACGGCATAGTTCCAGCGCCAGACGTCGGTGTCATAATCCTCGACCGGGCCCGAACCGCCGCCCACACCGGCATTGCTGAACAGGATGCGTACCGGGCCGAAAGCCTGCGCGGCGGCACCGGCATCGGCCCAGCTTGCCTCGTCGGTCACATCGAGCTGCAACCCCATCGCCTCGGCCCCCGCGGCGCGCAGGCTTTCCGCCGCCGCTTCCGCGCCCGCTCCGTCGATATCGGCGAGGACCAGCCGCGCCCCCCTGTCCAGCGCAGACTCTCGTCGCCATAGGCCGGCTTGAGATGATCGCTCACCACGCCGATGAACAGCGGACCGAGGCCGAGGCCGACGATATTGAACATCAGCATCAGTACCGCGGCGGCCGTCGCGCGGCTGCGCGGCGGGGTCAGATTCTGCACCAGCGCCAGCGCCGGCGCGACATAGGCGGTGCAGGCCGCCATCGGGATCAGCATCAGCGCGAGCGACACTTGCCAGCTATCGACGAGGAGCGCCGCGGCGAAGCTGGGGATCAGGACGGCGGTGGCCAGCGCGGGAATCGATCCATAGGCGCGCGGCGATCGCTTCGCGACGTGGCTGACCAGCCAGCCGCCGCCGAGGATGCCGATCCCGAAGGTAATGCCCGCGGCGGGCGCGAACCAGGTCGCCATCGCATCGAGCGGCATGCCCTGCGTGCGCATCAGGAAGGCCGGGATCCAGTTGAGCATGCCATAGCTGACGAAGGCAGCAAGGCCGCTGCCGACCATCACCATGCGCAGCGACCGGCGGCGCACGAACATCGCAAGGCTTTGCCGAAAGGGCAGCGCCTCGTCGGCCGCCTGCTGCTTGTCCATGGCGCCGCGCGCGGGTTCGCGGACCAGCCAGATCAAGAGCGGCGCAACAAGGACGCCAACGACGCCGATGACCAGAAAGGCGTTGCGCCAGCCGATATTGGCCGCCGCCCAGGCGCCGAAGGCGGCGCCGACGAAGACGCCGAACGGACCGTTCAGCGTGAACAGGCCGATCGCGAGCGGACGACGGTCGGGCGGATAATAGTCGGCGATCACCGACAGCGACGGGGCGGTGCCCCCCGCCTCGCCCGCGCCGACGCCGAAGCGCATCAGCGCCAGTTGCCAGAAGTTCGACACCATCCCGCACGCGGCGGTGAAGCCGCTCCACACCACGCAGGCGATACCGATCAGCTTCACCCGGTTCCAGCGATCGGCGATCATCGCGACGGGGACGCCCATCGCCGCATAGAAGAGCGCGAAGGCAAGGCCGGTGAGCAAGCCGAACTGCGTATCGCTGAACTGCATATCGGCGCGGATCGGTTCGACGAGCACCGACAGCAGCTGGCGGTCGACGAAGTTGATCGTGCCGACCAGGAACAGCATCGCGAGCGCGAAATTGCGACGGACGGCGATCGAACGGTCGGCCGGCGCGGCGCCCGCATCAAGGGCGGTGGCTTGCGTCATGGCTCTCCCCAAACATGTGATTCTTGTCGGGTCAAAATACTTAGGTATTTAAGTTTATCTGTCAATGTGCTTTACGGTAAGGCGACATCGAACGGGAGAGAGCAATGGATATCAAGGGTAAAACCGCCATCGTTACCGGGGCCGCGAGCGGCATCGGCCGCGCCACCGCTGTCGCGCTTGCCGAGCGCGGTGCCGCCGCGATCGCACTTGTCGACGTCAACGATATCGACCTGCGCGAAACGGCGGGTCGCGTCGAGGCGGCGGGCGCGCGGGCGACGGTCCACCGCCTCGACCTGTCCGACATCGCCGCGACCGAAGCCTGGTTCGCGGCGCATGGCGACGTCGACATTCTCCACAACAATGCCGGGGTCGTATCGGGACTGCCGCAATTTCCCGACGTCGACGCGGCGCGCATCCGCTGGATCATCGACGTCAATGTGACCTCGCTGATCGCCGCGACGCAGATTGCCGTGCAGGCGATGCGCCGGCGCGGCGGCGGGGTGATCGTCAACACCGTGTCGACCGTCGCGCTCGGCACCGGATTCTACGATGCGATGTATGCGACGACCAAAGCGGCAGTGATGATGTTCACCCGCTGCTGCGCGCCGCTGAAGGCCGAATGCAACGTCCGCGTCGCGGGGATGCTGCCGGGCCTTGTCGATACGCCGATCCTCGACACCACGGGCGCGGGCGGCAAATCGGAGTGGATGGAGCAGGTGCTCGCCAATAATGAAGCGTGCGAACCCAAGGATATCGCGGGCGGCGTCATCGCGCTGATCGAGGACGACGGCCTGGCCGGGGGCGACTGGCTCGCGGTGCGGCGGCTCGCCGGAAAGATCGAATATCAGTGGGGTCATGCCGATACGGTCTGATCCACGCTCGTCATTGCGGGCGAAGCCGCGTCGCTTCGCTCTTCGCAATGGCGCAGGAGGTCAGCGCGTCGGCGCGGCGAGCATATTCTTGCCGAACAGGTTCGACCATTGCTCCTCGGTCAGCACCGGCCGCGCGCTCGCAAGATTGGCGGCATTTTTGACGTCGGTCCCGGCAATCACCGCCGGCCGCTCGCCCACGCGCGCGAACCAGTCGGCAACGGCGGGATAATCGTCGAGCGTCAGTCCGATCAACTGCACCGCGCGCGCCCAGGGCCAGGCCGCCATGTCGGCGATGCTATATTCCTCCGCCAGATAGTCTGCCTCGGACAGCCGTCCGTTCAGAACGTGCAGCAGGCGAACCGTCTCGTTCCGGTAGCGCTCGGTCGGGTAGGTCTGGCCTTCGGGTGCGTAGCGGATGAAATGATGCGCCTGCCCCTGCATCGGCCCGAAGCTGGCCATCTGCCACATCAGCCATTGCTGCGCCTGGCTGCGGCGGCGCGGATTTTCGGGCAGGAACTTGCCGCTCTTTTCGGCAAGATAAAGCAGGATCGCGCCGCTTTCGAAGACAGGCAGCGGCGCCCCGCCGCCGATCGGTTCATGGTCGACGATCGCGGGCAAGCGTCCGTTGGGGTTGATGCGCCGAAAGTCGGGGGTGAGATGATCCCCAGCGAGCACATCCATCTTGAGCAGGCGGTGCGGCAGGCCCGTCTCTTCGAGCATGATCGAAACCTTGTGCCCGTTGGGCGTGGGGGTGAAATAAACCTCGATCATGCAATTCCTCTTTCGGCAAAACGGGCGCGGGCGGCGGCAAATGCGGCGTCGAAGGCAGGCTTCCCCGCCGGGTAGCCCGCAACGGTGAGCGTGACACCCGCGATCCGCCATCGCCCGTCACGGATCAGATGGTGGGTGTAATGACCGACCAGGTCGCCCATCAGCGCGGCGCCGTCGACGGCAATGAAGTGCGCGGCATCGACGATACCCGTCACCACGGCGCGATCGCCCTCGATCTCGGCGCGCAGATTGTGCAGCCGGTGCGCGGTCGCGTCGAAACCCTCGAGCGCGCGGCAGCGGCGCGTCCATTCATCGGCATCGATGGTCGCGACGATCGACCCGATCGCGCCATAGTCGATCGCGATCCGGTCGGCGAACAGCGCGCGATACGCGCCCCAGTCGCGCGCATCGAGCGCGGCGGCATAAGCGGTCACGACCGCCACCGCCGCTTCCCGGTCAAGGAAAGCGTCGATAGCGGTCGCGTCCGTCGGCATTCTAGTGGGACTGCTAGAATTTGAAGCCGGCTTCGATCGACAGGTTGCGCGGCGGTTCGAGGTAGAGAATCGCGCGCGGAACCGCAGTGATCGGCGCCGGCAGGTTGAACGCGCTGCCCGTCGTCAGCTCGTTGGTCAGATTCTTGCCGACGAAGGCCAGGAACCAGCGCTCGTCCGCATCCGAAAGCTGCACGCGCAGGTCGAGCTTCACATAGCCCTTCTGGATGCCGAAAATCGGGCTCTGATTGTCCGAGTCGAAATATTTCGAACGGCCCGCGGCGACGCCGGTGATGTCGAGTTTCAGATCATCGCCCAGCGGCACGCGGCCGTGCGCCGAGACATTGCCGGTCCATTTCGAGGTATAGGCGAGACGATAGCCGGCGAGATTGTTGGTCGCCGGCGTGCAGGTGCTCGGCTGCGACGCAAGGCAGGCAGCCCCCGGATAATCGTCGTATTTGATGTCCTGATAGGCACCCGATGCGGTGATATCGAGGTTGGGCGACAGATAGAGCGCCAGCGATCCTTCGATGCCCTTCGACGTCGCGCTCGCGGCGTTGCCGGTCAGATAGCTGGAGCTTGCCGGCTGATAGACCGAAACCTGCAGATTCTTGAACTGGGTGTCATAGACCGAGACGTTGGCGACGACCTTGCCGTCGAACAGCGTCGATTTGACGCCCGCTTCATAGTTGGTCGAGCGCTCGGGCTTGAATGCGAAGGTCGCGTTCGTCGTGCCGAGGGTATTCGACACGAAGCCGCCCGACTTCGACCCGCGGCCATAGGTCGCGTAGAGCATGATGCGCGGTGCGACGTCGAACTGCACCGTCACCGACGGATCGACATTGCCTTCGCTGAGCGAGCCGACCGCGCTCGAGATCGGACGGATCGCGAACGGGCCATAGACCAGCCGCGAAGCGAAATCGGCGTCCTTGCTCGTGTGGCTGTAACGCAGGCTGCCGATCACGCGGAAGGTGTCGGCGAGGTTCAGCGTACCCTGTCCGAAGACCGACCAGCTGTCCGACGTCTGGTTGAAGCGGCTGTCGATGCGGCCGAAATAGGGCGAGCCGAACAGGTTGGCGATATTGAAGCCCTGCAGCTGGTCGAGCCGGTATTTGCCATGGTCATAATAAGCGCCGACGATGAAGTCGAAGGTGCGGCCGGTCGGCGACAACAGGCGGATTTCCTGCGAGAATTGCTCGAAGCGCTCGGGGAAGCTGTTGTAGACCGAATTGTTGGTAAACGCGCCGCCGCCGCCCGGGATCGTCTGATCGAAACCGTTGACGATATTGGCGTTGAACCAGCTGTAACCCGTCACCGACGTCAGCGTATAGTCGCCGATCGCGATGTTGCCGGTTCCCGATATCATGACCGACTTGGTCTTCGTCCCTTCATCGCCAAGCGCCGACTTGTCGAGATAGCGCGTGAGGTGCGGATCCTGCGCGCTGGTCAGCGGGCTCGACACGGTGATGCCGCCCACGACATCGCGGTTCGCATATTCGACCTTGGCGGTGTAATCGAAATTGGCCGACGGTTCCCATTTCATCGTCAGGCGGAGAAGCTGCTGCTTGATCTCCGGATCGTCATGATCGGTCGCGAGATTGCGGATATAACCCTGCTGGTTGAGCACCTTCATCGCAAGGCGCGCGCTCAGCGTGTCGGTCAGCGGCCCCGACAGATAGCCCGAGAAATCGGTGCCCTTGAAATCGAAATTATAATTGGCGGTCAGCTTGCCTTCGAAGCGGTCCGTCGGCCCCGCCGACACGACGCTGACCGCGCCCGCGGCGGTGTTCTTGCCGAACAGGGCGCCCTGCGGACCACGCAGCACCTCGACGCGCGCGAGGTCGAAGAAGGGTGCCTGCGCCTGACGCGACCGGCCGGCGTAGACGCCGTCGACATAGAGCGAGACCGACTGGTCGAACGCGAAGTTCGCCGGCGGCGAGCCGAAGCCGCGAATGTAGATCACGTCATTGCCCGCGGTCGACTGGACGAAGACGTTCGGCGTGTAATTCATCACCGCCTTGATGTCGTTCGAGTTGAAATCGTCGAGTCGCTGGCCGCTGACGACTTCCATCGAGATCGGAACATCCTGGATGTTCTGGGCGCGCTTTTGCGCCGTCACGATGATTTCATTGCCGCTGCCGCTTGCCCCGGCGGCCGTTTCGGCGCCATCGTCGGCGGTTTGTGCCATCGCCGGCGCGGCGGTAGCCAGCATCGCAAGCGTCGCGACGCCGGCGAGCAGATTCGAATGTCGAGCCTTCATCTTCACCCTCCCATAGAGCCTAGTGCAACGGTACCGGTTTCTCCGTCCGATCCGTCAATCTGATTGACCCTTAGTATACTAATGGTTTTATACTTGTCCAGAGTTTCAAGAGAGGATTCCCGATTATGACCGACGAAAATCGCCAGAGCGCGCTTGCGAGCCGCCCCTTGTGCACCGTGGAGTTCGAGGTCGGCGGCGGCCTGATCGGGATCGGCGCCTCGCCTTTCGGCGACCAGCGGCTCGGCTATATCACCGGCGGACAATTTTTCGGACCGCGAATCAACGGCATCGTTCTGCCGGGTGGCGGCAATTGGTCGCGCGGCGGGCGGCTGGGCGAAGCGGCGTCGGTCGGCACCTTCGACGCGCGCGCGGTGTGGCAGACCGACGACGGCGCGCTCATCTACCTCAGCTATACGGGGCGCAGCCTGATTCCCGACGACGTCCGCACCGCCTTCGCCGACCCTGCCGCGCCCGATGTCGATCCCGCACTTTATTATCTGCGAATCGCGCCCGTGTTCGAGACCGCGAGTTCCCGATACGACTGGCTCAACGGCCTGCTCGCCGTCGGCGTGGGAGAGCGCACCGACTTCGGCGTGCGCCATGTGATCCACGAAATATTGTAGGGCGCCCCTAGAGTCGGGGCCCTAACCCACAGCGCGGTCGCGGCCTTCCCAATAAGGCGCGCGCAGTTCGCGGCGCAAAACCTTGCCCGACGGGTTGCGCGGCAGCGCGTCGATCGTCTCGACGCTCTTCGGCGCCTTGTAGGCAGCGATGCGCTCGCGCGCCCACGCGATGACATCGGCGGGATCGACCGCGGCGCCGGGCGCAGGGACGATCAGCGCCTTGACCGCCTCGCCCCATTTTTCGTCGGGCACGCCGATGACCGCAACATCGGCGACGCCGGGGCAGCCCATGATCGCGCTTTCGACCTCGGCCGGATAGACATTCTCGCCGCCCGACACGATCATGTCCTTGATCCGGTCGTGGACGAAATAGAAACCGTCGGCGTCGCGATAGCCGACGTCGCCGGTGTGCAGCCAGCCGCCGATCACGGTTTCGGCGGTCGCCTCGGCGCGGTTCCAATATTCCTTCATCACAATGTCGCCGCGGATCGCGATCTCGCCGATCTCACCGTCGCCGAGCGGCCGCCCCTCGCCATCGAGGATCGCCATCTCGGTCTGCGGCCATGGCTGACCACAAGAGGTAAGTTTGCCGGGCAGGTCGTGCGCGGCGGGCGAGAGGTAGGATCCGCCGCCCGAGCTTTCGGTCATGCCATAGAATTGCACGAAATCGCAGCCGAAGGTCTTGCGCGCGCGGCGCAGCACATCCTCCGCGATCGGCGAGGCGCCATAGGCGATCGACCGCAACGCCGAATAGTCGCCTGTCGCTGCGGCGGGCTGTTGCAGCATCATCTGGATCATCGCGGGCGCGAGGAAGGCGTGCGCAACGCGTTCCTCGGTCAGCATCCGCACCGCATCGTCCGCGGCGAAATCCTTGACCAGCACCAGCCGCCCGCCCTGCGCCAGCCCCGAAAAGCTGACATTGGTGCCGGCGACGTGGAACAGCGGCATGACGATCATCACCGTTTCGTCCTCGCCATAGGCGAAGCCATCGACCTCGGTCGCCATTTCGAGGAAACGGCGATAATTCTTGTTGGCGAGCACCACGCCCTTGGGCCGCCCAGTGGTGCCGCTCGTATAGAGCTGCAACACATCGTCAGCGAGTTGCGGCGCGTCGGCGGGCGGGGTCGCGGCCGCATCGCCGAGCCAGGCGTCGAAGCTTTCGAAGTCCGGGTGCGCGCCATAAAGCGCCACCAACCGCGGCTTGTCGGCAAGCCCGGCGACCGCGGCCAGCGCGGTGTCGAAGAAATCCTCACCCACGAAGAGCAGCGTCGCGTTCGCAACCCGGTTCGACTGCGCATCAAGCTCGGTAAAGCTCGTTTCGCGATCTCCATATTTGACCGCGACCGCCTGCCCACGCGCGCGCGCCTGCGCCACCGGAATATCGGCCAGCGTCCGAATGGCCTCCAGATCGATCATTTCGCTCTCCCATCGTCACTTTGATCTTGAATTAGATAGAATACTAAGCAAATACTTGGCCAGCAAAAAAGTGAGAGGATCCGCCTTGTTCGATCACCCCATCCTGCCGACAACGATCGTCGGAAGCTACCCCCAACCCGATTGGCTGATCGACCGCGAACGATTGAAGGCCAGCCTGCCGCCCCGCGTGCGTGCCGAGACTTTGTGGCGCGTCCCCGAACCCTGGCTGGCGGATGCGCAGGAGGCCGCGACACTGATGGCGATCCGCGATCAGGAAGAGCTGGGCATCGACATCGTCGGCGACGGCGAGATGCGCCGCGAAAGCTATTCGAACCGGCTCGCGACCGCGCTGTCGGGGATCGACACCGAAAAGCATGGCACCGCGATCGACCGCACCGGCAATGCCAATCCGGTGCCGCTCGTCTCGGGCCCGATCCGCCGCGTCGCGCCGATCGAGGCACAGGACGCCGCCTTTCTCCGCCGCCATTCGACCAAGCCGGTCAAGCTGACCCTGCCCGGCCCCTTCACGATGACGCAGCAGGCCGAGAATGGCTATTATCCCGATCTTCGATCGCTCGCGATGGATTATGCCGATGCCGTCAATGCCGAGGTGAAGGATCTCTTCGCGGCCGGCGTCGACGTCGTCCAGCTCGACGAACCCTATCTGCAGGCGCGCGCCGCCGAGGCGAACGCCTATGC
>LUMV01000058.1_pt1 | contig 28225 bp, 24 predicted proteins | sample 729731 | NCBI WGS metagenome assembly LUMV01 (sample SAMN03860301, study PRJNA289734) | marine metagenome | biome: seawater column; feature: ocean; material: water; isolation source: Red Sea water column Station 192 - depth 200m | place: Saudi Arabia: Red Sea | collected 2011-10-15 | depth 200 m
AACCACGCTCGATCACCCACCGCTCACCCTCGACCAGACGAGAACCAGGCATACCCACCTCCAGTAGTCACATCGTCTTGCAACTACCGGTTGAGACCAGGCTGCGTTCGTGACGGGATCCGGACACGAACGCAACATCGTGAGGGCCTGAGCGCACGAAGGAAGAATCGTGCGTCACCCGACCGCCCAGCCGCGCCCCGAGGCCCGGACCAGCCCCCACCCGGCCACCAGGTCGAGGCCCTTTCGGAGGCCACCCCAGCGCCAGCCGAGGCGGCGTAGCGGCGGGCCGAGACGGGCGCGGGCAGCGCAGCGGCAGAAAGAGACGGACGCCGGCAGCGCACCAGCAGGCCCCGACCCCGCACGCAGCGCAGCACCGCGGTCGCGACGACCCGCGGCAGCGCAGCAGCCGGTCTTGGGCTCAGCGGTCGCGCAGGATGGCGCGGATCCGCGCGACCCGGTCGGCGACGGCGGCCTCGTGACCGTGGCGGCCGGGCTCGTAGTAGTCGCGTCCGTCGACGTCGTCGGGCGCGTACTGCTGGGTGACCACGCCGCGCGGGTCGTTGTGGGCGTAGCGGTAGTCGTGCCCGTGGCCGAGCTTCTTGGCGCCGGAGTAGTGCGCGTCGCGCAGCGCCGGGGGCACGGCACCCACCCGGCCGGCGCGGACGTCGGCCTGGGCGGCGTCGATCGCCCGCACGACGGCGTTCGACTTGGGCGCGGTGGCGAGGTGGATGACCGCCTGGGCGAGCGGGATGCGCGCCTCGGGGAACCCGATCAGCGCGACGGCCTGCGCGGTGGCGGTGGCGACGGGCAGCGCCGTCGGGTCGGCCATGCCGATGTCCTCGCTGGCGTGGATCATCAGACGTCGTGCGATGAACCGGGGGTCCTCGCCCGCCTCGACCATGCGCGCGAGGTAGTGCAGGGCGGCATCGACGTCGGAGCCGCGGATGCTCTTGATGAAGGCGCTCGTGACGTCGTAGTGCTGGTCGCCCTGGCGGTCGTAGCGCACGGCGGCCTTGTCGACGGCGAGCGCGGCGTCGTCGACGGTGACCTCGGTGCGACCCTGGCTGAGCGTCGCCCCCGCGGCGGCCTCGAGGTAGGTGAGGACACGACGACCGTCGCCACCGGCCAGCCGCACGAGGTGGTCGCGGGCGTCGTCGGTGAGGCTGACCCGTCCCCCGAGGCCCCGGTCGTCCTGGACCGCCCGGTCGATCATGACGGCGACGTCGCCGTCGTCGAGCGACTGCAGGGTGAGCAGCAGCGACCGGCTGAGCAGCGGCGAGATGACGCTGAAGTGCGGGTTCTCGGTGGTGGCGGCGATGAGCGAGACCCAGCGGTTCTCCACGCCCGGCAGCAGTGCGTCCTGCTGGGCCTTGGAGAAGCGGTGCACCTCGTCGACGAACAGCACCGTCTCGACGCCGTTCTGCAGGGCGCGCCGGGCGCCGGCGATGACGTCGCGGACCTCCTTGACGCCCGCGGAGACCGCCGAGACCTCGACGAAGCGTCGGTGCGTGTGGTTGCTGATCAAGGAGGCGATCGTGGTCTTCCCCGTGCCCGGAGGTCCCCAGAGCAGGATCGTGAGCGGCTGGTCGCCGTCGATCACCTGCCGCAGCGGCGACCCCGGCACGAGCAGGTGCTCCTGGCCGACGAGCTCGTCGAGCGTGCGCGGGCGCATGCGCACCGCGAGCGGCGCCGAGGAGTGGGCGTTGCCGGCGAGCGAGCCCGAGGAGTCCGGACGCGCCACGGGGCGCACGTCGTCCCCGGGCAGGTCGAACAGTCCGTCGTCGCTCACCCCACGAGCCTAGTCACCGGCGCCGACACGTCCGGATGCTGTGCCAGGGTGAGGCCATGGGTCCGTTCTCACGCTCCGCCCCCGCCGACGAGCCCGCCCGGCCGGGCCCCACACCCGTCGGCGCGTTCTGGGACTGGTGGACCGAGGAGGGGCGGCACCTCGACCCGTCTCAGGCAGGACCGGCCCACGCCGCGCTCGACGGGCTGCTGGCGGCGATCGACCCCGACCTGACCTGGCACCTGGGTCCCGGCCGCACCGCGCAGCACCGGCTCACCGTGTCGGCCGGCGGCCTCGCCGACGCCCGTCCCGCCGCCGAGCGGTGGTTCCGTGCCGCTCCCCCGACGGACGCCACGTGGGAGTACGCGCCGGCGGTCGAGGCCGACCCCACCGCGTTCGACGCCGTGCTCGAGGTCGACGGTGCCGCCGTCGACCTCGCGAAGGTCGTGCTCGCCGTCGAGACCGACCTCGAGGCGCTACGCGTGCACGTCGGCGTGCACCATCCAGCGTTCGCCGAGCTGCCCGAGCGGGTGCACGGCCCGTTGACCTTCATGGTGCTCGACTGGGCGCTGGGCGAGGACGACGTCGCGCGCTGGGTGGGCGGGGTCGAGCCGCTGGTCGACGCCCCGTCACCGGCACGCACCGTGGCGGACCTGCAGGCTGCGGTGGCCGTGTGCGCCGAGGAGCGCGACACCGACGTGTGGTCGGCGCTCTCTGGACAGACCGCCGAGGGTCGTCCGGTGTTCGCGCTCGCCCGCACCGGCGCGCGATGGGTCGACGCACCGACCCTCGACCTGCACCACGCGCTCGTCGCCACGTTCCAGCCGGACGAACGCGGTCTGCCCTCCCCCGAGGAGCTCGGCAGGCTGCAGGCCCTCGACGACTCCCTCACCGCGACCATCGAGCCGCGCGGGCTGGTCGTCGCCCAGGTGACGACCGACGGCACCCGGACCCTGCACGTCTACACCGACGGCGAGGACCAGAACGCCGGCGCCGACGTCGCCCGATGGGCCTCGACCCACGGACTGACCGTCACCGACGAGCGCGACCCGGGCTGGACCCGCGTCCGCCACCTGCTCGGCTGAGGGCCACCGTGCAGCTGCGTCCTGCTCGTGACGACTGTGGCTCCTGGCACGTCCGGCGACCGGGACCGTTCGCCGTCACGTACTGGCTGCTGAGCAACACCGTCACGAACCTGTTCGACGCGTTTCTGGGGGGCACCCTCCACGTCTGGAGCCTGTTCCCGGGCGCGCGCCACGACGGCTACGTCGGGATGCTCGACGTCACCGAGGGCGAGCGGGTCGTGGCCCCGGGGCTGCGAGGATTCAGGTGGGTCCTGGAGGTCACGGTCGACGGCCTGGTCCTCGCGACGGTCACGACCGGTTCTCGCACGCCAATCGTGCTGCCACACCCCGTCGCGGTCGTGGTGCGCCCGCGATACGGGGTCCGCCGTTCCCGGCTGGCGCACACGCCCTGGCGAGCCCGGCTGACGCTCCCCTCGGACAAGGTCGTGGAGCTGGTCGGCCCCTGGTTCGTGCTCTGCCACGCTGCCCGAACGCTCGCGTGGCCCTCGCCGACGACCGCGCGCTGAGCAGGGTCGACCGGCCGGCGCGAGTTCACGACGCGGGGGCAGCGTCCTCCTCGTCGTCCTCGGGCTCGGCGTCGACCCCGGCCTCGGCGCGCTGCTCGGGCGTGATCGGCGCGGGCGCCGCGGTCAGCGGGTCGTACCCGCCGCCGGACTTCGGGAACGCGATGACGTCGCGGATGGAGTCGGTGCCGGCCAGCAGACCGACCGTGCGGTCCCAGCCGAACGCGATGCCGCCGTGCGGCGGGGCTCCGTAGGCGAACGCGTCGAGCAGGAAGCCGAACTTGTCCTGCGCCTCCTCCTCGCCGATGCCCATGATCTCGAAGACGCGCTTCTGGACGTCGGGGCGGTGGATACGGATCGAGCCGCCACCGACCTCGTTGCCGTTGCAGACGATGTCGTAGGCCTGGGCGATCGAGCTGCCCGGGTCGTCGAGCGAGGCGGGGTCCTGCGGCGCGGTGAACGCGTGGTGCACGGCGGTCCACTCGCCGCCGCCCACCGCGACGTCGCCGGAGTCGAGCTCGCTCACGGCCTCGAACATCGGCCAGTCGACGACGAAGCAGAACGCCCACGCCGACTCGTCGATGAGGTTCTCGCGCCGGGCGATCTCGATGCGCGCGGCACCGAGGAGCTGGCGCATCGTCTTCGTGGGGCCGGCGGCGAAGTAGATCGCGTCGCCCGGCTTCGCGCCGGCAGCCTCCGCGAGTCCCTCGCGCTCGGCCTCGGACAGGTTCTTCGCGACCGGACCGCCCAGGGTGCCGTCCTCGCCCACGAGCACGTAGGCGAGGCCACGAGCGCCGCGCTGCTTGGCCCACTCCTGCCAGCCGTCGAGCGTGCGACGGGCCTGCGAGCCACCGCCCGGATGCACCACCGCGCCGACGTAAGGCGCCTGGAACACGCGGAAGGGGGTGTCCTTGAAGTAGTCGGTCAGCTCGACGAGCTCGAGGTCGAAGCGCAGGTCGGGCTTGTCCGAGCCGTAGCGACGCATCGCGTCGGCGTACGTGATCCGCGGGAACGGCCGGGGCAGCTCGACGTCGATGAGCCGCCACAGCTCGGCGTAGATCTCCTCGGCGAGCGCGATGACGTCGTCCTGGTCGACGAAGCTCATCTCGACGTCGAGCTGGGTGAACTCGGGCTGCCGGTCGGCGCGGAAGTCCTCGTCGCGGTAGCAGCGTGCGATCTGGTAGTACCGCTCCAGGCCGCCGACCATGAGCAGCTGCTTGAACAGCTGGGGGCTCTGCGGCAGCGCGTACCAGCTGCCGGGACGCAGGCGCGCAGGAACCAGGAAGTCGCGGGCGCCCTCGGGGGTCGAGCGGGTGAGCGTGGGCGTCTCGACCTCGACGAACTCGTGACGGCCGAGCACCTCGCGTGCGACGGCGTTGACCTTGCTGCGCAGGCGGAGGTTGTGGGCCGGGCCCGAGCGGCGCAGGTCGAGGTAGCGGTGGCGCAGCCGCACCTCCTCACCGACCGTGCCCGCGCTCGACGACGCGGCGTCGTCGATGGGGAAGGGCAGCGGCGCCGAGGCGCTGAGGATCTCGACGTCGCTCGCGATGACCTCGATCTCGCCGGTCGGGATGGCCGGGTTCTCGTTGCCCTCGGGACGCTTCTCGACCGTGCCGACGATCTTCAGGCAGTACTCGGCTCGCAGCTGGTGCGCGACCTCCTCGCGGACGACGACCTGCACGACGCCGCTGGCCTCGCGTAGGTCGATGAACGCGACCCCGCCGTGGTCGCGCCGGCGCGCCACCCATCCGGCGAGGGTGACCTGCTCGCCCACCTGGGCGGCGGTCAGGCTTCCGGCGGCGTGGGTGCGGATCACGGCGTGGTCTCCTTCGAGTGGTGGCCGAGCCCGACGACGGTGGGCGTCAGGTCGGCGGCGGGGGGCGTCCAGGTGTCGGGGTCGACGTCGACCTGGTCGCCGGTACGGATGTCCTTGACACTAGGCGGTTCGCCCGGGAAGAGGACGTACGGGATGCCGCGCCGCTCGGCGGTGCGGATCTGCTTGCCGAACTTCTGCGCCGCCGACGACACCTCGGTGGGGATGCCACGGCGCCGCAGCCGCTGCGCGAGGGCGTCGCTCGCCGCCCGCGACTCCTCGTCGGTCACGGCGACGAGCACGGCCGACGGCACGGGTCGGCTGCTGGTCAGACCGTTCGCGACGAGCGGCACGAGCAGCCGCGACAGGCCGAGCGAGATGCCTACGCCGGGGTACGTGCGCCGTCCGTCGGACGCGAGCTCGTCGTAGCGCCCGCCGGAGCAGACGGAGCCGAGCTGCTCCTGCCCCGTCATGCGCGTCTCGAACACGGTCCCGGTGTAGTAGTCGAGCCCGCGCGCGATGCGCAGGTCGGCGGTCACCCGCACGCCCTCGACGTCGGCGCACGCGGCGACCACCGTCGCGAGCTCGTCGAGCCCCTCGTCGAGCAGCGGATGCTGCACGTCGAGCGCGCGGACCCGCTCGACGAACGAGGTGTCCTCGGTGCTGATCTCCGCCAGCGCGAGGCAGGCGCGGGCGGGGTCGTCGTCGAGGCCGGTCTCCGCGAGCAGCTCGAGGATGCGCTCGCCCGGCAGCTTGTCGAGCTTGTCGACGACCTGCATGACGGCGGTGGGCTCCGCGACGCCGAGGCCACGGTAGAAGCCCTCGAGCACCTTGCGGTTGCTGACCTGCAACGTGAACCACGACGGGTCGTCCGGTCCGGCGCCGAGGACCCTCGAGACGGCGGCGAGCGCCTCGGCCATCACCCGCGCGACCTCGACGTCGGCGTGGAAGGGCAGGGTGCCGTCGCCCACGATGTCGATGTCGGCCTGCGTGAACTCGCGGAAGCGGCCCTGCTGCGGACGCTCGCCGCGCCACACCTTCTGGACCTGGTAGCGACGGAACGGGAAGGCCAGCTTGCCGGCGTTCTCCACGACGTAGCGCGCGAACGGCACGGTGAGGTCGAAGTGCAGGGCGAGCGCGTCGGAGCGGGAGCCCACCTCGACGGAGGCGTCGTCGTGGATGCGACGCACGACGTACACCTCCTTGTCGATCTCGCCCTTGCGCAGCAGCGTCTCGACGGGCTCGACGGCCCGCGTCTCGACGTTGGCGAACCCGTGCAGCTCGAACACGTGGCGCAGGGCGTCGACGACCGCCACCTCCACCGCACGGTCGGCGGGCAGCAGCTCGGGGAATCCACTCAGCTTCGCCATGTCAGCCCTCCTGCAGCTCGGCGAGGAACGGGTTGGTGGCGCGCTCGCGCCCGATCGACGTCTGCGGGCCGTGACCGGGGAGGACGACGACGTCGTCGCGCAGCGGCAGGACCTTCTCGCGCAGGCTCTGCAGCATCTGGTCGTGGTCGCCGCCGGTCAGGTCGGTGCGACCGATCGAGCCGGCGAACAGGAAGTCGCCGGAGAACATCACCTGCGACACCGTCCCCTCGGAGACGCCGCTGCCGTCCCAGTCGACCCGGTAGTAGACGGTGCCGGGCGTGTGGCCGGGGACGTGGTCGACGCTGAGGCTCAGGCCGTCGACCTCGATCACGGCACCGTCGACGGCGTCGCGCACGTCGGCGGGCTCGACGAACTCCGGCAGGTCGTGCAGGCCGAACTGCGCGCGCAGCATCGCGGCGGACGGTCCGGAGATCGCCGCCATCGGGTCGCTCAGCAGGTGCCGGTCGGCGGGGTGGATCCACACCGGCGCGTCGAACTCGCGTGCGACGTCCTGCGCGTTCCAGAGGTGGTCGAAGTGACCGTGGGTGACGAGGACGGCCTCGACGCGCAGGTCGTGCTCGGTGACGACCTGGCGGACCCCGTCGAGGGCGTCCATGCCCGGGTCGACGACGACGCACCCGGCACCCGCCTCGCGGGCGAGCACGTAGCAGTTGGCCTGCAGGGGGCCGGCGGGGAAGGACGTGAGCAGCACGCCCCACAGGGTACGCGGGGCGTGGCGGCCCCCGGACCACGGCGGGCGCCCCGCCGAGGCGTCCCGACGGGCGGCGGGGTGGCGGAGTCGGGGTGGCGTCCTCCTAGACTGTCGCCATGACCACCGCCGAGCACCCGTGGGGCCGCGTCGACGCCGAGGGGACGGTCTTCGTCAAGACCGGTGACTCCGAACGAGAGATCGGCGAGTGGAAGGTCGGGGACCCCGCCGAGGGGCTCGCCTTCTACGTCCGACGCTTCGAGGGCCTCGAGACCGAGGTCGACCTCCTCGAGAAGCGTCTCGCCTCGGGTGCGCTGTCGCCCGACGAGGCCGCCAAGGCCGTCGCGAAGGTGCGCGGGGAGGTGACCGACGCCGCCGCGATCGGCGACCTCGCCTCCCTCGAGGCGCGGCTGGACGCGCTGGCCCCCGCCATCGAGAAGCAGCGCGAGGAGCGTCGGGCGGAGCGTGAGGCCAAGGTCGCCGAGGCGACCGTCGCGAAGACGCGCATCGTCGAGGAGGCCGAGAAGATCGCGGCCGGCCAGGACTGGCGTGCAGGCGCCGACCGGCTGCGCGAGCTGCTCGAGGAGTGGAAGGCGCTCCCCCGGCTCAGCAAGTCGGCCGACGACCAGCTCTGGCACCGCTTCAGCGCCGCGCGCACCGCGTACACGCGCAAGCGCAAGGCCCACTTCGCCGAGCAGAACACCCAGCGCGAGGCCGCGCAGAAGGTCAAGGAGAAGCTGATCGCCGAGGCCGAGGCGCTCTCCTCCTCCACCGAGTGGGGCCCGACGTCGGGCGCCTACCGCGACCTCATGACCCGCTGGAAGGCCGCCGGCTCCGCGCCGCGCAACGTCGAGGACAAGCTCTGGAAGCGCTTCCGCGCCGCGCAGGACGTCTTCTTCCAGGCCCGTGACGCCGCGAACGCCGCGCTCGACGAGGAGTTCGCGGCCAACGCGGTCGTGAAGGAGCAGCTCCTGGTCGAGGCCGAGGCGCTGCTGCCCGTCACCGACCTCGACAAAGCACGTCGCGCGCTCAACGACATCGCCGACCGCTGGGAGGCCGCGGGCAAGGTGCCGCGCGGCCGGGTCAAGGAGCTCGAGGGACGTCTGCGCACGGTCGAGCAGGCCGTCCGGGCCGCCGGTGAGCAGGAGTGGAAGCGTTCGGACCCCGAGAAGTCCGCCCGCGCCGACGACATGATCGGCAAGCTGCAGCGCGCGATCGACGAGACCCGTGAGGCCCTCGCGAAGGCCGAGGCGGCCGGCGACGCGCGCAAGGTCAAGGACCTGAGCGCGAAGCTGGAGTCGAACGAGTCGTTCCTGGCGATGGCGCAGAAGGCCGCCGCCGACTTCGGCTGAGTCCCGACACCGACCGTTCGGCTGGTGTTCACCGCATCAGCCTCCCCAGCGTCGTCGCGCTCCTAGGCTGGCGCGGTGCCGCACCCCTCTCGAGGCCGTCGTGCCCCGGTCACGGTCCTGTCCGCCGTCCTCGTGACGGGCGTCCTGGCCGTCACGGCCTCGAGCGCCCAGGCGGCGCCCCCGACGCCCGCGCCGGTGCTGGCCGTCGTAGTCGCCGACGCCGACGACCCGACCACCTACCCGAACGGCACGTCAGCGGCGCTGGACGACGTGGACCGCGTCCTCGCGCGGTGGCGTGCGGAGACCGGCTGGGTCTTCGGGCGCGGTCGTACGGTGACGACCTCGCAGGCCCCCACCTCCTGCGCCGAGGAGGACGTCCGACGGTGGGCAGCCGCGCAGCTCGACGGCACCGACCTCGCGGACACCGACGTGAGCGTCCTGGCGCTGACGCCCTGTGACGACCCGTCATGGACGATCGAGCGCCGCGGAGACGACCCGGCCACCATCGGCCTGTCTCTCGGACGCGACGCGGTGCGACCGACGCTGCACCCCCTGGTCGGCAGGGTGGCTCGCGTCCCGACCGTGCACGCCCGCATCCTCGACGACGACGGTCGGGTCGTGCAGGTCGCGGCGAACCCCTATGGCGGCACCGGCACCGGCGCCGCGTCGCTCGGGAGCGAGCCCGGCGCGCTCGACTCCGTCGTCCGCTCGGCGCTGGGCGTGCTCCAGGCCGGCGAGGTGGCCGTCTTCGACGGTGACGACGACCTCGACGAGACCCGTACCTTCGAGCTCGCCTCGCGTGGCGCCGCCAGCGGCCTGCGCGGGCTCGCGGTCCGCGACGCGAGCACCGGCCACCGGCTGTGGTTCGACTACCGCGACCGGACCGGTCTGGACGCCGACGCACCCTACGGCGGCGAGCGACGCAGCCACCGCGTCCGCTGGACGACCGGCGTCACCGTCACGTCCACCGAGCAGGGACTGCTCAACCTCGTGCCGCGCGCCGCACCCGCCGACGACGGGTCGCCGTCGTGGGACGGGGCCTTCGGGCCCGGGACGACGCTGCGCAGCGGCCGGCTCACCGTCGTCTTCGGCGAGCAGGCGGAGCGCGCGACCGTGACCGTCACCCGCGAGGGTCGCTACGACGCCGCGTTCGAGGGCGGCGTGCCGCGGGTCGTCGGATCCGTGCGGGTCGGCGGGACCGCGCGGGTCGCCTACGACGCGATCTCGCCGGAGCCGACCACGCAGGGCGTGCAGTGGTACCTCGACGGGGAGCCGGTGCGGGGCGCGACGGGGCAGACCTTCCGCCTCGGTCGGGACGACCTGCACGCGCGCCTGTCAGTCCGACTGCGGGCCGACCGAGACCGCTACGTCCCGATCGACCGGACCTCGGCGGGCGTCCGCGTCGGCGCCGGCGTGTTCTCGGCGCCTCGCCCCGTCGTGCGGGGTTCCCTGCGCGTCGGCACGCGCGCGTCGGTGTCGCTCGGCACCTGGACGCCGCGCAGCACCTACACGGCCGTCCAGTGGTACGCGGACGGGAAGGCCCTGCGTCGCGCGGACGACCGCACCCTGCTCGTCACGAGGGCCCTGCGCGGCAAGCAGCTCTCCGTGCGGGTACGGGGCACGCGGGTCGCCTACCAGGACCTGACCCTCACCTCGGTCGCTCGTCGCGTCCCGCGCTGAGGCCCGGAGCGGGCCCAAGCCGCGCGGCGCGCCGACCGGGTCAGCGGCGCTGCGGTGCGAGCGTGCGGGTGTAGAGCGCCCGTCCCTCGACGTCGCGCAGCGTGACGGTCAGCGCCTGCGTGACGGCGTCGATCTCGACCTCGCCGAAGAACTGGAACCCGTCCGCTGGTCCGGTGTTGGGCGTCGGCGGGGCGGCGACGAACTCCGCGCGCGGACCGAACGTCGCGTCGAGCCGGTTCGGTCCGAAGGCACCGGCGTTCAACGGGCCGGACACGAACTCCCAGAACGGGTCGAAACGCTGGTAGGCGGCCCGGTCGGGCGAGTAGTGGTGCGCCGCCGTGTAGTGCACGTCGGCCGTGAGCCACACGTGGTTGCGGATGCCGGCGTCCTGCAGCGCCGTGAGGACCTGCGCGATGTCGATCTCGCGACCGCGCGGCGCCCCGGCGTCGCCCTGGGCCAGACCCTCCTGCGCGCTGCTGCCGTCGGGCACGACCAGCCCGATCGGCAGGTCCGCCGCGATGACCTTCCACGTGGCGCGGGAGGCGCGCAGCTCACGCAGCAGCCAGCGGGTCTGCTCGGCGCCGAGCACCCCTCCGTCGCCCGAGGTCTCGTCATTGGCCGTGTTCGGGTCCTTGTGGGTGCGCATATCGAGGACGAAGACGTCGAGCAGCGGTCCTTGGTGCAGGACGCGGTAGACCCGGCCGACCCGGTCGGGCGAGATCTCGGCGACGGGCACGTAGTCGTGGAACGCGCGCCGCGCCCGCGCCGCCAGCACGTCGACGCGACGCTCGGTGTACCGCGCGTCGTCCAGGACCTCGCCGGGGTACCAGTTGTTGGTGACCTCGTGGTCGTCCCACTGCGTCACCTGCGCGGTGCTCGCCAGGAATGCGCGCCAGTTCTCCGCCTCCAGGTTGTAGCGGTACTGGCCTCGGTACTCGGCGAGGGTCTCGGCGACCTTCGACTTCTCCTCCGTGACGAGGTTCGTCCACGTCCGGCCGTCCGACAACGGCACGGACGCCTGCACGGGACCGTCGGCGTACACGGTGTCGCCGCTGCAGAGGAAGAAGTCGGCGTCGCGGCGGGCCATCGCGTCGGCGATGCGGAAGCCGCCCAGGTCGGGGTTGACGCCCCAGCCCTGTCCGGCGACGTCGCCGGACCACAGGAAGCGGACGTCGCGCCGCCGTCCGCCGAGCGTCCGGACCCGGCCGGAGACGGGACGTCCCGAGCGGCGCGGGTCGTGCAGGTCGACGGCCCGCAGCCGGTAGTGCACGTCGGTCCCGGGCGGGAGCCCTCGCACCGTCCACTGCCCGGTGAGGTCGGTGTCGGGCGTGACGCGCGGACCAGGGACGGTCACGGCGCGCCGGAAGGAGGGGTCGCGCGAGGTCTCCGCGACGAGTCGCGCCGGCCGGTCGGCCCGCCCCCACAGCGTGGCCTGCCCGGCGTGCACGTCACCGGCCTGCACCCCGTGCGTCAGCTCGGGCCTGCCCCGCCGCACGAGAGCCGGCACACCCCGCGCTGACGCCGGCCCACCCCCCAGCAGCACCCCACCGGAGGTGGCAGCGGCGAGCGCAGCAGCGCGGACGACGGTACGGCGATCGATCTCCCCCGAGCTCATGCCACGACCCTCCCTCACCCGTCTGACCACCGGGTGTCGCGCCGGTGACCTGCACGTGGCGCAGGAGGGCCTGCTGGTGCGCTGCCTCGGCTTGCGCTGGGGGTGGTCTCCGAAAGGGCCTCGACCGGGCGGTTGGCGACCGCGCTGGTCTCGGGTCTCGGGCTGTGGCTCGCGCGGGACTCACAATCTGCGTTGGTGGGTTGAAGGCCAAGGCTTCTGCGTTTGCTGCGGGATCCCGTCGTGGATGCAGAAGCGTTCGGCCTCGAGTGCACGAAGGACGAATCTTTGATGCAGTGTGGGGGACGGACGAGAAGCCGGCCCCCACGTTCCACCCCACCGCCATGCGGCCGATTCGGTGGCACAGTCCTCGATCGTCCGGTTAGATAAATCGTATGGACGAAGCCCCCGGGGAGGGCGGGGCGCGGACGTTGACCGCGCGCCGCGAGACGCCCGCCACGACGACCGACCCCGACCGCGCGGTCGAGGCGACCGGACTGCTCGACACCCCGCGCGAGGAGCGGTTCGACCGGTTCACGCAGCTGGCTCGCACCATCTGGGGCGTGCCGATGTCGAGCATCAACCTCTTCGACCACGAGCGGTCCTTCCTGAAGTCGACCGCCGGCATCGACGGGGTCACCGAGGTCAGGACGAGCGACACGTTCTGCGAGACCACGCGCGAGCACGACGCGCCCCTCGTCGTCACCGACGCCGTGGAGGACCCGACGTTCGCCTCACTGCCCACCGTCACCGCCTTCGGGGTCCGCTTCTACGCCGGTCACCCGATCCGCGACCAGCACGGCACGACGATCGGGACGCTCTGCCTGTACGACACGAGCCCCCGCGAGTTCGGCGACCACGACCTCACGATGCTCGAGCAGCTCGCGACCTGCGTGCAGGACGAGGTGCACCTCAGCTCCGACCGCGAGCACGCCACGTCGGTGCAGCAGGCCCTGCTCCCCCGCGGCGTCCCTCCCGTGCCGGGCTACACGTTCGCCGCCACCTGCGTCGCCACCGGGCTCGTCGCGGGCGACGCCTTCGACCACCGCGAGCTCGAGGGCGGGCACTACGTGCTCGTCGCCGACGTCATGGGCAAGGGCACCGCCGCCGCCATCCTCATGTCGGCGGTTCGGACCGTCATCCGGGCGGAGATGCGCCGCTTCGCCGAGACCGACCCGGCCACGCGCGGCCACCTGGGCGGTGTGCTCGAGCGCGCTCGCGACGTCGTCCAGGACGACCTGGAGGCCGCCGAGGCGTTCGTCACCGTCTTCCTCGGCTGGGCCGACCCGCACACCGGCGTCCTGTCGTTCGTCGACGCCGGACACGGGCTCTCCGTGGTCGTCCACCACGACGGGAGCACCACGACCCTCGGCTCCGACGACCTGCCGCTCGGCGTCGACGCGACGTCCGACTGGCACGAGCAGCGCGTCGAGCTCGCCGCGGGCGACACGTTCGTGTGCTTCAGCGACGGTCTGCTCGACGTCGTCCCCGACATCGAGGTGCCCTCGGCCGCCGTGAGCCGCCTGGTGGCCGCCACGGGTTCGCCCCACCGGCTCGTGCGCGAGGTCGAGCGGCTCGCCCTCGCCGTGCCCGTGCGCGACGACGTGACGGTGCTGGCGGTGCGCAAGGACGCGGCGGAGTGAGCTCACCGCTCTGGCAGGTCCGGCTCCTGGTCGTCCTCACGGCCGTCCTCGGGGTCAACTACGTCCTCTGGCGCTGGTTCTTCTCCGTCAACTGGCCGGCCTGGTGGATCGCCGTGCCGTTGGTGATCGCCGAGACGTACAGCGTCATCGACTCGCTGCTGTTCGGCATGACCATGTGGCGCTCGAAGCGACGTCCCGCCCCGCCGGACGCACCGCCCGACGCCACCGTCGACGTCTTCATCACCACCTACAACGAGCCGCTCGACCTCGTGCAGCGCACCGCCCTGGCGGCCGCCGAGATCCGTCACCCGCACCAGACGTGGATCCTGGACGACGGCAACCGCCCGGAGCTCGCCGCCTGGGCGGAGCAGCACGGCATCGGCTGCCTGCACCGCACGGCCGACTGGGTCGACCGTCCCCGGCACGCCAAGGCCGGCAACATCAACAACGCGCTCATGGCCACGGAGGGTGAGTTCATCCTCATCCTCGACGCCGACCAGGTACCAACCCCCGACATCCTCGACCGTGTCCTCGGCTACTTCGACGACCCGCGCATGGCGCTCGTCCAGACGCCGCAGTACTTCGTCAACGTCGACGACGCCGACGTGCTCGGCAGCCAGGCGCCGCTCTTCTACGGGCCCATCCAGCAGGGCAAGGACGGCTGGAACGCCGCGTTCTTCTGCGGCTCGAACGCGGTCATCCGCCGCGAGGCGCTCATGCAGCTCGGCGTCTCGCGCTACGCCGACGAGCTCGAGCGCAGCGTCCGCACCGCCCTGCGCACGGCGCGAAAGATCGTCGGCCGCGCGCGGTCGGGCATCGAGGAGTCCGACGCCTCCCTGCGCACCCTGCTCGACAGCATCGACTACGACGCCCGACGCGCGCTGGGCGCGCTCGACCGCGGCGAGGCCGTCGCCGACGTGACGTTCCGGTTCGGCCTGCGTCTGCGCGACGCCGAGCGCGAGGTGGCCCGCTCCGACGCGCGGCTGCTCGCCGACGACGTCGCCGCCATCGCCGCCCTCGAGGACGGGCTGTCGACGGACGGCCTGGACGCGGTCGACGTCGAGGTGCTCGCCGCGACGCTGGAGCGTGACTGGTCGGCGGCCGGGGCGCTCAGCAGCGTGCGACGACTCGTCGACGCGGTCGACGTGTCGCGACTCGACGAGGCGCAGCCCGTCATGCCGCTGGCGACCATCTCGGTCACCGAGGACATGGCCACCGCGATGCGCCTGCACGGCATGGGGTGGCGCACGGCCTACCACCACGAGGTCCTCGCCCACGGTCTCGCGCCGGAGGACATGGCCTCGATGCTCACGCAGCGACTGCGCTGGGCCCAGGGCACGGTCCAGGTGATGTTCCGCGAGAACCCGCTCGTGCAGCGGGGGCTGTCGTGGCCGCAGCGCCTCATGTACTTCGCGACGATGTGGAGCTACCTGTCCGGCTTCGCCGCCATCGTCTACATCGGCGCACCGGTGGTCTACCTGATCCTCGGCGTGCTGCCCGTGCAGGCCCTGAGCAGCGACTTCTTCATCCGCCTCGTGCCGTTCCTGGTCGTGAACCAGCTCTTGTTCTTCGTGGTGGGGCGCGGGGTGAAGACCTGGCGCGGCCAGCAGTACTCGCTCGCGCTGTTCCCGGTCTGGATCAAGGCGTTCACGTCGGCCTTCGGCAACGTGTTCCGCGGCCGCGCGCTCGACTTCGCCGTGACGCCGAAGGTCGTCACGCCCACCGAGGGACGTCCCCGCTGGGACCTCATCAGGCCGCAGCTGATCGCCATGGGCCTGCTCGTCGCGGCTCTCGTCATCGGCGGCATCCGCCTCGCCGTGGGTCAGGCCCAGCCGCTGGGTACGGCACTGAACGTGGTGTGGGTCGTGTTCGACCTCGTCATCCTGAGCATCATCATCCGGGCCGCGCGGTACCGCGGCAGCGCATCGGTCGAGGAGAGGACCCCCGCATGACCGACATCCACGTCGCCCACACCGAGCGCGGGATCGGGGTCGTCACCCCGGTCGGCCGGCTCACGATGGTCGTCACCCGCCAGCTGACCGAGGCCATCACCGGCCTCGTCGACGGGGGGACGTCCAAGGTCGTCGTCGACCTGGGCGAGACGACGTTCCTCGACTCCTCCGGCCTGGGTGCGCTCATCGCCGGTCTCAAGCGGTGCCGCCAGGCCGGCGGCGACCTGCGGCTCGCCCGACCGACCGAGCAGGTGACGACCGTCCTGTCGCTCACCAACCTCGACCGCGTGCTCCGACCGCGTGCCTCGGTCGCGGAGGCGTTCTGATGGCCGACATGCACAGCGTCGACCTGGTGCTGGAGGCCGTCCCCGAGCAGGTCGACACGCTGCAGGACGAGATCGCCCAGCTCTGGGAGAGCGTCCCGTCGGTGTCGACGACCGACCGGGTGCGGTTCGAGATGGCGCTCGTCGAGATCTTCGCCAACATCGTGGAGCACAGCGTCCGCCACCACCCCGGCCCTCCCCTGCGCCAGGTGACCATCCGGCTCGACGTGTCCCCCGGGCTGGTCGAGGCGCGGTTCGCCGACGACGGCCGTCCGGTGGGGCTCGACCTGAGCGACGTGACGATGCCCCCGCCGGACGCCGAGGACGGTCGCGGGCTCGCCCTGACGATCGCCGCCGTCGACGCCCTGGCCTACGAGCGCGAGGGCGACATCAACCGGTGGACGGTGACCTGCCGGAGGAGCGGGTGATCCTGCGGCGTCTGCTCCTCACGGCGCTCGTCGGGCTCCTCCCCCTCCTGGGCGGAGCACCCGCCCAGGCCGCCGACGTGGTGCCGACGCCGACGGACGGTCCCTACGTGGGGCCCATGCTCGACTGGACCCGTGACTCTGCCGACGACTACGCCGACCGGCTCGGCGTCTCGCCGTCGGTCTACGCCCAGAAGGTGCGTTATCCGCTCGACCGTGACGACCGCCTGTTCCTGCGCCAGTTCGTGCAGCAGACCGCCGCGCACGGGGCGATCGCGCAGCTCACCCTCGAGCCGCGGGTCCCGCTGGACCAGCTGACCGCGGCTGACGCTCGCGCGGTCGGCGAGCAGCTGCAGACCCTCCACGAGCAGCTCGACACCGACTTCGTCGTCCGGTTCGCGCCGGAGATGAACGGCACGTGGACCGCGTGGGGGCAGCAGCCCGAGGCGTACAAGGCAGCGTTCCGCGAGGCTGCCCGAGGGATCGCGTCGCGGACCGACGCCGTCGAGATGGCCTGGGTCCCGGTGTACGGCGCCGGCTACCCCTTCGGTCGGGCCTATGGCTCCATCCCCGGCTCCGCGCCGCGGCCCGTGGGGCAGCTCGACACCGACGACGACGGTCGGGTCACCGAGGCCGACGACCCGTACGGTCCGTACTGGCCCGGCGCCGACGTCGTCGACCGGGTCGGGCTGGTCATGTTCCGGTTCGGCCGGGCCCAGCCGTTCGGCACCGACTCCGTCCCCGCCCCCGACGAGCTCGTCGCCCGTCTGCAGGAGCGCTACGGCTACGACGACGACACCCGACGTCGTCCGTTCTACGACCGCTTCGCCCGCGACGGACGCTCGATGTCGCTGGAGACCGCAGCGGCCTGGTACGACCGCGGCGACGTCGACGAGCTCGCCCTGAAGTCGGCCTGGTGGGACCAGGTCTTCTCCCCCGCCGTCCGGTCCGCCTACCCCCGCCTCGACCTCGTCACCTGGCTCGAGCAACGTCGGCGCGAGGACGAGGCCGACGGTCGCGAGACCGACTGGCGGGTGACGTCGCGACCCGAGCTCGCCCGACCGTTCGAGGCGGTACTGCGCACCGGGGCGACGACCGGCGCCGTCACCCGGGTGGTCGACCAGGACGTCGCGAACGAGTCGACGGCCGAGTACCGGCAGGCCGACCCGGCCGACGGCGACCCCATGGCCTGGATCGTCGGCTGCGTCGTGCTCGCCGCCCTGCTCTTCGTCGGCTCGGGCCTGGTGCGTCGTGTCGCACCGTCGTGGCGCTACCCCGACGACGGCGGGCTGCGCGACGGCCGGGTCGACTTCCTGCGCGGCTGGGTGATGGTGACGGTGGTCGTCGTCCACACCGAGCTGGCCGGCCCGTACTCGTTCCTCAGCCGCAACGCGATCGGGGCCATCACCGGGGCCGAGATGTTCGTGCTGCTGTCCGGACTCGTGCTCGGGATGGTCTACCCGCGGGCCGTCGAGCGCGTCGGCGAGCGGGCCGCGTCGGCGGCAGCCTGGGCCCGTGTGCGCAAGCAGTACCTGACGGCCCTGGGCGTCGTCGTGCTCGTCTACCTCATCGGACTGGTGCCGGGCATCAGCGCCACGGTCGTCACCACGTTCACCGACCGCGGCACGGGCACGGGCGGCGGGGCCGCGGCGGGCCAGGTGTACGACCTCTACGCGAACTTCCCGCAGCTGCTCGCCTACCCGCCTCCCTGGTACGCCGTGCGAGGGCTGCTGCTCCTGGAGATGGGCCCCTGGGTCTTCAACATCATGGGGCTGTTCGTCGTGCTCTCGGCCCTGGTGCCGGCCCTCATGTGGCTGCTGCGTCGACGACTGTGGTGGCTCGTCCTGGTCATCTCCTGGACCCTCTACGGGATCGAGGCCGTCACCAAGGCGTCCGTCCTGCCCTCGCAGTTCGACGCCGTGTTCCCGCTGCTCAGCTGGCAGCTGCCCTTCCTGCACGGACTCGTGATCGGCTACTACCGCCGCCCGATCACCCGGGCGCTGACGAGCCGGCGCGGCGTCGCGGTCGTCACGACTCTCGTCGTGGGGTACGCGGTGGTGCTCACGACGTTGTGGGCGACGCAGGGCGCGCCGTTCCTCGGGATCGTGCGCTACGACTGGCTGTACGAGAACCTCTACCAGCGCATCTACCTGCAGCCGGGGCGGCTCATCGACCTGCTGCTCGTGCTGGTCGTCGCCTACGCGCTGCTCACGGCCGCGTGGAAGCCGCTGAACCGCGTGTTCGGCTGGTTCTACGTGCCGATCGGCGCGGCCAGCCTCTACGTGTTCATCGTGCACGTCTTCTTCGTCGTGGCCGTCGCCAACATCCCCGGCCTCGACCGCACCAGCCCGTGGCAGGGCGCCGTCGTGCACACCGTCGAGCTCGGGCTGATCTGGCTGATGGTGCGCCGGCGCTTCCTGTTCAAGGTGATCCCGACCTGACGAGACGACGGGTGTCCTGACGGTGGGGTCCTGGGCTGGCGGCCAGGACCCCGTCGTCAGGGCAGCGTCACTGGGTGACGCGGTAGACGTCGAAGACGCCCTCGATGTGCCGCACGGCCGCGAGCACGTGGTCGAGGTGCTTCGGGTCGCCCATCTCGAAGCTGAACTTGCTCTTCGCGACTCGGTCGCGCCCGGTGGTCAGCGCCGCCGACAGGATGTTGACGTGCTGGTCGGAGATGATCCGGGTGATGTCGCTGAGCAGGCGCGGCCGGTCGAGCGCCTCGACCTGGATGGCGACGAGGAAGGTGCTGTGCGCCGTGGGGGCCCACTGCACGGGGACCAGACGCTCGGGCTGCGAGCGCAGCGACTGCAGGTTCACGCAGTCCTTGCGGTGCACCGAGACGCCCGAGCCTCGGGTGACGAACCCCTCGATGTCGTCGCCCGGCACCGGCGTGCAGCAGCGGGCGAGCTTGACCATGAGGTCGCCGGAGACGCCCACGACGAGCACACCCGCCTGGCCGTCGCCGCGCGGACGGCGCGAGCCGCTGCCCGGGATGACGGTCGCCTCGGCGAGGTCCTCCTCCGCACCGTCGCGGCCGCCGGACAGGGCGATGACCCGCTCGACGACGTTCTGCGCACCGACGTTGTTCTCCCCCACGGCGGCGTACAGCGCCGAGACGTCGGGAAGGTTGAGGTCCTTGGCGATCGCGTCGAGCGTGTCGTGCTTGAAGATGCGGTGCAGCGGCAGGTTCTCCTTGCGCATCTGCTTCGCGATGAGGTCGCGGCCGTGCTCGATCGCCTCCTCGCGCCGCTCCTTGGTGAACCACTGACGGATCTTGTTGCGCGCGCGCGGGCTCTTGACGAACTCCAGCCAGTCGCGGCTGGGCCCGGCGTCAGGCGACTTGGACGTGAAGACCTCGACGACGTCGCCCGTCTTCAGCTCCGACTCCAGCGAGACGAGCCGTCCGTTCACGCGGGCGCCGATGCACGCGTGGCCCACCTCGGTGTGCACGGCGTAGGCGAAGTCGACCGGGGTGGCCTGGGCGGGCAGCTGGATGACGTCGCCGCGCGGGGTGTAGGCGTACACGCCCGCGCTGTTCATCTCGAAGCGCAGGTTGTCGAGGAAGTCGACGGAGTCCTCGGTCTCGGACTGCCACTGGACCAGCTCGCGCAGCCAGGCCATGTCGTCGCTGCCCGGCGAGGCGTTCTTGCCGGTGGCCGGACGCGCGCTGCCGTTCTCCTTGTACTTCCAGTGCGCCGCGACACCGTACTCGGCGCGACGGTGCATGGCGTGCGTGCGGATCTGCAGCTCGACCGGCTTGCCCTGCGGGCCGATCACGGTCGTGTGCAGCGACTGGTACATGTTGAACTTCGGGACCGAGATGTAGTCCTTGAACCGACCGGGGATCGGGTTCCACCGCGCGTGGAGCACACCCAGCACGCCGTAGCAGTCGGCAACGGAGTCGACCAGGATCCGCACGCCGACGAGGTCGAAGATGTCGGTGAACTCGCGCTCGCGCACCAGCATCTTCTGGTAGATCGAGTAGTAGTGCTTGGGCCGGCCGCTGACCGTCGCCTTGATCTTCGCGTGCCGCAGGTCGGACTCGACCTCGCCGATGACCCGCTCCAGGAACTGGCCGCGCGACGGCGCACGATCGGCCACGAGGCGGACGATCTCGTCGTAGACCTTCGGGTGCAGCGTGGAGAAGGCGAGGTCCTCGAGCTCCCACTTGATCGTGTTCATGCCGAGCCGGTGCGCGAGCGGCGCGAAGATCTCGACCGTCTCGCGGGCGATGCGCTCCTGCTTGTCCTGGCGCAGGTAGCGCAGCGTGCGCATGTTGTGCAGGCGGTCGGCGAGCTTGATGACGAGCACGCGGATGTCGCGGCTCATCGCGACGACCATCTTGCGGATCGTCTCCGACTGCGCCGAGTCGCCGTACTTGACCTTGTCGAGCTTGGTGACGCCGTCGACGAGCAGCGCCACCTCCTCGCCGAAGTCGGTGCTCACCGCGTCGAGCGTGTACGGCGTGTCCTCGACCGTGTCGTGCAGGAGCGCTGCGCACAGCGTCGGACCGGTCATGCCCAGCTCGGCCAGGATCGTCGCGACCGCGAGCGGGTGGGTGATGTAGGGGTCGCCGCTCTTGCGCTTCTGGCCCTCGTGCATGCGCTCGGCGATCTCGTACGCCTTGCGGATGACGTCGACGTCGGCCTTCGGATGGTTCTCGCGGTACACGGCGAGCAGCGGGTCGAGCACCGGGTTCTGCGGCGTCGAGCGACCACCGATGCGCGCCAGCCGGCTGCGCACCCGGGCGCCCGCCGGAGCGGGGTCGACGCGGGCAGGCTCGGTCGCCGGCGCCCCCTCGGGGGCTCCGGCCTGCGGTGTCTCGATGCGATCAGCCACTCACTGCTCCTGTCGTGCCTTCCATCGTAGGCCAGGGGCGGCCACCACCGGAGCGGCGTGTCAGAGGAGCACGTCCAGCAGGGTGGCGGCCGCCGTCAGCACCAGGATGGCGACGAGCACGAGGGCGATGGTGCGGGTGTGTCGAGGGTTCACGGTCTCCGGTCCTCAGTAGCGGCGCAGGCTCACGAGCGGGACGTCAGAGAGCCTGTCGCGGCCTCCGAGCGGCCCGATCTCCAGGACCACCGCATTGCCCACGACCTCGGCGCCGCAGGTCTGCACGAGCTCGGCGGCCGCACGCAGGGTGCCGCCGGTGGCCAGGACGTCGTCGACCACGACGACGCGGGCGCCGGGCGCCAGCGCGTCGGTGTGGATCTCCACGGTCGCCTCGCCGTACTCGAGTGCGTACGTGGCGCGGTGCGTGTCGGCAGGCAGCTTGCCCTCCTTGCGCACGGGCACGAAACCGACGCCGAGCTCGAGGGCCAGGGGCGCACCGAAGATGAAGCCACGCGCCTCGACACCGACGACGGCGTCGGGGCGCAGCTCACGGACGGCGTCGGCCAGCGCGGCCGTCACCGCGCCGAACGCGTCCGGGTCGGCGAGCAGCGGCGTGACGTCACGGAAGGTGACGCCCTGCACCGGCCAGTCCTCGACCGGCCGGACGCAGGCGTCGATCGCCGTAGCGGCGTCCACGGAGGTCAGGACGTCTTCAGGTCGACGTCGCACTCGTCCTTGGCGTGCTTCTCGATCGCGTCGGACGCCTTGGTGAACTTCTCGTCGCCGAGCTTCTGGAACTCCGAGGCCAGACCCTGCAGCTTCGTCATGTCGACGCCCTCGGGCAGGTTGCCCGACTGGACCTTCGCGAGGTCGGACATCTTGAGCCCGGCGTCATCGAGCGCCTTCTCGACGGAGGTGATGCCGTCGTCGAGCACCTTCCAGTCGCTCTTGATGTCGGAGGGGGCCTCGTCGGCGAGCTCGTGGAACGTCTTGAACGCCTCGTCGATCTTGCCGAGGTCGTTGCTCTCGAGCGAGTCGAACTGCTTCGTGGCGGACTTCAGGTCGGAGCAGTAAGCGCTGCTGCCGGATCCGCAGGCGGTCAGGGTGGTGGTGGCGGCGAGCAGGGCGCCGGCGAGGGCAAGCTTCTTCATGCCCGCAAGCATGTCATGCCGATCCTCGGCGGGCCCACGGCCCCACGCCGTCACCGTCCGCCCGACCCGGTGCCGCCCTTGCGCGCCGAACGCGGCGGACGGGACGGCTGGCGACGCTCGCCGGGACCGCGGACGGCGGCGCCCTGCTCCCCCGCCGCCACCGGATCGGCGTCGTCGGCAGCTGCGTGCTCGGCCGCGACCTGGGCGTCCTTGGCCCGCCGCGCGAGCACCCGCTTCGTGTGCGCCTTGACGGCGGGGTCGCGCTCGCGCAGCTGGACCGCGAGCGGCGTCGCGATGCAGATCGAGGAGTAGGTGCCGGCCGCCATCCCGATGAAGAGGGCCAGCGCGAGGTCCTTGAGCGGACCCGACCCGAGGACGCCCACGCCGACGACGAGCAGCGCGAGCACCGGCAGCAGGGCCGTGACCGAGGTGTTGATGGACCGTACGAGGGTCTGGTTGACCGCCAGGTTCGCCTGCTCGGCGTACGTGCGACGGTTCGAGGCCAGCACCCCGTGGGTGTTCTCGCGCACCTTGTCGTAGACGACGACGGTGTCGTAGAGCGAGTAGCCGAGGATGGTCAGGAAGCCCGTGACGGTCGCGGGCGTCACCTCGAAGCCCGACCACGCGTACACGCCCGCGGTGATGAGCACGTCGTGCGCGAGTGCGACGACGGCCGCGAGCGACATCCGCCAGTCGCGGAAGTAGGCCGCGATGAAGACGACGACCACCACGAGGAACACGAGCAGGCCGGTGAGCGCCTTGCTGGCCACCTGCTTGCCCCACGACGGGCCGATCAGGTTCTGGCTGACCTCGGTGGCGCCGGCGTCGGTGAGCGCCTTCTCGAGCGTGGCCGTCTGGTCCTGCGTCAGGGCGCGGACGTCGATGCGGATCGTGTCCTGGCCCGACGTGGTGACGATGGGGTCACCCGCCTCCGGCACGCCGGCCTCGTCGATGGCGCGCGTGAGCCGGTCGGCGGTCGCGGTGTCGGCCTGCTGCACCTTGGCGGTGAGCTCGACACCACCCTTGAACTCGATGCCCAGGTTGAAGCCCTGCACGACGAAGCCGAGCGTGGACGCCAGCAGGATCACGACGGAGATCGTGTACCAGAGCCGGCGGCGGCCGACGAAGTCGACCGAGACGCGGCCGGTGTAGAGGTGCTGGCCGAAGCTGCTGAGACGTCCCATCAGGCGCGTCCTCCCGTGCGGGTCCGGGCGGGGCCGGACTGGTCGACGGCACGCTCACCGATGCCGAGGTGTGCGGCGTCGAAGCCGGAGAGCTTGTGCCCCTTGCCGAAGAACGTCGTGCTGGCGAGCAGCGACATCAGCGGCTTCGTGAACAGGAACACCACGATGACGTCGATGATCGTCGTCAGGCCGAGCGCGAAGGCGAACCCGCGCACCACGCCGATCGCGAAGATGAACAGGATCACCGCCGCCAGCAGCGAGACGCCGTCGGCCGCCAGGATCGTGCGCCGGGCACGGTCCCACCCCGACTCGACCGCCAGACGCAGCGACTTGCCGTCACGCACCTCGTCACGGATGCGTTCGAAGAGCACGATGAAGGAGTCTGCGGTGATGCCGATCGCGACGATCAGGCCGGCGATCCCGGGCAGCGTCAGCGTGAAGCCGAGCGACTGCCCGAGCAGCAGGACCATGGCGTAGCTGACGGCGGCGGCCATGAGCAGCGAGCCGATGGCCACGAGGCCGAGGCCCCGGTAGTAGAGCAGCAGGTAGCCCATGACGAGCACGAGGCCCACGCCGCCGGCGAGCAGACCGGCCTGCAGCTGGCTGCCCGCGAGCGACGGACCCTCCACGGAGACGCCGTTGACCTTGAAGGTCAGGGGCAGCGCACCGTAGGTGAGCTGGTTGGCGAGCGCCTTGGACGACGTCGACGTGAAGCTGCCCTGGATCTGGGACTGCCCGTTGCGGATGACCGCCTGCGACGTCGGCGCGCTGAGCACCTCGCCGTCGAGGACGATCGCGAAGCTCTTCTGCTGCGGCGTCAGCGCGGTGGTGACGGCGTCGAACACCTTGGAGCCGGAGTCGCGCATCGCGATGGAGACGACCCACTGCGACCGCTGGCTGTCGTAGACCTGCTCGGCCTTCTTGACCTGCGAACCCTCGATGACCGAGGGGCTCAGGACGAAGACCTGGCCGTTGGTCGGGTCGCAGGTGACGAGCGGCCGACTGGGGACGTCCTCGACCTGGTTGCCGTCCGGCGAGCACTGGAACCCGGCGGCCAGCTGCTGCAGCGCGGCGACGCCGTCGGAGTACTGCTTCGGGAGGGTGGCCGGCGAGTCGGTCTCGGCGGCGATCATCTGGTCGAGCGACAGCTTGGTCCAGTCGACCGCCGACACCGCCTTCTCGGCCTTCGCGCGCGCCGCGTCGTCGAGCGGCTGTCCCGTGGCGCCCTGGGCCTGTGCCCAGACGAGCCGGAAGCGCAGCTGGGCCGTCTTGCCGACCTGGTCGACGATGTTGCCGCGGCGCTCGCCGGGGATCTCGATGATGACCTGGTTGCCGCCCTGGGTCGTGACCTCGGCCTCCGACACGCCCGTGGCGTTGACGCGCTGGTCGATGATGTCGCGCGCCTCGCGCAGCTTCTCCGGCGTCACGTCGCCCGACGAGGCCTCGGCCTGCAGGGTGATGCGGGTGCCGCCCTGGAGGTCGAGGCCGAGGCGCGGCTTCCAGACGGCGCCGTCGTCGTGCTTCAGGTCGACGCCGACGAGCAGGCCGTAGAGCGCCACGACCAGCGCGAGGAACAGCAGGAGGGTGCGACGAGGACGCGGGGTCCCGGGTCGGGGCGCAGGTCTGGCCATCAGTCGTTCGGGCTCTCGGGTTCGGGGGTCGGGCTCGGGTCGGCGACCTTCGCGACGGCCTGGCGGTTGACGGTGATCACGGTGTCCGGGGCGATCCGCAGCTCCGCCTCGACGTCACCGAGGGAGACGAGCTCGCCGTAGATGCCGCTGGCGAGCATGACACGACGACCGGGCTCGAGGGCGGCCTGGGTGTTCTGGTAGTCCTTCTGCCGCGCCCGCGCCGGTCGCATGACCAGCAGGTAGAAGATCACGAGCAGCAGGACGATGGGCAGGAGGCTGTAGAGGTCGGTCACGGGAGATGCTCCGTCAGGGTGGGGTGTCGTCCGCAGGGCGGACCTGGCTCAGGGCCAGGAGGAAGTTTAGACACGCAACCAAGCACCGTGGCCCTTCCCATGCTTCCACGAGGGCGTGTCGGGACGGACGCCTGCCCCGCCGCGGGCGCGCCGCGGCTAGGCGTCGTCGAGCGGGAGCTGTGCCGGGTCGGCCGGTGCGGCGAGCCCGAGGTGACGCCAGGCGGCTGGGGTCGCGATCCGACCGCGCGGCGTCCGCGCGAGGAAGCCCAGCCGGACGAGGAACGGCTCGGCGAGCTCCTCGACGGTCTCGCGCTCCTCACCGACGGCGACGGCGAGCGTGCTGATGCCGACCGGTCCCCCGCCGAAGCTGCCGCAGAGCGCCTGCAGCACGGCACGGTCGAGCCGGTCGAGCCCCAGGTCGTCGACCTCGTACAGGGCGAGGGCCTTGCGCGCCTCGGGGTGGCCGACGGTGCCGTCTCCGCGCACCTGGGCGTAGTCACGGACGCGACGCAGCAGCCGGTTGGCGATGCGCGGGGTCCCGCGGGAGCGGGAGGCGATCTCGCGGGCGCCGTCGTCGGAGATGGTGAGGTCGAGCAGCCGGGCGGACCGTTCGACGATGCGTTGCAGCTCGGCGGCCTCGTAGTAGTCGAGCTGGGCGGTGAACCCGAACCGGTCGCGCAGCGGCCCGGGCAGGAGCCCGGCGCGGGTGGTGGCGCCGACGACGGTGAACGGCGGGATCTCGAGCGGGATCGCCGTCGCGCCCGGGCCCTTGCCGACGACGACGTCGACCCGGAAGTCCTCCATCGCCATGTACAGCAGCTCCTCCGCGGGCCGCGACATGCGGTGGATCTCGTCGATGAAGAGGACGTCGCCCTCGTCGACACCGGACAGGATCGCGGCGAGGTCGCCCGCGTGCTGGATGGCGGGACCGCTGGTGAGGCGCAGATGCGCACCGAGCTGGTGGGCGATGATCATCGCGATCGTGGTCTTGCCCAGGCCGGGAGGACCGGAGAGCAGGACGTGATCGGGTGTGCGGCCTCGCTGCTGCGCGGCCTCGAGCACGAGGGAGAGCTGCTCGCGGACCCGCTCCTGGCCGACCAGCTCCTCGAGCGTGCGCGGGCGCAGGGCGGCGTCGAAGGCGCGGTCGTCGGGCGTGGCCTCGGCGAGGACGGCGTCGAGGTCGGCGAAGGAGTCGCGGTACTCGTCGTGCACGCCGCTCACGCCTTCGACAGGGATCGCAGGGCGAGGCGCAGCAGCTGCCCGACGTCGGGCTCGTCGCCCGCGGAGTCGGCCACGGCGTCGATGGCGCGCTCGGCGTCGCGCGAGGACCAGCCGAGGCTCTGCAGCGCCTCGAGCACCTGGGCCCGCCACGGCTCGCCTCCACCCGTGCCGCCGGACGTCGCGACGGGTGCCGGGCCGACGCGGTCCTTCAGCTCGACCACGATCCGCTCGGCGCCCTTGCGGCCGATGCCGGGCACGGACGTGAGCACCGCGTGGTCGGACTCGGCGATGGCGCGACGCAGCCGGTCGGGGGCGAGGACGGCGAGCATCGCGAGGGCGACCTTGGGCCCGATGCCGCTGGCGGTCTGCACCAGCAGGAACATGTCGCGCTCGTCGGCGTCGGCGAACCCGTAGAGGGTCAGGGAGTCCTCGCGGACGACCAGCGTGGTGGCGAGCTGGGCCTGCTCCCCCAGCCGCAGCCGGGCGATGGTGCCGGGCGTGCAGTGCACGAGGTGGCCGAGGCCGGCCACGTCGATGACGGCGGAGTCGAGCGAGAGGGCGGCCACCTGGCCGCGGACGTGGGCGATCATCGGAGGGACTCCTTGCGCTGGGCAGCGGCGTGGGCCTGCTGCAGACGGTTCTGCGCGCCGCCACGCCAGATCTGGCAGATGGCCAGGGCGAGCGCGTCGGTGGCGTCGACCGGCTTGGGCGCCTCCGCGAGACGCAGCAGCCGCACCACCATGGCCGCCACCTGTGCCTTGTCGGCGCGCCCGCTGCCCGTGACGGCCGCCTTAACCTCGCTGGGCGTGTGCAGCTTGACGTCGACCCCGTGCCGCGCGGCCACGAGCATCGCGACCGCGCTCGCCTGCGCGGTGCCCATGACGGTGCTGACGTTGTTCTGGCTGAACACCCGCTCGACGGCCACGACGTGCGGCCGGTGCAGCCGCACCGCCTCCTCGAGCCCCTGCTCGAGCCGGTGCAGACGCCGGGCGGTGTCGAGGTCGGCCGGCGTGCGCAGCACGTCGACGTGCACCATCTCCAACGGCCGACCGACGGAGCCCTGCACGACACCGAGACCGAGCCGCGTCAGCCCGGGATCGACCGCGAGCACGCGCGTGGGGGAACGCATGTTCGAACGATAACCCGCTGTCGCCCCCGCGGGGTGGGCGCCACGCCGGGGTGGGGGGTGGGTGCTGCCGCAGGGGGTCTCGACCTGCTGATGCGCTGCCTGCGGGGGTCCCGACCTGCTGCGGCGCTGCCGCAGGAGGTCTCGTCGTGCTGCTGCGCTGCCTCGACCTTCGCGGTGTCTGGTCTCCGAAAGGGCCTCGACCGGGCGGCAGGCGACCGCGCTGGTCTGGGGTCTCGGGCTGTGGCTCGCGCGGGACGCAAGAATCTGCGTTCGTGCGCTGAGGTCGAAGGATGCTGCGTTGACGACGGGATCCCGTCGTGAACGCAGAAGCCTTCGGCCTCGAACGCTCGAATGAAGAATCGTGAGTGCCCTTGGCGTTGGGGGGACGCGAGATTCTCCCTTCTCGTGGACCGTTCCACGCGAAGGGAGGTTGGGCTCAACCGGTTGTTGCAAGTAGCCCTTCGTTGAGGGTCTGGGCTGGAGTCTTCCATCCGAGGGTCTGGCGTGGGCGGGTGTTCAGGCGTAGG
>LUMV01000377.1_pt1 | contig 27935 bp, 26 predicted proteins | sample 729731 | NCBI WGS metagenome assembly LUMV01 (sample SAMN03860301, study PRJNA289734) | marine metagenome | biome: seawater column; feature: ocean; material: water; isolation source: Red Sea water column Station 192 - depth 200m | place: Saudi Arabia: Red Sea | collected 2011-10-15 | depth 200 m
ATTCGAGATCGAAGGCGACGGTCTTGAACTTGTTCTCAACCGAGCTCGGCCGGTCGCGGAATTCGGCAAGCTGGAATGCGCCCGGAGTGGTGACATCGGATTCGAAGGTCAGCCGCGGGAATTTCATATCGGTGTAATCATAGCTGTATTCGCCATCGCGATCGTCGAAGATGATCGTCGTTTCGACCGGGATGGTGGCGTCCGACTTGGAAAAGCCGGCCAGCAGCGAAACGCGGAACGTGTCGCTGAACGCCTGCTCGAGCCGACCCGAAATCTGGTAGAAATCCGTTTCGCTTTCGCGGTGGTATCGCTCGTTGCGAACCCACGCGTTCTGCAGGTCCGCGCTGATCAGATTGTTGTCGCTGTCGATCACATAATTCGACAGGTCGATCTCGTCCTCGTTCGAGCGCAGCAGCACTTCGCCCCAATATTCGTCGCGGTCTTCCTTGAAGTTGGAATAAAGCGCATTGAGCTCGATATCCGTTCGATCGGTCGGGCGGAACTGGATCGCCGCCGTTGCGCCCAAGCGTTCGCGGTCGTGATTGACCAGGCCGTAGCGCGGGATGCGCGGATGGAACGCCTCGCGCACCTCGACGCATCCGGAATCGGCCGGATTGGCCGCGCAGTCGACGCCATCGACCGAACGGAAGGTCGCATTGTTCGCCCAGCGGACCGAATTGTTGCCCAGTTCGGGCGTTTCATACTTGGTCCAGGCCGCAGATGCGGAAATGCCGAAGGTCTCGTCGGCATTGTTCCACGCGAGCAGGCCCGCGACACGCGGCGCCAGATCATCGTTCAGATCGTTATAGCGCGCCTGCGCCGAACCCACGAGCTTCAGGCCCGCACCATAGGACAAGGGGTTGCCGGTATTGAGGTCGATCACGGCCCCCAGCGAGCCTTCGTCAAGCGCGGCCGAGGCGGTCTTGTTCACGACGATCGAATTGAACAGCTCGGACGCGAAGACGTTGAAGTCGAATGCGCGGTCGCGGTTGAACGAGGCGCCATCGACCGAGGTCGCGATCGTTTCCATGCCGTTGACGCGAACCCGCGTGAACTGCGCCCCGAGGCCGCGGACCGTAATCTGGCGGCCCTCGCCCGCATCGCGTTCGATCGCGACGCCGGGAATACGCTGGAGCGATTCGGCAAGGTTGGTGTCGGGGAATTTCGCGATGTCTTCCGCTACGATTACGTCGACCTGGCCGACCGCCTCTCGCTTCGCCGCGATGGCCGCATTGAGCGACTGGCGGAAGCCGGACACGATGATCACGTTATCGCTTTCGGAAATCTCGCCCGAGGCTTCCGAGGCCGCATCGCTCACCTCCTCGGCATCGAGCGTACCCGCGTCCTGCGCAAGCGCAGGCGTCGAAATTACCAGCGCGCTGCCAGCCAGCAGAGCCGCCTTCACGCTCCCCGTGGGAACCACAAACCTCATCGCATCCTCCTCCAAATTGGCACCGGTGTCTTTTTTGGAGAAGCGAAATAGCGGCCTTGGCCGCACCCCTCCCCGACACTCTGAATTCCCTCGACCCGGCTGTTTTGGTAACCGGTGTCAATTCTTCTTGCTCGATCTCGCCTTCGCTGTCAAGGATGCAATCAACGGAGAGGAAACGGTCATGAAATATATCGTAAATTGCCTGCTCGCGCTGTGCGTGTTTGTGATTGCTTCACCAGTAGCGGTAAATGCTGCCGAACCGACCGACGGCGGCGCGGGCGGGCAGATCGTCCGCGTGACCACGCTTGCCAAGGATGGCCCCGGCAGCCTTGCTGACGCGCTTGACCGCGAAGGACCGCGGATCATCGTGTTCGAAGTTGGCGGCGCGATCGACCTCGAGAGGTCTTCGCTCACCATCACCCAGCCGCATGTCACCATCGCGGGCCAGACCGCGCCCTCGCCCGGCATCACCATCCTGCGCGGCGGGATCAATGTAAACACCCATGATGTCATCATCCGCCATTTGCGCGTGGCGGTGGGCAGCGACGGCCTGCCGAAACGCCACGGCTGGGAAGTGGACGCTTTCTCCACCCGCTCGGCGCACAATCTGCTGATCGAGAACAACAGCTTCTTCTGGGGTGTCGACGAGAACATGTCCGCTTCGGGTCCGCGCTTTACCGGGGATACGGTGGAAGAATGGCGCGAAGGCACCAGCCGTAACATCGTCTTCCGGTCGAACCTGGCGGCTGAGGGCCTGGCCGATTCGACGCACCCCAAGGGCGAACACTCGAAGGGTTCGCTGATCCACGACAATGCCACCGGCATCGTGTTCGAACGCAATGTCTGGGCGCACAATGTCGAACGCTCGCCGCTGCTGAAGGGCGGGGTCGAGGCGCTGATGATCAACAATCTGATCTACGATCCGCAATATCGCGCGGTGCATTACAATCTGATGGATCTGGAATGGGCGGGCCACGCGCCGGTCGACGGCCGGCTTACCGCGGTGGGCAATGTCATGCGCGGCGGCAACAGCACTGATGCGGGCCTGCCGTTCCTGACGATCGGCGGTGTCGGTGATCTGCAATACTATGGCCGCGATAATGTTGCGATCGACCGGTATGGCAACGACCTGCCGATGTTCGGACGCTATGGCCACACACGCGCACAGATCATCGAGCAAGATGCGCCGCTGCACGACTTAAATGGCTATTCGATCATGCCCAGCGAGGATGTCGAGACCGTCCTGCTCGCAACCTCGGGCGCGCGCCCGTGGGATCGCAGCGAAATGGAAATCCGAGTCTTGTTTTACATCGCAGAAGGACGCGGCGAGGTGATCGATTCGGAAGACGAGGTCGGCGGCTATCCGCAGTTCGAAGCGACGAGCGCGCCCTTCGTCGAAGCGGATTGGGACCTTGCCACCATGACCCCGAAGTCGGGGATCTGGCCGGGACAGAAGGAAGGTGCGCAGGAGCATCTTTCGCCCCGCGACCGCGAGATGCGCGCCACCAATCGGTGAGACGCCTTCGTTAGGGAAGCGAGCGCCAGCGCGCCCGTGCTGATTCAGCTTCCCGGCTGGATATAGGGGGCCCGCGCCCAAAGCTCGCGTTCCCACCCGCGCGGGTCATTCTCAGTCGCGATGCGATCGTCGCCGATCACCAGCGTCTCGCGGTCGGCAAGCGTATAGGGCGCCCACGATGGAAGCCCCGGCCGGCCCGTATGCGCCATGCCCGCAAAGGCAGTCATCATCGCATCGCGGACCATGCGGGCGCGCGGCCCGGTTCCCGAATAGCTGCCCGCTGCAGCGAGCGTCCCGAAAACATAGGGCAGATCGTCGGTATGCGCCGCACCGCGCGTGGGATCGATCGGACTGGGCCGGTCGAGCTGGTAGACCCAGGTGGCCTGCGCCCCTGCGCGGGCGCGCGCATCCGCCTCGATCACCTGTCCCGGCCAGCTGCGTCCGGCGGTGGTCGCGGCATAGAATACCTGCTCGGCCGACCAGTGCGGAAACTGCGCGCGATATTGCGCGACCACCCAATCCGCGGGCAAATCGATGCGGATCTGCGGGGCCAGCCGCTCGGCGATATTCTGCCAGTCGAGGCCTTGCACGACGGGCCCGTCGCTGCGGATAAAGGCGCGCGTCTCGTGCCGCGTGTTGCCGAGGATCATCGGGGTGTGCCGCGATTGCGGCGCGGCATCGGGCCAGAACGGATGGCGGTGCAGATGCAGCATATCCAGTGTCGGGCCGAAATAGAGACTGCCCCCGAGCACCGGGTCGGTTGCCTCAAGACCTTCGAGCAGGCGCTCATACGGGAGGGCAAGCAGGGCAGCGCCGTCTTCCGCCAGTCCGAGATGGTCGAGCAGGGCGCGCGTCCGCCGCCAGCCATTGCCGGGTCCCTGCGCGGTGACCTGCTGGCCGCTCATCGTCGCGGCAGTGTGGAACAGTCCATCGGCCGCAGGCATCGCCATCAGCGTCGCGATCTTGGCGCCGCCGCCCGACTGGCCGAAGACCATCACACGGCCCGCATCCCCGCCGAAGGCCCCGATATGCTCGCGGATCCATTCGAGCGCGCAGATCAGGTCGAGCTGGCCCGCATTGCCGCTGTGGCGGAATCGCTCACCGAGCGGTCCCAGCCAGCCATAGCCGAACAGGTTGAGCCGGTGATTGACCGTGACGACCACCACATCGCCCTCTTCGGCAAGCTTCGCCCCATGCGTCAGCGGGTCGGTGACCGAGCCCCAATTGTAGGCCCCGCCATGAAAATAGACCATCACCGGGCGGAGCGCGGAAGGATGGGCATCCGGCGTCCAGATGTTGAGGAACAGGCAGTCCTCGCTCGTTGCCGGGGACATCGGATTACGCTGGGGGCACAGCGGACCGAACTGCGTCGCGGGCGTGGGCGCGGTAGGTACAGGCTCGCGCACCGGCCGGTCGAACCGCGCCGCGCGGGCATAGCGAATGCCGAGAAATGCCGGCACCCCGCGATCGATCAGGCCGCGATAGGCCAGAGCCCGGGGATCGCCGCTGCTCCCAGCCGCCACCGCCGGGGCCGCAAGCAAAGCGCCCCCTGCGAGGCCCCCGCGCAGAGCCGCGCGGCGGGTCATGCCGTCAGCGGCTGACATCGGCTCCTGCCGGAAGGAAGCTATCCAGTTCGTCTCGCGTCACAGCTATCGTGTCGCCCGGAATACCGTGTTTCATCACCGCCAGCGACAGCCCTGTCTTGGCCATCTCCTGCGCGGACCCATCTTCCAGCCAGCGCAGCAGCACGCCCGCAGCGAAGGCATCGCCGGTGCCGATCCGATCGACCACCGGGGCAATCCGGATCTCGTCGGTCTGCCAATGGCTTTCGCGCAGGTCGACCCGAGCGGCGAGGCCATGCGTGGTCGAGCTTTCGATATGACGCGCGGTCGAGGCGATCGCCGCCAGGTCGGGGAAGCGCGCGAAGGCGGCTTCGGCAGCTTCGCGCCGGCGATCCGGCCCGTCGCCCGAGAAGCTCTTGCCGAGCAGCAGCGAGATATCGCGGTGATTACCGATCAGGATGGTGGCCGCTTCGACCAGTTCGGTGAGGATCGCCTGCGGATCGCAATCCCAGGCATTCCATAAACTGGCGCGGTAATTGCCATCGAAACAGATCGGCACGCCTGCCGCAGACGCCGCGGCGACGGCTTTCTTCGCCAGCGCCACCCCGTCGGGGCCCAGCGCGGGCGTGATGCCCGAAAGATGCAGCAGCCGCGCGCCATCGAGCGCTCCCGCAAAGTCGAAATCTTCCGGCTGCGCCATGGCGAAGGCGCTTCCCGCACGGTCGTAGGTCACCCGCCCCCCGATCGGACCGCTGGGCGGTTCGAACAGATAGAGGCCCATCCGGCCCGCTGCGCGGCGCACGAAGCGCCGATCCACACCCGCTTCGCCCAGCGCGGCGAGCGCGCGGAGCCCGAGCGGATTGTCCGGCACACTGCTGAGCATCGCAGCAGGCTGGCCAAGGCTGGCGAGCGCAATGGCGACATTGGTTTCGGCCCCGCCGATCGCGAGCGCGAGGCTGTGCGCGCGCGCCAGCGGCGTCCCCGCCTCGGGCGACAGGCGCGCCAGCATCTCGCCGAAACAGACCACGTGGCCCGATTTCGGCAGCGCGGTCATCGCGCCAGCCATCCGCCGTCGACCGCGAGGATATGCCCCTGGACATAATCCGCCGCGCGGCTGGCAAGGAAGACGGCTGCGCCGCCGATATCGGCCGGGTCGCCCCAGCGCTGTTCGGGGATCCGCTCGAGGATCTGGCGATTGCGCGTTTCGTCCGCCTGGAGCGCAGCGGTGTTGTTGGTCGCGATATAGCCCGGGGCGATCGCGTTGACGTTGATGCCGCGCGGCGCCCATTCATTGGCCATCAGCTTGGTCAGGCCCCCGACGCCGGATTTGCTGGCGGTGTAGCTCGGCACGCGGATGCCGCCCTGGAAGGTCAGCATCGGGGGGATGTTGACGATCTTGCCCCGCTCGCCATCCTGCGATGACCAGCCGGTCATGTGGCGCGCGGCCGCCTGGCACAGGAAGAACAGCGTCTTCAGATTGGTGTCCATCACGGCGTTCCAATCCTCTTCCGAGAAGTCGAGCGCATCCTCGCGGCGGATGATCCCGGCATTGTTGACGAGGATATCGAGACGCCCGAGCTTGGCGACGACCGTGTCGACCACTTCGGCGACCGGTTCGATCGAGGACAGGTCGGCGGAAACGAGCTCGCAGCGGCGGCCCAGCGCGCGGACCTGTTCGGCGGTCTCGTCGGCGGGGCTGCGGCCCACTGCGGCAATATCGGCCCCGGCCTGCGCCAGCGCGATGGCGATGCCCTGCCCGATACCCGTATTGGCACCCGTGACGAGCGCGGTGCGCCCCGTCAGGTCGAAGGGGGTGGTGGCCATGGTATTCACTCTCCCAGTGTGGTGCGGTGGGGATCGCGCCGCGACGACGCGATCCCCTGCCCCCGGTGCCGGTTCATGCCGGTCATGCGATTCCCGAAGGGGTCAGAGATTGCGCAGATAGTCGCTGATCGCGTCATCCTGCGAATTGGCGTAGAAATATTCTGCGAAGCGTTCGCCCGCGATCGCGGCGCGCAGCAGGTCCTGATCGACATTCTTCAGCACGGTCAGCATGTCATGCGTGCTGGCGGCCTTGAGGTCGGCGAGGAAGCCGCGGTTCTTGCGCATCAGTTCGGCCCGTTCGCGCGGATAACCCGCACCCGCTTCGTTTTCGAACAGCTTGCGATAGCAATCTTGCAGGTTGAGCTCGGCGGCCCAGCCGAAACCCTTGGCATAGGGCATTGCGATCGCGTTGCCGGCATTGATCTGGTTGAACAGGAAGGCATCGGTCGGGTCGATCACGAGGCCGCAGAAGACGCCGGGCATCGCATTGCAGGCCAGCATCGACCCCATGCCCGTGCCGCAGCCGGTCACGACGAAATCGGCGGCCTTGGAATTGAGCAGGATGCCCGCCAGCACACCGTTCATCACATAGGTCAGCGATGCGCTGTCTTCGGCGGTGTACATGCCGTAATTGAACACTTCGTGGCCGAACGGTTCGGCCACAGTGGTCAGCGCGTCATGGATGATGCCGTTCTTGGCGGCCTGGCTGTTCTCGGTGATGAGAGCGATCTTCATGGGTTCTCCCTGCCCGCTGGGGGCGCTGGTGCGAAATCGAGCGGCTCCAAAAGTCCAGTTAGGAAACCGGTGTCAAAGCACGTTGTATCCGCAAACCGGAGGCTATTTCAAGCGGCGGATCAGATTTTCTTGGAAGGCGGGGCGACCGAATTGCGCGTAACCAGCCGCGCGGGGAAGCACGATGGCTTGGCTTCCGCCGTATCGGGCGAGACGAGCTTGAGCGCGGCGGCCTTGCCCATTTCGCGGATCGGCCAGCCGACCGTGGTCATCGGCGGCCAGATATGCGCGGCGATGGGGGAATCGTCGAATCCCACGATCGAAAGATCCCGCGGGATGTCGACCCCCCGTTCGCGCGCCGCGTGGTAGGCGCCCGCGGCCATTTCGTCATTGCTGGCGAAAATCGCGGTGACATGCGGGTTCTGGTCGAGCAGCCGGTTCGCCGCCTCGACCCCTGAACTGAACCGGTAATTGCCCTGCACCAGCGCGTCGTCGGGCATTTCCAGCCCGTGCCGCGTCATGGCGGTAAGGAAACCCTCGCGCCGTTCGAAGGCAGAACGAAAACCCTGCGGCCCTTCGATCAACCCGATCCGCGTATGCCCGAGCTCGACCAGGTAATCGACCACCCCTTCGACCATTTCGCGATCGTTCGACTGGACCAGTTGCTCCGCCTCGTCGAGCGCTGCAGATCCCATGCGAACATAGCCGCAACCCATCTCGCGGCACAGCACCGCCAGTTCGTCATTCTCGGAAATCGGCGGCAGGATCAGCACGCCGTAGAGCCGCTGCTGCTCGAGAAAATTGCGGATGTCGTCGAGCATGGCAGGCGAATGGCGATCGACCGGCCGCACCACCAGTGCGAATTCGGTGTCGCGGATGGCGTCGAGCACCCCTTCCTGGAAATTGAGCACGGTCTGCGCATTGGGATTGTCGTGCAGCAGCCCGAGCAGGAAGTTGCGCCGCAGCGCCAGGGCCCGCGCTTGCGGGTTCGGCGTGTAGCCGAGCTCGGCAATGACCTTCTCGACCTTTTCGCGCGTGGCCTGCTTGAGCAGAGGGGACCGGTTGATCACCCGGCTGACGGTTTTCTTCGAGACGCCCGCAACCCGCGCTACGTCGTTGATCGTAGGTGCCGGACCGGACTTTGCCATTTGTCGCAACCTTTTGCTGTGCGCCATCTTCATAGCCGCCGCCTCGGAAAATGGGAGGGCACAGCTGAACGCTATCCGCAGGGCGATGGCGAAATACGTTTTGACACCGGTTTCCTTTTTCGTCAAAGACACCCTGCAAGTGGGATATTTCGAGAGGGGCCCCCATGAATTCCGCAGCCGGCGACATTGCACGCGCCTTTGTCGATGCCCGCCGCAACTGGAAGACCCTGGCCGAATATCCCGGGCGCCGGCCGACCGATCTTGCCGGGGCCTATGCCATCCAGGATGCCGCCCTCGAACAGTGGGATCGCCCGATCGGCGGCTGGAAGGGGGGCAAGATCAATCCCCCCGCCAGCCATGAACTGGGAGCCAATCGCCTGATCGGGCCCGCTTTCGCCGACACGATCAAACCGGAAGCCGAAGGCCTGGCCCAATTTCCGATCTTCAGCGGCGGCTTCGCTGCCATGGAGGCCGAATTCATGTTGCGGCTCGCCCCGCGCGAGGCCGCGCTGCCCACCTCCCCCGAACAGGCCATGGACTGGGTCGACGAGGTCCGCATCGGGCTCGAGGTGGCTTCTTCGCCCTATGCGGCAATCAATCGCGACGGCCCCTGCGTGACCGTGTCCGACCATGGCAATAACGCGGGCCTGCTGCTGGGGCGCCTGGTCGACCGGGCAGACTGGTCGCGGCTCGATGAGGTCAGGGTCACGCTTGCGATCGACAGCGAGGAAAAGGGCCGTGCGACGACTGCGACGATGCTCGACGGGCCATTCGGCGCGGCGGCCTTCCTTCTGCGCAATCTGGCGGAGCGCGGCATCGATCGCCGGGGACCGGGACTGACCCTGAGCCGAGAATGCGCCGCAACAGCGCAAACGAGCGCTATCCGGTAAAACCGTCGGCGCGGTAGATTTCCTGTCCGCGGCGAAAGACCACCAGCTTCTTCAGCGTGACGGGATGGAAGAAAGCCTCGATCGACTGTCCTTCCTTCGTCCGCGCATAGACTTCGTAACAGTCGCCCTCGACCTGCATCTTGAGCAGTTCCCACTCTTCCAGCCAGGCTTTCTTCTTGAGCTTGGACATCTTCTGCCAAGCCTTCTGCGGGCCGGCATTGCAGGTCACGTCGCCATCGGCCTGCGCAGGCACTGCAAGGCCGAGTGCTGCGAATGCGGCACCGGCAAGAGCAGAGCGTTTGGCGTTTTGGCGAAAGGTCATGCGATACTCCTCGATAGCGATTTCCGGCGCCGCAGCGCGAAACGTAAGGTCCAGGCGAGCACTAGCGGCGCCAAGTGAACGAGTGCTGGCCCCCACTGCCAATCGAGCAGCAGCCAGTGGATCAGCGCCAGCAGGAATGCCGGGTACACCAGTCGTTGCCAGCTTTTCCAGCGGCGGCCCAGCCAGCGCATGGCCCGGTCGGAACTGATCGCCGCCGGAACCAGCATCAAGACGAGGGCGAGCCAGCCGGTCCAGATGCCGGGGATAACCACTTCATCGAGCATCGCGGCGATCATCCGCATGTCGAGCACATAGAATACGAGGTGCAGCAGCGCGTAAAGGAATGCGGCCACGCCGAAATTGCGGCGGATCGCCAGCCAGCCGCGCAGGAAGCGGCTGTGCCCCAGCGCATCCGCCAGCGGACCGGGCAGCAGCGCAAGGATCATCAGCCGCACTGCCATCTCGCCGCTCGGATGATACAAATCCATCGCCAGCGCCTCGCCGCTGGCGAAGCGCTGGATCATCAGCGCCGCCGGGATGGCCAGCGCCACCCACAGCAATGCCCGCCGCGTGCCGATCACACCTGGGCCCAGCGCCGCAGCAGATTGTGATAGACGTGGATCAGCCGGTTGATCTCGGGATCGTCTTTCGGCCGCTCGGGCGTCAGCCCCCTGATCGACTGATCGAGATCATACAGCAGCGCGCGCGCCGGCGTATCCGCGACCGCGCTCTGGATCCAGGTTATCGCACAGATCCGCTGCCCGCGCGTCACCGGCGCCACCTGATGCAGGCTCGACGAAGGGTAGAGGACCATGTCGCCCGCCGCCAGCTTGACCGCCTGCGCGCCGAACTGCTCCTCGACGATCAGCTCGCCGCCGTCGTAGCTGCCCGGGTCGGACAGGAACAGCGTGGCCGAAAGGTCGCTGCGGATGGTCAGGTCCGTTTCAGGCAGGCGCATCAGCGCCGCATCGGAATGCGTGCCGTAATGTCCGCCGTCCTGGTAGAGATTGAACACCGGCGGCCAGATCTTCTCCGCCAGCGATGCAGAAACGAATTCCGGATGCTGGCCGAGCTGCCGCAGGATCGCATTGCCCAGTTCCTGCGCCAAGGCATCTTTCCGGGGGAGCTGGAGGTTCTGCTTTACAGCAATCGAGCGGGTACCGGCGGTTCCCGCCCCGTCCTGCCAGTCGGCAGCATGCAAGCGCTCGCGAAAGCGGCACACCTCTTCATCGTTAAGCAGGTTCTCGATGATGGTCAGCATGGCAGTGTCGTCTTGTCGCAAGAGTGGAAGGGCGTTCGTCACCCTTGTAGAGGAAGTGGCCCGAGCGATAGCCCGAGACGTAGTAATCCTCGTTACCGATGTTGGTCACGTTCACGCGGGCACCGAAATTCTGGTTGAAATCGACGCTCGCGAAGGCGTCGAAGGTCCAGTAATCCGGTACGCGGTAGGTGAAGATGTCCAGATTGCTGTCGTAGCTCGCCGCATCGTCCGGCTGGCCGGTGTACTGTGCGCTCTTGTAGGTCGCGGTGCCGCCGAAGGCGATCGCATCGGTGACCTGGTAGCGCAGCTGGCCGCTGAACTGCGTGTTGGCGAAATTGCTCAGCCGGCGGCCGATCTTGTCGGGGTCGTTCGAGTCGGTGATTTCCGAATCCATCACGGTCAGCGCCGCCTGCGCGAGCAGCTGCGGGGTGATGTTGCCGACCAGCCCGAATTCGAGACCGCGTACACGGTTCTCGCCGGTGTTGAGCGAGCCACCGGCGCTGTAACCGTCGCCGGCAGATTCGAACACGTCGCCCTTGGTGATCTGGAACGCCGCGGCAGTCAGGAGGACGCGATCGTCGAACAGGTCGGCCTTGACGCCGAGTTCGAAGCTCTCGCTGCTTTCCGGGCTGCCGTCGCCGATGCCGGTACCGTCGTCGACACAGATGCCGCCGTAGCCGCAATTGCCGCCAAGATCGGATTCGCCGCCGTTGATGTTCTTGGCCGTGCCGTAGTTGAAGTAGACATACACTTCCTCAAGCGGCTTCACCCCGATCCCGGCATGGCCGTTCCACAGCGTATCGCTGTAGGTGTAGGGCGTGACCGTGCCGCGGCTGGTCACCACGTTGCTGTAGCTGAAGGCATCCATGCGGATCCCGCCATGGATCGACAGCCAGTCGGTGAAGTCCACCGTGTCCATCGCATAGACCGACAGCGTCTCGACCTGCCAATCGCTGTCGACACTGCCATCCGCGATCGTGCGCTGCACGATATTGTGGATTTCGTTCTCGCCGAAGATCACATTGCGGTTCTCATCGGTGATGCAGTAATTCGGGCTTAGTCCGCCGCGCCCGGCAGTGACGCAATTGGTCGCGCCGTTCGCGGTCAGGTCGTAAGTGCCATTGGCGACCTGGAGGTTCGAATATTCGGCACCCACGATCAGATTGTGCAGCACGGTGCCGGTGGCGAATTCGCCCAGCACATTGAACTGGTTGACGAAATATTCGACTTCCTGGTTGCCCTGGTGCGTGCTGAGCGTGACCGGAGCGTAGGTGTCCGTCGCCGGGTCGTAGGCACCGCCGCGAAGACCCGTAAGGACATAGCCATTGCTGGTTTCGCCGTAGCGGGTCGAATTGACGATCGTGAATCCATCGAACGGCGTGATGTAGATGCGGCCGGTGACCGTATCGACATCCGAATCCAGGAAGTCGCCGTTCTGCGTGTAATTGGGCACGTCGTCCCAGGGTTCGTAAACCGTTACATCGTCCGGGCCGGTACCGGTCGGCCGGGGAACGTAGCCGCCGAGATCGGGCGTATCGTTCGCCGTCAGGTGATAGTAGTCGAGCACCAGTTCGAACACTTCGCTGGGCTTGAAGGCGGCCGACACAGCGGCGCCGTAACGCTCGCGGTCGGAGAAGTTGCGGTTGGGCACTTCCTCGTAACCGTAGAGCAGGTTGGCACGCAGCGCGAGCGTATCGGTCAGCGGCACGTTGGCGTCGAGCGTGACGCGGTAATAGTCATCGGTACCGATGCCCGCGTCCACCCGCGTAAACTGGTAATCGGTGCTGGCCTTCTTGGTGATCGAGTTGACTGCGCCGCCGGTCGAACCGCGACCCGCGAAGCTCGAGCTCGGCCCCTTGGTGATTTCGATCTGGTCGACTGCGAAAGTCTCGCGCGTGGTCATGCCCGGATCGCGCAGGCCGTCGACGAAGACGTCACTGCGGGCCTCGTGGCCGCGGATGATGTAACGGTCGCCGAAGGCGTTGCCGTTCTCGCCCGTACCGATGGTCACGCCGGGGACATTGTCGAGCACTTCGCGCAGGTCGGTTGCGCCCTGTTCCTCGAGCTGCTGTTCGGTCAGCACCTGGATCGTCTGCGGGGTTTCCGAGAGCGGCTTCACGCGGCGCAGATCACCCGAAGTGCGCGCCTTGTAGGGTACGCCCGGCTGGGCATTGGGGTTAACGTCAGCGGTGGCGTCTTCGATCTGCAGCGTGTCGAGGACGACTTCGTCTTCGCCATTGGCATCCTGCGCCTGTGCACCGCCGGCAATCAACGCGGCCGACAGGCCCATCGCCGCAGCAGTGCCCCGTCCGGCACCGCGCAGGCTAAGCGGGCGGATCACGCCCCGGTTACGATCCCTCATGGTAAAACCTTTCTCTCATTTCGTGCGTAGTGAGTAGTCGATGGGAAGCGAGATCGTGACGCGGTCGCGCGTCATCGATCGCGGGAATCTGGGCAGCGGGGCGACGCGCTCCATCAGGTCGAGCGTGGCCTGGTCGAGCAGGTCGTGGCCGCTCGATGTGCGGATCGAACTGCCGCTGATCCGGCCATCCGCATGGACGGTGAAGCGAACGGTGACGACGCCCTGCTGGCGGGCCTTCTTGGCCTCGCTGGGGTACCGCTTCTTGCGGTTGAGATGCGCGCTGAGCAGAGAATAATAGTCGGCTTCCTCGCGCTTCGCCTTCGGATCGTCGCCGGGGGTAGCCGCGGTTCCGGTGCCACTGCCCGCCGGTGTTGTCGCCAGGGCAGCGCGCGGCGGCGCGGCCGGGGCAGCGGGCCTCGGCGGCGGGGGCGGCGGCGTAGCGACGAATTCGCGCGGCAAAGGTGCATTCACGCGCGGCGCTTCGACGCGCGGCGGCAAGGTTTGTGGCGGGACGTAGTCGGCCTGCTGCTGGACCGGCTGCAAAACGGCCGGCGCAGGCGCTGGGGCCGCCTGCGGTGGCAGCTCGACCAGCACCACCGGATCCTCGACCGGGGGTTCCACCGGCCCAGTGTTGACCAGGAGCACGCCCGCCAGCACGGCTGCATGGCCGGCGATCGCGAAACCGCCTCCGAGCATCCAGTGGCTGCGGCCTGCCCCGATATCGATCACTGCGCCGCTCCGGCGGCTTCCGCGCCGACCAGGGCGACATGGACGTAGCCCGCAGCCCGCAGGGCGTTCATGGCCTGCATGATCTCGTCATAGGTTATCGCCTTGTCGGCACGCAGAAAAACGCGCTCCTCACGGTCGCCTGCGGTCGCCTGTTCGATCGCCATACCGAGCCCGCCGAGCTCGACCGCGTCCTCGTTTACCAGGATGGCACCGTCGGCCTGTAGCGAAAGGTAGACGGGGGTTTCGGGCTTGGCCGCCGCCTGCGCGTTGGATACCGGCAGGTCGACCTTGACGTCGACGGTCGCGAGCGGCGCGGCGACCATGAAAATGATCAGCAGCACCAGCATCACGTCGATGAACGGCGTCACGTTGATTTCATGCGCGACCGCGAGGTCCTCGCTGTCCGAAGCAAGTTTGAGCGCCATGGTCAGCCCTCGACCGCGGGCAGCGTGCCGCGGCTCAGATCGCGCGAAACGATGCGTAGCAAGGCGGCCGCGCTATCGGCGACCACGGCGCGATGAGCGGCGATCACACGCGCGAAATGGTTGTAGATCACCACGGCGGGGATGGCGGCCACGAGGCCCAGTGCCGTCGCCAGCAGGGCTTCGGCGATGCCCGGCGCCACCACAGCGAGATTGGTGGTCTGCGATTCCGCAATCCCGATGAAGCTGTTCATGATGCCCCACACCGTGCCGAACAGGCCGACGAAGGGCGCCGTCGCCCCGATGGTGCCGAGGATCGTGACCCCCTGCGTCATCTTGCGGGCGACTTTCGCTTCATAGCGGTCGAGGCGCGAGACGAGGCGCTCCTTCAGGCCCTCGGCATCCGCCAGAGCATCGGCGGACTGGGCAATTTCCGCCCGCGCCTCTTTAACGATGGGATGCGCGGCGGACGCGGTATCGAGCTGCGCCAGCGATCCCGCTTCGGCCAGCGTGTCGCGGAAAGCTTCGGCGCTCTTGCGTTGGCGCGCGAGCTCGAGATGCTTGGCGATAAGGACGGTCCAGGTGGCGACCGAGGCCAGGACCAGCCCGACCATCACCAGTTTCACCACCCAGTCGGCCTGCGCGAACATGCCCCATACGCTGAGATCGTGCGGCAGTGTCTGGGTGCCTGCCGCGGCCGGAGTCGCGGCGATGAGAATGACTGCGGGAAGGAGTTTTCGGAACACGTGTGCTGGGCCCTGCTGATTCGCTTGGAGCGTCCGCCTAAGCCCGCGCAACTTCTATTGCAAGTCATTCTCATTTGCGTTTTCTGCTGCGCGATGGTGCATCAATTGCACCATTCGCCGCCTCCCTGATCATGATCAGGGAGCGTGCTTATTGGGAGTTTCGGAATTCGCCCCAGCTCAGCCGAGCTGGGCAAAATTGGCCACGCCGGGCGCTGAAGTGCGGCGACGGACCGGCGCTTCTGACCCCACCGCTTCGCCGGCGAATTGCGCCAGCGCGGCGGTCACGTGGCCGAGCTTGGTTTCGTCGATCCGGTAATAAACCAGCTTCGCGTCCTTGCGCGTGGCCACCAGCCCGGCACCGCGCAGAACGGCCAGCTGCTGCGACAGCGTCGGCTGTCCGATCTCCGCCGCGTCGTCGATCTCGCCGACATTGCGTTCGGCGCCTGACAGTGTCTGCAGGATGCGCAAGCGGACCGGGTGGGCCACCGCCTTCAGCGCCGCGACCAGATCGTCATCGTTCACCTGCGCGCTCCCGCCCCGACCTTGCCCAGGAACCAGTCGGCCTCGCCCTCGGCCGCGAAGACATTGTCGAGGTCCGCCTGTGGCTGGCCCAGCAGTGCCTCGCCCGGCTGCCAGTTCGCGGGTGCCAGCGATGCATCCTTGTCGACCGCCTGCAACGCATCGAGCATGCGCAGCATTTCGGGAGTCGAACGCCCGACATTGGCGGGATAGCAGGTCATCGCGCGGATCACCCCCTCGGGATCGATGAAGAAGGTCGATCGCACGGCGCCGCTGTCGCTGTCGCCCGGTGCGACCATGCCGTAACCGCGGCCGATCACCAGCGTCGGATCCTCGAGAATGGGGAAGCGGACTTCGACATCGAACCGGTCGCGGATCATCCTGAGCCACGCGAAATGGGAGAACAGGCTGTCCACCGACAGCGCCATCAGCGCGCAGTCGCGCTGCGCGAAATCACCCGCCGCACGCGCCAGCGCGACGAATTCGGTAGTGCAGACGGGCGTGAAATCAGCCGGGTGCGAAAACAGCACCAGCCAGCGCCCGCGGTAATCGGACAGACGGACATCGCCCGTCGTGCTGCGCGCCGAGAAATCGGGGGCAATGTCGCCGATCCGCAGGCCCGCGCAGGGGGCCGCAGATGCATCGCCGGGGTTGTGCGCGTCCTGCCTCATCGCGCCTTCCTACCACTTGACATCAATAGTGCAATACATATACATAGTTTATGTAATTTATTGGAGTAAGTCCGATGGCCACCGACCAACCACTCGCCCACGCCACGCAGCAGATCGGGCGCGCCCGCGACGACAAGACGCGCCGCCCCTCGATCGCCGGCTTCTTCGACGAAGCCACCAACACCATATCCTACGTCGTGCATGATCCCAAGACCGCGGAGGCGGCGATCATCGACTCGGTGCTCGACTTCGAAGCGGCTTCGGGCCGGACTTCGAACGGCTCTGCCGACCGAATTATCGAATATGTCACTTCGGATAATTTGAAAGTTACTTGGCTGATCGAGACTCATGCGCATGCCGATCATATATCGGCGGCGCCCTATCTGCAGGAGAGGCTGGGCGGCAAGCTGGCGATCGGCCGCGAGATCATCCGCGTGCAGGAAGTGTTCGGCAAGCTGTTCAACGCCGGTACCGATTTCGAGCGCGACGGATCGCAGTTCGACAAGCTGTTCGACGATGGTGAAAGCTTTGCCCTTGGCGAGCTCGAGGGCATCGCGCTGCACGTGCCCGGACATACGCCCGCGGACATGGCCTTCATCATCGGTGATGCGGCCTTTGTCGGCGACACGATCTTCATGCCCGATTTCGGCACCGCACGCGCCGACTTCCCCGGCGGTGATGCGCACGAACTGTTCCGCTCGATCCGGCGCCTGCTGTCGCTCCCCGACGAAACCCGCCTGTTCCTGTGCCATGACTACAAGGCGCCGGGCCGCGACGAATATGCCTGGGAGACCACGGTCAAGCAGCAGCGCGAGGAAAACGTCCATGTGAAGGACGGCGTCACCGAGGAAGACTTCGTCGCCATGCGGACCAGCCGCGACAAGACCCTGGACATGCCCAAGCTGATCATGCCTTCGGTGCAGGTCAACATTCGCGGCGGGCGGTTGCCCGAACCGGAAGATAATGGCGTCAGTTACATCAAGATCCCGGTGAACGCGGTATGACACTGCCGGGCTATCCCGAGGCGGCCCCGCTTGCCGGCCTTGCGGGCGGCGTGCTGATCGGCCTTGCTGCAGCCGTCATGCTGCTTGGCCTGGGCCGTATCGCGGGCGTTTCCGGGATTTCGGCCAAGGCGGCGGGGCTGGGCGGCAGCGGCATTGCCCGCAGCGGAGCCTGGACATTCGTTATCGGGCTACCGCTCGGCGCGCTGGTCGTGGCCATGCTGCAAGGCGGTATCGAAGCCCGCTTCGCCAGCGCCCCGGTCCTGATTGTCGCGGGCCTGCTGGTGGGTATCGGTACCCGGCTGGGCAGCGGGTGCACCAGCGGTCACGGGGTTTGCGGCGTCAGCCGCCTGTCCGCCCGCTCGATCGTCGCGACGCTGACCTTCATGGCGGCGGGCATCGCCACTGTCGCCGCGATGAATGCGCTGGGCATGGAGGTGCTGCGATGACCCGCCCCGCCCTCCCCGCCCTCGTCTCGGGTACCTTGTTCGGCGCCGGTCTCGCACTTGGCGGAATGACCGACCCGGCACGCGTACGCGGCTTCCTCGACCTGTTCGGCGCATGGGACCCGACGCTCGCTTTCGTGATGGGCGGGGCAGTGCTCGTCATGGCAATCGTCTGGCGAGCGGTTCCGCGGATGCAGACGCCGTGGCTGGCCGAAGCCTTCCACCTTCCCACCCGCGCCGATCTCACGCCGCGCCTGATCGGCGGAGCCGCCTTGTTCGGAATTGGCTGGGGCGTCGCCGGCCTGTGCCCCGGCCCCGGAATTGCCGCTCTGGTGATCGAACCGGGTGCGGCCGCAATATTCGTCGCCGCGATGCTGGCGGGCATGGCGCTGGTCCGGCTGTTCGAAGCGAAATCGGCATGACCTACAAACGCGTCACCGATCGCTTTGCAGTGGCTCCGCAGCTTTCGCCCGAAGCGCTGCCGGCCTTGGTCCAGGACGGGTTCAGCGTGCTGGTCTGCAACCGCCCCGATGGCGAGGACGATGACCAGCCCGCCGCGGAAGTCATGCGCGCGGCGGCGGAAAGCGCCGGCATGCGCTTCCACCATTGTCGCACCGGCACCCGTTCGATCACGCTCGATGCGCTCGCCAATCCCGAAGGATTGAGCGTAGCCGACCGCCTCGAGCAAGCCGGCGCCGCGGGCTACGACCTGTCCGCGCTCGCATCGCAACTGGCCGAATAGCACCCGCAAACCGGAGATCTGGCATGGCACGCAGCTACACGCACGAAGTGGTCATCATCGGTGGCGGCGCGGCCGGCATCGCCACCGCCGCATCGCTGCTCAAGCGACGGCCCCTGCTCGACATCGCCATCGTCGAACCGAGCGAACACCACTATTACCAGCCCGGCTGGACCATGGTCGGCGGCGGGGTTTTCGATGCGCCCGTGACCTGGCGCCCTACACCTGGAACCTCGTTCGTACGCTCAGATCAGGCCGGGCGATCTTCAGCCAGCCGCCGATGCCGATCAAATGCGCGGGCGCACCGCAGAAGGCGATGTACCTGTCGTGCGACGCCTGGGCCGATCGCGGCGTGCTGGGCGATATCGATGTCGAGTTCCGCAATGCCGGCGGAGTGCTGTTCGGAGTCAAGGAATACGTCCCCGCGCTGATGGAATATGTCGAGAAATACGGCATCGACCTCAAGCTTAACCAAACACTTGTCGCGGTCGACGGACCGGCAAAGACCGCCACGTTCAAAACCGAAGCCGGTGAGGAAACGGTCGCGTTCGACATGCTCCATGTCGTTCCCCCGCAAGTCGCCCCGGCGTTCGTTGCCGACAGCCCGCTCGCGCAGGCCGAAAGCGGCTTCGTCGATATCGATCCGATCACCCTGCGCCATGTGCGCTATCCGAATGTCTTCGGGCTCGGCGATGCCGGGTCGAGCCCCAATGCCAAGACCGCAGCCGCCGTGCGCAAGCAGGCCCCGATCGTCGCGGTCAACGCGCTGGCGGTGCTCGACGACAAGCAGCCGGTCGCCGATTACGACGGCTATGGTTCGTGCCCGCTGACTGTCGAACGCGGCAAGATCGTGCTCGCCGAATTCGGGTATGGCGGCAAGCTCCTGCCCAGCCTGCCCACCTGGCTGATCGACGGCACCCGTCCGCGCCGGCTCAGCTGGCTGCTCAAGTCCGAAGCGCTGCCGTGGATCTACTGGAACGGCATGCTCAAGGGCCATGAGTGGCTTGCACGGCCGCAAGTCAAGACCGCAGCCTGATGGAACCGGCCGGCACCGAAGGCGGCGCAGCACCGGCAAGTGCACCCGGGCAGCGCCAGCGCGCGCATGCGCTGGCGCAATACTTCCCGATTCTCGAATGGGGCCGCTCCTATAACGGCGCGGTTCTGACGCGGGATCTGGTCGCGGCCGTGGTCGTCACCATCATGCTGATCCCGCAGAGCCTGGCCTATGCGCTGCTGGCGGGCCTGCCCCCGGTCGTGGGTCTCTATGCCTCGATCCTGCCGCTGGTGGCTTATGCGATCTTCGGGACCAGCCGCACGCTGGCGGTGGGGCCGGTGGCAGTGGTTTCGCTGATGACTGCAAGCGCGGCCGGTGCGGTGGCAGCGCAGGGCACGGCGCTCTATCTCGAAGCCGCGATCACGCTCGCCGCGCTGTCCGGCATCATGCTGGCAGTGCTCGGCTTGCTGCGAATGGGCTTCCTTGCCAATCTGTTGTCGCATCCGGTCATCAGCGGCTTCATCACGGCCAGCGGGATCCTCATCGCGACCAGCCAGCTCAAGCACATATTGGGTGTCAGCGCGGGCGGGGATACCTGGCCCGCCATGCTCGGCGGGATTGCCGCGGCCATCGACCAGATCAATCCCTGGACGCTCGCGATCGGGCTGCCCGCCACGCTGTTCCTGTTCTGGGTACGCAAAGGGTTGAAGCCGCTGCTGGTCCGGCTGGGCCTGACGCAGCATGCCGCCGATATCGTCGCCAAGGCGGGGCCGGTTGCCGCTGTCGCTGCAACCATCGTGGCGGCGCTCGCGCTCGACCTCGGCGCGCGCGGGGTCAACCTCGTCGGGGCGATCCCGCAGGGATTACCGCCATTTGCCCTGCCCTCCACCAATCCCGACCTGATTGCGCAGCTATGGGTGCCCGCGCTGCTGATCTCGATCATCGGCTTTGTCGAGAGCGTGTCGGTCGCGCAGACGCTGGCCGCCAAGCGCCGCCAGCGGATCGCGCCGAACCAGGAACTGATCGGCCTCGGCGCGTCCAACATCGCCAGCGCCTTTTCGGGCGGCTATCCCGTCACCGGTGGTTTCGCCCGGTCGGTGGTCAATTTCGATGCCGGTGCGGAAACGCCCGCGGCCGGCGCCTATACCGCAGTGGGTATCGCGCTGGCGGGGCTGTTCCTGACACCGTTGCTGTTCAGCCTGCCGATCGCGACATTGGCCGCAACGATCATCGTCGCCGTGCTCAGCCTGGTCGACCTGAAGACCCCGGGCCAGCTGTGGCGCTATTCGAAAGCCGATTTCGCGGCGCATATGGTGACCATCGTCATCACCCTGCTCGATCCGTATCGACGAAAGCCTGACTTATCTCAACGCGCGCTGGCTCGAGGAATATGTCCTCGAGGAAGTCGCCGACCGGCCCGCAGTGCGCCACGTGATCCTGATGTGCAGCGCAGTGAACGAGATCGACGCTTCTGGCCTCGAAAGCCTCGAGGCGATCAATCATCGCCTCGCCGACGCCGGGATCGGATTGCACCTGTCCGAAGTCAAGGGGCCGGTCATGGACCGGTTGAACCGCACAGATTTCGTCGCCGAGCTCAGCGGCCGGGTGTTCCTGTCGCAGAACCGCGCCTTTCGCGAGCTTGCGGCCAATGGCGGCCCGCCCGAGGTGCCGCCCTCCGACATGGCGCGGGGGATGATCTGATGCCGCGCATCCCCGACAAGGACGCCCGCTGCCGCCGGATCGCGGCGCTCGTTGCCGCCGGCCGGGGCGTATGCGAAAGTTGCCGCGAAATCGGAATTTCGGAGAAGACCTTCTATCGCTGGCGCGCCGAGCGCCGATCCAATGCAACACCCCTTGCGTAAATCGGACGGGCCCCGAGCCCCCCGCTCCGCTAGACAGGCAGAGAGATAGGGAAAAAGTCATGTTCGAAGGCGTCGACGCACTTCTACTCGCCCGGATCCAGTTCGCCTTTACGGTGAGCTTCCACTTCATCTTTCCGGCATTCTCGATCGGGCTCGCCAGCTTTCTCGCAGTGCTCGAAGGCCTGTGGCTCAAGACCGGCAAGCAGCTATATCTCGACCTGTTCAAATACTGGCTGAAGATCTTCGCCATCGCCTTCGCCATGGGCGTCGTCTCGGGGATCGTGATGAGCTACCAGTTCGGCACCAACTGGTCGGTCTTCTCCGACATTGCCGGCCCCGTCATCGGCCCGCTGATGGCCTATGAGGTCCTGACCGCCTTCTTCCTCGAGGCCGGGTTCCTCGGCGTCATGCTGTTCGGCATGAACCGCGTCGGCAAGAAGCTCCATTTCGCCGCCACGCTGATGGTCGCGGTGGGGACCTTCGTGTCCGCTTTCTGGATCCTGTCGGTCAACAGCTGGATGCAGACGCCGGTGGGGTACGAGATCGGCGCCAACGGGCAATATCTGCCGGGTGACAGCTGGCTCGAGATCATCTTCAATCCCAGCTTCCCCTATCGCCTGGTCCACACGGTGACTGCCGCCTACCTCACGACTGCCTTCGTCGTCGGCGGGGTCGGCGCCTGGCACCTGCTGCGCGACCGCACCAACCTGCACGCGCGAAAGATGTTCTCCATGGCAATGTGGATGGCGGCAATCGTCGCGCCGATCCAGATCGTCGCCGGCGACATGCACGGCATCAACACGCTCGAGCACCAGCCGCAGAAGGTGATGGCAATGGAAGGCCATTACCAGAGCCACCCCGACGGGGCGCCGCTGATCCTGTTCGGCATTCCCGACAGCGAGGAAAAACGCGTCAAATATGCACTCGAAATCCCGAAGTTGTCCTCCCTGATACTCAAGCACGACCTCGATGCGCCGCTCGCCGGGCTCGACACCATTCCCGACGACGAGGAACCGCCGGTCGGCATCGTGTTCTGGTCGTTCCGCATCATGGTCGGCATCGGCTTCGCCATGCTCGGGCTGGGTCTGTGGAGCCTCGTCGCACGGTTCCGGCGCAAGCTCTACGACTGGCAATGGCTGCACCGTGCGGCGCTGGTCATGGCGCCCAGCGGCTTTGTCGCAGTGCTGGCCGGCTGGATCACGACCGAGGTCGGCCGCCAGCCCTATGTGATCTACAACCTCCTGCGCACGGCCGATGCAGCCAGCCCGCTCGATGCGCCCGCGGTCGGCGCATCGCTGGTGGCCTTTGTCCTGGTCTATTTCGCGGTCTTCGGCGCGGGTGTGTGGTACATCCTTCACCTGATGCGCAAATCGCCCCATGTCGGCGAGAAGGGCGTCAAGCGCGGCGATACGGGCCCCATCCGTACCGCCGGCATTACCCCGGGGCCGTCGCAGAACCCGGGCGACCCCAGCACCCTGCCGCGCAATCAGGAGGAGGCGACCGATGGCCGTTAATTTCGACCTCACCGTGATCTGGGCGTTCATCATCGCCTTTGCGGTCTTCGCCTATGTCGTGATGGACGGCTTCGATCTCGGCGATCGCCCCGGTCTGGGATGGCAACGAAACCTGGCTCGTGCTGGGCGGCGGCGGGCTTTTCGCTGCTTTCCCGCTGGCCTACGCGGTGATCCTGCCCGCCACCTATCCGCTGATCATCGCCATGTTGCTGGGGCTGGTCTTTCGCGGAGTCGCCTTTGAATACCGCTGGCGCGACCCTGGCCATCGGCGGCTGTGGGATGCCGCCTTCACCGGCGGAAGCCTGGTCGCGGCGATGGCGCAAGGGATGACGCTGGGCGCTTTGCTGCAAGGCATCGAGGTGGTCGACCGCGCCTATGCGGGCAGCTGGTTCGACTGGCTGACGCCCTATACGCTGATGACCGGGCTCGGCACGGTGGCGGGCTATGCCCTGCTCGGCGCAACCTGGCTGGTATGGAAGCTCGACGGGCCTGGCCAGCACCACGCGCGGCAGATGGGCAAGCGCGCGGCATGGGCCACCCTCGCGCTGATGGGCGGGGTCAGCCTCTACAACGTCTTCCTCAACCCCGAATATGCCGATCGCTGGCTGACGGCGCCGGAGATATACCTCGCTGCGCCCGTGCCCATCCTGACCGGAGTTATCGCCATCGCCCTGCTGCGTTCGCTGTCGGTCGAGCGCCACAGCAAGCCCTTTTGGCTCAGCCTGGCGCTGTTCTTCTTCGGCATGGCGGGGCTCGGCTTCACCATGTGGCCCTATGTCGTCCCGCCCGGCGTCACCATTTGGGATGCCGCGGCACCCGAACGCAGCCAGATCTTCATGCTGGTGGGCGTTGCCATCACCATGCCGCTGATCATCGCCTATACCGCCTGGGCCTACTGGGTCTTTCGCGGCAAGGTGGGCGACGAAGGTTACCATTGATGGGGCAGCCCGAAGATCGCCCGCTGTGGCAGCGGCTAGGATGGATGGCAGCAATCTGGCTCGCCAGCGTCGCAGTGCTGGGAACGGTAGCCTTCCTTATCAGGACCTGGCTCAAGTCCTGATAGGGCGCCCTTAAAGCTACGCGAGCGCACTTCGCGAAGGACCCAAGTAACGGTCCTGAGAATTTTTCTGGGCGTTCCGACCATGTCGATCTCTGCCGTCGCCGCCTTCACCGACGACAAATGAAGCGTTCACGCAAGTCTAGCTGCACGAACAGTCGCCCCCCCGATCTCGCTGGGTAGAATGCAGCCGCGCCCCATCCTAGGCCCCGTCCGATAGCATCTTGTTTATGCGCCGCAAATTTGCGTTCCGACGATGTTAATGATAATTCGGCTAACCCCCACATCCATTGTCGGGGCGCGCCGATTGCTCGAGGGCGGGGTAAGAGCAGGTTCCGGCCGGAAAGGGGTTGTATTGTGCGCCTCGATGCGCCGATACGACCGAGCAGGGGTGGAGGAACTATTGACTGCTGATCCGCAGGACACGAACGCCAATAACGACGCTAAACACCGCATCGCGATCGTCGATGATGAAACCGGTGTGCGCCAGACGCTGGTGCGCGGGCTCGAACGGTTCGGCTATATTTGCCGTCCCTTTCGCAGCGGCGTGGATTTCCTCGACAGCCTCGAATTCGAGATTCCAGATTGCGTAGTCCTCGACATGCGTATGCCCGAACTCGACGGGCTGGGCGTACTGGGCAAGATCCCGGCCGAAGCGCAGGCAATCCCCGTCATCATGCTTACCTCGCATGGCGAAGTGAGCCTTGCCGTCGAAGCCATGAAATGCGGCGCGGTCGATTTCGTCGAGAAGCCGGTGTCGATCAAGAGCTTCGCAGACAAGATCGCGGGGCATATCGAGCGGTCGGTGGAACTGCGGCGGCAGGTTGCGGAAGTGGAAGCGTGCAAATCGCTGATTGCGCGCCTGACATCGCGTGAAAGCGAAATCGCCAACCAGATCGTGCATGGCAGCAGCAACAAGGAAATTGCCCGCGCGCTCGATATCAGCCCGCGAACCGTCGAGGTTCACCGTGCGAATATCTTCAAGAAGCTGGAGGTTCGCAACGCGGTGGAATTCGCTCTGACCTTCGAAAGGGCGAAGTTCGCCGCCCGGCCCGCATCCGTCAACTGCTGAGCGCGGTCAGCTTCGCTCCATCTGCGCCAGCGCGCCCGCCAGGTCACGGCGGGTGAACGGTTTGGGCAGCCAGGCGGTATCACTCCAATCGAGCGCCTCGCGCAGCGATGCCTCGCTTGCGTAGCCTGAAATCACCAGCACCTTGAGGCCGGGTAAGCGGCGCTGTGCCTCGCGCGTGAGTTCGATACCGTCCATCCCCCCCGGGCATGACGACATCGGTGCACATCAGCCTGATTTCCGTATGCTGCTCCAGTATCTCAAGCGCCCCGCGGCCATCGGACGCGCTCAGCACCGAATATCCTTCGGCGCTCAGGATCCATTCGACATAGTCGCGCACCTGCGTATCGTCCTCGACCAGCAGAATGGTAGCATCTTGCCTGCCCATCCGCGGGCTCGCATCGTTTGAGGGTAAGACGGGCCGTCCACCGGCTGCCTGCGGAAGAAAGATGCTGACCGTCGTCCCCTTGCCCGGGCTGCTTTCCACCAACGCGTAGCCGCCGGATTGCTTGGCAAAGCCATAGACCATGCTGAGCCCCAGCCCCGTTCCATCGCCGATCGGCTTGGTGGTGAAGAAGGGTTCGAAAACGCGCGGCGCGATCTCCGGCGCGATCCCGGCACCGGTATCGACCATCGCTATCCGGATGTAGTCGCCAGGCTCCAGCACGGAATCGAGCAGACCGGCCTCAGCCCGGTACGGGCGCGCTTCCAGCGAGAGCGAACCGCCCTGCGGCATTGCGTCGCGGGCATTGAGCGCCAGATTGACCAGCGCATTGTCGAGCTGGCTGGGATCGACCTCGGCATAGAGCGTTTGGCCTTCGACATCGACCGTCAGTTCCACCTGGTCGCGCAGTGCGTGGCGGATCAGGCGCGCTGCCTGCGCCATCTGCTCGGCAATATCGATCCGTTGCGGGGCCAGCGGCTGCTGCCGCGCGAAGGACAGCAGGCGGCTGGTAAGTTCGGCTCCGTTGCGCGCCGCCGAGTGGATCAGTTCGAGCCGTTCGCGGTCCGACGGACTGGCGAGATCTTCGGCCAGCGTCTCTGCATTGCCCATGATGATCATCAGCATGTTGTTGAAGTCGTGGGCCACCCCACCGGTAAGCTGCCCCAGAGCCTCGAGCGACTGGTTCTCGCGCAGGATGTCCTCCAGCCGCCGGCTTTCGGTGATATCGCGTACCGCCCCGACAACGCGGATTGCCGTGCCGTCTTTCGACCGGATGATCGCCGCCCGGTCCTCGACCAGGAGGTGTGACCCGTCCGCGCGCTCGATCCGGTATTCGGCGCGCCAGCGATCCGCCTTGCCTTCGATCGCCTCGCAGAAGGAAGCGATCACCTCCCGTCGGTCTTCGGGCAGGATGGTGTTGTGCCACACGCCGCCCGAATAGGGGGCCAGCGACGGATCGAGCCCGAGCCGCTCCACCCCTTCGCTGGCGCGCCACAACAGGTCGGTGCGCGGGTCGAGTTCCCACAGCATGTCACTCGACAGTTCGGCCACGATCCGCAGCCGCTCTTCCGAGGTTTCCAGCCGCTGTTCCTTGCGCCGCAGCTCGGTCAGATCCCGGATCGCCCCGACGATACGCACCGGTTTTTCGTCATTGTAATGGATCATGAATTCCGCATGCGCGATCCCGACGCCGCCACGCGGCCGAGCAAAGCGGAATTCCCCTTCGAGCCGTTCGCTGCCCTGCTCGAACGCCTCGAGCAGCTGGCCATGCGTAGTCTCGCGCTCGGCCTCGAGGACGAACTGCGCGGCATTGTCCAGATTCATTTCGGCTGGGGGCTGCGTTCCGAAAATCCGCTCGAAATTCTGGTTGGTCCAGAGCGCGCCGGTGACGAGGTTCCAGTCGAAGATCATGCTCTTCGCGGCGCGCGATGCCAGTTCGAACCGCTCGCGGTCGCGCTGGGCTGCGAACTGCTGTTCGCGCGCATGGGTGATATCGGTCACGCTGGATACGATGACCGTGACTTCGCCAGCGTCGTTGCAGATCGGAAAGGCGCTGCAGGACAGCCACCGCACATCCTTCAGCCCGTCCTGTGCAAGAGCGACGATCAGGCCGCGCTTGAATTCGCCCGTCGCCGCCACCTGCCGCGCCGGGTAATCCTCCTTCGCCAGCGTCGTCCCGTCCTCGAGCATGAGCGTAAGCTCCTCGAATTCGCCCAGTGCGGCATCTTCATCGTGCGAAAGACCCAACAGGCGGCAAGCCTGCAGGTTGATCATCTCCACATCCCCTTCGGGCGAGTGGACCACGATACCCGCCTGGATCTTCTGGAAGATCAGGCGAAACTGCTGCTCGAGCTCTTCATTGCGAAGCTGGCGGGCCTTGCTCTCGGTAACGTCACGCGTGATCCCGACATAACCGATCAGGTCACCATCGTCGCCGAACTGCGGCGTGATCGACATGCTGTTCCAGAACGCATCGCCATTCTTGCGATAGTTGAGGACGTCGCCATCGAATTGCGTACGCGCATCGAGCGCCTGGCGGATCCGCCACTTGGTCTCGGCCGCAGTCTCGGGCCCCTGCAGGAACCGGCACGTCCGCCCGAGCACCTCGCTCTCGTCATAGCCAGTAATCTCGCAGAAATAGCGATTGGCGTAAGTGATCTTCTCTGCGGGATCGGTGAACACCACCCCGTGCCCGATCGCCTCGAGAATTTCTCGGCGAAACATCTTGTCCAACTGCCGAACCTCCACGACGCGAAAAATTGCGTAGCGCAGCCAAGTGCTCCAACACCAGCCCTCGGCGCGCGCCAGCGGGCGTTATCCGCTGCACTGCAAAAGCGAGCGATTACGCCTGGTGGCGGTCCGCCGCATGCCGCGCCCGGCCGTCCAGCCATTCGAGCTGTTCGAGGATCACCGGCGTGACATCGCGATGCGCGCTATGCCCTATGAACAGGTCCATATGGCCGTAATCGGGCACGATCCGCTGCTGGTACAGCTCGCGGTCGTTGCGGTCCTGCAGCCAGACCCGAGTGCGCTGCCCGCTTTCGGGATAGAACAGCTTGTTGGTCGCGCCCGACAGGAAGCTGATTGGCAACGCCAGCCGCCGCGCCGCATCCTCCGTCGTGTAGATCGCATCTCCCGCCGCATCGACGGCCAGCCCCTGCCGCATAATGTCC